>ERZ724526.82-NODE-82-length-48276-cov-5.624251_pt1 | contig 48276 bp, 30 predicted proteins | sample MGYA00376059_ERZ724526 | MGnify/ENA primary metagenome ERZ724526 (study PRJEB28724, sample SAMN07190883) | activated sludge metagenome | isolation source: activated sludge of sewage treatment plant in Hong Hong | place: Hong Kong | collected 2016-03-17 ...
ACTACCGTCCGGAAGACAAAAAAAAAGTGTATGCAGCCTTGCAGGAGCGCACGCGCGCGGCGCTGCTGGAAGGCCGCAACGTCGTGGTCGACAGCACGTTCTACCGGGAATCCCTCCGCGAACCGTTCCGCCGGCTGGCTGCCGAATGTAACGCAGCGCTGTACTGGGTGGAGATACGGGCACAGGAACGTACCATACACGAACGGCTGCAAAAGCCGCGTCCCGACAGTGAGGCCGATTTCGGCGTCTATGAAAAAATCCGGGATGAATACGAACCAATCCCGGAGCCACATCTCGTCCTGTGGTCGGATCAGTCAAGCCTCGACGAAATGACAGCAGCCATTCAGGCCTATGTAAACCAGTCAGGTTGACTGATCTTTGCAGGTATTCGCACCATAACTTAATGCATCCATGCACACGGCCGATCATTTATTAACCCGCATGTTCTCCCAGGCAGATGTCTGGGAAAAAAACGGCGACCAGCGGTATATTTTCCAGCGCTGCTACGGCATGATGAGCAGCAACATGGCTGCCGCGATTGAAAACGGCCGTTTTACAGATGCCCGATGGGTAAATGAATTGATGCTTCACGGTCAACAAAATTATTGCCGAAACCATCGACAGCGTGCAGGATACGGTCATTGAACCCCGTGCGCCGTTTATGGCCGTTGTGGACCGGCTGATGGGGCGCATGGACGAGTGGCTGCTCTCCCAACTCATCGCAGGCTGGCGCGCCGATGTATGGCGTGTGGCGCTCGACCTGCTGGCGGCCGGCAGCCCGGGGCAACGGGAGACCATCCGCCAGGCACAGGAAAAAAAGGTTTTGGAAAGAGGGTATGAACTGACGCTGGAAGATTTGATGTAAAATTGCATGTCATGACCGCCGACCAAATACAATCGATCATCACGGGGAACAGATTCCCCGGGCCCAAGGCCCGGGCAACCCTGATCGAAACACATATCTCCTGGGTGATCCTGACGCCGGCCTTCGCTTTTAAAATCAAAAAACCCCTTCAATTGGCTTTTCTGGACTTCAGCACGCTGGAAAAACGGGCGTTTTATTGCGGTGAAGAACTGCGACTCAATCGCCGGCTGGCGCCTGATATGTACCTGGATGTCTTGCCGGTATGCCTGACAAAAGACGGGCAACCTGAAATACGCCCTGCCGCCAACGGGGAAACACCGGTCGACTTTGCCGTCGTCATGAAACGGATGGACAATGAACGCCAGATGGACAAACTGCTGCACCGGAACGGCGTGACAACCGCGGATATCGAGGCGCTGGCAAAAATGCTCGTTCGATTCCACCTTTCGGTTGTCTTGCCGGGAAATGCAGTGTCAGACACTACCGCGAGCAACCGCGACGATTTCAACGATTTGTTCACGCTGAAAAAAGCAGCGGAACGGCTTTTGGGTGAAAGCGCCGGAGCGCAATTCGACGCCTGGCAACAACAGGTCGGTACCTTTCTGGATAAACACCGCGAACGGATGCAACAACGCGCACAGGCGGGATTTTGGGTAGACGGGCACGGCGACCTGCACGCCCGCAACATATTTCTCCTGCCGGAAGGCCCGCTGGCGTTCGATTGTATCGAGTTCAGCGAACACTTCCGGCAGGGAGATATCCTGAATGAACTGGCTTTTTTGTGCATGGATCTCGACGCCGGCGGTCACCACGAACTCGCCGAAGCGTTTATGACGACTTACCTGCGTGAGTGGCCCTGCATCGAGGGTCCGGAAGATGCGTTGTTGTTCCTGTATTTTAAAGCGTACCGGGCCAATGTGCGCCTGAAGGTTGCGCTGCTGGAATCAGCGCAACACCGGTCGACGGCGTTGGAGGAAACGGCGCAAACCTATCGGGCACTGTTAAAAAGATACCTTGGCCAACTAACCTGAAGAAACGTAAGGGGCGTTACTCCGCAGCCTTGATCTTGAATGCGATCCCGCCAATATGACGGGCTGCAGCATCACCCGGGCATTTTACCCTGATCTCATCGATGTAAATGCCGCTGCCATTTTCTACTTGTCCGAACAGGTTCCGTACCGCATCGGAAAACTGGCTGCCGGTCACATTATAAGATACCGGATCGCCTTTTGCCGGCACAACGGTCACCTCATACCCCATAACCTCGCAGTAGGCATCGAAATCGAAGTTTTCCAGTATGGCGTCGACACCTGTAGCCTGGAGCAACACTTCTTTGGTGATAGCCTGGCTTTTTTTACCGGCCATATAAGGCGTCGGGTCGGGGATACGCTTTACCCTGTACTTCACCTCATTGAACAGGCTTTCCTTGCCGTTAAGGCTGCGATAGACCTGGATGGTCACTTCGCCGGGCGTTGTTACGCTGATGGAGTATTTACCCATACCTCCCTTAACCGTACCATTGCCCACCAAACGCAGTGAAAGGTCTTCTACAGGGACTCCGTCGGCGCCAATGCAGACAGGGTTTTCCACACCGATGTACAACACGTTCATCTTTTCAGCCTGAACGGCGACCAGTCCCGACGTGGCAGCGGGCGGCTCGACACCCGAGGTCGCCGGGGTGACAGGGCCCGGGGCGGCCGGAACGGTGACGCTGCTTTCCGGGCGGTTTCGTCTGGGTGATACCGAATCTGTACGGATGAGGTCGGAGGCAGCCCTGTTGTCGTCGGAAACAACGGACCGGGATGTGCCGGTGTCTGCCTTTGCATGTGCGGCGGGCCACCATGAACTCAATCCGACAAGGAGGGGCAACAACAGGAGCATTACCCAGTTGGAGCGCATTGATCTGTTTGGCGTTATACCTGCGATGCGCAGTATTCTTTCTGTGAAATTACTTTTTCCGGTGGCATTCATGGTAAACTGGTTTTGTGCGTGAATGAATGATAATTGCAGGTCGGTGAGCGTGCGGGCATACAGCAATGGATCGGCAGTGTACTGCAATACCACGTCGTCGCAGCAAAACTCACGGCGGGAGCGCGCTTCCCGCGAAAGCAGCCAGAACAAGGGGTGGTAGAAGAACACGACCTCGAGACCCAGTTGAAACAGGTTGACCAGATAGTCGTAGCGGCGAATATGCGCCAGTTCGTGCAGCAACAGTGCCTCTGTTTGTGATGGTGTCAGCCCCGCAAACAAGCCGACGGGAAAGAGAATGACCGGCTTCCAAAAGCCGATGGTCAGGGGTTCCGCGATGCGCTTCGATTCCTTTAGGGTGACTTTTTGCCCGATGCCCAGCCGTTCGGCCCACGCGTCGCAGATATTTTGAATGTTTGTATCGGCCGGGGAAGTATCGCAATGCCGGAGGCGCCGGGCAAGCCAGTAGCCACCCAGCAGTCGCAGCCACAATACGGTGGCACACAGAAACCAAAGCCACCCGATCTGTTGGGCATGGCCTTCGAGCCATAGTTGCGCAGTTTGTACGAACTGCAGTTTTGACGGCACAACTGCCTGCCCGGTGGTTATTTGCAGACCGGTGGTATTGTTCTGTACCTGCGCAGCCGACTCTTGCACAACGGTGTTCTGCTGCAGCACGCGCTCGTATTCGGTGTTGAAAGTTGCGGCCATCCAAATCGTACCGGCAGCCATTGCCGCCAGCGAAAGCAGGTAAACCGCGTTATTATGGCCTTCCAGGCGCCAGGTGACGGCTTTGAACAGGAGCCAGATCAGGGTAACTTGCCAGAGCGAGTGAACGATCGCCCAGCCGAGCGCCTGACTGAACAGTGAGAAAGAATCGGGCAGCATCATTTTTTTGAAATTTGGTTATCGAGCCAGTTCTTGAGTTCCTGAAGTTCCTCGGCTGTAGCCTTTTGGTTACCCAGGGCATGCATCATCATCTGCAATGCCGAGCCGTCGAATGCGGCGTGGAGCACCTTGTCGACCAACTGTTGTTTTACATCGGTTTCGCCAACGGCTGCCCGGTAGAGGTGCGTCCCGTCGACGATCTCCTTATCGAGCACGCCTTTTTCCGTGAGGCGCTGTATCTGCTTCAAAACAGTGGTGTAACCCACGTTTTTATCCGCAGATATCTGTTCGTGTATGGCGCGGACAGAAACCGGCTCATTTTCCCAAATGACTTTGAGGATTTCGAGTTCGGCCTCCGTGGGCTGGTATGTCGGTTTCTTTGCCATCGGTTTAATTGCTAACCTGTTTATACGTTGATGGCACAAATATCTACGACAGTTGTCGTATTTCCAAATTTATTTACGACAATTGTCGTAGGTGTGTAAAAATTTAATATTTGAAGCGGGGTATCATAAGTCATAAACATGATCTGTTTTCCAAATACTATTGCAGGGGAGATAAGGCTTAGTGGTGGCACACGGGTAATAACTGCCGGTTTTCTGAGGAAAACCGGCAGTTATTACCCGTGTGCCACCACTTGGCAAGATCGTTACTCAAATTTCATATGGATGAACAAAGCGCTATGCAACTCGTGATGCACCCTTCCCTTTCACGTCAGAAACTTTTACAATTTTTAAATGTTTTAATCTTTAAATTTGCAACATCAAATTGATATCCGCAAATCATGGATAGAAAAACATTTCTCAAATCGCTGGCTTTGTTGCCATTAGTCACTTGCAACATGAAACTTCAGGAATTCCCCTCCATAACGAATGCACTCCCGAATACGGAAAAAATGCCCGTTCTGTTTGTCGGGCACGGCAGCCCCATGAATGCCCTCGAAGACAATGCCTTTACCCGCAGCCTCCGCAAACTGGGTGAACAATTCAAACAGGACGGCAAAAAGCCCGCGGCGATCCTCGTCGTTTCGGCGCACTGGCTCACACGGGGCAGCTATGTGAACATCGCACCCAAACCGGAGACGATACACGATTTCGGCGGCTTTCCGAAGGAACTTTTCGAAGCGCAATACCCTGCGGCCGGTTCGCCCGAACTGGCCAAAGAAACGGCCAAACTATCTGCGCTCATTCAGGAGACCGACGACTGGGGCCTCGACCACGGCGCCTGGACGATCCTGATGCATCTTTTCCCAGAAGCCGATATTCCGGTGTTCCAACTGAGTATCGACTATTACCAGCCCCTGCAGTACCACCTCGACCTGGCTGCGCAACTCAATGCCCTGCGCGAGAAAGGGGTACTCATCATTGGCAGCGGCAATATCGTACACAACCTGCGCCTGAGCATGGAGCGCCTGCGCAATGGCGACGCCCGGCCTTTCGACTGGGCCGTGGAGTTCGATACCTGGGTCAGTGAGAAGATCGCCGGTCGCGATTTCCAAAGCCTTGTAACCTATGAAAAGGCGGGTGAATCGGGCAAACTCTCTGTGCCGACACCCGACCATTACATCCCGATGCTGTACAGCCTCGGCCTGGCCGGGGAGAAAGAAGAAATCAAACAAGCCTATGAAGAGGTGACGCTGGGCGGCATCAGTATGCGTACGTTCCAGGTGGGCGCCTGACCGGCACATTTTCGGGTCATAAACGGATTATCTTTTTGGTCAAGATGCCCGACGGGGTGCGCAGTTCGCAAAAAAAGATGCTGCCGGGAACTGTTGCGCCGGGTTGGTATATCTCAAAATGTTGCCCGGCAGGATAGTATCCGTCCCGGTAAAATACGGTTGCACCCGATATATCTGTAATGCGCAGTTGTACAAATGCTGCTGCCGGTATCAGAAAACTGATGACTGCCCGCTCTGAAAAAGGATTGGGATCAATTTGGAGCGATGCAGGAGCCTGGAGGCCAATATTTTCAACCCCTACGGCCTCTTCAAACTCGAAAACGCCCATATCAACGGCACTGCCCATGATGCGCGGGTTGTTATCCAGGTCAAACAAAACAGAGTCGGGGACGGCCGTATTCAGGCCCGCATTTATCGCGGGTGAGCCCATTTGCAAGTGCATATCGCCGCTCTGATCAAGGAACAAAGGATCTTCATTGAAGATCATATTGCCGTAGCAGGTCGATCCCGGCAGGCAATACGCTTCTTCAAACAGGGAGTAATATACCTGGGGCGTTGCAAGAGAGTTATACATGCTCTCGCCTGCTATGGCCTGGTTATTCCAGAAAATACAATTACTGATAAGGAGATCGGGGGTTATGCAGCCCTGACAGGTGGTATTAAACATGGCGCCCCCGTAATCCGCCTGGTTTTTTGAAAAACTGCAATTGACAAACCTCGGATGGGCGTAAGGGCTGGTAGTACCGTGCAGGGCGCCGCCATATTTGGCAGTGTTGCTCCAGAAACTGCAATTGACCATGGCCGGATAATTTGAGCCACTCCACTGGTACAGCATCGCGCCGCCGTTGTTTATGGCAGCGTTTTCGCGGAAAGTGCAATTGACAAAGAGCGGGCGGTATGTCGACGTTTGACTATCGTTTGACCTTATTGCGCCGCCGTTGTTTGCCGTATTACCGGTAAACGTACAACCGGTAAAAAGCGGCATGCAGGTTCCGTAGGAGGCATTATCCCAAATGCCGCCGCCCACCGAAGCGTCATTTCCAGAAAATTGGCAGCTGCTGATCACGGGATGTACCGCGCCGTTGACACGGGGATGGTTGCAAATGGCGCCGCCTCCGCCCCAGGTGCTGTTGACGGAAAAAATACAACTGTCGATCAAAGGGCTGGAGGCTCCGTCACCGGCATAGTTATAGATTGCTCCGCCGTCTCCCTGTGCAAAATTGTCTTCAAAAACACAGCCCCGGATGGTTGGGCTTGCAGCGCCGTCCGTGCCATTGTTAGACATGGCGCCGCCCTGAAACTGGGTTGAATTGCCCGTAAAACGGCATTGGTCGAATATGGCATTCGCGATGCCGTTGTTTCCGTCGTTATAAACGGCTCCGCCGGAACTTTCAGCGGTATTTTCTTCAAACACGCACGACATCAATACAGGATTTGACTGTCCGTTTTCGACGCCTGCATTGTGGATGGCCCCACCCCGCATCGCTGTATTGCCGGTGAACCGGCATTCGCTGAACACCGCATCTGCCACGCCGGAATGGCCAAAATTGGAAACAGCGCCTCCAAACCACACAGCGCTGTTGTTTTGGAAAAAACAACTGTCAAAACGGGGATTGGAGACGCCCCCGATTATACCGTTGTTGAACACTGCACCGCCGTCGAAATTGCAACTGTTATCGCTGAAATTGCAATACAGAAAAACGGGGCTTGATACGCCGCCGGATTCGGCGGTGTTGTATATCGCGCCGCCGTTCTGGTAGGCGTAATTGTTCAGGAAGGCGCAATGGACCAGCCGCATATTTGCCATTCCGCCATTCGAGCCGTCGTTGTAAATGGCCCCTCCCAGGTCAAACGCTGCGTTGAGGTAGAACAAACAATACTCGATACGCGGATTCGAAAAGCCGGCGCTCCCGGAGCCGGAGATGTACACCGCGCCGCCGTTGGCAAAGTCGCCGGTGAATCCTGCATTGCCGTTTTCCAGGAAAAAACCGCTCAGTAGCATAGAATCGCTTACCTGATCGATCCAGACAATGTGGTAGGCATTGTCTTTCCGGCTCTGATGGTCAAGCAACAACCCTCCGGCAAGACCCGGGTCATCGTTTTCATTGATGTCGCCGCTCAGGACTGTCGGATTCAATATCCAGTCGCGTTGCGACAGGTCCGTCTCGTCGCCCTTGAAGCCGCCGTAGATTTTTATGTCTTTGTTTATATAGAAGGTACGGTGGTTGCTCCAGAATCCGCCGTGTGGTACCGATGGCACATATACGCCGGAGGCTACCCATATCTCATCGGCCTGCCCGGCAGCATCGATTACCGCCTGCAGGTTATCAGAGGCGTTCGCCCAGTCCTGACCGGTATGCATGCCGGCTCCCTCAGGCGTTATATACCAAACCGATTGGGCTGGCAATTGAACGTAAAACAGCATCAACAGAAAAGGTAAAATATGACGGGCCATACGCTTGTGTTTATACAAATCTATATAAATACTCCTGTTGCCTCAGGTGAAAAGCGTATTCATGGACAAGCCTGGCATAAGTTCTGACCGTAGTCAGGTATGCTTAAACCTCCGGTGCGTGCATGGAAGCATCCCGGTCTTCCGTGGACGGCCCGTCGTCCGACATTTCCGAAAAATACTGCATCAGTTTCCCGGCTGCTGCTTTTCCCGCCACTTTTTCCACCTCTTCGGCCGCTGCCGCGCGCACCCGTGCGGGCGAGCCGAAATGTTGCAGCAGTTTTTCCGCAGTTTTTGCGCCGATACCCGGTATTTCGGTCAACCCGCTTTTGATAAAATTCTTGCTGCGCTGGTTGCGGTGGAATGTAATGCCAAACCGGTGCGCCTCGTTGCGCGCCTGCTGGATGAGTTTGAGCGACTCCGATTTTTTGTTGATGAGCGCCGGAACAGGATCGTCGGGAAAGAATATCTCCTCCAGTCTTTTGGCAATGCCGATCACGGTCATTTTATCTTCCAGGCCAAGCGCGCGCAGGCTTTTCATGGCTGCGCTCAACTGGCCTTTTCCGCCGTCAATGATGACGAGTTGGGGCAACCCCTGCCCTTCGGCGAGCAGGCGTTTGTAGCGCCGGAACACGACCTCCTCCATAGAGGCAAAATCATTGGGGCCTTCCACCGATTTTACGTTGTAGTGGCGGTAGTCGCGTTTGGCGGGTTTGGCATTTTTAAACACCACACAACTCGACACCGGATTCGTGCCCTGCAGGTTGGAGTTGTCGAAACATTCAATCCACAGCGGCGCCTCCTCCATGTGCAGGTCGGCCTGCAGCGTGCGCAGGATGCGTTCTGCGTTGGTTTGTTTGCCGGTCTGGCTGGCAGCCTGCTTTCTTTTCTGGAGCAGGTGGTATTGCACGTTTTTCTCCGACAGGTCGAGCAGTTTTTTCTTGTCGCCGATTTTGGGTATGGTTATCACCACCGTACCTGTGCGACGGATTTCCAAATCCGTCGATATCGCTTCTGATTCAAGGGATTGGGAAGTCCGTGGCCCGGTAGTATCCACCTGATCCGGTAAAATGACCGGGAAGGGCACGATCACCTCGGGTGCATTGCTCTGAAACCGCTCGCGCAGGTTTTGAACGGCGTAAGTGAGCAGCGTTTCGCGGTCCTCGTCCAGGTTTTTGGTCAAGGTAAGGGTGTAGGTGTTGATCACCGCGCCGTTCACCACTTTAAGGTAGTTGACAAAGGCTTCCTTTTCATCATCGGCTATCGCGAATACATCCACGTCGCGGATATTGGGGTTGACGACGGTGCTTTTGCCCTGATAGTCCTCGAAAAGGGTCAGTTTTTCCTTCATCTGCTGCGCCTGTTCAAACTGCATATTCTCCGCAAAACGCTGCATTTCTTCCTTGAGGTGGCTCTTTACCGCAGCAAAATTGCCCTTCAGGATGTTCTTGATCTGTTCGATTTTGCGGTTGTACGAGGACTCCGACTCAAAGCCCACGCACGGCGCCGCGCAGTTCTTGATATGGTATTCGAGGCATGGCTTGAACTTCTGCCTGTCGATATTTTCCTGCGACAGGTGCAGGTTGCAGGTGCGGAGTTGGAACAACTTCCGCACGAGTTCGATGATCTGCTCCACTCGGAATTTGTGCAGATACGGGCCGAAGTAGGTGGAACCGTCACGAAACGTCTTCCGGGTCAGAAAAACACGCGGGAAACGCTCCGCTTTGATGCACACGTAGATCAGCGGCGATTTTTCATCTTTCAGCATCACGTTGTACCGCGGCTGATGTTTTTTGATGAGGGTATTTTCGAGCAACAGGGCGTCCTGCTCCGTTTCCACGATCATGAATTCGATGTGGTGGGCATGCCGGACCAGCACCTTCGTTTTGGCCAGTTGATACTTTTTCTCCCCGAAATAGGACGACAGCCGGTTCCGCAGGTTTTTAGCCTTGCCGACGTACAGGATAACCCCTTCCGTATCTATAAACTTATAGATGCCGGGGTCGGTCGGTATGGTCGGCGAAAATGCTTTGAACTGATCGTTGGTCATCAGGTGCAAAAGTAATACACCGGTACCGCCGGCTTCAGCCGTCGATAAAAAAACGTGTAAAGATTCATCATGTAAAAGAGGGCTTCTCGCAAGCCCGTCATTCGGAATTGCCGACAGGATTCCCCAAAATACAGACAGGATTTACACGATTGAAAGGAAAATCAATCCGGCTCTTCCGCCGAAAACCCTCATCAATCATGTAAATCCTGTAAATCCTATCAAACTACTTCAATTCCTGTCAAAAACGCACCCCAAAACGCCGTCAATTCAACTTGAACTGCACCGTTACGCCGGCATTGACCGTTGTGATCGGAAACGACTGCGACGTTTTCGGCACCGTTTTGCGGTAGTCGGTAAACAGGCGCAGCGAAAGGCGCTTGTTCAGGGCGTACTCTACCGAGGGGTTGATGCTGATCGTGCGCGCGCCGCGTGTCGGAACGGCCTCTTCCAACTGGTCGAGCCGGTGGTTGACCGTAATATCGTCGCGAACCTCGAAGTCGAACTTGAAGTTCATGTCGTTGGCCTGCTGGCCGGTGTTGCCGCCGGGAGTAGGCGGTTTGGCCCCGGGCGGGTTGTTTTTCTTCGACTTCCTGGATTTTTTGGTCTTCTTGCCTGTCAGGAAGCCGATATTGACGTTTTTCATGCGGTAGCCAAACCCGGCAGAGTAGCCCGTCGAACGGGTTTCCGCCAGTTGATAGTCGATGAACGACATGGCCAGGGTGCGGCTTTTCTTGTAGTCGAACTTGAACGTCATGTCATTTTTCAGTTTGATATCCATACCGAAAAGAGGCGCCATTTGTTCGTTGATGACCACCTGCGGGATCTCAAACCGGGCGATATAGTTGAAGTTCAGTTCGTCAATCGTATACGGGTTCTGCGTATCGTAGAAAATATCGGTGTTATACGAGTTGACCGTCAACGTGCTTTTGTAGCCGTGCGATATCTGGATGCTGGAGAACACCTTGTTCAGGTTGCCGATTTTGGACAGCCCGTTGTAACTCAATTTCCAGTTAGGGGCAGGGCGTGTTTTGAAGATATCGAGGTTTACCGTATTCGGGTCTGCATCGGTATAGGCGGCTACAAAGGCAGGGATCAGGACCTGCTGTTGTATCCGGCCAAAACCCTTGGAGTACTCCGGCCCGTCCTTGTCGTGCGGAGCGCCGGGATCAGGTGAATCCACACCCAGGCGCTGGGAGATAATGGGCCGGTAGGACTGATAGCGGGCGAAAATGCCGTTGATATCGCTGTTAAACAGGGTCTTGATGGAAAAATACGATACGGTAAAACTACCGAGGTCGCGTTGGGCGCGGTGTTCGAATTGCACCTCGGCGGGGTCCAGCAGGAAATTCTGGTCCTTGAACAATTCCGTGCTGTTCCGCGAGTACTGGCGGTTGGCGGTGAGTTCGATGCGGAAGTCGCGGAAAGGCTCCAGCGTAATGCCGGCGTCAATGTTCTGCGTGTAATTGCGCATCACCTGCTGGTTGAGTTCCGGACGGTGGGTGATCCAGCCCTTGGCGGCGGCCTCGTCGAGCCAACTGCTTTGAGGTTGTATACCCGCCACAAAAGCCCATCCCGGCGCGGCAAATCCTTCGCTCAGGCCCATGAGTTTGGGCTCAGGCGTAAAGCCGGGCACCACCGTGCTGTAATTCTCGCTATAGGTAATGCGTGCCTTGCGAATAAGCATCAACGGGCGAAGGGCAATGCGTTCAGCTATGGAAGGCTCCCGGTCCTTGTTTTTGGCTTTCTTTTTCTTTTGTCCTTTGTCCGATGGATTGTCATCTGCACCGGCCGTACCCGCGTTTTTATCGTCGCCGGGGTTGTCGCGGCCGCCGGGCCGGTCATCGTTGGCACTGCGGTCGTTGCGTTTGGCATTGCGCCCGCCGCGATCGTTCTTGCCACCCGGACTATCGCCCCCCGGTCCGGTATTGTCGTCCTGGGTATCATTATCATCCGGATCATCGCTGTTCTTGTTCCGGTTTTTACTGCCGGGCTTGGCCGGCTTGTTGATTTTGCTCAGATACTTGCTTTTGTCGTACAGTTTGGAAAAATCCAGGTCGCCGTTGATCTGGCGCACATTGTTGTTCTGGATCACATTACCGAGGTTGCGGGAGTTGACGACATCCTGGTACTGGCCGGCATCCAGATTCTGGAGTTTGAGCGACTGCGCCGTCCAGTTATAGCCGGCAGTGTAGGACGCTTTGACGGTCACCCAATCCATAAACGGAATGAGTTTCATCGGCAGCGTCCAGTTGAGGCTGGCGTTCTGAATGTAGTTTTTGGGGCGTCCGAGTTTTTTGAGATTCGACCAGATGGAATCGCGGCGTTCCTGTTTGGAGTAGGTCGATCCGTCGGTTTTGTACTGGTACGGCTCGTCGATGATGCTGCGTGCCGTCGCGTCGAAATTGAAACGCAGCGAGCGCGAAATATCCCAGCCGAGGTCGTAACTGCGGTCCCAGGTAAAGCGGCGGTTGTAATAGGTGTCGCGGGTCGGGTCGTCAGAGTCTACAAAACGCCAGGTGGTGACCCCTACAAGGCGTTCCAGATTTGTCCGGAAACCGTACGTATTCGGAATAGGGTTGAAGTTGAATTCCTTGATAAACTTCAGGTACTTATCCTTCTTGATCAGGTTTTTGAAAGGCTCGATGGGCTTCAGACCCGTTGCGTATTGATAATCCAGCGCGCCTTTGTACTGGTTCTGCTGGTCGTTGATCACAAACGGGTTGCGTTTTTTCTGCTGGTTGAACGCGTAGGTGAAACTGAAGTTCTCGATATTCCAGGGCCAGGGTTTTTTATTGCCCTTGCGTTCCTTGCGCACATTGGTAAAGTTGAAGCCTTTTACAACGGTCACATCCTGTGCCACCGACCGGATCTCGTCGCGTTTGGCCGCATCCGGCTCGTCGCGGATCTTGTCTTTCAACTTGATATCGAGGTCGTAAGGATCGTACTCCGGGTTGCGTGTCGTATTGGAATACTGCGCATAGAACGGTATCTTGATCCCTGTCTTCTCCGGCAGCAGTTTGCCCAGTTCCAGGTTGGTGGAAAGGTCGTACTGGATCACCTCTTCGCGCTGGCGCTGTATGAGTTTCTCTTCGATGCCGCCCCAGCCAATACTGGTGTAGGTGCCCGCAGCGGAAATATTGCCGAAGTCGGCCAGTTTCAGGTCGACTCGCGCCTGTCCCGCAAAGCCGGCCTGCTCGTTAAAGCCGTTGAGCCTTAATTCATTGAGCCAGACTTCCACACAGTGCTTGTTCGACTGGTTGTCTGTTTCGTCCACGTTGCGCACGCCAACCATGACACCCTTCACATAGCCGAGGTTGGGATTGCCGACTACTTTCACGGTACCTCTGAAATTTCCGGGGTCTGTGATCATAAAGGCCGTATCGAGCGGCCAGTTGCCGCCCTGCGCTGCATTGCGCTGCTTTTTGACTTCCGTCAGCAATTCAAGGGGGAAATCGAAACTGTTTTCCGGCCGCCATACTTCCTCCTTGTACGACCGGCTGTCGGGGTTGCCGTTCAGGTTGGCCACATCCGAGGGTACCAGCGGCAGTTCGTATTCGTAGTAGTTGCGCACATAGTCAGAGCCGAGGCGAATAAACACCTTGAGATCGGTGGAGTCGAGGGGAGAATTAATGGGATCGAGCGCTTCGCCGTGCACAAACATTTTCAGCCGTTTGAACTGGCGAAGGTCCATGTTGAGGCTTTTGAATACGGCACGCGCATCGCAATATTGCAGGTTGCAGATCGACATCGACAGCGATTGTTCATTCTGCAGTACGTCTGGAAACGCGCCCACGGACTGTTCCCGGGAAATGCCGAAAGGTATGGTGTAGTTGAACGGCGTCCGCGCGGCATTTTCTTCAATACTCACGGCATTGACGTCAAAATCGACGGCATTCCAGGGCGAGTCGTAGGCCTTGCACGAGAGGGTATTCTGGGTAAAACGACGCCACTGGTTTCTGCCCAGTTCGAGCGTGGCAAAACGGAAGGTGGTGCGTTCCGTGAATTCCCGCCAGAACATACGGATAAAACGAATGGAGCGAAAATCCTGGATGCCACCGATCACCTCGCGGGATTTGAGGTCGAGCGGTATTTTAAACCGGTACCAGATGTATTCCGGTCCGCCTGCTTCTTTCCGGAAAATTATGGTATCGGTCACGAGGTCACGCAGTGCGGGGTCATTGATATTGAGCACCTCCTGATTACCATCGGTTGTTTTTACCAACTGGATCGGGTAACGGAAGTAGGCCTCGCTTTCGTTGAGCGAGTTGTCGCGGTTCAGGTCTTCAGCATCGGGCAGGTTGGTGGCCGAGGGATTGAGGTTGTCGGTATTGTTTACCGGAGAGTTGCCTTGTTGATTGTTGAACTTGCGGTAACGCTGCAACAGTCCCGGCGAGGTTTGGTCGTAAACAGGGTCGCGGAAATAGACGAAATTATCGTTGGACGGGTCGGCAAGCAGCTCCTGTTTGGCGCTGTTCAGCAGGCTCGAATTATTGATCGAGTTGACCCATGCATTGAAGAACTGCGCTTCTTCCGTGTCGTTCAGACCGTCCAGACCCAGGTCTTGGAGCACGCGTTTTGCCGGGTCGTTGTCGAAGGCGTTGACGACGGGCGGCAGCACAGGTACCCGTCCCCAGGGCGTTGGCGCCGTGGTACCGGTGCCCTGACCCGTCGGGATGGCATTTTCAAAAAACTGGCGCGAGTCGCGCATGATATCCTCTGAAATAGTACCCAGGTCGATATACATGATCCCGTCTTTCGAAATATTACCGGGATCGTCGGCCTTGTCCATATAGGGGTTGAGCATCCAGAATTCCACAAATTCGATATTGGCTGCTTCAAAATCGTTGGTGTTCAGTCCGCGCATGATACCGCCCCAGCGGGAGTCCGGCAGGTTGAGTTGTCCGGAACTGGTCAGACCCGCCGAAAAACCCGGATAGCCGTCGGGCAATTCAAAGTTGTACGGACCGCGTTCACGCGGATAAAGGGTCACGTCGAACGAGCGCAGGTTGGATTGCTCCAGCGGCGTCAGTTGCCGGTTAGGGAAGATATCCTGAAACTGGATCAGGCGGGTATACGGGTTTACCGCATCGATACCGTCGCGGGCGCTGGGGTCGGCGATATACCAGGTCAGGCCTGCGCGGTTGGCGCCGCGTGCCAGCAGTAAGGCGCTGTCGAGCGAGGCACTGGACTCGGGAAAGAGGTTGTCGTTTTGCGGCGTGGAGGCGATCACCCAGGAGTTGGCCGGGTTGGCCAGGGGCAGGTTGGCCGTGCTGCCCTCGAAATCGTCGATGTAGGCGATACCCCCGGAGTCTTCACCCTGGTTGATGGCGCGGTTGTGACCGGGGCGCAGGGCCGCGATCTCGGCCTGTGCCGTGATCGAAGAAGGTTCTTTCGTGGAGATCAGCGGCAGTTTGTCGACCAGTTTGGTCAGCCAGGGCGCTTCCTTGGAAATATTGAAGTCCAGCCCGTACATTTTGTTGTTGATCGGGTCGTCGCCGAAATTGATCTTCTGGGTTAGCGGGCGCTCAAAAAGGTTCATGAACGTAGCGCCGATATTGATGTCTTTGTTCACCTCGTAATCGAATCGCGCACCCAGCATCGTCCTGCTTTGAAAGCCGAACAGGGTATTGTCCTCAAAACTCACACTGACATTCTGGCCGGACTGCAGGATAGCGTCGTTCAGGATTTTCACCTTGCCGATATTGTAGTCGACCTGGTAATCCTGCCCTTCTATCAGTTGCCGCCCGCCGGCGCTGACGCGCACGGAGCCTTGCGGCAGGTTGAAGGTACCGAGCGAGATTTCGGAAGAGGTGCTCGATTTATAGGAGCCTTTCAGGGTAAACCGGTTGAGTTGTTGAAACTCCCTGGCTCTGAAAAGGGTGGAATCGTAGAGTTGCGGATAAATCAGGTCGTCGATGGTTTTCTGGGTAGCGCCGCCATCGGCCAGTTTTTTACCCAGGAAAGTGCCAAACGGCTCCAGTACCGGGAACATGACCCGACCTGTTCGAAGGTTGATCGTCAAACCCGGAACAAAGTCGAAAATCCCGTCGGCGCCGGGGTCGCCCTGCAGGTTGAGGTTGTCGAGGTTGAACACCTGGAGCAGCGGCCGCGCGCGCAGGTCGGTGGGAATGTTGTCGCCATTGAGGAAGCGCTTCTGGCCTTTTCCCGGATCTTCATAAAAAATGTCGAAACGGAATTCCGTCGGGTCCACGTTTGCCGAGCCGATGGAATAGATGTTTTTCATCATCAGGTCCCAGATCGGGAACTGCACGTTGGCAGTCGTGCTTTTCAACATCTTGAGGAACAGCACGTTCTGGTTCAGCGAGTCGCCGTTCGGCACGTCGCTGGTGAATTCACCGATCTTGTGCGGCACACCGTTGTAGGTGTATTCCACGGCTACACCCACTACCTGGTCGGGCTGCACGTTCAGGTTAATGCTGATAAAACCCAGTTGATCGTTGTAGGAATATTCGTTGGTCGACAGCAGGCGGGCGCGCACTTTCTCGAAATCGCGGATCTGTTTCAACCCGTAGTTGTTGGTCAGCCGGCTGACGACCTGGTCGGAAAAGCGGAAGGCGTCGTCGGCAGCGAGGTCTGCGGCAATATTGGGGTATAAAAGGTTATTGCTGTTATCCGGAAGCCCTTTGCCGTCCTTGTCGATAAAGGGCGGTGACGCGAGTTTGTAGGGTTGTGAAACGGAATCCGGTTCGGCCAGTTCGGCCAGCGCCACGATATCGCGCACGTTTTCCGTGGCGCGGCGGTCGTTGGTCACCCATACCTCCATCCTTGTTATGGTAAACAGCGATATCGGCACGGGCAGGCACTTCATCGCCGGTTCGAACTCTCCCCTGTTCCAGTGGCTCAGGAAGAAGTGGCGGTTTTCGTCGTACTCGTCGATGGGCCGTTCGTAGGTTTGCACCTGCGAGCCACCCTGAACGGTCAGGCTTTGCTGGCGCGACCGCTGCTGGGCAGCCAGGAAAGTGGTGCGCAAGTGGCCGAATTTCAACTCGGTTTTGATGCCGAAAAGGTTCTGGGCGCCCTTGATGAGGTTGGAGCGCAGGGGCATCGATACGTTTCCGGCCTCGATATTCTGGATAATCTCATCCTCCGAGAAGTTCTTCGTATCGTAGTTCAGCTTCATCTGATTGTCAAAATCGAATGTCGCCTGGGTGTTATAGTTAAAATTGAGGTTCAGTTTTTCACCGATCTTGCCCGCCGCGCTCATGTTGATGTCCATGTCGAAGTCGAAGTTGCCGGTACGCTGCTGACGAAGGGTCAGAATGGGGTTCTGGATTTTCTGGTAATCGAATCCGAAGGTGAGGTTGATATTGCCCTGCGGGCGGATATCTACGGTGGAACTGCCAAAAAGGCGGTCGATAAGTGATGTCTTCACATCGAAGCGGGCAATGGGGTCTTCCACACCGCTCGAACTCCTGTCGCCGGAGAACGTAACCCCCTGCAAGCGGTCGAAATACTCTTGCTGCTGCTTGCGCTCGCGCCACTCCAGGTACTCATTAAAGGTCATGTAGGTCGGCGCCCGGTAGAATTCATCGCCGATCTTCTCGGTGATGATGTACATATTTGTTTCAGGGTCGTATTCCACCTGCTGCTCGATCACTTTCGGGTCATTCAGGTCGATCTGGTTGGGATTTCCGTTGAGGAAATTATCGAAGCGTTCCTGTAATGGCGGGAAGGTGTCCGGCGGGGCGATCAGCAACGATCCCGGTTGTTCATAGGCAGTAGCTACAGACGGCTTTTCTTCCGGGAAGAATATAGTCAGAATATTTTCGCGAACGCTTTTCTGGCTGGTGAAAGCAAACAAAGTGGCAAGCGAAAACAGGCCGGTTAGCGCAAGAAGGGTGTTCTTCTTCGTCATTTTCAAAAAAGCAGGTATGGATTTGTTCTAAAACAAGCGATTAATCCCGAACGATAAACCATTGATTGTCAGTGACAAAGAAACTATCGTTCGTTCAAAAATCTTGATGCCGTTAATCGGTTAAAAAACAGGCGAGTAGATGACGCGGAAACAGGAAGGCGGGTTGCCTGAGGGACAGGAGAGTTTCTGAGTCGATGCGTTCAGGCCAGTATTTTGAGCGCCTGCTTGATCAGATCTTCTACCTTCGTCAGGGTCGTATTGTCCTGCATGGCCTGGTTGAGCGCTTTCTGCACGGCAATGCGGTTAAAGCCCAGTGACACCAGCGCCGAAAGCGCCTCTTCCCGGACATTGTTGTCAATAGCCGGCAGTAATACGGCAAATCCGTCAGGGGCCTCCTTGGCCAGTTTGTTTTTCAGATCGAGAATGATCTGTTTGGCGGTTTTGGCGCCGATTCCTTTCACGCGTTGCAGCACATGCGCCTGCTCGCCGATGATGGCGGACCGCACCTCATCCACGGTCATGGAAGAGAGGATCAACTGCGCCGTTGTGGCGCCTACACCCGTCACGCCAATGAGTTGAACAAACATGTAGCGCTCGGTCTGCGTGGCAAAGCCAAACAAGGTATGTGCATCTTCGCGCACGATAAGATGGGTGTAAATGGTGACCTGCTCCTTGCCTTCCATCGCGGTATAGGTGCTGAGCGGAATATTCACATGATAACCCACACCCCCCACCTCCAGGGTGATAAAAGCGGGATTCCGGAAGGTAATTGCTCCTTTTAGATATGCATACATGGGGCAAAGGTAGGACAGTTAAGCAGCCTTTTTCTTCTTTGCTTTGGCCAATCCGTTGCCGGCAGCCTTCCCGGTTTGCGTCAGTCCGATAGCCAGGGCCAGCACTTCTTCCATTTTCGATACATAATGGAAGGTCAGGCCTTTGATGTATTCCTGTTCGATCTCGCCAACATGCTTCTGGTTTTCCTTGCAAAGGATCACTTCCCGGATACCGGCTCGTTTTGCAGCCAGTATTTTTTCCTTGATGCCACCCACAGGCAATACCTTGCCCCGCAGGGTGATCTCGCCGGTCATGGCCAGATATGGCTTCAACGGGCGCTTGATAAACGCCGAGGAAATGGCGGAAAGCATGGTTACGCCTGCCGAAGGACCGTCTTTGGGTATGGCGCCTTCCGGAATATGCACGTGCACGTCGGTTTTGTCGAAGGCATCGGGGTCTATGCCAAACTGCTCCGCATGTGCCTTGATGTAACTCATAGCAGTGACGGCGCTTTCCTTCATCACATCGCCCAGGTTACCGGTAAGTTGCAGTTTTCCGTTGCCCTTGTTGAGGCTGACCTCGATGAACAGAATTTCCCCGCCAACGGCAGTCCAAGCGAGGCCAATGGCAACGCCGGGGGCCTGTTGTTCCTGGTACACCTCGGCGTCGAATTTTGTCGGACCGAGAATGTCGTGCAGGTGCTCGGGTTTGATGGCCAGTTCATAGGGTTCTTCCATGGCCACGCGTTTGGCCACGTAGCGCATGATGGAGCCGATTTCGCGGTTCAGGTTGCGCACCCCGCTTTCGGCGGTGTAACTCTGAATGGTTTTTACAAGGGTCTTATCGGCTATTTTAACTTGTGTGGGTTTCAGACCGTGCTCTTTCCGCTGCTCGGGAATAAGGTGGCGCTTGGCGATCTGCACTTTCTCTTCCAGCGAATAACCCGCCATTTCGATGATCTCCATGCGGTCGAGCAGGGCAGGCTGTATGGTCGAAAGGGAGTTTGCCGTGGCGATAAACAGCACCTTGGAAAGGTCATATTCCAGTTCCAGGTAGTTGTCGTAAAACGTCGTGTTCTGCTCCGGGTCGAGTACTTCGAGCAGTGCGGAGGAAGGGTCGCCGCGAAAATCCTTGCCCACCTTGTCGATCTCGTCGAGAATGAACACCGGATTGCCCGCCTTGGCTTTTTTCAGCGACTGCACGATGCGACCGGGCATGGCGCCGATATAGGTTTTGCGGTGACCGCGGATTTCGGCTTCGTCGTGCAGCCCGCCGAGGCTCATACGAACATACTTGCGCTTCAGGGCGCGGGCAATACTGTTGCCCAACGAAGTTTTACCCACTCCGGGAGGCCCGACAAGGCAAAGGATCGGGGCTTTCATGTCACCCTTGAGTTTCAATACTGCCAGGTGCTCCAGAATCCGTTCCTTGACTTTTTTCAGTCCGTAGTGATCCTTATCCAGCACATCTTTCACCCGTTTGAGGTCAAAGTTGTCTTTGGTAAAGTCCAGCCACGGCAGGTCAAGAAGGGTCTCCAGATAGTTCAGGCCGATGGCGTATTCAGCCACCTGCGGGTTGACCCTGCGCAGTTTATTGATTTCCCTGGCAAATGTTTCCTGTACATTTTTGGGCCATTTCTTCTTGGTGGCCTTCCGGATCAGGTCGTTTATTTCTTCTTCCTGAGGGTTCTGCCCGAGTTCCTCCTGAATCGTTTTCAGCTGCTGGCTCAGGAAATAATCGCGCTGCTGTTTTTCGATATCGGTGCGGACTTTTGCTTCAATCTGGTCTTTCAGTTCGAGCAGTTGCAGTTCGGCATCCATGTGGTGAAGGATGGTGCCGGCCTTCTCTTTCAGGTTGTTGATTTCGAGGATATCCTGCTTTTCATTGACCTTTATTCCGAGGTTGGAAGCGATAAAGTTCAGCAGGAAGTTGTCGTTGTTGATGTTCTTCAACATAACGACGGCCTCGGAAGGGATCTGGGGCGACAGTTCAATGATCTGTTTGGCAGCATCGCGCACGCTGCTGATCAGGGCGCGGAACTCCAGTTTATTTTTCGGCTGTTCGTATTCGATGGTGCTGATCTGGCCGATCATATACGGGTCTTCACTCAGCATTTCATCGAGGTGAAACCGTTTTCTGCCCTGCAAAATGGCGGTGGTAGAGCCATCCGGCATTTTCAGCAGTTTCAGGATACGGGCAATTGTGCCAATGCGATAGAGATCGCGCGTAGCGGGGTTTTCAATTTTTACGTCCCTTTGCGACAACACGCCGATATAGCGGTTGTCTTCATAGGCACGCTGTACGGCGCGGATGCTTTTGTCACGCCCAACGGTAATAGGTGTAACGATACCGGGGTACAGCACGGTATTTTTCAGGGGCAAAACAGGCAGGGTATCCGGAAATTCCTCACCCTGCTTTGCCTCATCATCGTCTTCCAGCGAGAAAAGCGGCACAAAGTCGGGCTCATCGTCCGACTGCTGTGGCATCAACCAGTTTTCAAACATACTCATAATCAGGAGGTTGCTAATTGTCTGCCTGTGGGCAGGATCTTCGGCAGTAATATGAAATGATTAAAGAATATAACAAGGCACTAAAATCGCTATCCTCTGCAAACATTCGGATTCCTGCTGAATAATTTATGGAAAAAGTAATTTATGTCAAACTGACAGCAAAAATGCAGATCAGGAAGGCAAATACCCAAGGGCAAATTATTTGCCACAGCCAAAATAAGGCGCTTTTGGCATGAGAAGACAAAAGATTGCGACAAAACGACAGATAATGCCGCTAAATAAAGACGGCTGCCTTCCGTGTTTGGAAGGCAGCCGTCAGGAGAAACTATACTAAACGTTACTTCGCTTATTGCACATCCCACCACAAGCGGGTGGAAAGCTTGTCCGAACCACCCAGGAGGGAAACTCCGCCCTGATAACCGGTTGCGTTTTGCGTTTGCTCGTTGGAAGGATACGTAAGGCGAAGGGGCGCGGGGCTGTTGCCCGTATCAAAAAGTGCTCCCTCAACCGGCGCCTCAATCTTCATGAAGTCGAGACGACGCCATTCAGACCAGCTTTGTACGCCCTGCATAAACATGGCCAGCCATTTCTGAACGCCGATTTTCTGCTTCCAGTCGCCCTGAGCAGTTGTGTAGCTCACGTCGGTTTGACCGATATAGTCGTTGATCGCCGTTGCGTCGGTGATGCCCCATTCGTTCATGGACGCCGTAATACCCGCATTGTACCATTCTTCTGCAGAACCGGGTACCATCCATCCGCGCTCATGCGCTTCGGCCAGGATAAAACAAACCTCGGAGTACGTCATGAGGATCATCGGCGCGCTGGCGGCCAATACATCCGTCGACCTGAAATCAGCCGCTCCGGCTACTGCCATAGCGCCGCTGGGCTGGCTGTAATCTTCGGGGACTTCACCGGCAGCCGTAGAGCTGGTTTGGCCGAACGGACGGCCAAAGTAGCCGCCACCGTTGACTTTTTCGTCAGCATAAACCGCAAGACGCGGATCATTGAGCGGCTTAAGGGTTTTGTCGATCAGGACATCGCTCAGGCAAAAGTCGGCGTTGCCGCGATTGATGCGGTCCTGGTTCAGCGGGTTATTGTTCGGCTGACCGTCGAGGTAGGTAAAATAGGCGTTGTCGCCGGTGCTGGTGAAAGCACCTGCTGCAGCCTGTTCCACGATCGATTTTGCCGTTGCCGGTTCCACATCAGACATACGCATGCCGATACGGAGGCGAAGAGAATTGGCAAACCTTTTCCAGTGGGTCATATCACCGCCGTAGATGACATCCGAGCTGCCGAAGCTGCCTTCGCTTTCATCTATCGCTGCAATGGCATCCTGCAGTTCGCGATCCAGTGCAAAATACACATCCTTCTGGCTATCGTACTTGGGCGTACGGTTTTCACTACCCAAAAGGGCTTCGCTGTAGGGTATGGGACCCCAGATATCGGTCATGTGGTGGTATACACACACTTTCAGGATGGCCGCAATTGCATTCTGGTTGTTCGCTTTCGGCGTTCCGGCCGCTGCACCGGCATTGTTAAGTTTGATGATCTCCTCGAGATCGCGCAGTGAACTGGAGTAGTAGGCTGCCCAGTAACTGTTGACGATACCGGTCCGGAAATTCCAGCGGCTTTCGTCGGTGTAGTTATTCTGAGCCCAGTATTCGGAAACAAGCAGGCCAAAGCGCGCGTTGAGCCACTCGTCCCAGATATCATCAGCCATGGCCTTTTCGGCGCTGGTGATCAGGAAGTCGACGGGCACCTCGCTGGGGTTATTCGGGTCAACGTTGATATCCCCGAAGTTTTTGCCGCAGGAGACCGAAATCAAAAGCCCCATTGCGACGAGTACATATTTTATATTTTTCATAATCAATGGTTGTTTAATTTTCTGAAAGTCAGAATTTTAAAAGATCAGAAGCGGAGGCTTACATTGACGCCAATCGAACGTGTGCTGGGCAATGCGCCACCTTCAAGACCCTGAATATTGCCGCTGGAGATGGCAGAATCCGGATCAACGTTCGGAATGTTTTTGTGCAGGATGGCGAGGTTGCGACCTACCACGCTGACTTTTACGTCCTGTACGCCTGCGGCGCCCAGCCATCTTTTCGGCAGGGTGTAGCCAAGGCTCAGTTCACGCAGTTTGACGAAAGAGCCGTCGTATACGTCGGCAGCGCCGATAACATAGCCGCCATTGGCGAAGAAGTGATCCTGTGCGCCTATTGCCGTGGAATTGGAAACGCCGGTCGACTCATAAATTTCGTCGCCCGTTACATTCGGGTCGCCTTCATTGGCCACGATCAGGTTGCCGTCGTTGTCGTATGCAGCAACAACACCGTCGACGATAACACCGTCTTCGCGGATATTGCCTACTGCCGTTTCAGCGAACAGACCAGAGTATTTGCCCCAGGTGTTGGTCAGCGAGAAGATCTTGCCGCCTTTGCGGAAATCAACAAAGCCGCCGAGGGTAATACCTTTGAAGGTAAAGCTGGTCATCACGCCACCCGTCAGGTCGGGCAGTACGCTGCCGAGCGGAACCACGGTCGGAGTAGTCAGGTAAAAACCGCCTTCGTCAACCAGTTTGTTGCCGGCAGCATCGTAAATATAGTCGTAGCCGAGGATCGTGCCGAAGGACTGGCCTTCAAAAGCATTAAGCGAAACGGCAAACGGCGCATTGATGATCGGAATGTTTGTAAGAGTCGGGTCGTCGGCGTTGAGTTCGATGATCTTGTTGGTGTTCTTGCCTACATTAAACGTAATATCCCAGGAAAAGTCTTTCATGCGGATTGGCACGACGTTAAGCGATATCTCATAGCCTTTGTTTTCGATTTCCCCTGCATTGATGAACTGGCGGGTGTAACCCGTCGTCGGTGTAGTACCAAGCGGAATGATCTGGTTCAGCGTTTTTCCCGTGTAATACGTAGCGTCGATACCGATGCGGCTGTCGAAGAAACGCAGGTCGATACCGATCTCCTGAGACCGTGTCTCTTCCGGCTTCAGGTCCAGGTTGTTCAGTGTGTTGGGCACGGTAAACGACGGGTTGCTGCCGAAGTTATCGTTAGAACTGTAAACCGTCGAGATGACATAAGGATCAGCATCGCCGCCGACTTTGGCCCATCCGAGACGCAGTTTACCAAAGGTCAGGACGTTGCTCTTGAAAAATTCCGAGAACACAAAACTAAGCGATGCGGAGGGGTAGAAGTACGAGTTGTTGGCCTCCGGCAGTGTAGACGACCAGTCATTACGGCCGGTCAGGTCGAGATATAGCCACGATTTCCAGCCCAGGGTAAGTCCGCCGAAGATACTTTCCACTTCCCTTTGGTTCAGGGTGTTGAATACATCGGGGCGCTCGAGCGAGTTCTGTACGCGATACAAGCCGGGAACGTTCAGGCCGCCACGGGTGGAACCGTAGCTGCGGTTGAGGCTGGTCCAGCGCTTGTTGCCGCCCACAAAAGCGGTCACATTGAGTTGCTCGTTGAATACATACCGGTCGCCGCGCAGGATAACGTCGGCGTTGGTCTCGTCAAAACGGTACACATCTTCCGCATACATGGATGTGGCGATACTACCCACAGCGATACGCTCTTCGCGCTGTTCGTTGTAGAAGTCTTTCAACACGCGGCCGGTGAGGCTGAGCCAGTCGTTGAGTTTCCAGGTCATGCCCATATTGCCGAAAATACGGTTGCGGCTGTCGTTCTGAAAGTTTTCGTAACGCGTCCAGTACGGGTTGTCCCAATATTGCGGATTGGGGTTGGTAGCGCTGATACGGTTCCAGGTACGCTGGCTGCCGTCCGGATTCTTGTAGGCGCGCAGGTCGTCGATGACGAGTTCGCGGTGCCACCACTGGTTGAACATTTGAGCGACGTTGAGGCCATCGCCGTCGTAACCGGTGGATGAGCGGCCTACTGCGCTGTTACCAACATAGTTGACCCCTACGAATGCCTGGAGTTTTTCGGAAAGTTTGGCGTCGCCGTTAAAACTAACCGTATTGCGCTTCAGGGTGCTGTTGGGGAAAATACCGCTTTGGTCGAGGCGGTTGTACGCCAGGCGAAATGTAGCCCGGTCGTTGCCGCCGTCAAGTGCAATGCCATTGCTCCAGGTGGAACCTCTTTCAAAGAAGTCTCTTGGGTTGTTCGGTGAAGCAGCCCAGGCGCGCGATTTGCCGAAGTGATCGGTATCCCAGGAATCCCAGGAGTTCCAGTCGCGGAAATAAAGGCCTTGCTGATTGGAGCCAAAGCCATTGTCGAAAGAATAGCGGTTCTGGCCCGAGCCGAATTTCAGATCGGCAAGGTGCTGAAAATGTTCGTCGGTGGAAATGTCGAATGCCGTACCAAAACTTTCATCGACGCCGTAGAACGGAACGAGGTCGAAAGACTGGTAGGTACCTACGACAGCACCACCGGAATTGTATGCCGTGTACGGGATTTTGTAGTAGCCCGAACCGTCGGCGTAACCGCGCGGGCGCAGGTCAACACCGCCGCCGTAGCGATTCTGGTAGTCAGGCAATACCAGGATGTCATCCGAAGTAAAGTTACTGGTTACCGTGACGCCAATGCCTTTGCGTGACTTGGCATTTCCTTTTTTTGTAGTGATCATGACCACACCGTTCATACCGCGCGAACCGTACAATGCGGCAGCAGCCTGGCCCTTGAGAACAGAGATATTCTCAATATCGTCGGGGTTGATGTCCTGGATGGTGTTGCCGTAATCGTAGCCACCACCACCGCGGCGCTGGTCGTTGGTGGTAAAGTTGGAGTTATCCATCGGCACACCGTCTACAACGAAAAGCGGCTGGTTTTCGCCATTGATCGAACGAACGCCACGAATGAGGATACGGCTGGAGCCGCCGAGGTTGCCCGAGCTGCCCACGACCTGAACCCCTGCGGCGCGGCCGGCAAGCTGGTTCACGATATTGGCATCCCGTACATTGGTGAGGTCGGCCCCATCGATTTTTTCAACAGCATAGCCCAGTGATTTTTCCGAGCGGTTGATGTTGAGGGCCGTGACAACTGTTTCTTCCAGTTGAATACCGGCTTTCATTACCACGTCAACTACGTTGGATGCGCCAAGCGTAATCTCCTGTGTGGCATAACCGGTGTAATTGACCACCAGAATAGTACCACCGGCCGGCACCTCAAGGGTATACCGGCCATTGACATCGGTGAATGTACCTACTCTGGAATCTTTAACGCGCACGGTGGCGCCAATGAGGGTTTCGCCGTCGTCGCCGGATACAGTACCGCTGACGACTCGCTGTGACAGGGCTATGCCTGCAACAGCTAAAACCAACCAAATGGTTGTTAGTAATCGCTTCATACGAAAATTTGTTTTGGTTATAGAAAAGCAAAAGATTACAATCGAAAAAGGCTAGCGGGGCCACTATTTCGAATAAAAATTAAAGAAAAAATGTCTTTTCAGGGCTTATTATGGCAAAGATAGTTATTTTTTCGACCTGCAATCATTCGCGGGGCAAGGCAAAACGCACACATAGTATTTAGAGCCTGTCTTCATAAGTACGACCCGCCTTCAAAATCAACTCCCGCTATGACACCCGGCTGTTACCTGTGCGACTGAAAAAGCGCCACTACAAAAAACAGCCGCCTTGCAAACACAGGGTTTGCAAGGCGGCAAGGTACAGGATTGTTTTCAGTCAGCCTTTATTACTGTACAGCAAGGTACCGCAGGGAATGCGCGGGATAAAAGTGTTCACTTTCAAAAAGGCTGCTGTTTACAATAGCACTGGCAGGTACGATTGTTCCGTCAGTAAGGGTAAGATCACATTCGATGAACAGATAATCGTTCACAGCCAGATCACCGAGTCCGATGCCGAGCCCCGACAGGATATCGTTGAGCGGAATGGAAAAGGCTGCTTGCGGATATTTGTCGTCGGATGGTATGACAAAAGCGCTGCCGGGGACCGTCGTCACGCGTACCCGTGGTCCGGTTTCCGTCTGGCGGGCATATACGTCGACCTGGCTCAGGCTGTTCAGATCGTCGGACAGGAAGGCCGCTTCAAATTCAAATTTTTCAGTGGACGGGTCGCCGCTCAGGCTGAATTTATCCACGGAGCCGCGATAGGAAATATCATTGAGGTTGTCAACGGCAGTTCCTCTCAGGGCAATGATAGAGCCTTTGGTGAGTTTGTCGATCTGCAGCGGATCCAGTTCAGAATCGGTGCAGGCAAAGCAAAAACACAGCAGGCCGAAAAGGAGCATTGCAATATTTTTCATGTCTAAAGACTTGTTTTTTAATGTTAAGATTTGGTGTGATCAATAAACGAAGTTATCTGGGTTGTTATCCCAGAATACTTTGTTGACCCCGGAAATATTCTTCTGCGTCGCCGAACTGTTCAGGTTGACGTAGTCGGCCGGGTAGATCAGCGAACGGACAAAATTGCCTGGGTTAGCTGCGCGGGTCGGCTGCATGTCGGAAGGCTTGCCCGTACGGCGATACATGTTGTAGGCTTCAATACCATTGCCCCACAGCGCGATATAGTATTCTTTCATGATCACGCCAAGTTTTTCGTCGTTGTTTGCCGCAGCGTCGTACAGGGCAGCTACGGCATCCTTATAGTCCATAATGGAAGGTTCCAGCGCAGCCGGAACGGTCTGGCCTTTTGCAGCGCCGAATGCGCGTACACGTGCAATGGATTTGTCCACCCCTGAAAGCATGAGCGCTTTTGCGTCGCCCGTCGTGCCAAGTGTCAGGGCAGCCTCTGCTTTGAGAAAATCTGTGTAGCTGGCCATCCAAATCGGTTCGATACCGGCGCCATTGGCGCCCTGGCCTTGTATGGCGAGGCCCTGATAGTTCGGATCGTCCGGATTCACGTCGACACGACCACCAGCCGGGTAAACGCCGAAGCACGTCAGCGCGCGGCCATCCGGCGGAATACCGTCGTTGTTGCCGTGGTCGCGGCCAAAGAAACCGGGGTCGAATGCACACCAGGCCTGGTTGGGGCCGTAGTGGCTCGGACGCGGGCTGATGATGCAGGGGATGGATTCGGGCTCGTCGGCAAGGGCCGTGGCGATGCTGCCTACCTGGCGGTAGAAATAGTATCTCCAGCGGGGATCTTCCACACCTTTCTGCTTGTAGCTCACGAGCATGTAGTAGTTGCTCAGGTAGCCGTCGGCATTACCGCCGGTACCGGGCTGGTACATCTGGCGGTACAGCGGGTGGCGCGAACGTGCCGGCACGTCGGCGGTAGCATACTTATAGGTAAACTCTTCCGCATCGGTATCGATCAGGTCTTTGCCGAGCAGTTCTTCGATCTTGGCCTTGGCGCCCGAATCGGTCAACCGAAGGTTCAGGTATGCCTTGAGCTTCAATGTATTGGCCAAGGCGGTCCATTTGGCGGCATTTCCTCCGAAATACACGTCGCGTGTGAGGCTTCCGGTAGCCGTTTGGCCCAACAGTGCAATGGCCTCATCCAGAATGGTAATGGCGGCAGCATAGATGGACTGACCGGAGTCGGTGCCCGGGTTGAAGCCTTCTGCGCCGAGTGAACCTTTCAACGCCTGGCTGTAGGGAACATCATTGAACAGGTCGACCAGGGTGAGCAGCACATAAGCTTTCAGTACGCGAGCCGATCCGGAGTGTACGGTAAGGCCGGTACCGTCGGTGCGGCTCAGCAGGGTTTCGATCTGGATCAGTACGTCCTGATAGGCGCGGTTCCAGATATCATTATGCGTCTGCGGCTGGTATGCGCGTTCGTATACGTCGCCGCCGGTCATGGCAACCATGCGCGACAGCTCCATGGAAGGCACATTGGCTTCCGCCACGAAATCGCCGAAATCCAGCTGGATTTTGTTCATTAACAGGTTCACGTCGAGATTGCCGACGCCAACTTCGTTAGGGTTTTCCAGATTTTCCTCCAGGTCGGTTATACCGCACGACCCGGCGACAAACAGAAAAACCAGGCAGGATAGTTTCAATATATTTTTCATAACGATGGATGTTGCTTTGTTTAGAAGTTAACTTTCAGGTTTACGCCGTAACGCTTGGCCGACGGGCCACCGAGGAAGTCGAAGCCCAAACCGTTGCTGGTACCAAATGCGGTGCGATCCGGGTCGACCTTTGAGTATTTCGGCGTATTGTAGGCGCGGAACCAAAGGTTGTTGCCAATAGCCGAGATGGTAACATTCTCGACAAATGAGTTGCGCAGCCAGCGTGTCGGCAGCGTGTAGGTCACCGACAATTCGCGCAGGCGCAGGCGTGTGCCGTCAAAAATACCGCGGTCGTCTGGTCCGCCGCCGATAATGGTGTTGGCGAAAAATACGCCGGATGCAGGCTGCGGGATATTGTTGGGCTCGCCGGTTTCTTCCAGAACGCCCGGGAGAATAACCGGTAGTTCGGGGTTGAAGTCTTCGAGTTCCTTTGCTACGCCGCGGCCGATAAGCGCACCGGCAGAGAACGAATAGATATCCCCACCCTTGACGAAATCGAGTTGACCGCCGATAGTCAGGCTTTTGAACAACACAAAATCACTGAAGCCGGAAATCATGTAGTCCGGGTTCGGGTCGCCGATGATGTCGATTTCCGACGACAGTTTATAGTCGCCGTTAGAGGTGATCAGCAGTTCGCCCGTACGGCCGTCTGCACCGTTGCGCACGGCATAGGTACCCTGAATAACACCGTAAGGCTGGCCTTCGATGGCAAAGTTGCCAAGGTTGGTAAAGCCGCTGATAAGAATCTCTTTCGATCCTTCCGGGAGTTTTTCCACTTTCGACTTGTTCTTGGTGTAGTTGGCACGCAGGTTCCATGTAAAGTTTTCCAGGCGTACCGGGGTAAGGGAAATGCCCAGTTCGATACCCTTGTTGGAAATAGTACCTGCGTTAATGGTCGTTTCGTCAAAGCCGGTAGAGGGATCGAGTGTACGGCCGACGATCTGGTCTTCTGCCGTACGGTCGTAAACGGAAAGGTCGATTCCGAAACGGTTGCTGAACATGCGAAGGTCAAGACCAAATTCGAGTTCTTTCTGCAACTCGGGCTTCAGATCCGGGTTAGCCAGCAAGCCGGGAAGGCTGAGTGTAATCACGTTGCCGAGGTTGTCGACCGATGCGTTGGACGCCAGCGTCAGGTACGGGCGGGTGCGGTACGGCGTGGCGAAGTTGGCAGATGTGCCGTAGCCGACGCGCAATTTCAGGAAATTGAGGGTCTTGGACTCGAGTCCTTCAAACGCCTGCGTCGGAATAAACGACAGACTGAAGCCCGGATAGAACAGGCTGCGGTATTCTTTTTCGTGTGTGGACGCCCAGTCGTTGCGGCCCTGCACGTTCAGGTACAAGTAATTTCTGTAACCCAGCGTCACGTCGCCAAAAGCGCCGAGAATAATCTGTTTTTGCCTGTAGTTCAGGTTGTTGCCGCGAAGATCCCGGTCGTTGTTGTCGATAAAATTGCGGTGCTCCAGCAGGCCGAATACGACCTGGTTGGTGCTTTCCAGACCAGTCTGGCTGTAAGTATCCTGACGGCCGTTTACCCCGATATTCGCCGTGAAGTCGATATCGTTGGTGATGTTTTTGCCACCCGACAGGATGATGGAGTGGTCATAAATCGAATTGCGGCCGCTGGTGGTGCGGTACAGACCCGTTGCAAAGGCCGTAAGGGTGGATGGGAAGCCCGATGCGCCGCGGTTCACCCAGTACTCCTGGTCTTCGTTGTAGTTGTCGATACCGATGCGGTAGGCGAGTTTGAGCCAGTTCATCAGCGCATAATCCACGCGCATTACGCTCAGGAATCGGTCGGTATAGTTGCCCTGGCGTGAATTTTCAAGCAGCCAGCGCGGGTTGGTGATGTCGCCGCCGTTGCGGTAGTACACGGGAGCGCCAGTTACCGGGTTTTGGTATGGCCAGCCCATGAGGTCGATATTGCGCGGCACATAAAAAAGGTTGGCAAAAACGGAGGGACCTCCGTTGGAGTTACTTCCAAGACCTGCGCCCACGGTCGGGGTTTTGAAGTCCGTTTTTACATAGGAGAAATTACCCGTGAACGTAATCTTTTTCGTCAGGTTGGCAATACCGCCGATGCTGAAATTGTAACGGGTCAGGTCATTGTTCTTGATATAGCCCTCTTCACCCGTACGGCCGAAGCTAACGTTGAAACTACCGATATCGCCGCTGACGCCGGCATTGAACGACGTAGTCAGCGAGTTTCCGGTCTGGAAGAAATCCTTTACGTTGTTCGGATAGGCGCGCGGGATGTATGGATCATTGTCGCCCGCTGCGCCTGCCGCCTGCTGGAACTCCGGATACTCCGGGAACAGGTTGCGGTGCTCCCAATAGGGGTGGCGCGGTGCGTTCGCCGGGCGTTCGCCGGTAAATACAGAACCCCAGTTGGAGAAAAACTCACCGTAGTCGCCATCGAAACCGTTGCCCCATTTGTTCTGGTATTCCGGTACGTATGCCTGTATCTGGTGGTACGACTGGCTGAAGGAGGCCGTGAATCGCTTTCTGGAACCTGCGCCGGTTTTGGTTGTCACCAGGATGACACCGTTGCGGCCCTGTGAGCCGTAGAGTGTGGTGGCGCTGAGACCGCGCAGAATGCTGATGCTGGCGATGTTGTTCGGATCGATGTCGAGGTTGCGCGTAGGCGTTACGTTACCATCATTAAAGTTGTTGTTCTCGTTGGCACTGGTATTGATCGGCACGCCGTCGACAATCCACAGCGGCTGTGAATTACCGGAAATGGTGCTGGTACCCCGAATATTGATCTTGGTACCCGAGCCCGCGAGGCCGGAAGCATTCACGATGTTCACGCCGGGAGCGCGGCCGATGAGTGCGCGTGCAACGTCTGTCTCGGGCTTTTCAGCGATGTCCTGTGCATTCACGACAGTAGCCGCATAGCCCAGGGCTTTTTTATCGCGTTTGATACCCAAAGCAGTCACGACGATCTCCTGCAGTGCTTCCGCGCTTTCGGAGATCACCACGTCCAGAACGTTGGAAACTGGATCGAGGGTCACTTCTTTTCTCTGAAAACCGGTATAACTGAACACCAACACGTCTTTCCCTTCGGAAACGATGATCGAGTAGTTGCCGTTGGTATTCGTGGTTGTACCAATGGAAGCGCCTTTTACCACAATGGTGGCGCCAATCATCGGCTCGCCGGAATCGTCGGTCACCCTACCGGTAATGGTCCTCTGTGCCAGGGCTAGCCCTGCTGAAAAGCACAAGAAGAAAAATGCGAGTGCGATTTTTTTCATGATGAAAATTGATTTGGTTACAGAAAATAGGAATGATTGACAAATTAAATGATCAGGTATATGCAAAGCAGCCCCGCCGGATGGTAACAGCGAGGTGGTTCAACATCAAATTTTGTAAACGGGAAGTCCGGATAAAAAAGAATTGAACGCCGGAACATCAATAATTCCGGAGTATTCGATACCGGAAATCGGGGGGCCAATGAGCATTGGCAGGCGGATATGCTGCTCCATAAAGGAAGGCAGGATAACGCACGCAGACCCCGTCAACCTTGCGGTTGCCGAAATTGCATTCATACGAAAGTTTGATTTAGTTAATGTTATGCGATTAAAGAGAAAATTCTGGTCAAAAAGCAGGCATTTAAGGCTATTGGCAGCGGGGGAATATTTGCACGATCCACCCATTTGCCAAAGCAATACCCTTGAATGACCCAGCAAATGTATTCAAAGTTTGAGTACAATGATAAATGAAAAATTTATTCCGGTTGAAATATTTTTCCAACGTCAACTTGCCAATACCGTGAACAAGCCAAGAAAAAAGGGCCGCCTGTAACTTGTACAGGCGACCCTCAGGGTATTCGACATTACACTTAGGTATCGATATTATTCATCCCACCAAACGGGCTTCAGCACATCGGTAATGGACGGTCTGGGCGCGTTGGTATTGTACAGCCGCTCGTTTTGCGGCGTCGGCAGGCGACGTGGAATTCCCGCTACCACGCCATTTGGGTTTGGCATGAGTTGCGGAATGCCGGTGCGACGCCAGTCGTTGTAAGCTTCGAATTGCGTGAACAACGCAACGTACTTATGCGTCATGATCTTCTCCAGGGTGATCGTTGCATCGGTCTCGCTGGCCTGTGCCGTCTCGTAGGCCGCAGGTACCGGTGCTCCGGTCACCTGGGCAACATGCGCCTTGATCGCTTCGTTGTGCGCATTTGCAGCGCGCATTTTGTCGTTTGCACGGAATGCCGCCTCTGCTTCAATGAATTTTGCCTCCACATACGACACCAGGGGAGCCGGCGAAGTGGCCGAAGCAAAATAGGAACCTACATCAGAGGAGGTTGTTACGGTGGTGCCCAGCGGTGTGCCGCTTATGTCACCATTTACATCCTCCGTAGCGTAAAACGGCAGGCGCGGATCGTCGATAGCCTTTAGCAGGTTAACAAATCCTTCTCCCATTTTTATGTAGTCGGCGCGATCGTTCTGGAAAGCAAACCACTGGTTGAGCGAGTTACCGTCGCCCGGGAAAATAGCATTGCAGTCACTGGCAGGGCTGGAGAGTCCTGCAGCAAATGCATTGTCCAGGTCGGCCAGCGCGCGGGTAGCCGATCCGGCCGGGTCGCGTTTGCTGAGCCGGTTTTCATACCGCGCTTTCAGGATATGCGCGGTAATGATCCAGTTCGTTACGTCGCCATTGAAGATCAGGTCGTCGGATCCCGGCAGGATGATATTGTCATCTGCGGATTTCGACAGGTCGGCGATGGCGCCGGTCAGCAATTGCTGGATGTCCTGGTAAACAACCTCCTGCGCATCATAGCCCGGGTTGAAAAATGCCTCGCCATCCAAACCTTCACCTGCCTCGCGGTTGGGGATATCGCCCCAAAGGTCGGTTGTGAGTGCAAGGTTCATCGCTTTCAGGATTTTACCGATCCCGCTATAATGGGGGTTCGATGCGCCTGCCAGATCGATGAGTATGTTGCAGTCCGTGATGGCGGAGTAATGCGACGCCCATTCATTGTTGTTGTCGCCTTCCAGCACGGAGTAGTTGGCAATATCTTCATATTGTGCCTGTGCACCGGCACATTGCTGCGTCATAATGGTGGCAAAACGGGCAAACTGGCCGGAATAGTGGGCAAATGTGGACACCTCGATTACCGTGGTCAACAATGCCGGGTTGGTTTCAGTCGGGGAGTTCGGGGAGGTTTCGTAGCCGTCGACAAACTTGCTGCACGACGCGCTGCCCAACAGGAGCAGGAGGGTTAATATTCCTGCGCTGAATATATTTTTCATAATGTGTCTGTATTTGAAAGTTAGAAGCTGAGGTTAAGACCAACGATGTACGATTTCGTGCTTGGCATATTGAAGTAGTCAAAACCGCCCACGTTCGAGCCGGCGCCTGTAAGGGATGTCTCGGGATCAACGCCGGTATAGTCGGTGCTGAGCCAGAGGTTGCGTCCTGTAACATAAACATTGACGCCCTTCACGTATTTGTTGCCGCGCATCGGAATGGTGTAACCGAGTTGCAGTTCGCGAAGACGTACCCAGGAGCCGTCCTGAACGGTCTGTTCAACGGCGGCAGAGCCGGAGTCGCCAACATAGTTGGAGAAATAGGAGTTGGCAGATATCTCGATATCGTTCGGAGTGCCGTCGGAGATCGGGTTGCCATTGTCGTCGGTGCCGGTAATCTTAACACCCGAAATTACATAGGTCTTGTTCCGGTCTGCAGAGGCCTGCGTCCGGCCCAGGCGGTTCAGACGTGCGAATGTACCGTTCCAGAGGTCGCCGCCCTGGCGAATATCGAACAGCGCATTAATGCTGACGCCATAGATTTCGAACATGTTGCGAACACCTGCCGTCCAGTCGGGGTAGGGATTGCCTACGTTGCCGCGCTGCGGATCGATTTGTGGCAAACCGTTGGCCCTAATCAGCAACTGGCCGTCGGGCGTACGCGCCCATTTTGTAGCGTACAGTGCGCCGTAAGGCTGGCCCACGATAGCAAACGAACCGATGGATGCAAAAGCCGTTTCGATGTTGATCTCATCCACGCCATCGGCGAGTTTGGTCACCTCGTTGCGGTTGCGCGTGAAGTTGCCTTCAATGCTCCATTTAAAGTTCTTCTTCGATATCGGGTGGAAGCCGAGTTCAATTTCCCAGCCCTTGTTCTCCATCGCGCCGATGTTGGTATAGATTTCCTCAAAACCGGTGCTCGGCGCCAGCGGGCGCAATACCAGCAGGTTGGAACTCTTACTGATGTAGTAGTTCACATCCAGATCGATCATGTTGTTCAGGAACTTGAGGTTCACACCGGCTTCATACGTGGTGTTCAACTCGGGTTCCAGGTCTGCATTGCCCAGGCGGCTGCTCAGGCTGAAGCCGTTCTGACCGCCATAGGGGAAGCCCAGACCGTCGGTAAAGCCATCTGTAATAAAAGGCGCTACGAAGTAGGTACGCGTGCGATACGGCGCCGGCTCGATACCGGCCTTGGCATAGCTCAGGCGTACTTTACCAAACGAGAGTCCACGGTTGTTGGAGCCCAGTATTTCCGTGAATACCCATGACAGGTTGGCAGAGGGGTAGAAAAAGCCCTTCTTGCGCGCATCTGCACCAAACGTAGAAGCCCAGTCATTACGGCCCGTAAGGTTGAGGTACAGCTGGTTGGCATACGACAGGTTCAGGTCGCCGAAAATACCGGCAATACGTTTCTCAACGGTAGTCTGGCTGTTGTACAGATCAGATGCATTGCTCAGGTTGTAGAAGCCCGGAACGGCAAGGTTGCGGCCGCGGGAGAAGGCATCGTCGTCGCGACGGGTGTTCAGGTTGGTACCCAGGGTAAAGGTCACTCCGACGGGGCCGTTCAGTTGCGGCTTGAAGGCAGCAAACAGGTCGGTATTTACCTCCAGACGGTTCTTGACGTTTTCCCAAACCTCGCCTACCGGCGAAGGCGGATCCTGTGCACCTACGGCAAAAATCTGCTTGCGGCTGTCCGAATAAGCGTCAGCGCCCATGCGGGCAGTCAGGTCGAGCCAGCTGGCAACCGTCAGCGTGCCGGCAATATTACCCGTGATGCGATCTACATCGCCGGTCAGCGGGTTGTTGTAAGCCGACCACAGGGGGTTGTCGTAAGCGCTGAAATAGGTCCAGGACAGTCCGTCGCGGGTATCGTAACCGTTGGCGCCGGGGCCACCGAGGATGTCGAAACTGGTCGGCATACGGGTCAGGCCGAGCATGACACCCGACAGGTTACTGCCGTTCTGAGCCTTGGTATCCTTGGTGTTTGCATAGGCGGCCGTACCGGAAAGTTTGAAACGACCGTGTGTGGATTCGGCGGTAAGCCTGAAGGAATTGCGGTTGAGTTTTGTGTTCGGTACAATACCTGTCTGGTTAGAGTTGCCGTACGACAAACGCAGCGTCGTGCTTTCATTACCCATGGAAACGGAAATATTGTTGTTCCAGGTAACGCCTCTATCAAAATAGGTGTCGAGATTGTCATAGGCGCGCGCCACTTCGGGAATCCCGTCGGTACCGATGCGCGGTCCCCAGCTATTGGGTGTATTTCCAGCATAGGTTCCGGCATCGCTCGTAAGCGATCCGCCGCCATTGCCCTGGCCATATAACATCTGCAATTCGGGAAGTTTGTTCACCTCATCAAAGGCTACACTGGAGCTGACGTTTACCGACAAGCCCTTCTGACCCTTCTTGGTCGTGATCAGCAGCACCCCGTTGGCAGCACGTGTGCCGTACAGGGCCGCGGCGGCCGGACCTTTCAGGATGTTGACGCTTTCCACGTCGGCCGGATTAAGGTCGAGTGCGCGGTTACTGTTGTTTACCCCGTTCAGGTTGGCGTTGAAAGGATAATCGCCGGCAACCGAACCCAGTGTCTGGTTGTCGTAAGGCACCCCGTCGACGACGATAAGCGGCTGGTTTTCACCGGTGAAGGTGGCATTGCCGCGAATCAGAATCTTGGAAGAAGCGCCAGGTGTGCCACCGGAGCCAATTACCTGCACGCCGGATGACTTGGCGGCGAGGCCCTGAATTACGTTAACCTCACCCGAGCGGGTAAGTTCATCGCCTTTTACACTGGTTACCCCATAGCCCAGCGACTTCTCTTCGCGGGAAATGCCAAGAGCGGTCACCACGGCTTCAGACAAAACCTGGCCGGAAACCATTACGACATCCACAACATTGGATGCCTGGAGCGTAATTTCCTGGGTGGCATACCCGGTGTAGGAGAACGTAAGCACATTAGAGCCCGCCGGTACGTCGAGGGTATACCGACCATTTGCATCGGTGAGCGCACCGATCCGGGAGTCTTTTACGCGCACGGTTGCGCCGACCAGCGTTTCCCCATCATCACCCGACACGGTACCGGAGACGACGCGTTGCGCCAGAGCAAGCCCTACTGCCATGAGTAGCAGACCTGCTGTAAGGAGAATTTTTTTCATACGAACAGAGATTTGTGAATTAAATGATTGAATGTTATTAAAAGAAAAGAATGGGGTGGGTGAACTGCGGAATGTGATATAGCAAGCAGAGTATGGGCAGTCCCCACATACTGCATACTTAATAAGTACATATGAAAGATTGTCCCCGTTTAGACAAAAGCTGAGAAGGCAACACCAAACGACAGTTTCAGAGGACCAAATGGGAGGTGAAAATTTTCGCGGGGCTCCATCGGGCAACAGCCGGAGCAGCAATGTCGCCTCGTTGTTTTTGTTGATTCCATCGACGGTTCGCGGCGGTTTGTAAAACATTCCTGCGGGTATCGTAGTTTTGTCGCGACAACCGCTAACACATGGACCATCAGAACCTGGCTGATCTTCGCCGCAGTTACGCCCTGGAATCGCTCTCCAAAAATGATGTTTCACCCGATCCGATCGTTCAGTTCGGTCATTGGTTCCGGGAGGCACTGAACAGCGACCTTCCCGAACCCAACGCCATGACACTTGCTACCGCAACCCGCGACGGGAAGCCTTCGGCGCGTACAGTTTTATTAAAAGGCTTTGATGATCAGGGCTTTGTGTTTTACACCAATTACGAAAGCCGCAAAGGCCGGGAACTAGCCGAGAACCCAAATGTTGCCTTGCTGTTTGCATGGCTGGAACTGGAACGGCAGATCAGGATAGAGGGTACTGTTGAAAAAGTAAGCCGGGAAGAGTCGCTGCGCTATTTTCAGAGCCGGCCGAAAGGCAGTCAGATCGGCGCCTGGGCCAGTCCGCAAAGCCGGGTAATCGAGCGCCGCGAAGTGCTGGAAAAAAAGGTGGATGCCCTGCTGATCGATTACGCGCAGTCCGACGTGCTGCCGTTGCCCCCATTCTGGGGCGGCTACCGAGTCCGGCCCCTGGCCATAGAGTTTTGGCAGGGCCGGGAAAGCCGCCTGCACGACCGGATTTGTTATACCAAAGTTTCCGACACCTGGCAGATTACGCGCCTGGCGCCCTGACGTATGCCCGTAGAAACCCTGCTGCGATCGAACAAGACACGTGCCCCGTTGGCGGTGGCGGTGTTGACCACCATTGTTTTTATCTCCCAAACGGCTGCGTTTGAACGCGAACTACTGGAAAGCCGGAACAGCATGGATATCCTGGAGCATTTGGTGTAAGGATTGATTGTCCGGAGCATCAAAAAAGCGGGAGCGATCCCGCAAAGGATTCGCTCCCGCTACATGTGCAACCGGCATATAAACTGCCGATGCTAACTGCTTGTTGAATTAAGGGTTTGGAATACGCAGCACTTGCCCTACCTCAATCAAATCAGGGTTTTTCAGTTGATCGCGGTTGGCATCGAAGATCTGCTTGTATTTCATCATATCGTCGTAGTAATGCTTGGCGATCTTGCTCAGGCTCTCGCCTTTGGTCACCGTATGCATGGCATACACATCGGGATTAGCGATCTGGATATCGGCTACGATGTCAGTCGGGTGCGAACCACCAACAGCTTTGATGGCATCCCACAGCTGATCTTTTTCGTGACCGTATTGCACCGTGCCCCATACGCGAAGAATACCGTTTTGCTCTTCTACGCGGCCATTCTGAACGCCCAGTTGTTCGCCCAGGCTGAGCACGTTTGCATATTTGTCTTTTACTGCCATAGTTGGTTTAAAAGTTTAGTAAGGTGAATGATGTTAAAATTTTGCCGTATTAAACAGACGGCGAAAGTTACGACTTAAAGGAAGGTTTTCCAGAGATACTGCAGTGACTTCGTGTTAAATTCACAAAAAAATGGCTAAACACGTCCAAAATCCCCTGCGGGCCTAAAGACGCGCGCAAGAGATAAGGTCACATGCTTTTATATTTTTTAATCACACAAACCGACAAAAAAGCCATTGGGACGGAACAACAGTATCTCGCCGTCCGTCATTTGTACAGCCCATGCACCGTTCCATTTGCGGACGACCTTGTTGATGCCCGCATCATGGTGACTGGTCCTGATATACTCGCGAGCCGGTTGGGGCAACATCGACGGCCGCGCTTCGCGTCCGGCCATACAACGCCGGTCTGCCCCGTCCAGTCCATCGCATTCGCGGATAAATGATCCGTCCCGGTTGAACAACAGGATGACGCCGTTGGTCAGTTCGACGGCAAAAAGGCGTCCGCGTTTGTCGACCACGGTTTTTGCCGTCGCATCGGGATAATGTGCAGCGACATAATCACCTACTGCGGCAGGCAAGGCATCAAAAACGATCGCATCGCCGCGCATGCAGCGGTCTCCGGCAGGTCCGTAACCGCGGCCGGTGCGCTGGTGCGGGCGGCGGCACAGAAACGCGCCACGCTCATCAAAATAAAGTTCCTGACCGTCGCCAAGCCATATTTCGTACCCTTCACCGGGGGCATGGCAGGCATCTTCAATGCCAAATGGTGCGCCGTTCCGTTCAACATAATCTGTGATTTCCGAAGGAAGCAGGTCGACCTGTACCGGCGATTTTAGGCGACTGTTGGCAATAGCGTCGGCACTGGCCAGGGCGTTGTCGGCGCTGTCTTGCCGGCAGCCGAAGAACAGTGTGATAACGGCAAACAGAAGGGTGTAACCTATCTTTTTCATGACTTGAATTTTGAGCGAAAATAGTCGAAAATTCCGAAAATGACAAGCCCTTCCCGGTCAAACGGCCGCAAGCGAGGTTACAGAAGTACCCTGAGACCCAAATTCAGTCCGACATAACTTTCCCGCACCCAAACGGAATAACTGCTGCCACTGTCGAAAATAAAAGGGACCTGGCCGGAAAGTATCACGCTCAGCAATTGGCCGGGGCGGTAAATAGCCCCGAGGCTGCCGTAAAGTTGCTGGTTGGCCTTCAGGACAGACGCGCCTTTGAACGACTGCTGGAACGTGAGGTTGTACGACATACCTCCCAACAGGTACCACTTCTCTCCGATTTCAAAGATCAGGTAGCCACTTGCGGAAGGTACCAGCAGGGTCCGTGTATTCTCGTCATTGCGGAAATAGGTCCTGAAATCGCCCTGCACCTGGCCTAACAACATTGGCCCGAGCCGTTCGATAAAAAGTGCATTCAGGTAGGCCACAGGGCGTTGCGCAAAAAGGTTGAGCCGCTTTTCCGGGGTATTGGCAATGGGGTGGTTGTACCCGCCGCGCAGGGTCAGTTCGGGCAGACCGGCAAACGGCATGCCCCGCACCTGTACGCCGATATACGATACGCCGTTATAGGTCGTGCCGCTTTCGGGAAAGGCATTGCCATATACCCTGAAGGGCGTGCTTCTGGCCTGGTCGTCGAGCCGTACGCGGGTGTAATATATCTCGGCGCCCAGGTCCCACCTGCCGCTTTTGGAAAATCCGTGCAGCACGCGAAGTATATGATCTGCGCGGGAAAAGCGCGCCCGATTGGTGATTCGCGTCGCTTCGATGCTGCCGTCGAACTCGTTTTGAGCGATCCAAAAGGAGTTGATGCTGTTGATCAGGTTGATTTCCGTGGCGTCCTTAGGCAAAATAGCCGAGGAAGCGCCGGTGTACAGATTGGGGCGATCGTCATCCTGTGCCTGGAGATGCAAGGTGCTGACCAGCAACAGGCAAGCCACCGAAAGACGTATGAAAGGGCCGAAGTGGAGATGGTACATCATGGCGAAGGGTTTGGGATGATTTAGAGGACTAACTGGAAAGCCACCAATTGCTTGCCGGTTTTTTTCGAAGTCAGAAGCATCAGGTGTCCCGTTGTGGGAGGGTCGTTCAAATTCTGCGGTGTCATGTCACAGTTTATATCAGGGCAATCCACGTAACCGCGTTTGTTGACATAAACCGTATTGTTGATATCGATGAACTCACCGGTGTATTCTTCGACCTCTCCGGTAGTCTGGCTCCGGTCTATAAAAACATTGATGTGACTCTCCTTTTTGACCGGGTCATATTCAATTCTTCCGCCCATCCGGTTCATGGCATACGGAAGGTGCGAGGTATTAAAATCGCGGAGGCACCAGCAGGTAGCCTGTTCGAAGCTGCTGTCGGGATTGATGAGTGCGGTAGGCTTGCCGTCGGCATCCTTGTACATGATGAACCACAGGCAGTATCCGGGGTCTTCCGGGCTAAGCCAGGCATTGTCGACGCTTGCGGGAAACGAGATCGGGATGCTTGGAATTACGATTTCGGGCGGAATAGGTGGTGCATAATTGGCAAGGTTGTTAAAATAGCCTTCCGGAACGATTTGAAAATCATCGATGACAAAAACATCGAGGCAATCAGGGTCTTCAATTTTAATTTCTTGCGGTCCGGGCGCCAACGCTTCTTTATCCGGCACTGTGACGATCAGTCCAACGCCATCCTTGAATTCAGATGCGGCGGGCACCCCTCCGATAAACACCTTCCGGCCGATCAGCGAAGTGAGCGGGTTGGCGGTTATGACGAACTGGTAGTTGTTGTAGACGTCTTTAGTATTGATTCCTATGCCCTGAATAGATTTGCAATCGGGATTGCAGGCGGTAAAGGCGACCATAATCAGGGTCATGGCAGCCATGAAGGATAATGCTTTCATCATGAATTGGATATTTATGGGTGATCAGATATTATTTGACAGGGCGCTTATGGCGCGCTGTATTTTTTTATCCAGTTCCAGGATAGCCGCGCTCAGGGCGGGCAGATTTTCCTCGGCGGCATTTTTCGAGTCTTTTTGTGCGCTTGTCCGGCCGACCTGCCCTCCCGCATAACTCTGAATAGGGTCGATTACTTTCCGGTGAACGGGAAGCACATTGCTCTCATGCACCGTTTTCAGGAGGTAATCATAGGTATCCTCCAGTTGTTCCGCTGCTTCGGGGTTATTCCAATATTGCCGGACGCCCAGGATATTACCCTTGTAATTCCGGAGGATCGTCTCGCGCATTTCGTTGTAGGCATTGGTCGTCCGGTCTAATTCGGCGATTGCCCCGTTGCTCTTGAAATAATTGGGCAGGCGGCGGGGCATGAGCCGGTCACGCAGGTCTTTCACCCGGTCGGCGTATTCCAGCAGGTCGGCCGAAACCTGGTCATAATACGCCTGTTGCTTCAGAAACCGCTTTTCGAGTGCCTCGCTCAGGGCAGATACGAGCATAGTGATGGAATCTCGCAACACTTTTATCTGTGCGTCTTTGGCCCTGATCTCCGCGTCATGGCTCTCCCTGGTTTCCTGCGCAGCCTGCTCCATACGCGCGATGGTATTTTCAAAATGGATGATGGTATCGAGCAGGGTTCGGTGCATTTCCATCAACTGGCGCTGGCTGAGTTTTTTTTCTTTTTCCAGTTTTTTGATGCGGATGTCGAGGGCGTCGACCTGCTGCAACAGTTTTTTGTTTTGCTGACTGCAAAGCACGATCTCCAGATGGCCGGAAGGGGGCACGACGACAAGCCCGGAAGGCGGGGCGATCATTTTACCCGGCGAGTCTTCCACAATTACCGTCACATAGTCTTTGTCGGGCGGAAAGGCGATCTCAAATGAGCCTTTATCGTCGGTGATGGTATAGGAAAACCCGGGAATTTTGACGTGCACATTCGCGACACCTTTTGTCGTGCCACTGACTGTTTCGACCACCCGGCCCAGAAGCATGCGCCCTTCGTCCGTTTGGGATCGGGCGGCCAACGGCAAAAGGCAAAACAAAATCGGAATGGTTAGATGGTGTTTCATGGCTTGGTTTTTTTGCAACTGATCTACCTGTACGTGATTCCTTTTTTCAGTATGGTATTCTCAGCACTTTAAGCGATAAGGTGTTGAGTTCCACGTCTTGTCGCTCTACCGGTTTTCCCTGCCGTCGCAATACCACCCAAACGGGCCTTGGTTTGGACGCAGGAAGCGTCAGGGCGAAATTGCCGTCGGCATCCGTCGTGTCGCGGGCCGGCTCGTTCTCGATTTCGACGACCACCCCCGGGGCAGGTTTTGAGTTGGGGTACAACACTTTGCCCGAGTAGGTTTTAGTGGTCAGGCTAAGGTAAAAAGTGATGTCGCCCGAACTGCTCAGGTTTGGTGCGCTTTGCCCGTTTACGGTTACCTCTAATCCGGGATTGAACAATTGCAGGCGCACACTATCGTCAGAATAGGCGGCAGGTATATCTGCAAATCGTACGATGCCTTCCGGCGAAACGGGTTGTGTGGCCGTTTCAAATTTGCCGATGACCGCTTTGGCCATGCCAGACGGCCGAATACCCGGAAAATCCGGCCGGAATACGAGCCGGGCGACCAGCTCTTGCGGCGCTTTCGCCTGATTGCTTTCCAGCCAGCTGTTAATCCCCCTTTCAATAAGCACCGAGGCTATAATTGTAGCCAGTGCCAAAAAGCCCCGTATTAACGTCTGTCGGCTAACCAGAGGTGCCGGACCGTTGCGTTTTTCGGGAGTTGGCGGGGTACTTTTTGCCCCGGAGGCCGATTCAGCGACCGAAGGAACAGGCCGCGGTATATTTTGGGGTTGTTTGTTCGCATCTTCGAGGATATTCAATACATCCAGCAACGAGCGGTTGATCATATTCCGCTCTACATTTTCCTCGTCCTTGCCAATGGTGCCTTCCCTGACCGACTTTTTGAGGGTTGCCAGGCGGTTTTTAAGCATTACCACAGTATCCTGCAGATCATTGTCATCTGCAACGATCGGGTACAAGGCATCAATAGCTTCCTGGTTGGCGCCGTCCGCTATGAGTTGCCTGATCCTCTCGGTGTCTTCATTGGAGTAGGTCAACATTGCTTTTGCTTAATGTATTTTTGCCTGGGAAGCGTAAACAGCGGGATAATAATTCCTATAACTACTGCAAATATAAAATATTAATTGGGACAGATTACGAACTGCAAAATCTGTCCATATGTTTTTATTAAGTTTTAAGTACGCGTCGGCGTCACCAGTACCTGTTACCCTTTTTTATCCGGATTGTCCTTGAGAAACGCCTTCCATCCGCTGTATGATTTCCCTCCCTTGAGTGCTGCGTTTGATGATTGATACCAGTGGCACAAAGCGGCTGCCAGTGCGTCGGTGGCATCGAAATATTTTTCGGAGAACTTCGTGTGCAATATATTTTCCAGCATGCCGGCCACCTGCTCCTTGGAAGCATTGCCGTTGCCGGTTACCGCGCTTTTGATCTTTTTGGGCATATACTCGGTGGTGGCAAGGCCGTTGACCATGCCTGCCGCGATGGCTACGCCCTGGGCACGGCCCAGTTTCAGCATCGACTGCGGGTTTTTGGCATAAAACGGCTGTTCAATCGCCATCTCCGTTGGCTTGTGCTGCCGGATCAGGTCCTGTACCTGTTCGAAGATGTAACGCAGTTTAACCGTCTGTTCCGAGCCCAGGTGCGCAAAGGTCACCACCCCGATCTCCAATACGTCTATTGATTTCTTGTCGGCATCAATGATGGCAAAACCCAACACGTTGGTGCCGGGGTCGATACCGAGGATGCGCGTTTTTTTCGTTTCCATGGCGTAAAGGTAAAGGGTTTTAGGGGGTTGCGGGTTGTGGAGGTTGCGGGTTGCGGAGGTTGCGGGTTGCGGAGGTTGCGGGGCGATCGGGCAATGGTTTCGAGGTATCCATTGGTCATTTAGGTTGTTTTTCCGGTTGATGTTGCTTTTAAGTTTTTTACGAAATAGGTTTTCCTGTAAGTTTGCGCCCTCATACCTTTATTGACACTACCCCAAGGCAGCCTCACCACCCGAAACCCGAAACCCGAAACCAGTAACCAGTAACCAGTAACCCGAAACCACGAAACCTCCCAAACCCGAAACCTTTCAACCCGAATATGGATAAAATAGGAATACTTGGTGCAGGAGCAATGGGCAGCGGTATCGCACAGGTAGCCGCTGCGGCAGGACATGATGTCATTGTGTGCGATAACCTGACCATCTCGCTGGCAAAAGCAGGAAAAAAGATACAGGCCTCGTTGAAAACCGGTGTCGACAAGGGCAAACTGACGGATGCCGATGCCTACTCCCTGTTCAGTCGCATTGGCTTTACAGACCACATGAGCGATTTCCGCGATTGCTCGATCGTGATTGAAGCGATTGTTGAGGATATCGAACAAAAACAGATCGCGTTCAAGAGTATGGAGGCCATTGTGGAAGAAGATACTGTGCTGGCCAGCAATACCTCGTCGCTTTCGATTTCAGCCATGGGCGCGCAGTTGAAGCACCCGGAACGCATTCTGGGCGTACATTTCTTCAACCCTGCCCCGCAAATGCGCCTGGTGGAGATCATCCCCGGTCTGCAGACAAACCCCGAGGTGGTGGAACGCGGAAAACAACTGATCGACGGGTGGGGCAAGACCACCGTCATTGCCAAGGACACGCCCGGGTTTATCGTCAACCGCGTTGCACGGCCGTATTACGGCGAATCGCTCCGCATTTTTGAAGAGGGGATCGCAGATGAAGCGACCATCGACTGGGCCATGCGCGAACGCTGCGGTTTCCGGATGGGCCCCTTTGAACTAATGGACTTTATCGGCAACGACATCAACTATGCCGTTACAGAGGTGGTCTTTACCAATTTTTTCTTCGACCCCCGTTACAAGCCTTCTTTTACCCAGAAACGACTGGTAGATGCACACTTTTTTGGCCGCAAGTCAGGCCGCGGATTCTACGACTACCGGGATGGCGCCGTCATGCCCGAGCCCAACCGCGACGAGGCACTGGGACGCGAGATTGCCAGCCGCGTCCTGGCCATGCTGATCAACGAAGCCTCCGACGCACTCTATCTCCGTATTGCCAGCCGCGACGATATTGACCTGGCCATGACCCAGGGCGTGAATTACCCGAAAGGCCTGCTTGCCTGGGCTGACGAGATCGGGATCCAGAAAGTGGTGGAAAAACTCGATTCCTTGTACGTCGAATACCTGGAAGACCGCTACCGCTGCAGCCCGCTCCTGCGCAAAATGGCCCGGGAAGGCAAAACCTTCTATTAAAAAACTATCCCAACTACCTACAGGCGCCCCCCTTATCACTTATCACTTATCACTTACCACTTACCACTAAAACAATTGTCTCCGCTCGAAATATTTCACCGCATGTACGACAACGACCCGTTCAGCCGCTGGATGGGCATGGAACTCGTATCGGTAGGCGCCGGCGTTTGCACGCTGCGGATGACGGTCCGTGCAGAAATGCTCAACGGGTTCGGAGTGGCGCACGGGGGCATCACGTTTTCACTGGCCGACAGCGCCTTTGCATTTGCCTGCAACTCCAGCGGGCGGCACACGGTATCCATCCACTGCACCGTAGAGCATGTGGCGCCGGTTTTTGAAAACGATGTGCTCACTGCAGAAGCGGTGGAGGATCACCTCGGCAACGCCGTTTCCAACTACGCGATCCGGGTAACGAAGCAGGACGGTTCGGCGGTAGCGTTTTTCAGGGGGGTGGCTTTCCGGAAAAAACAGGTGTGGGAGTAGCGGTTTTCAGGTTTTGAAATACACTGACAAAACTCATCGCAAAGGGGATACGGTAGCGTTTTCCGGCGCAGTACCTTTGCCGCATGAAAAGTTCGGTACTTTCCCTTGTTTGTCTTCTTTATGCGGGCATCGCCGGCGCACAGCCCGCCCAACATCCCGTCTCGCTGGTCGATTGTCTGGACATGGCCCTGACCAACAGCGCCCAGATCAAAAAAGCGCGGCTCGACCGGCAGGGCTTTGAACTGAGGTTGCGCGAAAGCCGCAGCGCCGCCTATCCGCAGATCAATGCCGATGTCCGGTACGGCTACTCGCCCGTTCTTCCGACCGAACTGCTGCCGGGCGAGTTGTTCGGACAGGCGGAGGGTACGTATATCCCCGCGCAATTCGGCAGACCCTGGCAACTCACCGGTATCGTCACAGTGGAGCAGCGCATATACGACGAATCGCTTTTCCGCGGCATTCCCGCCATCAACGCCGGGCGGACCATCTCCAACCTGCTGATCGAGCGCACAGAGGAGGAGGTGCTGTACAGTACCGCCAATGTATTTTACCAGACACTGCAAACCGAACAATTGCTTCGGGCCATGAATGCCAACCTGGAAAAACTGGAAGCGCTGCAGCGGATCGCGGAATTGCAACTGGCCAACGGCTATGCCATACCGACCGATGTGAAGCGCATCCGGGTGGCGCGTACCAACCTCGAAACCCAGCGGCAGAACCTCTATACGGCCATTGCGGCGCTGCACCAGTCGCTCCAGTTTTTTTGCGGCGTACCGTACGACGAAAAATTGGACCCTGTTGAAGAAATGACCAACCCGGCAGCCGATTCGCTGCGCTGGCAGTCGCTGACCCTGGAACCGGAACGCACCACCGAACACCTGCTGCTGCTCCAGAACCTCGCCCTCAACCGTATCCAGACCCGCAGCCTTTGGGCGGAGGGCCTGCCCAACCTGAGCGCGTATGTCACCGGCCTTTTTCAGACACAACGCGACGATGCGAACATATTCGACACCGATACCCGCTGGTACGGCGCAGCGTCGTTCGGGCTCAAGATCGATATTCCCATTTTCGACGGATTCCGGCGTACCCGCAAGGTGCGGCTGCTCAAACTGGAGGCCCTGAAACTGGAAGAGGAACAACGTCAGGTCGACGAAGCAAAGATGCTGGAGTTCATTCAGGCGCGCGAGCAACTGCAAAATGCCTTGCGCGCGCTGCAAACCCAAACCGACAACGTAGCGCTCGCCCGCGAGATCACCGACAAACTCATGCTGCAATATAAAGAAGGCGTGATGTCGCTCACCGACCTGCTCACTGCACAAACGGCCCTGTCGGAAGCCGAAACAAACTACTGGCAACAGGTTTTTGCCTATAAACTGGCTGTATTGAAATTGCTGAAGGCGTCGGGGAAACTGGAGGAGTTGAAAAAGTAATGATGAATGATGAATGATGAATGATGAATAAAATTAAAGTTGGTCAAAGGGCC
>ERZ724526.87-NODE-87-length-47328-cov-6.697058_pt1 | contig 47328 bp, 35 predicted proteins | sample MGYA00376059_ERZ724526 | MGnify/ENA primary metagenome ERZ724526 (study PRJEB28724, sample SAMN07190883) | activated sludge metagenome | isolation source: activated sludge of sewage treatment plant in Hong Hong | place: Hong Kong | collected 2016-03-17 ...
GGCGCCCGAGCAGCACTCGCGCTCGACGACGAACTTCCCTACGAACCCTTTTCTTCATCCTTGCCACCGCCGCCACCACCACCACCCACATCGATGTCCAGGCTCTGCTCAAACGAGTCGCCAAACGACACCAGCTTCGTCACCGTGCCATGTCCACGCTTCTTGAGCACCACCTTGGCGGTCTTGGTCGGATCGAGATCCTCAACCGTCGCAGGCGTCTTTCCGTATGCGCGACCATTGACCAGCACATCTGCGCCCGGCGGTCGCGTGTTGATGACCAGCTTGCCGCGACCTTCCTGTAGCTCGATGGCGCGATCGTATTCCTGACCCGCCGACAGCGTGACTTGGAAGTTCACGGGCTGCTTTCCAGCCTTCTTGACCGACACGTTCTGGACCTGGCCGGACGGAACCAAGTAGCCCTTCAGGATGTCGCTTTCTTTGACCAAGATGCCGTTGACGGAAATGAACACGCCGGGAGGCACGCGCAGACGGATGACACCGTTGCCTTGACCGTTTTGCTGCGCGCCCGCACTGCCTGCACCCAGCTGAACCGGCGCCTGCACCGTATCACCCGCGAGCACATCGACGACCTGCTGCGCTTCGCCTTCTTCTGCGCGAACCAACAGCTGATGCGGACCGCGCGGAATGTCGCGGAGCAGCAGCGCGCCGCCTTGCTCGACCCGTCCGGCTTCGCGACCATCGACGTACACCGTCGCTTGCCGAGGCGGAAACACCGTCACCACGACCGTGCCTTTGCCCGGCTGCATCGCAAACTTGGCTCCCAGCACCAAGCCCACCACCGCAATCGCGACGATGACACCAACCATGATGTCTTTGGCGAGCGAGCTTCCCTTGGGCTCCGCAACCTGCGGCATCGGCTGCTGCGGAATCTGCTGCTGCACAGCCGCCGCCGGAATCACCGTTCCGTTGGGCAGCATCACCATCGCGCCCGGCTGAATCGCGGACATCGCTGCCGAGGCAAACGGCATCGCCATCGCTGGCATCACCGCCGAGCCATACGCAGACGGAAACGCGCCCATCGGCCCGACCATGCTCGCGTTGGCCGGGAAGTTCGGGTTCATCTGTCCCCCGTACGGATCCATCATCGGCTGCGGAGCGGGCTGCACAGGCTGAGGCTGCGCCGCTTGCGGTCCACCGGGATGTTCGTTCGGGTTAAAGATCGCGGTCGACTGCGCTTTGATGTCGCCTTCGTCGCCTTCTCCACCGTGCTTGGCGCTGTCGAAGATGGCGGTCGACTGATTCGGAAGATCGCCCTCGCCGCCGGGAAGCTGATCCGGCATCACGATCGCGGTCGCTTGGTTTAGCAGATCTCCTTCGCCACCACCGGCGTGACCATCGCCTTCAGCCAGCGGCTCGATCTCGCTTTCGTTGAGCGCCGACGTTGGCTCTGGCACAGCCCGAGGTGCAGACGATGTCGGAGCCAGCGTTGGCGTCCGCAGTCGAGCCGAAGGTGGCGCACCGCCCTTCGACTGACCGCCTTGGGCCATCGCCTCTTTGCCGATCTTGCGCTGCTGCTCCAGCACCGCCGACTCTTTGCGCATCTCCGCCGAAAAGGCGTCGCGCATCCACGTCGCCAGCGCCTTGGCGTTATAGACCGGCTCAAACTGCGCGGCGAAGTCAGCGAGATCGTCGTGCATCTCGCTACCCCACTGGTAGCGCTCTGCCGTATCCCGAGCCAGCGACTTCATGATGATGCGGTCTAGCTCGGGCGGAATCTCTTTGTTGATCGTCGAGGGCGGCGGAACCTGCGCGCTGCGGATCTTTTCCAGCGTCACAAAGTCGGTCTCGCCCACAAACAGGCGCTCACTGGTCAGCAGCTCATACAGGATCGTGCCGACGGCAAAGATGTCGGTGCGCTGATCGAGCGTCTTGCCACCGACCTGCTCCGGGCTCATGTAGCCGAACTTGCCCTTGAGCACACCAGCCTGCGTCTTCGACGATCGCGACGCCGCTTTGGCGATACCGAAGTCGATGACTTTGACTTCACCGTCGTAGCTGCTGATGACGTTCTGCGGCGACACGTCGCGGTGAATGATGTTGAGCGGCTTGCCGGTCGCGTCTTTTTTGCGGTGCGCATAGTCGAGGCCTTCGCAGACCTTGCCCATGACAAACGCCGCCATCTGCACCGGCATGTGCTTCTTTAGCCGACGAAAGCGATTCTGGATCTGAAGCAGATCTTTGCCCCAGATGTACTCCATCGCGATGAAGTGGCTGTCGTCGATCTTTCCCAGCTCGAAGATCTGACAGATGTTCGCGTGATTGAGCTGGCCTGCAATCTTGGCTTCATCAATGAACATCTGGATGAAGTCAGCATCTTCGGCCATCGCCGGCAGGATCTTCTTGATGGCGATGATCTTCTCGAAGCCCTCGACGCCGAAGGTCTTCGCCTTGAAGACTTCTGCCATACCGCCGACGGAGATTCGCTCAAGGAGCAGGTATTTTCCAAAAGGCGAAGGTAGTGCCACGCGTGCTCCTCAGCGTCCTGACTGGTGATCCACCAAGGCTCTCAGTGAGGACACCATTTTGCGAAGGTTATCGTATGACAAAAGCCAACTTAGCGTCAATTGGCCGGTTTGGGCTCCCGCGAGCCCGCGAGTCGGGTACGGACCCACATCCGCGCCCGGACGCGACGATTACCGCGCAGGCAAGCGGCTGGATAGCTCTGCCAACAGCGTATCGAGCGTCGCCAACAGCGCCCGCGAAAACAGCGCACTGGGCGACTCTGATGCACTCGACACCGTCGGAAGGAGCGGCACGCTGCGATCGTATAAGAGCTTGCCATCTTGCAGCAGCACGAAGTGAATTCGTCCGCTTAAGACCCCGTTCTGAACCGTCAGCGCATCCAGCCGAGCCATCAGCGTGTGATGAGCGCCCGCTCGCAGCGACTGCTCCAGCGCTTCGTAGCCGCCCACCAAGCTATACAGCCGCGTCGCCGTCACCGGAACCGCCAGCCGCTGCTGCAAAAACGACATCATCGCGTGCTGTCCGACGGCGCTCAGTCCGTAATAACCGGCGGGAAGTGCAGCCATCGGCTCGCCCAGCAGTCCCACCGCCACGCGCGGACGCTGTTTCGGCGCAACCTCAGCCGGACTTGGGTTTGGGGTCGGACTGGAAACCGTTGGAGGCGGCGGCAGCGTCGTCCCCGGAGGCGTCGGCACGCTCCCCGGCTTGGCTTCGACCTTCGCTTCGACCTTCGCTTCGACCTTCGCTTCGACCTTCGCTTCGGGCCTGATCGACGGCTTGGCATCCAGCTTCGGACCGGCCCCGAGCAGCGTCAGCTCCGATCGCTTCGATACGCCCGACAAAGAGGCCAGCTTGACCTGCACCGGCGGTGCGCTCGCGAGCGAAGATGGCAACAGGCTCCGCTGCGGCAGCGAATCGCTTGAAGACAACAGCCGAGGCCGCAGCTCTGCCACCACCGAATAGACCAGATCATCGAGGTGTTCCAGATCGCCCATCGCATCGGCGCTCGTGGTTCGCCCCGCCCCACGATAGGTCAACGACAGCTTCAGTCGCCCGGCCCCGACTTCTTCCAGCTTCGCCCACAGCGTGCCTTCGGAATCGGTCTTGGCGGGCTGCGCGCTCACGCTCGCTTCTTTTAGCGCTTGGAGCATCGCCCGTCCCAGCTCTTTGCCAATGCCTGGCAGCGACGCGGGAGCCGACACCGAGGCCAGCAAAAGCGGTGCCTGCGATCCCGACGCCAGCCCAGACCACGGCAAGACGCTGAGCCCGAAAAAGCCCAGCGTCGCAGCCCAAAGAGTCCCATGTCGTCGTGGACGCAAGCGGATCACTACTCACAAGGAAATCGGCAGCGCTCGCCGCTGTCAAGCATCCCGCGCGCTTTCCCACGCCGCCGTGCCACGCCCAAGCAAGCGGAGCACCGTCCAAAGCAGCACAACCGCAACCGGCACAAGCCCGATCCGCACCGTCCAGCCCAGCTCCACAAACGAAGACAGGCCGCGGCGCACCATCAGCACCACCAGCGCATTGTTCATCGCGTGCATCGCCACTGGCACCCACAGCGATCCAGCGAGTCGCACCGCCAGCGCAAACGCCATCCCGAGCAGCATCGTCGGAATCATGCGTCCCCACGACAGATGAATCAGCCCAAACAGCACCGCGCACAGCAGCATCATCGCGCCACTGCGAGCCGGTTGCCGGTGCGCATCCATCGCCTGCGGGTTCCCCAAGTCGGGCAGCAGCGTCAAAAGAATCGCGCCGCGAAACAGCACTTCTTCACACAGCGCTGGAACCAGCGCAAACGTCAGCAGATCCAGGCCGAGCGGTCGAACCCCCGACGCCGGCACAATCATTCGCTCCAGCGCGCGCTGCTCCGCTGGCGTCAGTCGAACCAAGTGCTCGTAGAGCGGCTCCAGCCAGGCCGACAGCACATAAAACAGGGTCATGCCCAGCAGCCCGCCCGCCAGCAGGTGCAGCAGCACCGCCGATATACGCCGACTCGGCGGCACGATGAGCATTCCCAAGCGCTGGCGCTGACCCGACTGCCAGACAAACAGCAGGGAAGGAATGAGCAGCCCAGCCAGCTCCGGCAGCGCAACCGACACAAGCGAGCCCCAGATCCCAGCACGCCGCGCAAGACCCAGCGAAGCCACCGCCGAACCCGATACAAGCAGCAGCGTCAGCGCAACCACAAACAGCACCACGACATCGGCGATGGGGCTCGAAGAATCGCTCGATCCACCCGCCGGTTCGTCGTTTCTGCCATCCGTTGCGGTCACGGCCTTGCTCCTATCAGATCGGCGAAAAGGCGTGTTACGATAAGCTGTGGAAAAAGTTATCGCCCGCTCGCTCCTACTATGGGGACTGATAGGGCTTTCGTCCCCTGTGGCCTTTGCCGCAGACCCGCCGAGCGCCGCCGCCAAAGCCACCGCCAAAAAAGCGTACGAACAAGGGACCGCCTTCTACAAAAAGGGAGAGTGGGACCAAGCCATCGAGCAGTTCGAGCTCTGTTACAAGTCGCTGCCGCAGCCGGTGTTTTTGTTCAACATCGCGCAGTCTCACAACAAGGCGGGACGGCAGCAGCAGGCGCTGACCTATTACAAGCGCTACCTGACCGATGCGCCCACGGCAGCCAATCGCGCCGAAGTCGAGACCACAGTCGCCGAGCTAGAGCAGCAGCTGGCCCCCAAGCCAACGGTTCAGCTCACCGCGCTCGATACCTATCCGGTGGAAACGACAGGGGAACCACCGCCCAAGGGCTTTGTCGCGCAGCCTGCCCGGCAGCCGATCTCGAAAAAGACGTGGCTCATCATCGCGGGTGCGGCGGGTGGAGCGGTGCTGCTCGGTACAGCGATTGGCCTTGGTGTCTATTTTGGGACACGCGGTCCCACCGTCACAGTCTTTGATCCGGTGACCCCATGAGTATTGCGACCTTGCGACTGGGATTGCCTCTTGTTCGCGCCTCTGCTTCTTTGCTGGCACTGCTGTGCGCGGCGACGACCGGATGCAGCCAGGTTGATCCGTGCGAAGGCCAGAGCGAAGCGTGCATCACCGTCCAAGTGGAATCGCCCGGCGGAGAGCTGGATCTCATCCGCACGGTCTACAGCCTGGACGGCGGCACCAAGCAGCAGCGAGGCTTTGCCGTTTCGACCGGCGAAGCCAAGTCCTTTCCTGTCGTCTTTGCCTTAAACCTGGGCAGCGGTGGCAGCATCCAGGCCGACATCATCGGTGAGCTGTCCGCCAGCCCCACGTTTCACGGCACCTTCAGCGAAAGCGTCTCTTCTGGAGAGCACAAGCGCATCGTCGTCACGCTCGACCGCAACGTGAGCAAGCTGCCGTTTGTCGGTCCAGAGCCTCGCTACGGCGCCGGCCTGGTCGCGGTTCCGCTTTCCTCGCCAACCAGCTTGGTCCTGTTCGGTGGCGTAGTCAGCGGAGAGCAGACGCTCGGCGACACCTGGGAATACAGCCTGAGCCAGAACACCTGGCAGCGCATCACGAGCCCGATGAGCCCTGGACCGCGGCAGCCCAACATGGTCGCCGATCCGCTGTCTGACCGCGTGCTCGTCGTCCAAGGCATGGGCGCAGGCGGCGTCGTCCAGCTGGATACCTGGCAGTACCAAGCCGCGATGCCCGGAGACGCGCGCACCTGGCAGCCAATCACCACCGTCACCGCACCGACGCCACCGCGCGCCTTTGCCGGGCTGACCATTGTGCCCAGCGCGACGATGACCCCAACCACGCTGCTGTTTGGTGGCATCACGGGATCGGGAGGTTCGCCGCTCAGCGACCTGTGGCGGATGCAGTCACCGGGGATGACCAACCTGGCGCTGGTCAACACGACAGGCGCGCCGCAGGTCAAGTCGCCCAAGCTGCTCTCGACCCAGACCGATGTTTACTTGGTCGGCAGCGATGAAATGACCAAGTCGACGGTCCAGGTCTATCGGCTGGATGCGGTGGCGATGCCGCCCAAATGGACGGTGGTGTCGCAAGAGGGCGGTGCCCCCAGCTATCGCAGCGCGTTTTCCGCCACGATTGACCCGCAGGGCCAGCAGATCGTGCTGTTTGGCGGCATTGACGGCGCGGGCAACCTGCTGAGCGACACCTTCCGCTATTCCATCCAGGGCACGACGTGGGCCACCGTCAGCACCACCCAAGTTCCGCCCGCGCGCATCGACGCCAGCCTGACCTTTGCGCAGGGCGTCTTCATGATGTTTGGCGGACGAGACAGCAGCCTCAAACAAAAGATCGACAACTGGAAGCTCACGAGCGACGGCTGGAAGCGCTGGCTGTAGCCACGTTCTTTGACGCCCACGGCTCGATTTGGCACAGTCGGGCCCGTGATTGCTCGTCTCAGCGGCACCCTCATTGATAAGACCCTCGACGGCGTCCTTGTGGACGTCGGCGGTGTGGGATACCAAGTCTCCGTCTCACTCAACACCCTGACGGCACTGCCCGCAGTCGGACACAAGGCCGAGCTGCTGACACACCTGCACGTTCGCGAAGACGCCATGCAGCTGTTTGGCTTTGCCACCAAAGACGAGCGCCGCGCCTTCGAGCTGTGCATCGCGGTGTCGGGCATCGGTCCCAAGCTGGCGATTGGGCTTCTGTCGGGACTCGATGCGGCAGGACTGTTTGCGGCGGTGGCCGGCGAAGACGTGGCGCGGCTGCGCAAGGTGCCCGGCATTGGTCCCAAGACCGCTGAGCGTCTCATCCTCGAGCTGCGCGACAAGGTGCCTCGGCCCGAAGGCAGCGGCAAAGCGAAAGCGACGCGCGCAACCGCATCGGACAAGCCTGCCCAAGGTGGTGTGTTTGCCGATGTCGCTGGAGCGCTCGTCAACCTGGGCTATCGACCCGCCGACGCCGAGCGCGCCACCGATCAAGCCCTCTTGCAAAAGCCCGACGCCCAGATCGAAGAAGTCCTGCGGGCCGCACTGCGAGCCCTTCAGCGTGACTAGCGCCTGGCTGCTCGCACCGCTGCTGTCGCTCGGGCCCACGCCGCCACTTGTCCACAGTGAGCAGCTGGTGGTGGTGCTGACGGATGGCTGGGATGCGCCGCGCGGCATGCTCTATCCGCTTTCGCGACAAGGTGGACGCTGGGTGCTGTGGGGCAAGCCGCGTCCCGCTTGGGTCGGACGAAGTGGCCTCGGCTGGCGCAGTGATCCGGGATCGCCCAAGCCGCCCGCACCTGGACCCCTCAAACAAGAAGGCGACGGTCGAGCCCCCGCTGGACTTCTGACCTTCGACGAGCTGTGGGGCTACGCCGACAAGGCCCCCGACCGCGTCACCCTGCCCTATCACAAGGCCGGGCCGCTCGATCGCTGCGTCGATGATGTGAAGTCGCCCGACTACAACCGGCTGGTCAAAGAGCGTCCCGATTCCACCTGGCAGTCCGCCGAGTCGCTGCGCATGCCGACCGACCACTACAAGTACTTGGTGGTGCTCGGCTACAACCGCAGCCAGCCTCGGCCCGGTGCGGGAAGCTGCATCTTCTTTCACGTCGCGCCCCCGCCTGAGCAGCCGACCGCAGGCTGTACCGCCCTGCCCGAAGCGTCGCTGCTTGAGATCCTGCGCTGGCTTGCGCCCGCCAAGCATCCACGCCTGCTACAGCTTCCGCGCGCGGTGCTGCCGCAGGTCATCCGCGCCTGGCAGCTCCCGCCGGAGCTGGCCACGCTGCCTGGTCCCGCTTCTCTCCCGCACTGACCGAGCACCCGTCACCCGCTGACCGAAGATCTCTCACCCCTTGATAGATCTTCTCTCACCAAGCCAGCGCGCTTGTCTCACGCCTTGATAGATCTTCTCTCACCAAGCCAGCGCGCTTGTCTCACGCCTTGATAGATCTTCTCTCACCAAGCCAGCGCGCTTGTCTCACGCCTTGAGAGTTCTTCTCTCACCAAGCCAGCGCGCTTGTCTCACACCTTGATAGATCTTCTCTCACCCGCTGGCCCCTGCTCGCCGGGCGGGCGTTCGATCTAGCCGTTGAGGATCGTTCCGGCGATGGCACTGCGACCGACTCGATCGAGCGCCAGACGCAGCATCTCCAGATCCGTTCGCGCCGCCCGCACCACCAGCAAGCAGCTCCCGCCGTGACGAAGGAGCAAGCGCGCATCGGCAGCCAGGCTGAGCGGTGGCGTGTCGATGATCACGTAGTCAAACGCCGACAGCAGGTCTTGCAACAGGCTCGCAAACGCCGGGGAGTTTTCGATCGCGGCCCGACTGCTCCGATCGCCCATCGCAGCGGCGGGCACCAAGCACAGCTCCGGCGTGATCTGCCACACCTCGGGCTTGCGCTGCCGCAGGTCCGACGGCACCACCTCGCTGCCCGGAATCAGCAGTGCGTGCAGCCGAGGCCCAATCAGGTGCGCATCAATCAGCGCCACCTTCGCACCGCCCCCTTCCGAGATCGCCAGTGCCAGGTTGGCCGCCACCACCGACTTGCCTTCCCCCGGCTGGCTGCTCACGCACAACAGCAGACGCGGGTTGCCTCGCTCGGCCAGCCGACAGCGCAGCAGACGATACTGCTCGGCACGCGCGCCCTCAGGTCGACTCTGCAAGACCAGCTCGGGCGACGGCAGGCTGGACGGAGCAGGACTCACCACATAGCCCAGCTCGACCAGCCGACTTGCACCTTGCTTGGCCTGAAGATCCAGCGACGCAGGAATCATCGGCAGCAGCCGCTCCCCCGAGTCACTTCCCGACAGCACTTCCGGCAGGACGTTGCGCGCGCTCAGCTTGTCCCCCGACGGAATCCGCGCCAGCACCGCCAGCCCCGTCGCATGCCATAGATCAATCGCGGTAAAGACGCGCTTGTCCGACAGCGCCCGTCCGACGCCGACCAGCAGGCCCGACATCATCCCGAGCAGCGCCATCAGCAGCATCATCATCTTGCGCGACAGCCCGCGAGGCCGCGCTGGCAGGTTCGCCGGATCGATGATTCGCGCCGCCGCATTGCCCGGCATCTTGATGAGCTGCTCACTCACCACCGACTCCAGCTCGCGCTCACGCAGCTTGTCGTACGCCTGCCGCGCGCTTTCCATGTCTCGGAACAGCCGCGAGTACACCGCTTCGGCACTCAGCGCTTCTTCATCCGCCGACAGCTTCACATCCCCACCGCCCAGCTTGCGACGAATGGCCGTGATCTGCCGATCGATCACCGAGAGCTGCGCCCGCGACTGCCCAAGCAGCAGCATGTCTTCGGCCAGCTTCGGATCTTTGCGGGTTCGACCATCGCGAATCTCCCGCTGGAGCCGCTCTACATCCGCCGTTGCCCGTCGAAACTCCGGGTATTCTGCGGTGTAGCCCTGCGCTTTCATCTCTTGGAGCTGCTGCTGAAGCCGATCCACATCGAGCAGCTTTTGCTGCGTCGGATCGTATTTGTGCCCGTTTTCGATCTGCGCGATCTGCGCTTCCACCTGCGCACGCTTTTCAAGCAGAGGCCGCAGCTCGGGCGAAGAATAGCTGTCCGCCATCTTCACCGGGCTCACCTGCGTCTTGCCGCGCGTCGTCACCAGCAGCTTGTCCGCCGCCTGAAGTCCGAGCTTGCTGCGATCCGTCGCCGAAATCGACACGAGCAGCTTCGGATGCTGACGGACAAACTGCACCACTTGGTTTTCCGCATCGAGCATCCGCTGCCGCGCGCGCTCCGCTTCTTCGCCCAGAAACTCACGCGCTTTCTTCGCCGTATCGACGCGCTGCGAAACCACGCTGCTCGCGCCATCTTCCGACAGCGCCTTTAGCACCTGCTGCGCCAGCACCGGATCGCGCGCGTTGTAGGTCACTTGGAACAGCCGCCGCGTCACCGGCTCGACGAGCAGCGTCTTTTTGATGTTTTCGACCAGCTCTTCCTGGCCTTTTTCGGACTGAAGCTCTGGCAGGTGCGCAAGCGAGGGGTTCTTCAGCAGCTCCGCCACCGTCGCTTTGAGCCGTGCATCGACAACAATCCGCGCCCGAAAGGCATTGGCCAAGGTATCGGGCAGATCCGCCAGGTCGCTCGCATCTTCGCGCTGACCCGGCACCGACTTGGCGTCTAGCTCCTCACCGACGCGAACCTGCGCAGTGCTTTGGTAGGTCGGACGATGGCGCTGCCCAAAGTACAGGCCCACGCCAGTGCCCAGGACACTCACCACCAGCATCCACGGCCACTGCCGCAGGAAGCGATAGACCAGGTTCCACGCCTCGCTACGCATCCGCAGAGAGGAACTGACGTGTTTTGCGCTACTCATCGCGGCCCGCAGGGTGACAGAGGCTTGTCATCGACGACAAGCTATAGCGCTCGCACCGAGCGCCCGTCAAGGCACAGGGTCCGGGCTCGCCCTGCATCACGCCGCGCTGCTGGGCGAAGGGGAACACAGCCGCAGCCACAGCGACCCGAGCATCGCCGCACACAGCGATCCGAGCAGCACCCCCACCTTGGCTTCCGTCACCTGCGCCGGATCGGAAAACGCCAGGCTGGTGATGAAGATCGACATCGTAAAGCCAATCCCCGCCAGCATCGACGAGCCAAACAGCACACGATAGCTGGTTCGCGACGGCATCGCGCCCAGTCCCAGCTTGATCGCCAGCGCGCCGAAGACAAAGATCCCGATCGGCTTGCCGCACAGCAGTCCGAAGAACACTCCGAGCGACACCGGCTGCATCACCAGCGTCTTCAGGCTCTGTCCCATCGGAAGCTCGACGCCCGCGTTCGCCAGCGCAAACAGCGGCAGAATCCCAAACGCCACCACCGTGTGAAGGTGCTGCTCTAGCCGATGCAGCGGCGACTTCATCCCAGCAATCACTTCCGCCAGCGCGCGAAGCGATGCTTCTCGTCGCTCACGTAGGTTGTCTTGGTCTTCTTCACCGTCCGCATGCTCGCCGTACGTCGACACCGCGTGCTCGGCGGCAATCAGGAAGTCTTGGTCGTCGTGTCGTCCCGAGATCGGAATGCACATCGCCAGCACCACGCCGGCCAGCGTCGCATGAACCCCCGCCGAGTGCATCGCCAGCCACAGAAACACACCGAGCACCAGATACGGGGCCAGCCTGCGCACGCCCAGCACATTGAGCGACAACAGCAGCAGCACAAGCCCCGCAATCGGCAGAAGGCCCCACAGCGCCGTGTGATGCGAATAGAACACCGCAATCACCACGACGGCCCCGAGATCGTCTGCGATCGCCAGCGCCGTCACGAACACCTTTGCCCCAAGCGGCACCCGTCGTCCGAGCAGCGCCATCACCCCGACCGTGAAGGCAATGTCCGTCGCCGTGGGAATGCCAAAGCCGCGCGCCAGCGGTGTTCCGTGTGTAAAGCCCAAAAAGATGAGCGCCGGCACCAGCATCCCGCCGAGCGCCGACACCACCGGCAACGCCGCTTTGCGCAGCGACGCCAGCTCTCCTTGCAGTAGCTCGCGCTTGATCTCCAGCCCGACGACCAGGAAGAACACCGCCATCAGACCGTCGTTTATCCAGTCTCGCACCGGCAACGCGAGCGCAACGCGATGCACACGCAGCTCAATCACCGACGACCACAGCTTGGCAAAAGAGTCACGCCACGGACTGTTGGCGACCAGCAGTGCGATCACCGTGTTGATGATCAGCACCACGCCCGACGCTGCTTCGGCTCGAATGAAGCGAAGAAACGAGCTCTGGAGAAGTCGACGGAAGCTCTGCCGCTGAGGATTTGCCACGGAAGGAGGCTCGGCTGGACTCACCGGATCGCGCATGCCCTTACCGTAGTCGAGGAGGTTCCGATCTGCCGCTATTTCTTGGCTTGACGACGAAACACTTTGGTCAGCGCAGCGACGGTCTTGCCATTGCTATCGAGCTCTGCACGGTCCGCGACGGCAAATACCACCTTGTCTCGCTGAAGCGCCAGCCAGGTTCCGCACTCACCCGCCCACTGCGCGGCACTGCGGACGCCCGCCGTCGCTGCATCGCGGCCCGAATACTCGCACAGCAGCACGGACATCTGGTCGATGGTGCCTTGCTGACAGCGCTTGGCCTGCATGACGCTCGCGTCGGCATCGACGAACTCCGACACGCTGCGGCCAGCGTCTTTGAACGCAGCCAGCTCAGCGGAGATGCCTTTTTTGCCGCAGCCGCTCAGCAGCGGCACAGCGACCCATAGACCCATGAACAGGAGCAATCGCGTCTTCATCGGCAGACGTCATCATATGACACTCCGGGTCGCGCTGGCTATGGGCTGTAGTCGCGCCACTTCGCGATCAGCCCCCACGCGTCGAGCCACGTACCCAGCTTGCGCGCTAGGTCAGCCACGCCGGAAGCCGCTTGCGAAGCAGCATGTCCAGCCCGAGCACTCGCCCCGACGCCACCAGCGACAGCGAAACCAGCGACAGACAAAGCAAGACGGTGCCACTGTCGAACAGCCGCGCGCCCAGCAACAGTCCGCACAGCAAGTAACCAATCAGCGCCAGCATCGCCGCCGGTCGCGCCAGCAGCCCAAGTCCCAAGCACAGCCCCAGCACCAGCAGCCCGGTACACGTTGCCACGCTCCAGAACATCGGGTAGCGCAGGACCAGCTCCGCCAGCTGCGCCTGCACCGGCACCGCGTGTTCTCCGCTGCGAACCGATTCCAGGTGTCGCATCACGAGCGGCTGCTGAAGCCAGCCCGCCGCGATCTGCTGCATCGCTTGCGCCAGCATGAACTGACCGGCTCCAACCCGCAGCGGAACAAGCACCGCAACCTTTGCATCCCACATCCAGCGAGGACACTAGCACAAAAACTTGGCAGGCCCGGCCATACACCGTAGGTATTTGTCCTACATCAAGGAACCGACATGCCGAACCCACAGCGGATCAAGCTTCCTCTTCGGTCTTCTACTCCCACGCTGATGATGATGGCGTCGCGGCGGCCAGCTACAGCCTCGGCGGCGCTCGACACACTGCTTCAGCGCGCCCGGCAGCTCTGCAACGAAGGCGTCGAGCCCAAGCTCCCGCTCGATCGCTGTCTGATGGCGCTCGGTCCGGTGCTGACGTTTGTGGCCAGTGAGCCAGCGCTGCATGCCGAAGTGGCGCTGTCGCGAGAGACCTGTGGTGCCGTGCTGCGCATCGCCGAAGAGCTGCAAGGCAAGACGCCGCTCGCCGCCAAGCTGCGCGATCCGCTGTGTGTCATGGCGCCGCAGTCGGCCCGACATGGAGAGACGCTGCGAACCAGTGCGCTGCTGCTTGAAGCGTATCGCGACGCGGTGCGGCGGGTGCTCAAAGGTCCACAAAACGCCGGTCTGCGCGCGGAGTTTGGGCTCGGTAACTCGCTGTCTTTGTCCGATGGCAAGCAGATCGCGGAAGGCATCGCACGGTTTCTGCTCGCAGCGCAGCGCTTTCCCGAGCACATCGTCGCGGCGGGACTTGCGCCCTCGCAGCTTATCGGCCTCGGCGCGCAAGAGCGGGTCCTACGAGCCCTGGAAGCCGACGCGGAGCGACAGTCCACCGCGCAAGACTCTCGCTATCGTCAGCGCGTGCTGCACTTGGCGCTCGAATACTTTTTGGAACGATTCCAAGCCGCGCTGCACCTGCACCTGTCGCCCAAGCACAGCCGACTCAGCGAAGGTCTGTCGCTTTTGCCCAGCCACACAGAGCGTCCGCTGTCCCGTCCGCCCCGATCCGGGCTGTCGAGCTGCCAAGTGACCGAAAGTGGTCGCTTGGTCTTTTCCTAAGCCCAGCGGGTTTTGCCGGTGCGCTTAGCTGGCGTGCGCGGCGTGACTCGGTGACAGAAGCGGCCACGAGATGCGAAAGCGCGTCCCGACACCAGGTCGGCTCTCGACGTGGATCTGACCGCCCATCTCTTCGACGATCTGCTTCGAGATGGCGAGTCCCAGTCCCGTGCCCTTCTTCTTCGTCGTAAAGAACGGATCGAAGATGTGCGCGAGGTTGCCGGGCTCAATGCCGACGCCGTTGTCCGCCACTTCGACGATCGCGCGACCGTCTTTTTCGTCGAGCGCGAGCTTGACCTCGTTGCGTTCCATCGGACGATCCGGCAGCGCTTGCAGCGCGTTTAGCACCAAGTTCAGCAGCACCTGTCCGACGCGCGTCGCCGATCCGTAAATCCGAGGCTTGGCCGACTGCGCAATCAAAAGCCGCGCCCGATGCGTCGCTTCCGATCGCGTCAGCCGCAGCACCGAGTGCAGAACGTGTGACAGATCGACCGGCTCGCGATCACCGGGCTCACTGCGCGACGACAACAGGATGCTATCGGCAATGTCGATGAGTCGCTGCGCACCTTCTTCCGCGTCAATCAGCGCCGCTTCCACTTCCTGCATCGAGCCACCGCCCGGCTTGCCTGCTTGTGCGCTCAGCGCTTCATGCAGCGCCCGTCGCGCAAACTGCACATTGGCCGATACGATCGATAACGGTGTTCGCAGCTCGTGACCGATGCTCGCCGTCAGCACACCCAGCGCATAGAGCCGCTCGCTCTGCGCGATGCGAATTTGCAGCTCTTGCACGGTGACTTTCAGACGATAGCGCTCGACCGCATCTCGCAGCGTCACGAGCAGCTCTTCGGCATTCCACGGCTTGTGCAGATAGCGACTGACGTGGCCACGGTTGATCGCCGCAATCGCCGCCTGCAAGTCGGAATACGCCGTCACCAGCATGCGCACGATGTCGGGATGACTGGCTTGCACGCGCTCGCACAGGTCGATTCCGCTCATCCCAGGCATGCGCTGATCGGCCATCAGCACCGCGATGTCCGGGTTTTGCACAATCAGCTGGAGCGCTTCGTCCCCGCTCTTGGCCACGACCACTTCATAGGTCGGCTCAGCGATGGCCCGGAAAGCCAGCAGGTTTGCGCGATCGTCGTCCACATACAGGACCACAGCGCGACGCTCACCGCTCTGCGTAGGCTTTTGGCTCTTCATGCCGCCGCTCCTTGCTTGCCACTGGTACTGCTCTGCGCGATCGGACCCGACACCGGCAGATCGACGATAAAGGCGGCACCTCGACCTTGCACGCTCCCGACGCGCAGTGAGCCGCCATGCGCTTCAATGATCTGACGCGATAGATACAGTCCCAAGCCGGTTCCTTCACCGGGAGCTCTCGTCGTAAAGAACGGATCAAAGATCCGCTCACGGTTTTCAATCGGCACGCCCGGACCTTCGTCGTGCACCACCAGCGACAGCGTGTCGCGATCCGTCTCTGACAGCGTCAGCGAAATTCGTCCACCTTGCGGGCTGGCGCGCACCGCGTTGTCGAGCAGGTTCAGAAACACCTGATTGAGCTGCCGAGGCCGCGCGACGATGAGCCGCTCGGTCCGAAAGTCGCGAATGATCTGAATCGACGATCCACGCAGCCGATCCGCCAGCAGTCGCAGCGTTGTATCGAGCCCTTTTTGCACATCGAACAGCGACAGACCTTCGCCATCGGCGGGTCGGGCATGCTCGGTCAGCGCGGTCGTGATCTCGGAAATCCGTCCCACGCACTCTTCCATCATGTCGAGGATCTCTGCGACCAGCGCCGGGCTCATCTCGTCTCGCTTGCGCAGCGCCGCCGCCCCCGTGTTGATGGCATTGAGCGGGTTTTTGATCTCATGCGCGACCCCCGCAGCCAGCGTGCCCACCGCCGCAAGCCGCGCCGCATTGGCCACCTGCGCCGTCAGCCGTCGCAGCTTGAGCTGAACCGCCACCCGCATCAGCAGCTCTCGCGGGCTAAACGGCTTGACCAAGTAGTCGTCGGCACCGTGGCTGAAGCCTTCGATCGTTTCATCGATGCCACTGCGCGCGGTCAGCAGGATCACCGGCAGCGTTCGCGTTCGCAGATCGCGCTTCACTTGCTGACACAGCTCAATGCCGGACATCTGCGGCATCATCACGTCGGCCAGCACCAAGTCGGGCATCCGCTCGTGAATGCTATCAAGCGCCGCTTTGCCATCGCAGGCGACGGTGACGCTGTAATACGGCGCGAGCAGCTCTTGCAGGAACTTGCGCAGATCGACGTTGTCTTCAGCGATAAGGACATGCGCGCGACTGAAGCCTCCGCCCGTCGCCAGCACCGGAATCGCTTGGCTGGAGTTGCCTTTGAGCGACGGCTCCAGACGAGGATCGAGCGCACCATCGACGTGAACCAGCGCTTGCTGGGCGCTACCGGGACGAAGCAGATCCAGCTGCGGACTCGACGGAGGCTGCGATGGAGAGTCAATCAGCTCATCACGCAGGTGTTCGTTGCCGAGCTTGAGCCGCACCGTAAACGTCGCACCTTCACCGGGCCGACTCTTCACCGACACCGACCCACCGTGTAGCTCGACCAGCTCTTTGACCAGCGCGAGCCCGATGCCCGCGCCACCTTGCTTGCGACCCGCGGACTCGACGCGACGGAAGCGCTCGAAAATAAAGGGCTGCTCGCTTTCGGGAATGCCTTGGCCACTGTCGCGAATATCGATCTCGACCGCGCCGGACAGATAGCGAAGCTCGACGTGAATCAGGCCGCCACGCTCGGTAAACTTCAGCGAGTTCCCCAGCAAGTTGGTCAGCACGACTTCCAGCTTTTCGCTATCACCCATCAGCGAGCTGGGTCCATCACCGTCGGGAACAGACAGCTCTAGCTTGATGCCCATGCTGTCCGCCGCCGGTTGAAACGCAGCGACCACGCTTTGCAGAAGCTGCGCCATGTCCAAGTTGATGACCCGCAGCCGAAGCTGTCCCGCTTCGAGACGCGCCAGATCGAGCAGTCCATCAATCAGCCGATGCAGCCGCAGACCGTTGCGCAGCACCACTTGCAGCGCGTTGCGATGAACATCGGGAAGTCCGTGACGCGACAGCATCTCCTCGATCGGCGCGGTGATAAGCGCCAGCGGCGTCCGCAGCTCGTGAGAGATGTTGGTAAAAAACTGATTCTTCAGTCGATCCAGCTCTTGGATGCGCTCGATCGAGGTCTGAAGCTCCGCGCTCGTTCGCGACAGCGCCGACTTGGCTTCCCACTCGCGGTGCGCTTGGTTGTAACGCATCGCGTTGGCCGCGACGGCAATGATGCTGGTCAGCACCAAAAAGTAGAGGTTGTTGAAAAACGGTCCGTACAGGTTCGGGTGTCCCCACAAGGCGGGCCCAAGCCACAGCAGCAGAACCATCGCACAGACACCCAGCGCTTGCCGCGCGCTCCACACGTAGACCAGACCCGCGCCCAAGATGCACAGGTTCAGTCCCGCGTAATACGGAGAGCTGGACGCCGATCCGAGTCGCAGGATCATCAGCTCGATGGCGCCCGTGCAGGCCAAGATCACAAGCGAGATCAGGATGTAGCTGTGACGACGCAAGCTGCGCAGCCGCGACAGACCGAGCACGCCAAGCGAGATCGCCGCAGCGAGCATACGCAGCACCAAAAACTCGCCGACAAACTGACGATTGGTAAGCAGATCGAGCAAAAATCCCGCTGGCATCAGCACCGCGCAGAGGATGCAGGTCAGCCGTACCGCCGCGTAGTTATAGTCTTGAAGGTAGGACTTAAAGTCAGCGGTCATTTCTGAAGGGAGAGAAAGAGGTTCACGCCGAGCGGCTCTGACTCGACACGAACCTGCGCAGGAGCGGGCCGCAGAAGCTTGGCTTTGTCGAGCAGCTGTTGGCGGTTGCGATGAATCAGGAACCACTCCGCAAAGTACTCCATGAAGTAGCGAGTGGGATTGGATTGATCGACATTGCCAATCAGAAGCTGGCCACCTTCTTCGGCGCCTTCATACAGAGCAGAGAGCAGCGCCACAAAGCTACGATCCGATAGGTAATCAAAAAGTCCCGCACTGTAGATAAGCTGTCGCGCGCCCATGGTGTGACCGAGCCGACCGCCGCACAGCAGCCGACGAACGGACTCGCGCACGAAGTGAATCTGCGCCCCGGTCTTTTCCGCCAGCGGAATCAGTCGTCGCTCGCAGTAGCTGATCGCGCGAACGTCTTGATCAATCAGCATCACATCGAGCATCGGACCCAGGTGCGGCTCTTGCTCTAGCAGGTGTTCAATTTCACGCGCGGGACCACTGCCCACCGATGCAATGCGTGTCCGACCTTTGCCCGCAGCGGAATAGGTGCGCACCGCTTGGCGGATCTTGTCCTGCAAAAACGAGATGCGGTTGATGTTGGCGCGCGCCGCGACCTCGCTTGTGGTGCACATGTGCAGCACCTTGCCAAACAGGCTGCCACCTTCCGCACTCGTCGGACGATAGAGCATGTTCATCATCTCGTAGTCGCCCGCGTAGCCAAGCGGCTTCTTCAGCGCTCGCTTCACAAACGGAGCCTGGCTAAACAGCTCCCCAAGATGATGCTGCGCGTAGGCGCGATGTGCAGCGTGTTCATCGTCGCTCAGCCCGCCGAGCATTCCGCCCATCTGATGACTTGCGGTCTGCACTCGCTGGATGATGCGCGGCCCGACTTCGCCCAGGTACTGCGCGCAGATCTGATCGTGCGTGTACAGATCCTCGCTCTCGAGCGCTGCTTCTTCCTGATCGAGAAACGACCGCATCCGCTCCAGGTAGTTGCGCAGATCCGACACCCACTCTTTGAACGCGGGCAGGATGCGACTGGCATCGGCGACTCGCTCAGCCTGATCGCAGCGCGCCGCAAAGCGATAGCGCGTCTGACGTTCGTAGAGCAGCGGCAGATCCACCACCCCTTTTTTGATCTGAAGCCCGATGACCAGGTCTTCGCCGTCCACTTGAACGTGACGAACGACCGAGTCGCTGTGACAGATCACCTCGCCACTTTGCAGCGAGACGTGAACCGAGAGCAGCCAGTCATCGACCTCGATCGTTCCCTGTCGCAGCGCGCCCGGCAGACGAACGCACAAGCCACCCATCGACAGGTTTTCGACCAGCCCGCTGAGCACTTGAAAGCGCGGATGCCACGCTGTGCAAGCGATCGGCCCGACGCCAAACTCGCTGGCCAGGTGACGTAACGCGCGTAACTTATGGCTCGTGCGGACGGCCCTCTCCTCTTGCGCCACGGCGAGCACGGTCATGTCTAAAGCCCCAAAAGCTGCGTAAGTTGGTTGATATCGAGCGGCTTACGGAGGCATGCAGTGGCCCCCGCCTTCTTGAAGGCAGATTCAAGGATGTCGTCGAGGCGACCCGTCAGTGCAATGATCGCGATCTCCGACGTGGCGGGGTTTTGGCGAATTTGGCGACAGACTTCGACGCCGTCCATTCCTGGCATCATCGCGTCGAGCAGCACCGCATCAGGACGATCGGTGCCGATCTTCAGAAGACCTTCGACGGGGCCTTCTGCCATCTCGACGTCAAGTTCAGGAAAGTTTTGCTTGAGCTGCCGCTTGGTCGATCGCAAAAACGTCGCATCGTCGTCGATGAGAAGCATGCGCCGAGCCTGAGGCAGCAGCGACCGGGGAACCGGCATCTGGTGATTGCGCAGAAACTCGACGAGGACCGCTGGCTCGACGCGCCGATGCCCGCCCGGCGTTCGGAACGCTGGCAACAGCCCCTTGTCGATCCACGACAGCACCGTGGAGGGGCTCACCCCGATGAGATCTGCGACTGCGTGCGAAGTAAGGAATGCGTTACTGACCGCCATTACGCAACAAACCGCCCTTTCTGATCCTGCCCGTCTGTTCCAAGCGGTGTCAAGGTGATGGCCGAGGACGGCGCAGCAAGTCTCGGGAGAAGCTTTGGCGACAACTTTGACCGCCACATTAGCCTGCGCATCGAAATGCTCAAATTTCCGTCAGCACAAAGCGCGCTGGCGATCGCCATCCCACTTTGCGTCCACGCGCAGCACCATCTACCTCCACGGACATAGAGTAAAACCAAGGGCCATGAGCTGGCTCCTTTTGTTCTTCGGCATCGTCCTTGAGGTCTGCGGCACCACCTGCATGAAGTTCTCGAACGGCTTTACGCGCATCGCGCCGTCCGTCGCCATGATCCTGTTTTACATGTCGAGCCTGGGCCTTCTGACCCTCGCGCTCCGTCACATTCCGCTCAACGTTGCCTATGCCATCTGGTCGGGAATGGGCACGCTGCTCGTCGTCATCTTGGGCGTGGTGTTCTTCCACGAAACCACGTCGATTCCGAAGATGGCGTCGATTTTGCTGATCATCTTGGGCGTGATTGGCGTGCGCCTTTCGGGCTCGTAACGCTTGGGCTCGTAAGCTCGACTACGCTCCGACGCTGCGCAGCGAATCCAGCGCTTCTTTGGTATCGACATCGATCGTCACTGCATCGTCGGGCATTGGCACCAGGCACACGCGATCGACAAAGCGCTTTTGCAGCTCCCGCGCGCCCAGGTCTCCCGACAGCTCTTTCATCATCGGAAAGTAGCGCGCCGCCCACAGCACCGGGTTGCCGCGACGCCCGGCAAACGTCGGCACGATGATCTCGCGTCCGTCGGAAGGCTCAAACGCACCGAGCAGCGACTCGATGTGCTCGCGACGAACCTTCGGCATATCGCCCAGACAGATGAGCGCACCGTCGATGCTGCTATCCAGCTGCGCAAGTCCGACGCGCAGCGACGAGCTAAGTCCATCGGCAAACTGTGGATTGTCCACAAACACCACCTGACGACCGGACAGCGCGGCCCGCACATTTTCCGACTGATGGCCCGTCACCACGACGATCGGACGCACACCAGTCTGAAGCAGCTCATCGACGGTGTGACAGACGAGCGGCTTTCCATCGAGCCGCTCCAGCAGCTTGTTGCTCGCGCCCATCCGCTGCGAGCGTCCCGCCGCCAGCACCACCGCCGCCACCGAAGGAGGAAGCACTGGCTGCGCTCGCGGCGTCGGTCGCCACGGACCTTCATGCAAAAGCCCACCGACGCCCAGATCCATCACATCGTCCGCCGTCACGTCCAGCCCGGCGCACAGCCGCTCCAGCACGAAGTCAAACCCGGACCGTCGCAGCGATCGCGCACAGCCCGGCACCCCGAGGACGCGCGTCTGTCCGACTCGCCCAATCAGCAGCAAGTTGCCCGGATCGACCGGCATGCCCAGGTGAATGACCGTTCCGCCAAGCTGCTCGATCGCCGACGGAATGACATCGCGCCGATCGACGATCGCCGACGCACCCAAGATCAGCACGGGATCGCAGCCCGCCGCACACAGCGAAGCCAGCGCCGACGCAATCGCTGACTCGGTGTGAGCCGTTCGGATCTCGTCGCTCACCACGCTGCCCAAGCGATCGGCCCGAACCCGCTGCGCCGCCGCCGCGCGATCCAACATGCTGTCGGGCAGGCCCTTTGTCATCGTCAGAATCAGACCCATTCGCCGAGCCTCAAACGGCAGCACGCGAATCAGTCGTTCCGTCGCCGCAAGCGAAGCCCTCGCCAGCGCGTCCGCCTGACGAAGCAGCGCGCCTGGCACCGCAAACGGAATGATCTTGATCGTCGCCAGCATGTCATCACGTCGCACCACCGAATGAAGAGGCAGCGTCGCCAGCGTCAGATCCGGTGACAGCCGATTGAGCGCACGCACCCGCTCGGCATCGATCGCCAGAAGGCCCGAATGCTCCGCAAACAGGTTGCAGCGTCCGGTCGCTGCGTCGGCTCGACGAACGCCCTCGCCGCGAACCGACTCCGCCAGCGCAGAGGCTGCTTCATCTTCGTCGCAGTCCTCTGGCTCAAGCTGCGCAGCCCACACCGTCTGAAGTCCGTCGGCACAAAGCGTCTTCACATCCAGCGCGCTCAGTCGCCGACCTTTCTTGAACACTTCACCGCTGGACAGACGCAGCGTGTGCGCCAAAATCAGCCCTTCTGTCGTCGCAAGCTGACCAAACTTCATGGACTTTCTCGACGAAGCACACCAATCAGCTGCGCCAGGATGGACACCGCGATCTCCGCCGGGGAACGCGCGCCAATCCGCAGCCCAATCGGACCGTGAATGCGTGCCAGCGCTGCGTCGGAAAAGCCCTGTTCGCTCAGTCGCTTCAGTCGGGATGCGTGGGTCTTACCGCTGCCGAGTGCTCCGATATAAAACGCCTCGCTGCGCAGCGCGATCGCCAGCGGCGGCTCGTCGAGCTTGGGATCGTGCGTCAGCGTCAAAAGCGCAGTCCGGCGATCGATGCCCAGCTTGGCAAGCGCGGGCTCTGGCCATTCTTTGCAGAGCGTCACCGACGGAAAGCGCGCTTCCGTCGCAAAAGCCGTTCGCGGATCGATGATCGTCACATCGAAATCACACTGCGACGCCATCTGCGAAAGCGGCTGCGCGGTGTGAACGGCCCCGACGATGAGCAGTCGCAGCGCAGGCTGAAGTGACCACAGAAAAAAGCGCTGTCCGTCGGGAAGATCCAGATCCGTCGCACCATCTCGGGAAAACGCATCACGACACGCGGTCAGAAGTGGCTCGGCGATCGACGGAATCGACGCAGCATCCTCGGGACGCTGCAAAACCTGACGCTGTCCCGTCGAAAGCGAGGTCACAACGACGAGCGACTGACGAGCAGACAGCGCAACGAGCAGACGCTGAAGCAGCTCGGGATCGGCGCGCTCGACCCAGACTTCGACGCGACCGCCACAGGCCAGCCCGACTTCCCACGCCATGTCTTGCGTCACACCGAACGACAGAAGCTGCGGAATGCCGTCGGACATCGTCTTCTGCGCGGCGGTGATGACTGCGCCTTCGATGCAGCCGCCCGACACCGACCCAGCGAAGTCGCCGCTGTCGGAAATGACGAGCAAGCTGCCTGCCTGCCGAGGCGACGATCCCCAGGTCTTGACGACGGTGGCAATCGCGACGCGGTGACCGGACTGGCAGTAAGAAAGACCTATCGACAGAAGCTGGGCGGACTCGTGTGGCATGGCGTGCTGTCCTCGCAGCGCAGCTTAGGCAATCGCCCGCGCGCGTGTCCATCACCGACCGAGACCGTCCAGCCGCCGCGCTTTCATGCAATAGTGCGCGCCATGATCGCAGCGCCCGTCGCTCTGCATGCTCGACGCGCAGACTTTCCAGCCCTGTGCCGCCCGGTAAACGGTCTGCCGCTGATTTATCTCGATCACGCAGCGACGAGCCAAAAGCCACAGGTGGTGCTTGATGCGCTGATGACGGCCTACGTCGAGCGCTGTGCCAACGTCCATCGCGGCGTGTATGCACTGAGCGAAGCAGCGACGCGCGACTTTGAAGCGGTTCGTCACAAGGTCTGTTCGCTGATTGATGCGCCCGATCCGCGCGGTGTGGTGTTTACCAAAGGCACGACCGAGTCGCTGAACCTGCTCGCGCACAGCCTCGGACAGCGCTTCGTGCAGCCAGGCGATGAAGTGCTGGTGACGCAGCTCGAACATCACAGCAACGTTGTGCCCTGGCAGGTGATGGCCAAGCAGCGCGGAGCCACGTTGGTGGTCGCGCCGGTCGATGCACAGGGAACGCTGTCTCTCGATGCGCTGTCCCGCAAGCTGTCCCCCAAGACCAAGATCATCGCGTGTACGCACGCTTCGAATGTGACGGGCGCGCTGATGGATGTGCGCAGCATCTGTCAGCTGGGAAGACAAGTCGGCGCACTCACCGTGATCGACGGAGCGCAAGCGATTCCGCACCTTCCTGTCTCTGTGCAAGAGCTGGGCTGCGACTTCTACTGTTTTTCCGCGCACAAGCTGCTGGGACCGTTTGGCGTCGGCGTGCTGTGGGGACGGACAGCGATTCTGGATACGATGCCTCCGTGGCAGACCGGCGGTGCCATGGTGCTGTCTGTTCGCGAAACAGAGAGTGACTATCAGCCGATTCCGCAGCGCTTTGAAGCAGGAACCCAAGCGGTCGCAGAGGTGATCGCACTCGGAGCTGCGATTGATTATCTGCAAGGAATCGGTCTGCCAGAGATCGCAAAACAGGAAGACGCGCTGCTACAACAAGCGAAGCAGTGTCTGCGAAAGGTTCCGGGTCTGCGGCTGCTCGGTTCGGAGGGTCCGAGTGTGCCCGTGATCTCGTTTGTTCTCGACGGAGTTCATCCGCACGATGTCGCAACCGCGCTCTCCGCAGAAGGAATCGCGGTGCGGGCAGGACTTCACTGTGCAGAGCCTCTGTTTTCCGCGCTGGGAGTCCGTGGCAGCGTGCGAATCTCTCTGTCTTTTGTAAACACGATCGAAGAAATTGAGCGTCTCTGTACGTCTCTGGTTCAGATAGGAGTGCTGTTCCGATGAACGCAGCGCTGGCGAACCTGTATCAGGAAGTGATCCTGACGCACCACCGGAAGCCGCATCACTTTGGTCCGCTGCCCGACGCCACGCATCACGTCCGGCTGGTAAATCCACTGTGCGGAGATGAAGTCACGATCTCTGCATCCATTCATCACGATGCAATCGCTGCATGTCACTTTGAAGGACACGGCTGCGCACTGTGTCGCGCCTCTGCATCGCTTTTGACTGTCTCTGTTCGTGGTCAATCGATGCAGCAAGCGCGCGCGCTCGGACAGACTCTGCTGAACTTTTTGCAGCACGAAACAGACGCCCAAGAACCGGAAGGAATCGGCGATCTGATCGCGCTCAGCGGAGTCCGTGAGCATCCTTCACGCCGTCGCTGTGCAACACTCCCTTGGGAAGCGCTGCTGCATCTGCTGGATGACTGCGCGTAACTTGCACTTAGTACGAAAGCTGAATGCCAAGCTGAAGCCGCAGCGGCTGCTGACGTGCGCGAACCTGACCGTAGCTCGGAACATCGCGCACTTCGATCTCAGTGGGTGCATCTAGGTTAAACACGTTGAACAGATCCGCGCTGATCTGAAGATGCACTTTCTGAAGCAGCGAATGTAGATCGTACGCAATGCGTAGATCTGTGGTCAGCACCGACGGAGTTCGCACTTCCGCAATCGACGAGACATCGTTCGGATTCTGTCCCGGATCGGTTCCGCTCGGTGATCTCCGATTGGTGTAGTCGCCTTCGTTCTGATTGAAGAAGCGCTTGGTGCGTGGAGCCCCACTTTGGAAGTTTAGGAATGCGCCCGCCAGGAATCCTTTGTAGCTGTACGATGCGCGGAGCTTCAGGTTGTGGCGACGGTCTTCTGGCAAAAAGCCATCGTAAAAATGAGTCATCCTGGGGTTGTAATATTGTCCCAGCGCTTGACTCCCAGACACCTGCGCGAACTGCTCTGCACCGGGTCCGTACAGAAACGACAGCGTGTAGGCAACCGCCAGATCCCACTCCTGACGCGGTCGCGACTCGAAGATGAAGTCGATTCCGTGATACGTGCGCCAGTTTTCATCGGGCCTTGAATACTGAAAGATCTGACGAGGAATCCCATCGACGTGATCGACAACGCGCGTTCCGGTTGGATCCCAGATCTGGTTTACTTCGAGGCTGTCCCAGATGTTGCTGACCTTTTTGTAGGTGTAGTCCACGCTCGCCACAGAGTTTTCTAGGATCTCTCTGCGCAGCGACAGCGTCACTTCATCGGTGTGCGGTGTGTTTCCGCGCGGATCGAGCTTGAATCCTTCCGCGCCACCGGAAGTTCGCAGCGGCACAAAGTCCTTCTTGTCTGTATCCCAGCGCAGCGTCGTCGACGTCGGCGTGATGTCTGCATACGCAGCCGCAAGCAGAGACAGCACTTCGTTGGATCGTCCATAGTACGCCGTAAACAGCGTCTTTCCGTCTTGCGTCAGATCCAGAAGGATTCCGATGCGCGGACCGAATCCGAACAGGCTGCTCACCTCTTGTCCCAAGCTGTTTTGCGTTCGTCCGTAGTCGAAGCGGAAGCCTGGATTGATGCGCAAAAACGATGTGATCTGCCAGCGATCTTGCGCAAACGCACCGACGGAAAATCCAACCTGAGAGTTGGAAAACGCGGGCGAGTCCGTTCGCAGGTTGCAGCCTTGGGTCTGTCCGATCTCTGGAAGACACAGACCGCGCTCTCCAGGTCCGCCTCCGATGTCGCTGTAAGACGTTCCGCCCGGAACCGACTGATCAAAGGAGTGATAGATCACGCGCGCCTGAATGCCAAACTTCGCTTCATGTCGTCCGAGCAGCTTTCCGCGCACCGACACCGACGGATCAAACTGGAACGTATAGCGCTTGTCAAACGTCAGCGAGCCGCCTTGATACCAGTAGGTTCCATCGTCTCCGTTGTAGTGCTGTGGACGATCTGGATCGTAGGATTCATTGGCTGCAGAAAAGCGTCCCATCCCGCGATACGCAGACGCATCGACCGTTCCGAAGTAACCCTGTGGACCGACATCCACCGTCGAGTACTGCACTCCGGCTTGCAGGTTGGTGTTCACCTTTTCGCTGTGGAAGTAATCCCACTGCACGATCGAAAAGACACCCCCTTGGCGCTGATAATCTTCCGCAACGCCCAAGCGCAAGTTGTCTTGGTTGATGTTCTGAAAGGAGGCCGGATCAGCGGACACAGACAGCGTCAAGCGATGCTTTGCCGACGGTGCATAGGTCAACTTCAACCGCGTTAGGAATCGATCCGACAGCTGCGAAGGAGCCTGCACTCCCAGCGTAGGACCAAGCGGTTGGGAGGACTCCCTTCGCAGGTATTCAAACGACAGATTCACCCACAGCTTGTTCTTTGCAATCGGTCCACCGACGTTCACTGTCGTCTGATAACCCGACTGCGGAGGCCGCGCGATGCGCAGAAACGGACGACTCCCTTGATAGACCTGCGTCCCAAACTGCTGACCCACCGACAGCGCTTGGTGATTCACATACTGCGATGCGCTCACCTTCCATTCGTTGCTGCCTGCGGTGGTGACAAGGTTTATCGTCCCACCGAGCGAGTTGTACTGCGCTTCAGCGCCGCCGGTCATCACTTCGATGGATTCCACCGAGTCGAAGTTGATGTTGGCGGAAAAGGTATTCGTCACCGGATCGGTGATGTCCAGTCCGTCCACCAAGTAGCGATTGTGGGAATCCATCGCGCCCTTGATGTTGGGATTGCCTCCTCCCGACACACCAGCGACCTGCTGCACGATGTCTTGATACCGTCGCGAGGTTGCAATCCGCGCCTGCTGATCCGCCGACAGAACCGTTCCCGTTTGGGTGGTATCCGGTCGCGTCATCTTGCGCTCTTCGACGATCACTTTGGTCGCTTCGCTCAGCTCTTCAATGCTCCACGCGATGCTCAGCGGAAACGACTCGCCTTGACGAATGACGACTCTGCGACGAAGCGGCTTGGCGCCTTCATACGACAGCTCGACATCGTAGGAACCGGGCGGCAAAGACACGACTTGATAGCTGCCATCCTCGTCGGTCAGCACGCGCCGAGGTCCGCCAATCAAGCTCTTGCCACTCACCGAAATGCGCGCGCCAGGAAGCGGCGCCGATGAAGCCTTATCGGTGACGACTCCGTAGAGACGACCATCTTGTTCGCCCACCGCCGATGCAGACAGCGGAGCCAACAGAGCGAGCGGAACAAACCACAGGGAATGCGTTCTGCGCATGATGCTTACCGGGACTCTGCGGGAGGTTGCGGGCAATACACGACTTCTCCGGTGTCGGTGATGCGAAGCGGGTCCACTTCCGCGATCGACTTTTCAAAGCCGAGCAGCGGATCGTGCGGCTCGAACGAATAGACACGACAGATCGGCGAATAACCTGTCTCACCGCGACGGAATTCCAACAGATCGAAGCCCTCTCCCAGCGAGCCTGGCACCAGCATCCCGGACTCTGTGTCCAGCACCCGCGACGGATACAGCAGTCGCTGCGTCGCCATCTGGGTCGTTCCCGGCGGCGAAAGCGGCGCAATCGGAATCACACCTCCGTCGAGATAACCCGTCAAATACTGATTGAACCAGCCAAAGCGCTGCGGTCCAAGCTGCGTGGTCTTATCGAGCACTCCGCCAGGAAACAGCACCTCTGCCGCCGGATCGATCAGGATCCACAGCAGATAGCGTCCGCTCGGTCGTCCCGTCGTCGAAAGCCCAACAGAGCCTTCCGGTGGCGGCACGCGCTGCAGCGACACATCATCGCGTCCCACCAGATCTTCTTCGCTCTTTGAGTCCTGACACGGATTGCGCAGCGACGACACCGCGACTTCACGCACCACAGGCACATACGTGGTCTGGCCCGGCGGATCGCTTTCCGTCGGCAGCGCCGTAAAGATGTTGCCTTGGCGATCCTGACGAAGCGCATCTTTGCGACGAGCTTCCTGATCATAGACATAGTCCGGTGGCGCCACACAGCGCGCGCTGTCCTGTCCGTCGGGCGTCTGCGTCGGATCAAAGTGATAGCCGAGCGGCAGCGAAACCTTCGACAGATCGAGCGGATCGCTCGCTTTGGCCTGCTCGCCGTGTAGACGGAGCGGGTAGTACGCGACGGTCTGGCCTCGTGAATAAGCCGTCACATACTGAAATCGACCGCTGCCAGGACGCTTGGGATCGCCACCTTCCCCCAGATACGGCGCGGGAAAGCGAACAGGATCGACGGCACCAGCGCTGTAGGAACCGCTCCGTCGCTCGAACGGATTGCAGGCCAGCCCAGTCAGCAACGGAAGAATCACAAGCGCGCCGAAACAGAATCGGCTCGTCGAGGGGACACGCATCAGAGACTCCACTCACTTCGAACCCAAACGGGGCACAGACGGATAAGCGGCCAGAACATAGAGTGATGGCCACCGTCTATCAAGGACGAATTCCGTCTTCAGAAAGCTCTGATATCCTGAGCCTTATGGCTTCGAGGTTCCGACGGCTTGTTGCGCAGATCGCTTTGTGTGGTGTGGGTGCCATGGGCATTCTTCACACGGGGCTGGCTGCCGAGGACAAAAGCCCTGCAAAAGCGCCCACTCCAGCGGCACCAGCGGCGCGCGACGGTGGTGTAAGAGATGGATCGTCCCCCAGCGCTTCGCCGAGCCGTGATGGTGGAATCACAGGCGACGGAGGCATTCCCCAAGCCGATCAAGGGCTTGGCGATGGCGGGCAAGATCTCAGCGTCGTCGATCTGACGCCACCACCACCGCCGCTGGATCCCGAGATCAAAGCCAAGCTCGAAGCGCTCGAGGCCCAAAACGATCTGTTCCTGGACCAAATCGGCAACCGTCAGACCGTTCTAAAAAACGCGATCATCTCCGTCGGAAGCACGCTGGCCGGAGGCAGCACACCCACCGCCACCAGCGTCAAAGAGCTATTCCGCGCCACCGGCGAGATGGTCGTCTCCCAAGTGCTCAAGCACGAAGGCTCGGTCTATTCCGTCAACTACACGGGCGACGGAAAGCGACTGGTTACCGCCAGCTCCGATGGAACCGCGCGCATCTACGACACCGCGACGTGGCAAGTCGTGCAGACGCTGCAAGGACACACGCAGGAAGTCACCCACGCAGCCTTTTCCAGCGACGGAAAACGTGTCGTCACCGCCAGCGCCGATCGCACCGCTAAAGTGTGGGATGCGCTCACCGGCAAGTGTTTGCTGACGCTGACCGGCCACACCCAAGAGGTCAACGTCGCCGCGTTCTCTCGCGATGGAAGCCGCGTCGTCACCGCAGGCGGAGACAACCAAGCCCGCATCTGGGACGCACGCACCGGACGCTCGATGGTGACACTCAGCGGTCACTCGGGCCCGGTGCTGTATGTCGCCATCTCTCCCGACGGAAGCCGCGTCGTCACAGCAAGCGCCGACGACACCGCGCGCATCTGGGACGCCTACGGCGGACGCTGCATCTTCATTCTGACCGGCCACAACGAAGACGTCACCTCGGCGATCTTTTCCCCGAACGGCAGCCGTGTGCTCACCGCCGGACGAGACAAAAAAGCGATCATCTGGGAAACAGCGACGGGAAGAAATCATCTCAACATCTTCGATCCCGACGACGGCATTCGCACCGCCAGCTATTCCGCCGATGGACTTCGCGTCCTGACTTCGTCGACAAACCGGATCGCTCGCGTCTGGGATGCCATCTCGGGTCGCGCGCTCTACGTACTCAAAGGACATACGCAAGACATTCGCGCTGCCGTTTTTTCACCCGATATGGCGAAGGTTGCAACCGCGTCGTCAGACGGAAATGTCCGTGTCTGGGATGTGCGCAGCGGTCGCTACGGTCAGATCTTCCAAAGCAAGTTCGAGCTGAACAGCGCGACGTTTTCTCCCGACGGAGGCCGCGTCGTCACGACCCACATCGATCACAACGCCCTGTTGTGGAACGCCAAGACCGAGCGCAGCATGGCGCTTCTCTCGGGCCACACCGCTGAGGTCAACTGGGGCACTTTTTCCCCCAACGGCCAGCGCATCGCCACCGCGTCCAACGACAAGACCGCGCGCGTCTGGGACGGCATGTCTGGGCGTCCCGTCGGAACACTGCTCGGTCATCAGGGACAGGTGTTCCAGGTCGCGTACTCTCCCGACGGAACCAAGCTGTGTACAGCCAGCGCCGATCGCACCGCCAAGCTGTGGAACACCATGAATCTACAGCCCGTCGCGACGCTCTCGGGACACACCGGAGAAGTTCGTTCCTGCGCATTTTCGCCCGATGGAAGTCGCTTGGTCACAGCCAGCAGCGACGGAAACAGTCGCGTGTGGGACATCTCCAGCGGACAGACACTGCTGACGCTGCAAGGTCACAATCAAGACGTGCTGGCAGCCACGTATTCCCCCGGTGGAGTTCGCATTGCAACCGCATCTGCCGACGGAAACGTCATGGTGTGGGATGCACGAACCGGCCAAGCGCAGTGGAACCTACAAGGTCATAGCAGCGTCGTTCGCTCCGTCGGATTTTCCCCGGACAGCAGCCTACTTGCATCGAGCGGCGACGATCACATGGCGCGAATCTGGGAAGTGAAAACCGGCAAGCTGCTCCTCACCCTCGAAGACAAAGCGGGCGGAGTCCGCAGCGTTCAGTTCACCCCCGACGGAACGCGCGTCATCTTGGCGGGTGGCGACGGAACAGCGCGAATCTTGCTAGCCAGCGTCGATGGACTGCTCGGATTTGGCTGCCGGGTCCTGCGCGGCACCGACCTGTATCCCGAGGTCACGAGCTACTGCGACCGCTTCCCCGACAGCAAATAATCCCGGTCGAGTCCGATTTTCCAGCGATTTTCCCGTCGCAGCGTGCATTGTCGAAGCTACGGCTTGTGTCGGGCCAAGGTTTGACGATAGCTTCTCTGCGGTATCTGCCTCGCCGAAGGTCAGGCCAGCGTAAGCCATGCCGAGCACCAAGCCCAAGCCCCAGTCGCAGCCACCCTCGCACGAGCCGCCGCTTCTTGTCGAAGCGCCGCTCTCGCCACCCGTCGCAGAGCCAGATGCGATCGTCATCCGAGGAGCCACCGAGCACAACCTACAGATCGACTACCTGGAAGTGCCGAAGAAGCGACTGGTGGTCTTTACCGGCGTGTCAGGCTCGGGAAAGTCGTCGCTGGCGTTCGACACGATTTACGCCGAAGGACAGCGTCGCTACGTCGAGTCGCTGTCGGCCTATGCGAGGCAGTTTCTCGGCCAGCTTGATAAGCCCAAGTACGAGTCGCTGCGCGGACTCTCTCCGACGATAGCGATCGAACAAAAGACCGCGTCGTCGAATCCTCGCTCGACGGTGGGAACGGTTACAGAGATCTACGACTATCTGCGGGTTCTGTGGGCTCGCGTCGGAACCCAGCACTGTCCGCAGTGTGGCAAGCGCGTCGCAGCGATGTCCGCCGCCGAGATGGCGACGCAGCTTCTGCGACAGCCGCCCGGAACGCAAGTGATGCTGATGGCACCGGTTGCCGAGGCACGCAAAGGTGCCCACAGCGAAGCGCTTGAGCGGGCCAAAAAGCAAGGCTACAGCCGCGCGCGCATCGACGGTCAGATCGTTCGGCTGGAAGAAATTCCGACGCTGTCGAAGAAGCACAAGCACACAATTCACATCGTCACCGATCGGATCACAATCAGCGACGATGCTGAGACGGCAAGACGCCTGGCCGACTCACTCGAAGGAACGCTCAAGCTCGGCGACGGAATGGTCTTGGTTTCGCGCGAAGGCGGCGGACGCGATACCGAAGAGATCTTGCTGTCGGAAAAGCGCGCGTGTCCAAGCTGTAGCCTCGCCTTTCCAGAGCTGGTTCCGCAGTCGTTTTCGTTCAATACGCCCGTCGGAATGTGCCCGGAATGCACTGGACTTGGCACGCGGATGGAAATGGATCCGCAGCTGGTCATTCCCGACACCCGCAAGTCGATTCGCGGCGGCGCGATCGAGCCATGGGCGACGTCGATGGAGCGCGGCGACGGCCTGGTGGTCAGCATCGTCCGCAGCCTGTCCGAGGAGTTTGGCATCGATCTCGACAAGCCGTGGCGCGAGCTTAGCAAAGAACAGCACAAGCTCATCCTCTACGGCGCGGGCGATCGTCGCGTCGAGGTGAAGTGGGAAGGCCGTCACGGCAGCAGCCAATGGGCGATGCGCTTCGAGGGTGTCCTTAACACGCTGATGCGTCGCTACAAGCAGACCGTCAGCGAGCAGATGCGCGAGTACTACGAAAAGTTTTTGCGCGAAAGCCACTGCAACGCCTGTGGTGGTGGACGACTGCGGCCTGAGTCGCGCTCGGTGTTTCTGCTGTCTCCCGACGATGCGCCGCCCAAGTACAGCATGCCGGATGTCGTCAGCATGACCGTCGGAGAAGCGGCTCAGCTCTTCGATACGCTGCCGCTCGAAGGATCACGCGCCATCATTGCCCAAGAGCTGCTCAAGGAAATTCGGGCGCGGCTTGGCTTTCTGCTCAGCGTCGGACTTGACTATCTGACCCTGCATCGCTCGGCGGCCACACTCTCGGGCGGAGAAGCGCAGCGCATTCGCTTGGCGTCGCAGCTTGGCTCGGAGCTGTCGGGAGTTCTCTACGTTCTCGACGAGCCATCAATCGGTCTGCATCAGCGCGACAACAACCGCTTGATCGACACGCTGCGCCGTCTGCGCGATCAAGGAAACTCGGTGCTGATCGTCGAGCATGACGCGGACACGATGCGCGCTGCCGACTGGGTGGTCGACTTCGGTCCCGGCGCTGGACGATACGGTGGCAAGGTGGTGTTTTCGGGCACACCGCAGCGACTGATGATGGCCGAAGGCTCCGTGACGGGCGATTACCTGTCGGGCCGACGCAGCATCGAAGTCCCAACCAGCCGTCGCAAGCCGCAAGGCTTCCTCGAAATTCAGGGCGCACGCGCGCACAACCTGAAAAACATCTCGGTGAAGCTGCCGCTCGGGACGTTCAGCGCCATCACGGGTGTGTCGGGAGCCGGTAAGTCGTCGCTCATCAACGGCATCCTGCGGCCCGCACTGTCCCAAGAACTTCACGACAGCCGCGCCCCGATCGGAGAGCACGATCGCATCATCGGGCTCGACCAGCTCGACAAGCTGATCGCGATCGATCAGCAGCCGATCGGACGCACGCCGCGATCCAATCCAGCGACGTACACCAAAGCGTTCGATCACATTCGCGCCCTGTTTGCAGAGCTTCCCGAGGCGCGCACCTACGGCTACAAGCCCGGTCGCTTTTCGTTCAACGTCAAAGGCGGTCGCTGCGAGGCCTGCGAAGGCGACGGCTTAAAGCGCGTCGAGATGCACTTTCTCGCCGACGTGTTCGTCCCGTGTGAGGTCTGCAAAGGCCGACGCTACAACGAAGCGACGCTGCGCGTGCGCTATCGCGACAAAAGCATTGCCGATGTGCTCGACCTGCCGATTCTCGAAGCGAAAGAGCTGTTTGCGACGCATCCGCAGCTGCGACCAATCCTGGAGACGCTGTGCGATGTCGGTCTCGGCTACTTGTCGCTTGGACAGCCAGCGACGACGCTATCGGGTGGTGAAGCGCAGCGCGTCAAGCTCGCCAAAGAGCTGTGCCGTCGAGATACCGGACGAACGCTCTATCTGCTCGACGAACCGACGACGGGACTTCACTTCGAAGACATTCATCGCCTCCTCGGTGTCTTGTATCGTCTCGTCGAAGCGGGCAACAGCGTCCTTGTCATCGAACACAACCTCGACGTCATCAAGTGCGCCGACTGGGTCATCGATCTCGGTCCCGAAGGTGGCGAGCGCGGCGGTCGCATCATCGCCGAAGGTCCGCCCGAGCTGATTGCCGACACCGCCGAGAGCTTCACCGGCCAGCATCTTCGCCCGCTGCTGCCAACCCGCTAACGAGAGCCCTGTGCGACTCGGAATCATCGTCAATCCCCGAGCTCGCCGCGCCGGTCGAGCCGGTTTTTCCTCGCAGCTTGAAGCCATTTGCAAAGCCACGCCTGGGCTCACGGTGCATCTGCGGCAAACCCACAGTCCGGCAGAGCTTGACGAGGCCATGCGCGCGCTGGCCGATCGCGGCATCGACATCTTGGCGCCCTGCGGCGGCGATGGAACGCTCACGGCAACCCTGACGGCGGCGTATCGCGTCTTCGGCACGCAGCTTCCCAGCTGGCTTCCGCTCGCCGGTGGAACCATGAACACGATCGCGCGCAACCTCGGTGCCCAGGCGCAGCCCGCAAAGCGACTTGCCCAGATGTGTCGATCGCTTGCGCGCGGGGAGTGGCACGCCCAACCACAAGCCACCATTTTGGTACACAGCGACGGAGAAGTTCCACTAAACCTGGCAACGCTCAGACCCAGCGACAAGGCACGTCCCGCTCGCAGCGAGCGCATTGGCTTTCTGTGCAGCGCAGCGATGGGCGCACGTTTTTTGGCCGCGTACAGCGCCAGCCCGCATCGAGGTCTTCTGTCGGCGTCGCTCTTGGCCATGCGAACGATTGCCTCATCGCTGATTCCCGGCGGTGGCCCGCTCGCACGATGGCTGTTTACGCCGCTCGCTGCGCAGCTCTGCGTCGATGGAGCCGTGCAGCCCGATCCGACCTATCGACTGCTGATCGCATCGACCGTGCCGGACGTTGGACTCGGGATGCGAGTGCCCTGGCAAGCCGGATCGGTCAGCGATCGCTTTCACCTGATCGCATCCAGCCTGTCGACGGTGAAAAATGCGATCCAAGTGCCGCGTATGCTGCGCGGTCTGCCACTGTGCGGTCAGCCTCACCTGGATGTTCTGGCGAAGCAGACCTCACTCGTCTTCACACAGCCCGAGCCCATCGTGCTCGATGGTGAGCTGTTCTGCGCACAGCGGCTCGATCTACACATCGGACCGACGCTGCGCGTCATTTCCCCCGGAGTGGCACCTCAGGGAATCGAACCCCGAACCTTGCGCGTATGAAGCGCCTGCTCTAACCAGTTGAGCTAAGGTGCCGAAAGACGTCTCAGTGAGACGTGAAAAGCTTCTATCAAAACCGCGCGCCTTCTGTCAATCGCCACGGCGTCTTTTTTCTAAATCGGACGCTCGTTGATGACCGCGCGAACGATCGAGGTCAGTCCGTCGAGTCCCAAGCTCTTCTGAACGACCGCGCGAACGCCAAACTGTCGGAGCAGCGCTCGATCGCCTCGGCTTGATCGCGTCGAAAGCACAACCACCGGCAGGTTCTGCGTCGCTGGCATTCCGCGCAGCGTGGCACAGACCTCGACCGCATTGAGCCGAGGCAGCGACAGATCCATGATCACCAAGCCGACGGACAGCTTTTCGGCTTCTTGGACCACTTGCTCTCCGTCGCTCACCATCACAACTTCCGCGTCTGGAGCCGCCGCTTCCACACAGCTTCGCAGCTGATCGAGCACCAGCGGATCTTCGTCGGCCACCAGCACCCGCTGCGGTGCTTTGCGCAGTGTCTGACGATGCGCACCGATGAGCGCCGCCATCAGCTCATCGCAGGTCTGGAACCGAGCACTTGGATCGCGCGCAATGCCTTTCAAGATCGCGCGATCGAGCACTTCCGGCAGATCGGGCCGAAACACCGACGGAGGCATCGGATCCTCTTCTTGGTGTTTGCGCAGCACATCCGCCACTTCGCCGCTCGGGAACGGGAGCTTGCCAGCGATCAGCTCGTAGATGCTCATCCCCAGCGCGTACACGTCACAGCGACGGGCTTCTTCGGGGGTTCGCGGACGCTGCCGGATCTGCTCCGGTGCCAAATAGTCCGGTGTACCAATGATGTGCGTCCCGGAGCCTCGTGAGTCGGTGCTCTTGGCCAGACCGAAGTCCATCAAGATCGCGCGCGGTCCCGGCGCCACCATCACGTTGGCTGGCTTGATGTCGCGGTGAATGATTCCGGCGGCATGGACGACTTGAACCGCTCGACAGAGCTGCAGCGCCAGGCTGATCGCCAAGTCGAGTGGGATCGCATCGTGAACCCGAACGGCCTGTACCAAGTAGTACGCCAGCGTCGGACCGACGATGTATTCCATGACCATGTACGGGATGCCTCGGTGTTCACCGAGCGTGTGGACATGGACGACGTTTTCATGACGCACTGCGGCAAGCAGGCGAGCTTCTCGACGGAACAGCGCAGCCTGGCCAGGATGAACTGCGTGCTCAGGAAGCAGCACTTTCACCGCAACCTGACGCTCTAGCGCCAAGTCCTCGGCGAGATACACCGCGCCCATGGCACCCCGACCGATCTCGCGTACCAGGCGATAGTTCTCGGCGAGAACTTCGCCAATGCGCGGAGCTCGATCTTGAGCTTTTCCGGCCGCACCGTCTGCTGCCTTCGTAGGCGGCTGCTTGGGATTCGATGGAGGCATGGTCTCCGAGGGATCTGCTTCGCAAGTCGCTTCAGCGACGGGCTCCATCAGTCTAGCCAAGCTGGCCCTTGTTACACAACAAAAACATGTTAAGCCAAATTACCTTTTAAATACGAATCCATACCAACCATGACCTATGGTCAGTTAAAAAAGCTCGATCTTCGTCGGTGATTCTTATTCACAAAGGTTTTAGAATCAGATCGCATCTTGTATTTCGCATTACCGAAAATTGATCAGAAACACTTACTCCGACCCAGGTGCCCGACGCCTTCCACAGGAGAGGATGTCGCAGCAGCACCGGTCACGGCTCAGGGAGCGATCCGATGAACCATCACCTATCGTCGAGACCAACGGCTAGCTCGATCCTAGGTCTTGCCTGTGTGACTGTACTTGGCGCGCTCAGCGCGGGCTGCGCACCGCCGGTTATTCAAAAGCCAGGCACGGGCAACACCACCGACAGCACCGAGCCTCTCGACGGACGAGGTCTGTTTGAGTATCGAGTCAAAAGCGAGCTAGTCGGCAGCTGCTCATGCCACGGAGCGGGCGTGAGCGGCTTTGATGCCTTCCTTAAGACAGGAAGCGAGTACGAGTCGGTCACAGCCTACCGAGGCGGCATGATGGTGCCGTCGTCGGCGGATCAGAGCCCGCTGCTGACCAAAGGAGCGCACGCAGGTCCTGCGCTGACGCCCGATCAGCACTCGATCGTAAAGGGCTGGCTGGATGTCGAAGCGGTAGAACGAGGCCAGGGCGGCAGCAGCCCGACCACGCCAGCCGTTCCATTCATCGTCGGTGACTACTACATCAGCTTGCGGCAGCTCACCAACGATCCGCTCGCACGCATCACCTTTTCTATGGAGCTGGTATCAGGCCGGACGTTCCGTCTGACCAAGCTCGCGCTCACGGCGGGTCCAAGCGGAGGCGTCAAGATCAAGCATCCGCGGCTCGTGTACATCACCGCAGGTGGTGCTGCACTGGAACCGAGTGACGCACTGTCCACCATCGATTTGACAGCGGAAGCGGGTAAGACCGTACAGATCGGCGCTGGTGCAATCCTTCTGCCAAACGTCCCAGCCTCCAGCTCGCTGGTCGCGTTTGTGTTTGAAGTCATCCAGATCGTAAACCCGATGCCCGTCAGCGTGGCGTGTAAGGCCGTCAACCTGTTTACGCCACCTGTCAGCACCACGCTCGCAACGTGTGCATCGCTTTGTCACAGTTCGGTCGGTACGCGCGCAGAGGCCAGCCGTGCGCTTCGAGCATTCCCGATGGATGCAGCCCTGAAGACCGACCAAACGGGCCTTGCAAACCTCTGCGTAGACGCTCTGGGACGCATCAACGTCACGACGCCAGCAAGCAGCATTCTGGTCCAGTACGTACAACCCACGTCATTGGGAGGTATGGCGAGTCATCCGTTCAAGCTGGATGACACCACAACCTTTAACAACTTTAAGGCTGCGGTCGGAACCTGGGCCGCAGCAGAGAAGTAGGTACTTGAGAGTCACCCTAACCGCTCCGACGCGGTGCCGGGAGCGAAGAGCTTGACGGATTTGAGCGCTCCGAAACGGGCGCTTTTTGGCGGTCTTTGTGACGGTGCCCGTCAAGCACCCAGCAGACACCGAATAGGAACTAACGAATCGAGAGGGATCATGACAGTGAGCTCCATCAAAAAAACGATTGTGCTTGGGCTCTTTGCCGTTCTACCTGCATGCAGCGGCGGTGCCACATCCACCGACACCTCTGCCGATCCAACGGGCGGATTCCGCGCCACGCTGCCTCCGAGCGTTGCGGACTCCGACAAGTTGGCTCTGCAAGATACCAAGATCGACTACATGCTTGCGCTCCGCTCGGCGGCGCTCAAGCTGACCGGCAACTACCCGACGCTGGCCGAGATCAAGCAGCTACAGAGCGCCTCGGATCAGACGGCGGTGTACAGCCAGCTTATCGACAACTACATCAACCGTCCGACGTTCAACCAGCAGATCCTGCAGTTCTGGCGTGACACGTTCAAGATGGGCGGCATGCTGCCCGTCAGCACGCCGTCGGGCATGGTCAACGTCAACCTGGAAGTGGCCCCGACCTTCGCGGCGTACCTCATCGCCAAGGGCGAGAACTTCACCAAGCTGGTCAACGGCACGACGGGCACCTGCCAGACCTACAACCCGGCGACGGACACCTTCACGCAGGCCACCTGCGCCAACACCAGCGCGGTCGGTATCCTCACCGACCAGGGCGTTCAGGCGCAGTTCTTCTCGGCCCTCGCCTTCCGTCGCGTTCGCTGGTTCCAGGAAGCCCTGCTCTGCTCGCGCTTCCCGGCGGAAACCAACGGTGCCAAGGTCCAGTACACTGGCGGCGTCTACAACTCGCCGTGGGATATGAAGAGCGTCTCGGGTGCAGTGAACGACCCGAAGGCACTGGTGGACTTCCAGGACACCAGCTCGCTCATCTGCGCCAACTGCCACTCGACGATGAACCACCAGGCTCCGCTGTTCGCCAACTTCGGAGCGACGGGTATGTACGTTGCGGGTGCAATCCAGGTTCAGACCCCGGTCGCCGGCAACCCGACCAGCAAGCTGGTGGACTGGATTCCGGTTAACGAGCCACTGTCGTACCGCTTCGGCAAGCCGACGCCGACCCTCAAGGACTTCGGCGACGCGATGGCTTCGGACCCGGCGTTCAAGTCGTGCATGGCCACTCGGCTGTGGAACTGGGCGATGTCGCGCGGTGACGTGGTCGTCGACCAAGCGACGCTGACCCCTGACTTTGAGGCCCAGCTGACGCAGCAGATCGATGCGAACAACTGGAACCTCAAGGAATACATCCGGGGCGTGTTCAAGAACCCGAACTTCATCCGGTACTAGGACCAAAGAGAAGAGGAGAAGCGACATGAAAAGCAATTCTGGTTTCTTCGTCCGTCTGGGCCTGGTAGCGATGCTGGGCCTTGTGGGCTGCCAAAATCAGTCAACGACGCCCGATCCGGTTCAGGACCCGACGACTCCGACCGACCCAACGACGCCGGGCACCACGACGGCGGGTAGCGACAAGTCGTTTGATCACGATGACATCCTGGGCAATATCGGCGACGTGTTTGCCGATGGTCGTCAGGTGACTCCGACGGACGGTCAGCGTATGCACGTCTGCGGCAAGATCACGTACGCCACCCTTGGACGCATCCTGACGGCGCGCGGCATTGCCACTGGCAACACGGCTGCGGACTCGGCGGGTCTGCTCTTTACGACGGGCGCGAACATCATGGGTGTCGCCAACTATCCGGCGCGCGTTGCAGAGACGGATCGCAACTCGACCGGTGGTCTGACGCGCATCTTCGACATGTTCCTGGCCGCAGCGGAAGAGCTGGTTCCGGCAACTGGTACGGATCGTATCGGTACCGGCACGGCATGCCCTGGTGCGACGCTGTTCGACGCGAGCAACAACTGCAACGCCGATGGCTTTGCCTGCTTGCTCGGTGCTCCGCTGACTGCGACGCAGCTTAGCGAGTGCAGCGCCGGCGTGAAGCGAATCGCGGCTCTCACGAGCAACGACTTCGTCCGCGCCAAGAGAATGGCCGTCGCCACCATCGCTTCGTCTAACTTTCTGTGCGACTAGGAGGGGGGAACCATATGAAACGCGATTTTCCTTTGCGGGGAGCCTCCCGCCGAGACTTCATCAAGGGTGTGTTTGCCGCCAGCGCCGCGCTTGGTCTTGGCCCGACGCGTGCGATTGAGATGCTCGACGAGATTGGTGGCAGCGCACTCGCGGCTGGCGCCATCAACGCCAACCGCGCGGTCCACATCATCGGCGGCGACGGTGGTGGTGCGTGGTTCACGCTGGTGTGGCCGGTTCCCGGCACCATCACGGAGCTGGCGACCAACTCCACCGTTCCGTTCGACGACATGAACAAGGCCGGCAAGATCACCTCGGGCGCGCTCGAGGACCGCTCGCTGTATCACCGCAAGGTGAACGGCAGCCCGCTGTGGTCTAACTTCGGCGACAAGAAGCTCGTCACGGCGATGCTCTGCGGTACCAACATCGGCCACGAGACTTCCCCGAAGATGGCTGGCAACAGCAACACCATCCCGACGGGCACGATCGGATCGTTCGCGGCCTCGGCAGCCATCCAGACGACGGTGACCTCGCTCGTTCCGGTCATCGGCATCAACCGCAACGGCATTGCGATGCCGTACGGCGCAGCCACGGGCGCTCCCTCGCCTGCGGCGGTTCCGGACTCGAACGCGATGATCAACCTGTTCTCCAGCTCGGCCTCGAAGCTGATGGCGCGTCTGTCGGACCCGAACAACGCCAAGCTCTATGAGGAGTACTACAAGGCATTCCTCGGCCTGGTGAAGACCGTCGACCGTGCGACCTATCAGCGTGCCTACGAGGACTCTCGCGTCGCGATCTCGCTCGTGTCGCAGAACCTCGGCAGCGTGCTCAGCCCGGCAGCCGGTCAGGTCGACACCTGGTGCGGTCCGGCGGCCATCGACGCCAACGTCAAGGCCCTGGCCAACAACCTGATCGTCGCCGCCAACGCCTTCAAGAAGGGCCTGTGCTCGCAGGTCATGATGCCGGCCTTCAACGACGACCCGCACTTCGTGTGGGCGGACCGTACGCGCGTGAGTCGTATCGCAGACGGTATCGCGCTGGTGTTCCAGTCGTTCATGGACTACCTGAACAGCATTCCCGATCCGGTTGATCAGTCGAAGAAGCTGGCGGACAACATCGTGATGACCGTCTCGGCGGACCTCATGAAGGGACCGTACAGCAACGCCAACTCCGACTGGACCGACGCGACGCCGGGTGCATCCAACTGGATGTACGTGATGTCGAACGGTTACATGAAGCCGGGCTGGTTTGGTCAGGTCAACCGCAACGGCAAGATGAACTACGACCCGGACACCGGCAAGCTCTACGCCCCGGCGCAGTTCGCCGACAGCATGGTCACGCCGGGCGCGCTCGGTGCCCTGCTGTACGCCGTCAGCCGTGGCAACGAGCGTCGCGTCCGTGACTTCACGACCGCGTCGTACCGCTCGATGGTCAACGTCGTCCTGTAACCCACCCCGCGACGCACACTTCGACCCCAATCCCCACGATTGACTCCCAAGCCGCGCAAGTGAGCTTGGGAGTTTCTTGCGCTAGCTCGGCTTGCGGAACAGCGGCCCAATGATGTCTGGCACCGGCGACTGCACCGACTGCAGCTCACCAGGGGCACTGCCACTTGCCGTCTTCGGCGCACTCAGCTGCGGAACCGTCGGCGGAGCAAACAGACAGCGCTGAATCTTGCCCTTCTTGATGACCTCGCGCCCACGACCGCCACGCGCCGTCACCTCGCTTGGGCCCGCGCCAATCTCATGCGCGGCACCCTTGTCCGTTTCCACCTTGAGCGGCTCTCCAACGGCAAATCCCAGCAGCTTGTCACCGTCGCCCAGCTTGAGCACCTGCACGCCCTTGCCTGGACCTTGCAGCACCGGGACTTCATCGACGCGACACGTCAGCGCGCGACCGAGCTGACTCACCACCGACAGCAGCACATCACCGCGCACAACCTTCACACCCAGCACCGTATCGCCGTCAGCCACCTTCGCAAACAGCCGACCGTTGCGCGTCGATACATCCGAGTGACTTTCCAGCGAAAACCGCATCGCCAGACCGCCCCGCGTCACGGCGACAAGGTGAGCATCGGCAGGCGGACGAACGCGCGGGTCGAGTGACAGCGCTGCCACCACCGTCTCACCGTCTTCAAACTTGAACTGCTTGGACAGCGGCTCACCGTAACCCGTCGTCGCCACGATATCCAAGATCCGACAGACGTACGCCGATCCCTTGCTGCTAAAGAACACCACCAGCTCTTTGGTCGATCCAGCCAGCACATGCTGCACTTCGTCGCCTTCACGCACCCGCGTCGAGCTGACGTCGCGAAGCTGACCCACCCGCTTCACCCAGCCATCACGGGTCAGCACGATGTTGCAGTCTTCGTGAGAGATAAACGCCGTCTCATCGAAGGTCGGCTCTTCAGCCGGAACCCCGATCCGCGTCCGCCGCTTGTCCGCCAGCTCATCGCGCAGCGCCGAAAGCTCGCGCCGCACCATGTCCCAGCGCTTGCTGTCGCTCTGGAGCACCGACTCTAGCTGCGCCTTTTCCTTCCGCTTTGCCGCAAGCTCGTCCTGGATCACCAGGATTTCCAGACGCGCCAAGCGATACAGCTTCAGCTCCAAGATCGCTTCCGCTTGCTCGTCGTCTAGCTTGAAGCGCGAGATCAGCTTCTCTTTGGCGTCTGCTTTGCCTTCACTGCGACGGATCATCGCCAAGATCTCGTCGAGCGCATCGTAGACCGTCGCAAAGCCATCCAGGATGTGGATGCGACGGTTCAGCTCACCAAGCTGGTGCGACAGCCTGCGCTTTACGACCTCGAACCGGAAGTCGAGGAAGTAGCGCAGCATGTCCTTCAAGCCCAGCTGTCGCGGCGTCCCGATCTCTGGATTTTCCGTCGGGACCAGGCACGTCATGTTGAACTGCACCGTCGTTGCCAGTGCCGTGTTCTTAAACAAAAACGCCATCACCAGCTGCGGATCTGCGCCTCGCTTTAGCTCAATCACAATCCGCACGTCTGTGGTGGACTCATCCCGGCAGTCCACCACCATCGGCAGCTTCTTTTCTTCAAACAGCTCGCCGATCTTTTCCATGATCGCCGAGCGCACCACCCCGTACGGGATCGAGTTGACGATGATCCGCCGACCTTCCCGACGGTCCACCGGCTCTTCGATGTGGTACGTCGCCCGCAGCTTCAGCGTCCCGTGCCCTGTCTCGTAGACTTCCTGTAGCTCTTGCTTGCTCGTGAGCAGCTCGCCACTCGTCGGAAAGTCTGGACCTTTGACGTAGCGCAACAGTCCTTTGTTATCGAGCTGCGGGTTGTCGATAAGCTCCAGGCAGGCATCGATCACTTCCCCGGCGTTGTGCGGCGGGATCGACGTTGCCATACCGACGGCGATGCCCTGTACGCCGTTCACCAGCAGGTTCGGGAGCTGCGCGGGCAGCACAATCGGCTCGCTCCGCACCCCATCGAAGGTCGGACGCCAGTCGATCGTGCTCTGTCCCAGCTCTTTCAGAAGCAGCAGCGCGGTCGGTCGCAGACGGCACTCGGTGTACCGATACGCGGCAGGTGCGTCTCCATCTTGCGAGCCGAAGTTGCCGTGACCGTCCACCAGCGGGTAGCGCAGCGAAAAGTCCTGCGCCATTCGCACCAGCGCCTCGTACACCGAGGAGTCGCCATGCGGGTGATACTTACCCAGCACGTCACCGACCACCGCCGCACACTTGCGAAACTTGGCGTCGGGAAGCAGCCGCTGGTCGTGATACATCGCGTACAGGATGCGACGCTGAACTGGCTTCAATCCGTCGCGAACGTCGGGCAGCGCACGCGACGTGATGACGGACAAGGCATAGCTTAAATACCGCTTCTGCGTCTCTACATCGAGTGAGACGGGGATCTCTGAAACGCTGGTCATGGTCTGTCTCCGCCCCTCGGGCGGGCGCACAAGGTAGCCGCTCTCTTTCCGAAGCGCAAACTTGCAGCCGACGCCTGCTCCGCCCGACGCAAGAGCCGCCCGCCCCCGCCGCGTACCGGCAAACAGCGTTGAGCTTTTTCGCTAGCCTGGATAACATTTCTAACCATGGCGCTAATCGACAAACCCGAGCGTGCTCGCCAGCTGGCGCGGGCCATTTCGTCTGACCTCACCCTCTACCACGAGAAAGAGATCGTCGAGGGCATCGAGAACGACACCCTCTTTTCCGTCATGCACGACCACATCGAAGAAGGTCGCACCCTCTTCAAAAGCCGCGTGACGCCAGAGATCTACGAGCTCAACCTCTTTGACCGAGCCATCGTTGATGTGATGCTCAAGTCCAAGGGGCATGTAAAGTCTCGGATCTGGTGACATCCGAACAAGACCTTATTGAACTGATCGTTCCCAAGTCTGCCGTCGGTATCCGTCTGGACGTGTACCTGGCGCAGCAGGAACTACCTTTTTCGCGCTCGCAGCTCGCTCGCCGCATTGAAGCGGGGGAAGTGACCCTGGATGGGCGACCTTGTCGTCCGGGACTCAAGCTTCGCGAGGGTCAGCGCCTTCGCTTTCAGCCGTCTCCCCCCACGCTGACGAGCGATCTGCCAGAGCCGATCCCGCTGTCGATCCTCTATGAGGACAAGCACCTCATCGTGATCGACAAGCCAGCGGGCATGGTCGTGCATCCCGCCCCCGGCCATGAGACCGGCACCCTGGTAAACGCCCTGCTCTACCACTGCGGATCGCTGCCGCTGCCGCCACCTCGGCTGGCACTCGAAGACGACGGCGATGATGACGCCGAGTCACCCGACCCGGCAGACCCAGCCAAAGAACTGGGGGCTCAGTCGGCCAGTGGCGACGACCTCGGTCAGCTCTCGATCGGTGGCGAGCGGCGACCTGGCATCGTTCATCGGCTCGACGCAGGAACCTCTGGCGTCCTGGTCTGCGCCAAAGACGAACCCACGCTCGTCGGGCTTCAGGTTCAGTTTGCCGCCCACTCGATCGAGCGCCGCTACGTTGCCCTGGTCGATGGCGTCATCCCCGAGCGCGGCACCCTCTCAACCCGCTATGGCCGACATCCCCGCGATCGCAAGCGCTTCACTTCACGCAGCGGCGGCAAAAAGGCCGTGACGCACTACCAAGTGCTGGAACGACTGCCCGGCGCAACCCTGGTCGAGCTGCGGCTAGAGACGGGTCGAACCCACCAGATCCGCGTTCACCTGAGCGAGCATGGCTTCCCGATTCTGGGCGACCCGATCTACGGACGGCCTTCTCGCCAGCGTCATGTTCAGCAGTCGGCGACCTCGCTCGATAGGCAAGCCCTGCACGCCCGGCTGCTTGGCTTTGTTCATCCGATCACCAGCGAGCGCCTGCGGTTTTCATCGCCCCCGCCCGAGGACTTTCTCAGCGTCCTGTCCCTGCTGCGCGGTCGAGAGCAGGGTCCACGCTTGCCCTGGACCGATGCCGAGTCCTGCGCGCAGCCCGTGCCGTGATAGAGTCCGCCGGACATGTCCTCCTCTTCGCCCCCAGTCAGCCACCCATCGACGCCGTCGGTTGAGCCAAGCTGGCAGCCAGATCCCCGGCAAGACAGCGTCCTGTTTGCACCACTTTTGCAGGCCATCGGGGTCCGCCACGGCTTCACCACACGATGCGGGGGCGTCTCCAGTGGCCGCTTTGCTTCGCTCAACCTGGGCCGCAACTGGGGAGACGACTTACAGGCCGTTGACAGAAACCTCGACCGAGTGGCCCACATCGCCGGGTTTTCCGTCGATCGCTTGACCCAAGTGCGCCAGGTCCACGGCAGCTTGGTACTCCACGTCAGCGCCCCCGAGAGAGCCACACGGGAAGCCGATGGCCTGGCCACGTCACACGACCTGGTGCTGGGGGTGATGTCGGCAGACTGTGTCTCACTGCTGCTGGCGGATGACGAAGGCCGGGTGGCAGCCGCTCATGCCGGCTGGCGTGGCACCCTGGCCGGAATTGCCACCGAAGCCGTCGCCGCGCTCGCTACTCTGGGGGCCGATGTGCGACGGATCCGGGCCGTCTTGGGGCCATCCATCGGCCCGTGCTGCTTCGAGGTCCAGCGCGATGTCTCGGACCTGTTTGTCGCCCAAGACCCCGACGTCTTGCGTGAGCGATCCGGGCGGCACTACATCGACTTGTGGCGTTACAATCAGAAGTTACTGATGCGCGCAGGACTACCAGATGAGCACATTGCGGCCAGCCCGCCTTGTACTCGCTGCGATGCAGCGCGCTTTTACTCGTTTCGGCGGGATGGGGCCCACATCGGCCAGCACCTCGCGTTCATCGTTGGAGGCTCTTCGTGACACCAGCAGGGAAGTGGCTCACCCTCGGACTCACTGTCACCGTTCTTCTCGGCGGCAGTGGCGGCGGCGCCTACTACTATCACAAGCGTGAGCTGCGACGAGCGGTCGAGACCCAGGAAGCAGCCCTCAAGACCCTGCGTGAGCAGGCCGCCAAAGACCTGTGGAGAAGTCGCGCTCGCTCGCTGCTACTCGAAGGAGCCTTGGCCACCCGCTACGGCAACTACGCCATGGCCTTTGAGCGGCTCATCCGCACCCAAGGCATGGCGGCCCGGCTTGGGACACCGCTAGACGCAGAGTTTATGGAGCTTCAGCAGCTTCTGCTTCAGCAGCGTCCCGATGTCGAGGTCGCGGCGAAGCTGGCGCTGCTGGCCGACAAGATTGAGCCGCCCGCCCCGCTGGGTCCGTCCGATCCGTCGCAGAAGCCCGGAACGACCCCTACGACCAGCAGCCAGATTGGCATCACGTCTGCGAAGCCGACACCGCCGCAGCAAAACCCCCCGCAGCCCGCTGCCGCAGGTACGCCCGCTGCCGCGATGCCCACCGCTGCGCCGCATGCCGCCGCGCCGATCCCCACCGCGCC
>ERZ724526.88-NODE-88-length-47242-cov-6.640833_pt1 | contig 47242 bp, 33 predicted proteins | sample MGYA00376059_ERZ724526 | MGnify/ENA primary metagenome ERZ724526 (study PRJEB28724, sample SAMN07190883) | activated sludge metagenome | isolation source: activated sludge of sewage treatment plant in Hong Hong | place: Hong Kong | collected 2016-03-17 ...
AGCCCCCGCAGTGATTGAGTGGCTGGCCCGCGCCCAAGTGGTCTTAGATGACAGCGGCAAGGGCGACCTCGGAGAGCAAGTCACCGTCGCCATCAAGGCCGTCCGCAGCGGCGATGAAGCCAAAGCCCAAAAGACCATCGACGGTCTGCTCGCCAAGCTGCGCGGACAGTAGCTCACCCAGCGCTGTCGCCCTCGCCGCCCTGCTTTACGGACTCACAGGCGGGTCCACAGGCGCAGGCTGCGGCTCCGGCAAAGGCTCCGCACCGCTCACGCTCAGCCGCCGCGCACTGGCCTCCCGGTAGCAGTCGATCGGAGCCAGGGCCGACAGCGCCCGCGCCACGGTGGCCGCATCGTCACTGTCAACGGTGGCCGCCACCTTGGTCGTGTACTCGCAAATTCGCTGGCTCAACAGCCGTAGGTGCGTCGACAAGTTCGCGGCGCTGGCCGTCCGCGCCAGGCTGCTCTGCACCATCGTGCGATAGCGCGGAAGCTGTCGCCGGACGTTTTCCAAAAACTCCTGCCCACACAGCGCGGTCAGGTCCTTGTCCAGCTTGTCGTCCGAGATCCGCTGAAGCAGGGCATCCATCGCCGCAAGCTGCTCCACGTAGGTTCGCTGGGTAAACAGCAGTCCTTCGGGAAAGAGCTGCTTGACCAGCTCTTTGGCGCGCTTGGCCTTGGGATAGAAGTCCGCAGGCAGATCCGCGTAGGCCGCCAGTCGCGCCCGCAGCGCAGCCCAGCCGCGATCGCAGAGCGCATCGATGTCCCGCGCGCCGTCTTCAGCAGACGGTCCCAGGGCGCGCTGACGCTCGCTCCACGCGGTCTGGGCAGCCTGGCGGACCTTTTCCATGGCCACAGCCGCTTTCTTGACCGAAGTAGGCAGGTCCGACGGACTGGCCTGATACAGCGACTCAGCCAGGGTGATGCCTCCGAGCAGCGTGAAGTTGGGGGTTCGGGTGTACAGGGATGGATCAAATGGTGTGTTTGACATGCACAGCCCCAGGGAGCAGCCCGCATGCCAGCCCGAGCGCCCGTCCGCACAGCCCGTCGTTTCCGGTATTTCCCGACGGAATCAGAGCCTTTTTGCCGCCGATTGCCGCCGCCGCCCCGGTCCCCCTTCTGTCCGTATCTCGGACGACGTCCGGCCCACCGGATGAAGCGCCCGCACTGAAGGCCGATTCGCCTACGACTTCACGGGCAGCCCCAGCGCGCGGAAGGTCAACACCATCCCCAGCCGCCAGCGGACCCAGTCGCCCAAGGGTCGCAGCCACACGCAGACTGCGCAACCAGCCGTAAACCAAGGGTCAACACCATCCCCAGCTGGCCACCGACCCACTTGCACCAGGGTCGCGACCTTGCCCCCACTGCCCGTCCTGCCACTTGCGCAAGGTCTGGACCCCCCAGAAGCAGGACGCCGAGCCGATCGGCCAAGGTCTGGACCCTGTCTGCCTGCCCCAGCGCCCAGTTCTGCCGTGGTCCAGACCCGTTACGGGATAGACGAATCGGGGACCAAGACGGTCGGTCGGTGACCGCTCTGGGCTTCGTAGCGGCTGGCAATGCGCCGGGCCGCAGCCAGACCACAGCCTGCCCGCGCCAGCATCACCACCGACCCACCAAAGCCGCCGCCCGTCAGCCGAGCCCCCAGAATGTCCGGGTCTGCATCGCCCAGGCTCACCAGCAGGTCGATCGCTGGCACCGAGACCTGATAGTCATCACGCATCGATGCATGCGACTGCTGAAACAGCGCGCCAAGCCGTGGCCCATCCGCCGCACCGAGCGCCGTCACCGACTCTTCCACCCGCGCGTTTTCAGTGACTACATGCCGCACCCGCCGCCCCAGTGGCTCAGGAAGGGACGAAAGCTGCGGCAGCGCCGACCCATCCAGCTCGCGCAGCGACCGCACCCCGAGCAGCGCAGCCGCCTGCTCACACTCGCCACGCCGGGTTCGGTAGTCACCCACCGCGTGGCTATGGACCACGCCAGAGTGAATCACCACAAGCTCTAGCGAAGCGGGCAGCGGCACGGTCTGCATCGCCAGCGAGCGCGTGTCCAAAAACAGCGCCGCCCCCGGTCCACACAGTGAGCAGGCCAGCTGGTCCATGATTCCAACGGGGGCACCGACCAGCTCAACCTCGGCCTTTCGGGCCAGCCGCGCAAGCTCGACATCCGTAAGCGGCAGCGCCAGGGCAATCCGCAGGGCGCGCAGCAAGCTCACCAGCAGCGCTGCGCTGGATGACAGCCCACTGCCGACCGGAACCTGAGACGATATCCGCAGCTTCAGCCCAGACAGCCCCGACCCATAGCCTTGCTGCCGAAGCACCCAAGTGACCCCGCGTACGTAGTCAAGCCAGTCTCCGGTGCGCGCTTCGTCCCCTAGCACGTACGACGCCGTGGTCCCCGACTGGCTCAGCTCATCGCTGTAGACCGTGACCCGGCCATCGCTTGCTTGGCACAGCTCCACGGTGGTTCGCTGCGGAATCGCCGTCGGCAGGACCAGGCCATCGTTGTAGTCGGTGTGCTCGCCAATCAGGTTGACCCGCCCCGGCGCGGAAGCCAAGGTGGTCGCAGGCTCGCCAAAGATCTGCGCAAAGACCGACGGGGGCCGCGCGCCGTGAGCACTCATGGGCTCTCTCCTTCTTCACTGGCACAGAGCGCGCTGCTGAAGATCAGCGCCTGGCCGGGACCATACAGCAGCCACACCAAGTCGGCCCGGATGGCCGCAGGAATCTCGGCAAACAGCGCAGGCTGAAACAGCCGCAGCGCAATCACCAAGTCCGACACGAGGAACATCGCACTACCGAGCGCCAGCGGTGCATAGCGACCCTTGCGCAGAAGCAGCCCACTGGCGACTCCCGCCGTGCTGGCAAGCAGCAGCGTATAAGGCAGCGCCGCCCAGGCCAGCGGAAGATCTCCCTTGGGACCGCAGCGAACAACCCCCAGCCAAGCGCCAACACCGATGCCAAGCCAGGTCAGCCACGCCGCCACTTGTCCCGGTCCCAGCCGCCCGCCTTCGGCTTTGAGCAGCCGCAGCATGCCTCGGATGTACTCGATGTGGCCGATCCCAAAGGTCGCCATGCCAAGCGGCACCGAAAACGTCATGCAGAGGTCGCCGACAAAGCCCCAGGTCATGCCCTTGGCAATCTGGTGGCTGTAGTCAGCGGCTGGTCCTTTGCGTCGCGCGCTGCGAATCAGCCACGCCGCAGCCACCAACGTCGCGGACGAAAACAGCGCCATGGGCTTGGGAATCCGACTGCCCCCAGCGGACCCGGCGACCCCCACCGCATAGCTGCCCAGCAGCGATCCACTCCACAGAAGCGACAGCCCAGCCAGCGCAACACGACGGACCTTCGAAAGCATCGGGGCCTCCCTCGGGCAAGCGGTGAAGGGTCATGATACCGCGCCCACTGCGGAAATCCCAAGCCAGCACATACGCCGCCTACCAGCCACCGAGATCCCAGTCCGTCGAAGCGGCGGCAGGCTTGCTGTTGACCCTGCGATTGTGGCAAACAGGGCAGCCCATGGATCTTGCGCCGCTGTGCGTTCCCGTCGAAATCGCCCTCGCTGCTGGGGATGAGCGCTGCTTTCGCCTGGCGCTTGGCATCAGCGAAACCGGACTGCGACTGCGAACGCCGCTGCCTGAAGAGATGTGGACCCGACCGCTGCGCATCCGGCTGACGCTGCCGCCTCCGAACGAGGAGCTGGCCCGACTGTTTGCCGAAGAGTGGGATGGCGGACTTCGGCTGCTGGCTCGCGCGGCAAGTGAAGTGGTCGCCCCCGATACGCCCAGCGAGCAGCGACTGTGGCGACTGCTGGTGTTTCAAAAGCCCGAGCCATCGATGCAGGAAAAGCTGACGCGCTACGTCACGATGCGCAGCGAAGACAGCTAGCGTCAGTCCACCACATCCACCGGGGTTCCCAGCGGCACGGTGTCAAACAAGCGCTGGGCGAACAGCTTGGGGAAGCGCACGCAGCCATGCGACTGCGGAAAGCCTGGCAGCGGACCCGCGTGCATGCCGATGCCGCCAAAGATGCGCATAAAGTACGGCATCGGTGTGCCTCGAAACGTCGCGCCTGGCGGGGCTGGATGATCGTGGTTGTCGATGTTGGCAAGGAGCACGTCCCCGGCATCGCTCACGTAGTCGCCGTACCGACCCGAGACATACTGCGGCACCTTTTCCAGCACCGAAAAGCTGCCTTTGGGGGTCTTGTGGCTTACGCGACCACTGCAAACGGACGACTGAGCGACGGTTCTGTCGCCGTCCATAAGCTCAGCCTGCTGCCTGCCGAGGTGGATCACGATGCGAGGACGCAGCAGCTCATCTTGGACCGCCCAAAAGAAGTCGCCGCCTTTGTCCAGATCTCCAGCCCGTGCGGTCACGCTCCCCGAAGCAGACTCCGAGCAGCCAGCGGCACCAAGGAACAGCCCAAGCGACCACAGAGAGAGCCGCTGCCGCCACCGACCACTCCGCAGCGACAGCCCAAGTCCAGCCAGCAGCAGCGCCAAAAGACCGCCGCTCGGCCCGGCGTCGGACCGTCCCAGCGGAGCCACCGCACATGCGCCCACGACAAACGGAAGGCCGATCTCGCTGCGCTCACCGACAAAGTGCACCACAGGCTGCTGGTCCAGTAGGGTGCCGCCGACTCGGACCTCGATGGTGGCCCGACTGCCGCGCGGACCCTCCGCCAGCAGCGTGCGCTCGTAGCGACCGTGGCCAACGTCCCGTACCTCGCCGAGCCACGCCCCGCGATCGGATGTGATGGACACAGGCAGACCCGGCCCAAGCGGCTGCCCAAGCAGATCGCGCGGCGTCACTGTAACCGTCGTCGTTTCTGCGTAAGGGGCTGCGATATCCTGGCTGACTCCGACGTCAGACATGAGCGCGCTCAGGCCATACAGCTTCTCGCCACGCAGGCGGCCAAAGACGGCTTCGACGTTGAGCTGGCCAAAGCCGCGCCGGGGCCCGTAGCCTCGCGCAAGAGGCTGGCTCGCCGTCGTGCGCAGCAGCTCACGCACTTGGGTGGTCGTCAGCGTAGGGCGTGCTTCCAGCATCAGCGCCACCGCACCCGCCACATGCGGCGCAGCCTGTGAGGTCCCGCGCAGCACACCATGCAGGCCATCATCGGCAATCAGCAGCCCGGGATCGTGCGGCAAGGCAAACGACGAGCGCGGATCGCTCTGGAGCGCTGCGGTCGACAGGGCCGACAAGATGAACTCACCGGGGGCCACGATGTCGGGCGCAAAGCCGCCGCTTCCCAGCGGGCCTCCCGATGAAAAGGTCGCGACCCGACCCAGCTCGCGATCGAAGACGGCTTCCTTGCCATCGTTTCGCTTCCACGCCAGGCGACTGCGCAGTGCCCCCACGCTGATCGCCGAGGCAGCCGAAGCCGGAATCCCGATATAGCCATCTGGGTCCAAGTGACCGCGCAGCGCGAGGTCCAAGTCCGGGCTCTGATCCACTTGCCACAGGTCATAGCGGCGGGTCTTGCCTTGGATCGACACATGCCAGTCGCCGGGCTTGGGTGGCTCGCTGCCGGTCACGCCGCTAAGATGAATGAGCACGCCGCGCTTGCCGGTCGCCGACTGGTCGCTGGCATCAATGACCGCAGTGCCTTCCCCCTCGAACGTCGCTTTCAGGCTCTGCCCCATGGGGACCTCGAAGCGGCGACCACTTGGCGAGCGCAAGCCAACGGTCAGCTCCGCTGCGCCGCCGACCTTTGGTGGGGCACTGGCGTCGTAATACAGCTCCAGCAGCGCGAAGCTCTTTTCCGCAAGGACATCGAGCCGCGTAACCTTCAGCGTCACCTCGTGAGAGCCCAAGAGCAGTGACGCCCCTGCGTGGATGTCGTAGTCGCCCGAGTTCCCGGATGCCGTGACCAGGACGCGCCCAGGTCGGTCAGCAAACAGCTCATCCAGCGCCACTTCCATGAGGCTGCTGCCGTCGTGTAGACCCCCAGGTCCGCCCAGGCTTAGGTTCACCACCACGGGCTGCTTGTTTTCCTCTGCGCGATCGAGGCAGAAGCGAACTCCGAGCAGGATGTCGACGTCGTCAAACGTCACCTCATCACGGGTGGCCTTGACGATGCACAGGGTCGATTCGGGCGCGATGCCGACATAACGACCAGCGGGAAAGCGAGGACTCGTCGCCAAGCCACTGGATGCAGCGATGCCCGCAACGTGGGTGCCGTGCCCATTTGTGTCGACCTGACGAATCGGAACCGGCGGCTGCATTCCCTTTGATTCGTAGTCGAGCACCTCATCGATGTCCTTGGCGGTGCTGACCTGCATCCCACCATAGTCGGGAAACTCTGGGTGGCGACCGTCGCGCGCCTCGGTACTGCTGAGCAGATAGCCGATGCGGGTCTTGCCCATGGGGTCGCGCAGATCGGCGTGTCGGAAGTCGGCCCCCGTATCCACGATGCCGACCAGCACGCCCTTGCCGCGCGCCAGGTACTTGTCGCTGGCCGCCTGCGCGCCTATCAGGTTGCGGGACTGATCGAGCAGGGGACGCAGGCTGTGCAGGCCATCGATCCGCGTGACCACAGGGGAAGCCAGCAGCCCACGCAGGTCCGCAGCCGACACGCGCACTTCTGCCACCGTGCGGCTGAGCGGCGTCATCGACATCCCCGCAGGCAGCAGCCCGGGTCCAGCAAGGCTCGTCCGAACGAGCAGCCGCAGTCGCCCCGCTTCATCCAGGGCCCGCCGACTAGACAATGGCATGCCAGCCAGATACGCCAGCACCTGGGCACGCGCCTGCGCGGTCAGTCGGCCCGTACCCAGCTGGGCATAGTCACTTCCAGATAGGACCGGCGGTCCCGCCACAGCAGCAGGCGGTGAAGCAAGAGCGGGCGCGACCAGGACCCCAGCGCTGGACGGAGCCGGACGAGGCGCGGCCCCACTTGGCATCGCCACCGAGAGCAGCGAACAGCAGGTCACCTGCGAAGTTAGGCGCATCACCACAGCAGCCAAAGCCGACCTCATGCTTAGCAGAGTGCCCCCAACCGCTGGGGCCCTGTCAACGACCTAGGCGGGCTACCACTCCGTTCCTGTTGCGTCCGTATCAGGCTTCGGGTTATCTGCGAGCGATGTCGATTTATCTGGTCACGGGTGGCTGCGGCTTTATAGGCAGCAACCTCGTCCATGCGCTGGTTGCTCAAGGCGAGCAGGTGCGCATCCTCGATAACCTAGCGACCGGAAGGCACAAAAACGTCGCCAAGCTGCTGTCGGATAGGCCCGGCCAAGTCGAGCTATGGCGCGGTGACATTCTCGACGGTCCGCTGCTGGATCGGGTGATGCGCGACGTAGACTACGTGCTGCACCTTGGGGCGATGCCGTCTGTGATCTGGTCGGTGGAAAACCCGATCCTGTGTGATCGCATAAACTCCGGCGGAACCTTGCAGGTGCTGGAGGCTGCGAGGCGGCAAGGGAAGGTGAAGCGGGTGGTGATTGCCGCATCCTGTGCCGCATACGGGGACTTACGACCTGCCGAGGCCAAGCGCGAAGACCATGAGCTGTCGCCGCAGTCTCCGTATTCCGCCGCCAAGCTGGCAAGCGAGCACCACGGCGTGGTCTACAGCCGCATCTACGGCGTCCCGACGGTGTCGCTGCGCTACTTCAACATCTTCGGTGTTCGGCAAGACCCGACGTCGCAGTACGCGGCGGTGATTCCGAACTTCGTACGCGCGGTGCTGCAAGGCCGTCGCCCCAAGATCTTCGGGGACGGGCTGCAGTCGCGCGACTTCTGTTACATCGACAACGTGGTGTCGGCCAACCTGCTGGCCTGTAGCGCCCGTGCCGAGCAAGTCGCTGGCCAGATCATCAACATCGGCTGCGGAACCTCGGTGACGCTGCTTGAGCTTGTGGCAGAGCTGGGCAAGCTGACGGGCCGCACCATCGAGCCTGAGTTTCTGCCCGCCCGCGAAGGAGAAGTGCGCTACTCCTTGGCGGACATTGGCAAGGCCAAGGCGCTGCTGGGTTATGAGCCACTGGTGCGCTTTCCCGAAGGTCTGGAACGCACCCTGCGCTGGTTTGCCGACCGTGCCGAGGACGCAGCATGAACAGCATGACCGGTTTTGGGGGGGCCAAAGGCGAAGTCCTGGGCCGTCACTTGTCTGTCGAAGTCCGTAGCTTCAACCATCGCTTTCTGGAGGTGAAGCTGCGGCTGCCGTCGGGCCTGGCCGATCCACTGCTCGATCAGCTCTTGCGGGAAGTGGTCCGCAAGAAGGTCCATCGCGGCAGCTTGGTGATCACGGTCAGTGAGAGCGCAGCAAAGACAGCCACCGCCGGGCTACGGCTCGATCGGGAGCTGCTGCGCGCCTACGCCGAGTCGGTCAGCACAGCGGCCCGCGAGCTGGGTCGAACGGACGAGCTGCGCGTGCAGGACGAGCCGCAGCTGCTTCAGTTTGTGCTGTCGCAGCCGGGGGTGCTGATGGCCGGTGACTCGCTGATGAGCGGTGCCGAAGAGTACCTGACCCAGTTTGCGCCGCTGCTGGAGAGCGCGCTGGAGAAGCTCGACAAGAGTCGCGCCCGCGAAGGGGACGCGCTCAAGGCGGATCTGCTCGGGCGGCTTTCGACGATCTCGCGGCTGCGGGAAGAAGTCGCCAAGATGACGGCGCTCACCCCGGAACAGCAGAAGCGACGACTTGGTGAGCGGCTTCAGCGACTGCTGGATGGCCAGGCACCGATCGATCAGCAGCGGCTGGCGCAGGAAGTGGCGCTGTTTGCCGACCGCATCGATGTCAGCGAAGAGCTGACCCGACTGCGTGCGCACCTTGACGAGTTTGTTCGCCTATGCGAAAGCCAAGCGCCTGTCGGTCGACAGCTCGACTTCCTGATGCAAGAGATGAACCGAGAGGCCAACACCTTGACCTCCAAAGCGCAGTCGGCAGAAGTCGCTGCCCGCGTCGTAGCGATGAAGGCGGAGCTAGAGCGACTCCGCGAGCAGGTTCAAAATGTGGAATAGCGGAGTCTCGTCGTGCGACTAGTCAACATCGGATACGGCAACGCAGTGGTCGCCGAGCGAGTCGTGGCGATCGTGAGCCCAGAGTCTGCCCCCATGAAGCGGTTCAAAGAAGAAGCGCGCAAGGCAGGACGGCTGATCGATGGGACGCAAGGGCGGCGAACCCGCTCGATCCTCATCACGGACTCAGACCATATCGTGCTGTCTGCCCTGCAAACCGAGACGGTGGCAGAGCGACTGGAGCGCGGTGGTGTCGGGGCAGCAGGAGCCGGGAGCACCTCGCTATCCGGGGACGCCGAGGTGGGCACGCGCGATGAGGTCTAAGCGATGAGCACGTCGCCGTGCGGCTTGCTGATGGTGGTGTCGTCCCCATCGGGAGCAGGCAAGACCACGCTCTGTCGAAGGCTGCTCACCGAGCACCCAGAGCTTACGTTTTCCGTTTCGTATACGACGCGCCCCGCGCGACCGGGTGAGCGGGACGGCAAAGACTATCACTTCGTCAGCGATGACACCTTCACGCAGATGGTCGAAGCCGGAGCCTTTGCCGAGTGGAACTGGGTGCATGGTCGCCGCTACGGAACCGGCCTAGAGACGGTCCGTCAAGCGCTCGCCCAAGGACGTCGCATCCTGCTCGACATCGACTATCAAGGGGCCGCACGCATCCTCGCGGTGTTTGCCGACTCGGCGCGACTCGTCTTTATCCTGCCTCCGTCGCTCGCAGTGCTAGAGTCGCGGCTGCGTGGACGACAGACCGACAGCGAAGACGTCATCACGACGCGGCTCAACAAAGCGCGCCACGAGGTCGGCCAGTACCCGATGTACCACTACTTGGTGCTAAACCGGGAGTTGGAAGCAGGCTATCGGGAGCTACGCGCCATCTATCAGGCGGAGCTGGCTCGTGCCGAGGGTCGAAGCGCCCCGGAAGACGATGCAGCGCTCGCACACTCCTGTCTGACCACGGAACGCGGCGCACTGGCCGAGCGGCTGCTGCAAGGCGACGAAGCGTAACCCCGTCTCGATTTTCACACCTCGCACTGGTTGAAGACACAAAAGCCATGGCTCTGATTCCTTATCGTGATGTTCCCGAGACCGATCAGCTCAAGCTCGACCCGCCGCTCCTTATCGGTGGTCAGGTTGCCGAGGAGTTTTACTGCGGTGACTTCAGCTGTGACTGTGCAACCGGCCATCTGCGCATCGCTGGCGTTGCGATGTCGGTGGACCTGGGCACGCTGCGGGTCGACTTCCTCGACAACCAAGGGGGCTCGGTGCGGGAGTCGCTGCGCCGAAGCGTCCGCGAGACGCTGGGGAAAGGCGCCATCACGACGCTGCGCAAGCACTACGAAGACGTGCGGGGGTTTGGCAAAAACCTGCACTTTCGCTACGTCGACTGGTCGGGCGTAAAGCCCGGCGAGCTGGTGCTGTGGCAGCATGCCTTCCGCGCCGAAGGCATCCCGCTGTTCACGATGGGAGCCGACGAGTCCGCCGAGGGCCAAGGCGAGTCGAGCGAGCAGCAGCCGTCGCCGAAAGTCACCATCGGCCTACAAGACGCCTACTGCATCGAGCCGAGGTGCGACTGCAAGCGCGTGGTCTGGACGGTGGTGGTCCCACAAGCTGGCAACACCGTGCAGAAGGTCGGCGTGGTGAACTACTCGCTGGTGAAGAAAGAGCCGGCGGTGCTGGAAACAGCCGGTGGCGTCGATCCAAACAGCCTGTTTGTGCTGGTGGCGAACCTTTTGTCGTCTCAGCCGCAGCTTGTGACGATGTATGAAAACCGCTATCGCTTCATGCGAGAGCAGATGTCGCCGCTGCTCGCTGCGCAGCGCCAGATGAAGAGCCAGACCAAGGCACGCCCGGTTGCGACGGCGAATCGCAACGAAGCGTGTCCGTGCGGCAGCGGCAAAAAATACAAGAAGTGCCACGGCGCGAGCTAAGCGCGCGCCAGTGCGAAGGCCCAGCGCGGCCTGCAATCGGAGTCGAGATGTACGTCGAGTTGGTTCGCGAGTACCGCTTTGAAGCGGCTCACTTTCTGCCCAAGGTTCCAGAGGGTCATCGCTGTCGGCGAATGCATGGCCACTCGTTCAAGATTGATGTGGTCATCGGTGGGCAGGCCGATGAAGACACCGGGTTTCTCATCGACTTCTACGATCTGGACCGGGTGGTGCAGCCCGTGATCGACTCGCTCGATCATCGCCTGCTCAATGAAATTGCCGGTCTGGAAAACCCGACGAGCGAGCACCTGGGTCGCTACATCTATGATCGACTGGCAGCGCAGCTTGCTGGGCTGTACTCGGTCACGGTGTGGGAGACGACGGACTCGCGCAGCATCTACTACGGACCGCAGGGTCCGGCGCAGCGCAGGAGCTAGTCATGACCGCAGCGTCTTCGCTTCGGGTGGTCACGCTCAATCTGTGGGGGGAACAAGGGCCACTGGAGCAGAGGCTGCGGCTGTGCATCGACCAGCTTGCCGAGCTTTCACCCGACGTGGTGGCGCTGCAAGAGGTGCGACAGATTCCCGATCGGCTGCCCAATACCGCACAGACGCTGGCAAGCGCCTTGGGTCTGTCGTTTGTGTTTGCACCGGCGACTGACTGGGGTGGCGGAACCGAGGGACTGGCGATCCTGTCGCGGCATCCGATCGGACAGCATCAGCACCACGAGCTACCGCAGGTACGTCCCGACGAGCGCCGGGTGCTGCTGTGGGCCGAAGTGACAACGCCGCACGGACCGGTGCTGGCCGCGACCACGCACCTGCACTACCGGATGACCGATGGCATGGCGCGCGAAGAGCAAGTCGAAGCGGTCGATCGGCTGCTGAAAGAGGCGGCGCAGCGGCTTCCAAGTGGTCCGAAGCTGACCGTGCTGATGGGCGACTTCAATGCGACGCCGGACAGCGATGAGCTGCGCTTTCTACGTGGGCTGCACAGCCTGGCCGGACGGCGGACGTACTTCCAAGATGCGTTCCTGTGCGCAAGCGATGGACCCACCGGCGAAGGCTTTACCTGGTCGCGGCGCAATCCCTACACCCAGCGACTGCGCTTTCTGCAAAACGATCGCAGGCTTGATTACATCTTCGTAAGCCCTCCCAGCCGAGACGGACGTGGCGTGGTCCACTCATGCCGCATCGTGCTCGACCGTCCGAGCCCCGATGGCGTCTTCCCGAGCGATCACTTTGGTCTGTTCGCAGAGCTACAGCTCTGTCCCTTCCCCACCGCCAGCTAGCGCCAAGTGGGTCCGACCATCTGTCTGTGACGAAACGATGACAAACTTGTGATCCCACCACGACAGGGAGCGCGGTTCACTGATGCAGTGACAAGCGCGTCCCTTTCCCTGGCAACCCTCGAAGCCTCTAGCGATCTGCATGCCCTGCTGAGGCGCATCGATCCCGCGACATTCCGAGAGGACATCGAAGCCGATGCCCGCGCGCAGCTCGCTCGCATCGTCGATCGGGTTCGCACGCTGTGTGAGTCCTCGAAGAAGGACAGCAGCAGCACGAACGTGGCGCTCCAGAGCAAGCTGTCCCAGCTGGAAGCGGCGCTGCTTCGGGCGCAGCAGCACGAGTCCGAGTCGGCCCGGGCCTTTTGGGCGACGTTTCAGCGCGAAGTGCATCCAGCCTACGAAGCGCTGGCGGCCTGGCTGCGAAGCTGTGCCCTGCCCGCTCCGAGCCTGCGTCCGACCAACTACAGCCGCAACCTGTTCCATGTCAGCTCGGCGCTCACGGCACTGCTTGTCATTGCGATGGCACCGTCGCAGGCCTACATCATCGCAGCGGCAGCGGCGATCTGTCTGCCCGCGTGGACGCTGGAGTGGGCGCGCCGCAGAAGCCCCAAGCTCAACGAACGACTGATGGCGTTCTTTGGCAAGGTGGCGCACGTTCATGAGCGGCACCGGGTGAACTCTTCGACGTGGTATGGCACCGCGCTGCTTATCTTGGCGCTGACCAGCCAGCCTGCGGTGTCGGCGATTGCGGTGATGGTGCTGGGAGTCGGCGATCCAGTGGCTGCGCTCGTTGGACGACGCTTTGGTCGCACCCGGCTGCGGGCTGGACGTTCTCTCGAAGGAAGCTTGGGGTTTTTCGCTGCGGCAGCCGCCGTGTCCTTTGTGGTTGCGCTGCTGCTTTTGCCTGCGTCGCTCCCTGTGCAAGTGGGAGTCGCCGTGGTCGCCGCACTGACTGGCGCGATCGTCGAGATCTTTTCGACTCACATCGATGACAACCTGACGATTCCGCTGGCGGTGGCGCTGACCGTTTCGGTCACGCTGGCGCTGCTGTAGACGGGACGCCGAGCAGACAGCGCGCGCGACGCTGGCTTAGCGCTCTGCGTAGCGGTGCTGTTCGGCCACGATGCGAGCCAGCCACGCCTTGGGAAGTCCGTAGTCCGGGTTGAGCGCCAGCGACTTTTCAAAGCAGACAATCGCGTTGGCGGTGTCTTCCGCTTGGTAGTAGCAGATGCCCATGTTGCAGAACGTGACCGGATGCTCTCCGAACATGTCCATCGACAGCTGGTTATAGCGCAGCGCCTCTCGCGGACGCTTGAGCGACAGATAGACCCGGCCTAGCTCAAACGGCAGATCGCGTCCAAGCGGATAGAAGTTGGTCCAGGTGTTCTCCAGGCTCATCATCAGCTCGACACGCTGCGTCTCACTGAGGGTGTGCGCGTTGTCCAAGATGATCTTTTCGTAGTCGAAGAACACCTGCGGATCGTAGTGCGACAGGCGCATCAGCTCCATCACACCATCGAGCGGCAGGTTCGGCGCGGTCGTCCGCACGCTGTTGAGCAGGGTGTAAAAGTCGTACGGACCAAAGACATCCATGCTCGACCGGAATGCGGTCATGGTGTCGGCAAACTGCTCTGCCGATCCACCGATGATGTACGCCACGGTCTTGAGGCTCATCTGCCGCTGATTGGTCGCCAGATAGTGTCCACCGAGCGAGCGCACAAGCTGTCCCATCGCGTGATAGTTGGACATCGTGGACAGCGCACCGTGAAACTGCACGTACTGACCGTGGATGTAGAACAGCTCATCTTCGTGGGTGTAGCCCTTGTCCGATGACAGGATAAAGAGCCGATTCCCAGAGATGCGCGACAGCCGACGGATGGTCCGCATCGCCCCCACCGGGAACACCAGCGTTGTGTCGCTGAGCCGGCCCTGATAGCCAGCCAGGACTTGCTCGATTGCGGCGTCTCCGTAGTAGCCGTCCGGCGAGATGGGCCGCATCTCCCAATCGAGATGGAAGTTCGACATCACCTCGGGATTGACCAGCTCTTCTCCGATCGGCTCACTGTGGCGAGTCGTCACCAGACACTCATTGATCTTGCCGCCTTCGAACCGGAAAAAGTCCTGAAGCAGCGAATCAAAGATGTAGTTGGCCAGGACAATGATCGGGTTCTTGATCGACTCCTGAGAGAGCAGATCTCCCGACGGATAAAGCCGGATGTGCTCATCGCTTTCCAGGTCGAACAGACCCAAGTTCAGAACACCCTGCTCTACGTAGTCCTGAAACAGCTTCTGCTTGGCCCACGACTTGACGTTCGTCTCTGTGAAGTCGGTCATCACAAAGCGAATGTCCAGGTGTTTGAGCGAAGAGCTGTTCTTGATGGCCAGGAACTTCTTCAGAAACAGATAGGAAAAGCGCCCGTGTCCGGCGGCCAGCTCGACGATGTAGATCGGCTGGGACGGATCGATGCGGCAGCTAAAGCGATCGCTCAGACAGTCACGTACGTACTGCCACACCACCTGTGCATAGGACTGCGCGATGAACGGATTGCTGGTGACATAGGAAGGAACAATCCCAGAGTCCCAGGCGCTGATTCCTCTTTGTTCATAGAAGTCACGCGTGAGCTTCCACATGATCGACTGCGAAAAGCGCTTCCCTTGTTCCAGAACGAACGGGGGTAGCTCGGCAGCCTCGGTGTTGTTGGTGTTCTCCTCACTCATCGCACTCTCCGGGAATCCTTGGGAATGGGTGGTCCGGGGTCTATGGGAACCAATGGTTACAACAGTCGGATCGCCCTATCTTGTCATGGTAAGCGCGGAAAGGTACAGGCAAATTTTGTCTTTCCCTTTGCATGAAAAGCGCAGTGGATCACGAAGGGATTCCGCGACATTCCTACACGGGATCACATCAAACTTTCCGACGGGAACTCGCACAATTCCCATTCACCAAGCAGCGCAGACAGACTGTTTCACGGCGCGCGTAGGAACGACTCCTACAGCATTCCCAGAGGCCTCTACAGAGACACATGTGTGTGGATGTGAAGCAGCGTAAGGAGTCCTCACCAGATCGGCGATTGGCTGCGCATGTGCGGATAGGAAGACCACAAAGTTTCCGTCGGTAAGAGCATTCTAAGTGCGCCAAAGGAATGAACTTCTGATCTCATCGAAAATCTAGATTCAATCGCGATAGACGTTGTAAGGTCTTTGATACGATCGGGACAAAATACCTAGACCAGATGCACAGACCACTACGGAGGGGCCGTGGGGCTTTGCATAGATGAATTCTTGGGGCCAAGGAGAATCCACATGATCCGCTCGACGCTTACACGCGCACTGGCGACCGCTGCTGTCTCTCTCTCTGTTTCGGCATGTACCGCACCGGATCTGGCCGGTACGTGCCCGATTCCTCCTGGTGCAACTCCTACGGAAGCGGCTGCGATTCTGTCGGCCTGCTTCGGCCACATGGACATGCTGCCCGTCAACACCCGCGCCAAGCAGGACGTTGACATTCTGTTCGTGGTCGATAACTCGCCCTCGATGTCGCCGAAGCAGCGGCAGCTGGGTACCGCCATCGACAACTTCATCAAGAAGATCGATATGAGCGGATCGAACTATCACGTCGGTGTCATCAGCACGGACATCGGTGCGCAGCAGGCTCCGAACACGGCATTCCAGCCAGGCAGCCTGAACATTCCGGGCTGCGAAACCTACAAGGGCAACGACGGCGAGCTGCAGAAGCAAGCCTGCTCGAGCCGTGATCAGAGCAAGTGGTCGGTCGACGCCAAGAGCGCCTGCACCACGCTGTGCCCGACGAAGCTGGAGCCAGCCAACGGCGAAGTGTACCTAAAGAAAGAAGACGGTGTCACCAACGCGCCGAACAACGACATCATCGGTACGTTCAAGTGCATCGCGCCGATCGGCGACGTCGGCTGCGGTCTGGAGTCTCCGCTCGAAGCCGCCAAGCGCGCGCTCGACAACCACAGCACGGTGAACGCGGGCTTCCTGCGTCAGAACTCGGTGCTCGCGGTGATCTTCGTGACGGACGAAGACGACTGCTCGGTGCAGATGACTGCGCGTGCGCAGAACAACCCGAACTCGGTGGACTGCACCAAGAGCGGCCAGTCGACGTACAACTGCTGGAAGAACGACTTCCGCTGCTTGGCCAACAACCTCAAGTGCAACGAGACGCTCATCTCGACCGGCGCGAAGACGGGCTGCACGGAAAACAACAACGGCTACCTCGAGTCGATCGACAAGTACGTCCGCTTCTTCTCGAACCTGCGTCCGTCGAACAAGCTGGTGCTCGCGGGCATCTGGACGCCGAGCCTGCTCGACAACCCGAACAGCGACACCACCAAGGTCGGCAAGCTGATTGTCGACTACGACGACACCGTCTGCGTCCCCGGCCCGGGCATCACCTGCTCGACCGAAGCGCTCAACCGTGGCAAGGGAATGAAGGCTGCATGCCTCAACGCCACCGACGCCAACTTCTTCGGCCAGGCGCAGATTCGTCTGTCGTCGTTCATCCGCAAGTTTGACGCTCGCTCGCGCGTGGAGCAGAGCATCTGCGAGCCGCAGAACTACGCGACGGTTCTCGACGTCGTCGCCGATCGCATCACCAACTCGATCTCGGCCAACTGCCTGAGCGGCAAGCCGAAGACCGACACCAACGGCAACCCGATCTGCATCGTCGGTCTGGTCGACGCCAACACGCCGGCAGCGATGCCCGACGTTCAGCTTCCGCTGTGCAGCTCGAAGTGCTGCCAGGCATGGGCGACGGCTGGTTCGGCAACGGCGCCGACGGCCAAGCCGATCCCGAGCGACTCCACGATCGTCGCGGCTTGCTCGGCTGATCCTGACTGCTACTGCGCGGTTCCGAACCCGACCTCGAACGTGGCGTGCAAGGACACGGTGGGTCAGGACACGGCGCTGGCCGGTCTGTGGATCAAGGCCGATCCGCACCAGACCCCGTCGGGCAAGGTTGCCAACTTCATGTGCGCAGTCTCGGTCAAGTAACCGAGTGGCAGAGTCCCGCTAACGATCCGCTCCGTTTGCTCCCAGACTTCCCGTTGGGAGCAAGCGGAGTGACTCCGGACTGACCACCTGTCCCACAAACGCTTGTCCCAACGCAGCCGCCACGCTCCGAAACAGGAGCAGCCGATGTGCGCCCATTCCCACGTAGCTGTCGATTCGCGTCTCTTCGCTGTGCGCTCCATCGAACGACAGCCGTGCGACATAGCGACCCGACAGCCGGTAACGGCGCGCATCCACTTGCAGTTCATCGGCAGCCGCAGTGATTCCCGGCGGCACCACGCTGCGCAGCGAGCGAAGCTGCAAAAGCCACAGCCTTTCGACGCGGCCCGCAGCAGCCAACAGCAGCAGCGCTTGACCTTGAGGACTGTCCAGCAGCAGCACCTGTTGCCACGGTCCAGCGAGTGCCAAGCGACCGGCGCGCGTCACCACGTACTCCACCGAATCGTGCACAATCACCGAGCCTTCGTGCAGTCGTCCCAGCTCATCATCGAGCAGCGCAGACGACGGAAGCGAAGCGCGCGGCCTTTTCCGCGAAACCAGCCACGGCACCGACAGACCGGCCAGACAGCCCAGCAAAAGCAGCGGCAGCGATTCCATCGGTTCCTATTGTGGGGCCGAAGCGACCACGCTGACCACGTCGCATTTGCGCCTACGCACTGTTCTTTGGACGGGCTTACGCGGCTGCACGTCGGAATCCTCGGTGCGGACCTCTCGCCATAGGAGCTTGTCTGATGAAAAAGACCCAGTCCCTGCTTTCTTCTGTGTTCTTGCTGTCTGTCCTTTCGGTGTCGGCATGCAAAGACGATACGACCCCCGGAACGGATGCGACGGACATGGCTGCGCCTGAAGCAGACATGACGCTGCTGCCGGACCTGACCGATCCGCCGGATCTGACAGTGCTGCCACCGGATCTGACCCCAGTGTGCGGCTTTGGCCAGACCTTCAGCGCGGGAAGCTGCACCTGTGATGCGACCCATCCGGTGTCTTGCGCGGGCGCGACGCACTGCTGCGCGGTGACCCAAGCGTGCCTCACACCTGGCCCTCGCGGAGAGACACGCTGCTCCCTTCCCGCCCAAGGTCGAGCACGTCACTTCATGGCGTACGACAAGGTGCGCGACCGCTCGGTAACACGCGGCGGACTCTGTGCGATGAGCGGAGTCGATGTGCTGTGTCAGGATCAGTGGCAGCTGACGCCCGCAACCTGGGATCAACAGACGGTGGCCAACCCGCCAGCCGCGCGCTACGACGGAACGTTCATTTGGGATGACAACGCCAAGGGACTGCTCCTGTTTGGCGGTCTGACGATCCTGAACAACACCAACTCACAGACCAATGAGATGTGGCTGTGGGACGGAACGACCTGGACGAAGAAGACGCCGACCACAAGTCCAAGCGCTCGCTACGCACACGGAATGGCGTTTGATGCACTGCGCAAGGTCGCGGTCCTGTTTGGTGGTGTCGCCGTCGGTGGAAACGCAATCGGAGAGACCTGGGAATGGAACAACACCCAGTGGATTCAGCGCACCACCGCCACGGTTCCCAACGTCCGATCCGATCACCGCATGGTCTACGACACCAAGGACAAGCGCATCCTGATGCACGGTGGCTTTGTCGCCGGTCAGTACAGCCGCGAGACTTGGTCTTATGACGGCAGCAACTGGACCCAGCTTCCCGAAGACACGGCGCTTCCCAAGCGCGTCAAGTTCGGCATGGCGTACGACGAAAATCGCCAGGTTACGGTCGTCTTCGGAGGCGAAATCCTCAATGGAACGGCGGCAGCGCTCAGCAACGACACCTGGGAATTTGACGGCACCAAGTGGACGAAAAAGACGCCGGGCACACCGCCAGGAAACCGCGTCTTTCCGGCGATGTTCTACGATGCGGGCCGCAAGCAAGTCCTGCTCTTTGGTGGCGATCCAATCAATGCGGATCAGACCAAGGACTTGTGGGCGTGGGACGGAACCAACTGGACGCAGCTGTACTAACGAAACGGAGCTGTGACTACAGGCGGACGCGTAGCTCGTAGCGACGGTTTTTCGCCTGTTTGGCGGGCGTGTTGTCGGGCTTCACCAGCGGCGATTCCGAACCACGTCCGACCGAGATGATCTCCGAAGCCGGAACCCCCTTGGCAACCAGCTGACTCACGATCGCAGCGGCCCGACGCGCCGACAGATCTTTGTTGTGCTCCGCAGAGCCGCGCGTGTCCGTATGTCCTGACACTTCAAACCGAAAGCCAGAGACGCCCGCGCTCACCAGCTTCTTTTTCGCATCGAGCACCGTGTTGGCCAGCTTCTGCGCTTTGGCATCACAGCCCGGCTCCAGCTGATCGCTGTCTGTCTTGAAGCTGCACTGATTCTTGGCAGCCTCGGCAAGGAGCCGCGAGTTGATCTCTCCTTCCAGCTTTCCGGTGATCGACTTGCCAGCGGACTTTTTGGTCTGCTCTACGGCTTTGTTGCCGACCTGCTTGGCTGCGTCTTGCACCTCTGGCTTGCTCGCGATGTTCTTTACCGTGTCCAAAAATCCATCGGCTCGCGCTTGGCCCACAAACAACAGCGCTGAACAGAGTCCCCACATAAGCCCACTACGCACACGCATCATGCTTGTCCTCCCTATGCAACGGACGCAACCACGCAGCCTTTCATTTTGACGGAGATTCCGATCCATCGAAAGCATCGGAATCGATACAGATCGCCGAAACGTCCACACCCGGAGTCCGCTTCCACGCGCGTCCCACAACGTGCGCAGACAGCAGCTGAGAAGCAGACCTCTCCGCACAGTGACAACAAGCCCTGCAATCCCGCTGACTTCCCGCATCACACGACAATCTGACGCACTGTCTAGCCACACTGCGCGATAATTCACCCAAAGGGGTTGGCCACACAGATGTACGCGCGGAGCGCTGCAACACCACGCAGCGGATCCTGCTCAAAGACGTCGTCTGTCTGCCACATCGTGAGCCAGCGCAAAGGAGTCTTCTGATGTCGTTCTTTGAAGAGCTTACGCCAGACAATGCCGGACAAAGTCCCTACCGAAATGGCTCTGATGGAGAAGCGCAAGGACCGTACGCCTTTGCTTCAGCCAACCGCGATGCACACGGCAACGCTCGAGGCTATTCCACAGGAATCGGTCTCGCACATGGTCAGTCAGGAGGCGCGTCCTACGACGTACTTTCCGCCAACGCAAACTTTGGTGGCTGGCGTGATGCGGGCGGCGATACAAACGTCGGATTCGGAGCAGACGCGCAGGTTGCGAAGTTCGGAATCGCGCCGGGTGGACCGCTTGGGAACTTCGGCTTTGATGTCGGAGCGCTCGATGCATCGGCCAACGCCAGCTTCAACAAAAACACCGCAGGAATCGGCGCGCAGGCCAACCTGATCGAAGGCTCGGTTTCGCACGGAACAAGTGATCGCAACAGCGCCGATGATCGCTTCATTCGGCTCGGTGGATCGGTCGGTGTCGGTGCAGCTGGTCGCGTTCACTACGGAGACGCGGACGGAGACGGACGACGCGAATACGGATTCGGCTTCGATGCAGGACCGGTGTCGTTTGACTACAAGACGGAAAATCCGATTGGCGACCTGCTCACAATGCCGCTGATGGGAACCAACGTCCTGATGAACGGACTGGGACTGGGACGATATGCGCCCGGATCGATGGTGCAGCGCGGCGTCGAAGGAGCCTGGGACTGGGCCACAAACGGGGGTCCAGGTCGCGCGATGTCCGCTGTCGGAAATGGCCTTTCGACCGTCGGTCGTGGCATCGGAAACGCAGCTTCCGCCGTCGGTAGTGGCATCGTAAACGGTGCTTCCGCTGTTGGTCGTGGCATCGGAAACGCAGCTTCCACCGTCGGTAGCGGCATCGTAAACGGCGCTTCCGCTGTTGGTCGTGGCATCGGAAACGCAGCTTCCGCCGTCGGTAGTGGCATCGTAAACGGTGCTTCCGCTGTTGGTCGCGGCATCGGTAGCGCAGCTTCCGCCGTCGGTAGTGGCATCGCAAACGGCGCTTCCGCTGTCGGTCGCGGCGCGCGCGCGGCCTGGAATGCGGTCACAGGCTGGTAGTTCTCCTCGCGGCATTCCCTCTCATCCCTTGCAGAGACAAACGGCCTTGCTCGGTCTAAAAGAAAAGCTCCGCATCGAAACCCAAGAGATCGCAGGAAGGCTCTACACCAGAGCCTTCATCGGATCGCGCGAACTTCGTCTATCGCACGGTCTGCTCAGCAGTCTACTCAGCTTGTCTTCCGGTCGTCTTCCCGACGAAGCCGGACTGCGAGAGCTGCTGTCCGCAGGTGTCTTGCAGACCGTGGTGTCCGAACAAGATCTGCCGCCCCAGCTCGCGCTCAGTCCTTGTGCAGTGGTCGACTTTTCGCCGCAGCCGCAGCGTCATCGCGGTCGCTTTGTGATTCCTGAAGCGTCTCTGCCCATCAGTCTGTTTATTCCACCTGTGATTCTCGATCCGCTACAGCGACTGGCAGAGCAGCTACGTCTGGCCTACCGTCACATGGTCAACGCCGCGCTGAGCCGTCAGCAGCTTGTCCCCCAAGAGCACGCGCTGCACGTTCTGTTGGCGCTCTGTCAGGAAGCGATTGCGAGCAGTCCCGATCTGTCCCAAGCCGTCGAGCTTCAGCGCGATCCCTGTGCGCTTCGTCCCAAGATTCCGCTGCAAACACAGACCCTTCAGTATCCGCTGCGGGTCGTCAAAGTGCTGGCGGACAGACAACAGGAAACCCAAGGGAAAGCGCCCAGCAGCTTGACACTTCGGAATGTCGAAGGGCCCAGCACAGCGTCGGATCAAGCGATGCTACGGAGCTGCGCAGCGCTGCTCCACATGCTCGATCAAGGCTGCCTGACAGAGACGCTGCGACAGCGGATTCCGCAGCTGGATCCAGCCGCGCACATTCTGTTTCACAGCATGATGCAGGAAGGCCTGCTGACAAATCACTCGTCCCGGAGCACGCAGACTGATCTTCCCAGCGGAACCGTGTTGCACCTGGGACACGCGACGCTGCTTGCCAATGTGGGAGGCGCGCACATCCTCATCGATCCGTGGTTTCCCGCTGCAAGTCAGAGCGATTCCGAGCGGCCCCTTTCCTTTGCGCAGCTTCCCAAGCTGACCGCGATCTTCATCACGCATCATCACTGGGATCACGTTCACATTCCGACGCTGATGCGCCTGGATCGCAGCACTCCGATCTACATTCCGAAACAAGATCTGACCAGACCGCTTGTGGCACGAACCGATCTACTGCTTGCGCACTTGGGCTTTGAACACGTTCACACGATCACGCCCGGACAGTCTGTTGCGCTGGGTGAAGATGGCGAAGTGTATGCCGCGCCATTTTACGGAGAAGATCCCACGCAGCTTGGCTATGTCGGCTGCTGTTTTGTCCTACGACATCAGGGACACGCAGCGCTCGTTCACGTTGATAGTGGTCCCAATCTCGCTGGACTGTCGACGGTCACAAGCGGTGTAGGAGCCAAGCTACGAAGTCAGTTTGGCGCACTGTCCCCGGTGTTTGCGACCCGCAGACAAGAGCGCGGGATCATGATCGAACATACGTGGGAATTTCTGCTCGCGTCGCCGGAACGGTGGCTTTTACCCACGGAAAACTGCTGCACCGGCGCACAGTTTCTATCCGACCTCTGTCAACAGGTAGGAACTCCGCTCCTGGCGCTGTATTCCGAAGGAGGCGCGGACTTTTATCCCGATGGAACCGACTTTCTTCGTCGGAAAAAACCCTCTGCACGGACGCTTCCCCACGAGTTTCTGTGGGAATCACTCCGCACCATCGAAGAAGCCGTTCATCGCGTCGGTGCCCGCATTCACATGTCCGCGCCGTATCACTGTTTCCGCATCGGTGGCGGATATATCGGAACGCAGGCTCCGCAAGGTTCTGCACCGCTCCTGATGGACTGACCGTACACAGAAAAGCGGAGACCGTGCGCTGCGCTTCCCAATCGATTCCTACGTGATTCCCAATCGATTCCTACGTGATTCCCAATCGATTCCTACGTGATTCCTAACGAACGCGGAGCTTGAGTCCAATCGCAACTGCGGCGCAGCACAAGACGACTCCCACTCCGATCAGAAATGCGGCGGTGGCAGCGTCCCCGAGCGCACGTCGTCCAGCTTGGATCTTTCCCAGGCTCCAGATCCACTCAGGACGCACGAGGCCAAAGACCACAAACAGCACACCCACAACCAGCAGCAAGGCAGGCATAGCGATCCGTACGATCGGCGGCAGCGGTTCCATGCGTATCACTATACTTCCGTGCGCTCGATGTAAGTTAGAGAGAAGGAAGTCTGACGATGTCTACCCAGTCCGAATCTTCGTCGTTTTCTCCCCGTGTACTTCTGTCTACATCCAAGGCGACCGCGCGCGTCATCACCGAAGATCAAATCGAGTTTGTCTGCGAAGCCAGTGCCGTCATCGGGCTGTTTCGGTTTCTCGGCGGACTGTGCTTGGGCGGCGCGCTCATCCAATGGACCGCTGCGCTGTTTTCGCAAAAGGGCTCGATCCTGTTTGTCACTGGCAGCTTGCTGATGATCCTCGGCCTCATCTTGCTGAAGCTGGCAACGTGGCAAAAGCGCGGGCACGGACGCTTCGTGCTCGATCGCCGCACAGGTCAGCTGAGCCAGTTTCATGGTCCGACGCTGGTTCATCAGGTTCCGCTGTCGAGCATTCAGAAGATCTTCGCAGTGACGGACTACGGCGACGGAATGCGACCCGACATCTTGCCCGAGCTGCCGCGCTGGTTGGTCTGTCATGCCCAAGGAACGCACGAGCTGCGGCTGGGAAAAGGATCCGCCAAGGAACTTGAGCCGACGCTGAAGCTGCTGACAGCCTGGCAACTTCCGGTGCGCACCGAGCCTTAAGTAGCCTGCTGCCCGCGCAGCGCTCCGACGAAGATCGCTGCTGAGCCTGACCAGCCAAGCCACCGCCGCACTCGCTTGATTGTCCTTTATCGCTTCGCTAAGTAGTTAGATTGAATGCAAATTTTGAACAATAAGGACTGTGGCTCATCTGTTTTGTCTCGTGTAAAATCGCCGCATGCGCTCTTTCCGAAAGCCCCTGGCCCTGCTGTCCGTAGTGTCTGCACTCGTGCTTGCTGGCTGTCCCAAGCCGCCGCCGCCGAAGATGCCGCCCAAGGAAGTTCCGCAGCTTGGAGGCGTCGCAACCAGCGCGGGTGAGCGTGGCGATGTCGTCGCAGACGCGGTCCAGCAAGGCAGCAACATGGCGCGCGTGCTGTTCGACTGCGGTGTGCCGCACAGCCAGGGAGCCGAAGGCAAAGGCGTCCTCAGCTCGGATCTGACCAAGTGCGAGCTGGACTGGGCCAAAAAAGAGCTGATCATCACCGACGGAAGCAGCGCCGACTGTCCGAGCTTTCTGATGAACGTCACGGCCTACAAAGGTCCGGGCACGTACAACACCTCGGCGCTCGGCAAGCTGTCGTTTGGCACCGCGAAGATGCGTCAGGCTGCCTGTAACTGGGACGGCACGATGTGTCTCGACTGGAACGGCGCAAGCGGCCCGCATCCCGAGTCAAGCTGCACCGTGGAGATCAACTCCGACGGCGGACTTCAGTACGGAACCAGCGGCGCAACGATCTCGGGCACCTTCGTTTGTGACGGCTTCCAGAGCACCTGGAAAGGCTGCGCCGGAGCCCCCGCCAAGGTCAGCTGCGTCATCGCTCGAGCCAGCTTCTCGATCGCGGGCTGCAACGTCATCAACAAAGACGACCCGAAGAAGAAGCCGGGCGCCAAGAAGTCCAAGTAGCGGTTGACAGCGGCGAGAAATGGCGCTAAGCGCGCAAGACATGTCGCTGTCCGTCTTTCGGTTGCTCTGCACTGCCCTGCTGGCGTGCCAGGTTGGGTGTCGCAAAGCACCCGTGCCGGCTGCGCCCACACCTTCGGTTTCGATCAGTGCGCAGAACGACCTGCTGCGCGGCGATCGGCTGCTCAAAGCGCTGTCGCTGTCGCATCAGGAAGTCGCGGCTCGGCTGGGTGCGCATCGCATTGAGTCCAAGACGCGCTGGACGATTACCCCGATCCCGTCGCCACGCGCCGGACAAGTTCAGCCGGTTGCGCCTGGATTCCGTCTGGGACAGCCCGCGCAGCCATTTGCCGGGGAAGATGCCTACGAAGTTGCGCCGGTGTCGCTGCAAGAGTCGCGCTTTATCGAGCTAGACGGCAGCGGACGGCTTCACCTGGGAAACGAAACCGATCACGGCACCGGAATCGAAGCAGTCACCAACGATCAGCACGTCTTTACCAAGATGCGCTATCAGCCATTTATTCGCTATCGCTCAGAAGGCAGTCAGGTCGAGCGGCTGCGTTCCATTGGCTTTGATACCGGCGCGTCGCTGCTGGAGACGGTCGGACATCGACTCAAGCTGGGCACGCCGAGCAGCGTCGACACCAAAGGTCGTCCGAGCTGGAACGTGGCGCTGCGAATGGCGGACAGCGCGTCGGTGCCGCTGCAATCGCAAGGCTCGGCCTGGCGCGGCGCGGTGAGTGTCGAGTCGATTGAAGGCTCCGCAACGGTTGATCGTGAGCAAGGCGTGCCGCTGGCGGTGGAGCTGACGGTGCGCTTTGTTGCGCCACGTCCGGGAGTTCCCGACGAGCGCGTCCAGGTCGAAGCGACACATGTGATGCAGGTGGTAGCCTTGGGAAGTGAAGCGGTGAAGGTCGCAGTCCCCAGCGAGTTTTCGGAGCCGCCGACTCGGCCTCGTCCGTGGCTCGATCGGCAAGAGCTGCTGGGCGGACTGGTCCCCTCGTTTCGCTAGAACACGGACGAACTACAGAAGGAACCACAGATGGACACAGACGCAAAAGACAGCACCTCGTCGCAGAGCGAGCACAGCCGACTGGTGATGGTGCGCAGTGTCCTGGTGGCGCTGGCCAACGTGCTGCCGCTGCCGGGCATCTCGGAGCTGCTCGTTGACGTGTCGCGCCGAGGGATGATCGAACACCTGGCTCGCGAACACCGGATCGAGCTGGCCGATGGTGCCACCGCGACGCTGCTCGAAGACTCGCCGGAGTTTCAGCGACTTGGAATCTTGTCGTCGCTCAGTCGGCTGGGAACGCTGCTGCGCAAGCAAAAGCAGCTCCGTCGGCTGTTCGCGGGTCTTCAGATCCTAAACGGCCTCGAAGCGGGCTTTCGTGCCTTCGAGGTCGGAACGCTGCTCGATCACTACCTGTCGACCTATCACATGGGCCAGAGCCTGTCGGCAGAGCAAGCGCGCACGGTTCGCAAGACGATGCTGGATTCGTGCCGCGCGACCGAAAAAGAGCTGGTGAGTGACGCAGTGGCCGGGCTGGCGATGGCGGTCGGACAAGCCGCACTGGCGCTTCCAGGCTACGTGTTTACCAAAGTCGCGCGCGGTGGAACGCAGCTCAGCCTGCCTGAGCTTACGGCGGTCACGCAGAGCGCACATAAGCTGCTTTCCGAACTCCGGCTTCAGAACTACGCTAAGAAGTTGACGGAACACTTTGACCGCAAGTGGTCTGGTCCGGCCGTCATCACCGTTAGTCAAAAACCGAACTAGAGGAAGAACGACTTGCCAGCACGCAAGATCTCCGCCCAAGACGACAAATATCGACAGGACGCGCTCGCCGCTGCCCAGGCAGCCATCGACAAAAAAGGCATTGAGCCTGTCCTGATCGATCTCACCCAGTCTGACAGCTACACCGACTACATGCTGATTGTTTCGGCCCAGGCCGATCGGGCGGTTCGCGCCGTCGCCGATGGTGTCGTCGAGTCAATGCAGCAGCGTGGCGCTCGCCTCATCGGGGCGGAAGGTCTGCGCGAGGGTCGGTGGGCGCTGCTCGACTTTGGCGACGTGGTTGTCCACGTCTTCGAGCATCCGCTGCGTGAGTTTTACGACCTGGAAGGCATGTGGTTCGATGCGCCCAGGATTCCGCTCCAGATTCCAGCGGATCAGCGAATCGACGCGCAGTCGCCGTATCGTTTCGACGAAGACGACGACGGACCGCCCGCTCGACTGTAGGTACGTTTTTCTAGGTCAGTGGTCCACTCGCGGTCTGCGCTATTCCAGCGTCAGGTCGCAGTGGGCCCAGCGCTCCGCCAGCACGCGACTGGTGACAGCGTGCTCGGGTCGCAACAGCTCTGGATCGCGTGACAGAAGCGACGCGGCTTCTCGACGAGCGATCGTCAGAAGATCGATGTCGCGCAGCAGATCGGCGAAGCGCAGCGGCGGCAAGCCCGACTGTCGGGTGCCGAGCACTTCGCCCGGTCCCCGAATGCGTAGATCGGCTTCCGCCAGACGAAAGCCATCGCTGGTCTGCGCGACAACTTCCAAGCGATGCGCAGCCGTGGGCGCCGCCGTCGTCGCGGGAGCTGCCTTTGTCGTCTCATCACTGGCTTTGCGTCGCTTTTTCGGCTTCGGTGCGTCTTCATCCTCGTCGAGAAGTGGATCGCTGTGCACTGCGCCCGATCCGTCGGACAGCGCGCTTCCGTGAAGGAGCAGACACAGGCTCTTGCCACTGCCTCGACCGACGCGACCGCGAAGCTGATGAAGTTGCGCCAGACCGAAGCGCTCGGCGCTCTCAATCACCATCAGCGAGGCATTGGGCACATCGACGCCGACTTCAATCACCGTCGTTGCCACCAGGACATCCAGCTCACGACGATGGAAGCGCTCCATCACATCATCGCGCTCGTCGCTGCCCAAACGACCGTGAACCAGTCCGACCCGAAGCGCTGGCAGCGCGGACTGAAGGGCCGCATGTCGTGCCGTCGCGCTCGATAGCTCCAGCTTGTCACTGTCCTCGATGAGCGGACAGACCCAGTACGCCTGACGACCTTCCGTCACAGCCTTTCGCACGGCGGTGAGCGCACGCGGCTCGCCAGCTTTTCCCGACAGAACCTTCGTCACAGGTGGCGTTCGTCCCGGCGGTAGCTCGTCGAGCTGACTGACATCCAAGTCTCCGTACAGCGTCAGCGCCAGCGTCCGAGGAATCGGCGTCGCGGTCATCACCAAGATATGCGGCTGCCGACCTTTGCGACGCAGCGCTGCACGCTGACCGACGCCGAAGCGATGCTGCTCGTCGATCACCACCAGCGCCAGATCATGAAACTCGACGGAGTCCGCAATCAGCGCATGCGTTCCGACGACCATGTTCAAAAATCCGACGCGCAGCATCGCCAGAATCGACTCCCGATCGAGCGGCTGTCCGGTGCTCTCGTGCAGTCGCCACACCTCGGCAAAGCGTCCCGCCTGAAGCTGCGCGAGCGTGGTCTTGCGCGCTGTCTTCGGCGTCGTCGCGGTCAGAAGCGCCAGCCGACGGCCCGTCGCCTGTGCCCACACCCGCAGCGTCTTCGCGTGCTGCTCTGCCAAGATTTCCGTCGGAGCCATCACCGCAGCCTGATGTCCCGTCGCCATCACCAGCTCGCACGCGGCGTAGGCCACCAGCGTCTTGCCCGACCCCACATCGCCGTGAAGCAGTCGCTGCATCGGGTGCGGCTGGCTCAAGTCGGCGCGAATCTCGGCAATCGCTCGCTGCTGCGCCGACGTCGGAGCAAACGGCAAGACCGCCCACAGCGGCACAAGTGCGTCATCGCTCGTCGGACACACCGTCGCATCATCTGCCGCAATCGCTCGTCGTCGACGCAGAAGTCCAAGCTGCAAAAAGAACAGCTCTTCGAAGATCAGCCGTCGCTGCGCCGGAGCCAGCCCTTCATTGAGTCGCAAAAGCAGCTCGGGCGTCGTCTCACCGGGCAGAAGATGCAGATCGCGCAGCGTCTGCGACAGCACCGGCAGGCTCAGTCGATGCAACAGAGGCTCGGGCACTCCGTCGGGAACCTGCTCGGCATACTGCGAACAAAGACCTTGGCATAGCTTTTCGACGAGCCGGGCCGGAACACCCTCGACATCGGGATAGCGAATGCGAATGTGACCGGAACCTTCAGGCATCACACCGTCGGGCTGCTGCTCTCCTTTCGGCGGCAGATCGACCAGCTCGGGATGCGTAACTTGCAAGCTGTCGCGGAACTTGCTCGGCGTCGCCGACAGAAGGAACCGCTTGCCCGGCAGCAGGCGCTTTTGATAGCCGCCGTGAAAATAGAACCAGCGCGCCAGCAGCGGCGAGCCATCTTCCCCACGAAACATCGCTTCCAAAAAGCGCTTCTTCGCCCACACGACACGCGTTCGCTCGACCAGCACGATCGTCGCTTGCAGCACACCGGGCTGAAGCTGACCGACGGGAACCACCTGTCGCAGATCGTCGTAGCGCTTGGGCAGAAAGTACAGCGCGTCGATGATGCGATGAAGTCCCTTGTCGGCGAGTCGCTCTGCCGTCACGGGACCGACGCCCGGCTGACCGAGCAGCGGTGCCAGCAGCGGGTCTGTCACAACTTCCGTCGCAGCATCGACGGATTCAACCGAAGCAGCGACGGACGCTTTCGCCGAAGCAGGATCTGCCGATGCGGAGCGCACGACGGACTTTGCCGCAGGCTTGGGCGCAGCACGGGACGCGGACGGTGTCACGGGACGAGCCAGCGGCGTCGGGGCAACCTCACTGACCGAGCGGCGCTCGACACGCTCTGGCAGATAGATCGAGACGCTCAGACACAGACGCTGACCGAGTGCCACGAGGCGCTGTCGTTCCACAAGTGGCAGCGAGCCAAGCCGCGCGGTCTGATCCGCCAGCAGCTTCAGGTCCGCGGAGATCTTTTGACACCGCTCACGATCGCTGTCGCTGCCCGGTCGCTGACTCTTTTGCTCAAACGCAGCGGACAGCGCCTGCGCCGATTCGGTCATCTGCTGCGCCAGCGCGCGCACTCGCTCCTCGCCTTCGGGCTCAGCCAGGCTCGGCAAGCCACGCGCGCACAGCTCCGCAATCGGCTGCTGAAGTGAGGCAAGCAGCTCACGAACCCGTCGCACCGAAGGCGTCGAGCCGTCCACTGGCGCGGCCACTGCCTTCTGCGCAGCGCCGGCCCGATGTGGGTCCGTAGCGGACGCCACCTCGATGCGTGCAGATCCTGCGGAGGCCACCGACGATGGAACTTCTGCCATGTGACTGTCTATTAACATGAACAGACCGCCGTTTTCCGAAAGGAAGTCGTGTACTATGAATCGGATTCTCTCTATCTAGCGGACGACACCTACGATCATGGAGCGCGTCATCGGCATCGACCTGGGCACCACCAACTCGTGCGTGGCCATTGTCGAAGGAGGTGTCCCCCTGGTGCTGCCTGGCCCCAGCGGTCAGCGTGCGTTTCCGTCGGTGCTCGCGATTGATGAGCAAGGTCAGCGACTGCTTGGACAGACCGCGCGTCGTCAGGCCGTCTTAAATGCCGAGCACACCGCGACGGCGCTCAAGCGACTGCTCGGGCTGCGCTTCGGTCATCCGCAGGTGCGACAGCTGTCCGAGATGGTCGCCTATCGCATCGTCACCGGCCCGAGTGACGAGCTGCGGATTGTCCTGCGCAATGAGCAGTTTTCCGTCACAGAGCTTGTCTCGGCGCTGCTCCTCGATCTCAAGAAAGCGGCGGAAGCGTATCTGGGCCAGCCGGTCACGCGCACGGTCTTGACCGCACCGCTCGCCTTTTCCGACGCACAGCGCATTGCCTTGCGAGACGCCGCGCGGATGGCCGGGCTCGATGTCATGCGGATCATTGCCGATCCCATCGCCGCAGCGCTGGCACACGGCATTGGCACCAGCGAACACCGAGCGCAGCGCGTCGCGGTCTACGACCTGGGCGGCGGAACCTTTGACTTCGCACTGCTCGAAATGAGCAGCGGTGTTCACGAAATCCGCGCCAGCACCTGCGATGCGTTCCTCGGAGGCCAGGACTTCGACCGACGGCTGCTCGACTACTTGGTCTTCGGTTTTGCCAAGGATCACAAGATCGATCTGCGTCAGGATCGCACGGCGCTTCAGCGACTGCGCGACGCGGTGGAAAAGGCCAAGTGCGATCTATCCGTCGACGAAGAAGTAACGATCGAGGTTCCGTTCATCATCTCGACGGGAACGTCCGAGCCGCTGCATCTTCATCGCGTCATCAACCGCGCCAAGTTCGAAGAGCTGACCGAAGACCTCGTCGAGCGAACCATTCAGCTGTGCCGAGGAGCGCTGTCCGAAGCGGGCGTCGAGCCGCACTCTGTCGATGCGGTGATCGTCGTCGGTGGCATGGCGCGGGTTCCGCGTGTGCAAAAGGCCCTGACCGAGCTGTTTGGTCGCACACCGATTGGTGGCGTTGTTCCCGAAGAAGCGCTGGCCGTCGGAGCGGCACTACAAGGCGCCGCGCTGTCACAGACGCCGTCGGCCAGTACAACCTTTGAGCTGAGCCCACATCACCTTGGTCTTCTCGTCGGTGGTGGAAAAGTCTTTCGCTTGGTCTCGGCGGGAACCCAGCTGCCTTATGAAGCGGCGCACGTCTTTACCACCGCACGCGATCATCAGACGGCGCTGCGACTGGTCATCCTCGAAGGCGACAGCGAGCTGGCCAGCGAGTGCAAGATCCTCGGGGAGTTCGTCTTTTCCGGCTTCCTCGCTGCTGCCCGTGAAAACACCGAGGTCGAAGTTCGCTTTTCAGCGGCCCAAAACGGCGACTTGACCGTCACAGCCACCGATCTGCGTGAGCAGCGTCGCGAGCAGCACACCTTTCGACTCACCGCCTCGCTCCTGAGCAGCGAGACCGACGGCAGCAAGAGCCCACTTGGCAGCTACGAGCTGGAAACCCAGCGCACCGACGAGCTGTCTCGCAACCAATCCCGCGCCGAGCAGCTCATCAGCGACATCTTGGGCATGCTCCCGAAGGCCGAACAAGCCGTCGCTGGCAGTGAGCTGGGACTCGACGCCATGCGCCGCGCCCGATCCGCGATCGAGCGCGCACGCATCGCCATCATTCGCGGCGAGAGCGTCGCGATCGTCGACGCCCGTCACGTCCTCGAACGAACCGCAGCGATGCTTCGCGGAGTCACCGCCAGCCTGCGCTGATCGCACCGATCACTGCGTAATGACCCGACCAGCTGCGTAACAAGCTATGCACTTGGTACCTGGGTAACGCGGCAAATTCGGGTCCAGCGGGCGTGAGGAACGATTGGTCTGCGCGCTCTCCGTCGAGAGGTCGGACCAGGAACTGTTCGCTTCGTGCTGGCCCGGGAAATGCTCTAGACCGGCCACCATGCAGCTTCAGTCCTCCCGATCCGCAGTTTCTGCACACGACGCGCTCGTCGTTGGCAATCCGCTCAGCGGCGTGGCCGTGGTGCTCAATCGCAATGCGCGCGCCGTCACCCGCAAGATGGTGCAGCGCCTGGAAAAGCTTCATCCCAGCCAGCACCTGTTTCTGTCCGAGAGCTTCGAGCACAGCCGTCAGATCGCAACGCAGCTTGCCGAAGGTCCGTTTCACACCGTCCTGTTTGGCGGCGGCGACGGCACGTTTGTCTGCTGCTTAAACGACCTGCGCGAAGCCTGCCAGCGGGCCGGACGTCCCTTGCCTCGCGTCGGAGTTCTGCCGATGGGAACCGGCAACGCGATCGGTTACTACCAAGGCATTCCGACGACGCTGCGCGGCATCCATGCGCAGCTTGAGCGTGCCAAGACCGTGCTCAGCCCGACCCGCGAGCTGCCGCTGCTGCGCGTAAATGGTCGCCTGTCACCGTTTGCGGGCACCGGGCTCGACTCGCAGATCTTGGAAGACTACGGTGCGACCACCCGAGCGCTCGATGCGATGGGCCTCGGACGACTGATTGGCTCGCCGCTGCGCTATGCCTTGGCGGTGGCGCTGCGCTCGGTGCCACGCTTTGTGATGCGCAAGCTGCCCGAAGTCGAGGTCGTCAACGTCGGTGGCCCAGCCTACGCGATTGGGCTCGATGGCAAGCCCGACGACACGCCGCTACCAAAAGGCACGGTGCTGTATCGCGGTCGCTGCACGCTGGCTGGCGCAGCGACGGTGCCTTGCTACGGTTTCGGCGTTCGCATCTTCCCGTTTGCCGACGTACGCACCGACAAGTTTCATCTCCGCTGCACCGACGCGGGCGCGGGTGAAACGCTGGCGCACCTGCCCGCCGTGCTGCGAGGCGACTACCGAAGTCCGTCGCTGCACGACTTTCTGTGCGACGCGGTAGAGCTGCGCGTGTCACAGCCCGTGCCGATGCAGAGCGGTGGCGATCTGATTCCTCAGCGCAGTGAGCTGCTTCGCATCGACCTGGCCGAAACGCCCGTCCGCCTGCTGTCCCCCGAATAGCGACTCGTCCCAGCTCCCAGCTCTCTGCGCAAACGACGCTCGGCGCATACACAGACCGACTCGCTACGTCGGTCCCCACTGCTATGATTCGCGCATGGCTGAACCGCGTGTCCGTCGCATCGAAACGCCGCTGTCCACGCAGGATGTCGAGGAGTACCGCGCCCTCATCAAGCTGGCGCAAGGGCCCATCCCGACGAGCTCCGATGAGATTGCCAAAGAGCTGACTCGTCTGTGTCGGCTGCGCAACCGGCCTGCGCTGCTCCGCGCACGCCTGCGCTTTGGCCGCGAGCTGCTGCTGGTTCGCGTGGTGGATCTCGACGGAGACGGCAAAAACGAGATCTTGGTCATCGACAGCGACCGCAACGTCCACACGCCGCGCTTTTCCGTCCGTCAGACCGAAAGTGGCGAAGTGGCCTCGTGGATCATCGGCAGCCATCGCTATCGAGGACGACTGCTCGGCGTCAGCTTCAGTCCATTTGGCGTCTTTCACCGTCAGGAAGCAATCGTCACCTCCGTCGAAGAAAACGACGGCAGCGCGGTCTATCGAGAGCTTAAGCTCACCTGCGACGGACAGCAGTGGGACGTCGCCGAGCTAGAACACCGCAGCACCAGCTCCCAGGGACTTGGCGAAATCCGCTTGATTGGCGACTCCAGCGAGGTCGGGCGCGTCCCAGTTCTTCGCGTTCGCCCCGACGACGGACGACTGTGGGTCGAGATCATCGACGATCGCGTCGGCCCGCGCAGTCCCGTCGGTACCGACTTCGGCAAAGTGTCGTTTTTGCCCGGCGAAGTCACGGACATGGTGCTCGCCGATGATGAGCTGGTCGTCGCTTATGCACGCGGCGGACTCCAGCGCATCAGTCGCGACGGAAGGCTGCGATCGCTGCTGTTTCCGCAGTGGCGCTTTGTCTGTCTGGCCTACTCACAGGTCCGACGGCCAGCCGATCGCGGGATACCGGGACGAGGGCTGCTGCTCGGCGGAACATCGTTTGGCTACGTGTTCGCGATGGATTTGTCGCAGTCGCACTCGGGCGTGCTGTGGCGAATGGACGCGGGCTTTCTGTTTTCATCGATGACGCTGGCCGATGTCGAGTCGAGCGGACGGACCGATCTGGTGCTCGGAGGCATCGACGGTGGCTTGCGAATCTACGAGCTGACCGAGCCGCAGCTGCTCAACCAGCGCTGTCGACAGCTCTTCGGCGCGATGGGACACCGTGCCAGCGACAAGCTGCTCGAGCTGGCGCCGCCGCGTCACGAAGCGCATCCGGCGGTGCAGCTCTACTTGCTCAGTCGCGTGCTGGAAAGCAGCGGGCCCGCGACGCATGCCGTCGTCGAGCTGGTGCGCTGGTTTACGCTCGGACAGCCCGGCTGGCACACCCTTCCCGAGCGAGCGCAGCGCGAAGCGGTGGTGACGATGGAGCACTTTCTGCTCACGCACCTGCCGCAGCTTGCGACGATAGAAGGACGGTCCACACCGACGGGACCGCTGCCACTTTTGTCGGCACGTCAGCTGCAAGAAGGTGGTCCCGGCGATGTGCTACCGGCGGGTCCGTACGATCCGACGACGAAGCTCCAGCTGGCACGGACGGTGATGGCCGAGCTGGTCGAAATCTACCTGGGTGCGCCGCGTCTGGTTCGTCATCAGATTGACCGCATCTCTCGTCGGCTGTTCGAGCAGTACTGGCAGCTTGCACCGACGCTGCTAAGCGACGAAGACGGGCTGATTACCGTCGATCAGCCGCCGCCGGAGCTTCGCAAGCTGCTCAATGTCCGCAGCCTGCGCGCTCGCGAATATTCCAGCACACTGGCGACGGAGTCAGAGACTCGGCTGGATCATCTTCAGTCACTTCCCGACGGAGAACGTCCGCGCATTGATGAAAACAGCGACGTGGTGGTTCGGGTGCTGCGTGCGATCGGTCTGACCGAGGAGCTGCGCACGGACCGCTTCTCGATTGAGCTGGAGCGACTGGATCTGTCTGCGACGGCCATTGATCCGCTCGATCTATCCAGTGCGACGCCGCAGATGCCTGCCGATGTCTGGCCCGAGCGCTGCTACGTCGTCGGCATCGGTCGTCATCGAGCGCTGCGCGTCGAGCCGCTCCAGCCCGCGCACACAACCTGGGACGGCAAGACGCCCGAGTCAGAGATCATGGCGTGGCCGTGGCTGCCGTCGCAAGGTGGCCCAGAGGTCAAGATTCCAGGTCACGTTCGCTTCGTCGAGGCCAGGCGGCTGTGGAAAGAAGGCGACTGCATCCTTCCAACGGTGATCGTCGGTGCGGAAGAAGCGGGCGATACCAGGCTGCTGGTCTATACGCCGCTGGCCGACGGAAGGCTGCTGCTGCGAGGCGAAGCGCGCTGCGGTGGCGTGTCGGTGGATCCGATTGGCTATGACTGTCACGTCGAGGAAAACAGCAGCGAGCCGCCCACACGGCGCAGCGAGGTAGAGTCGCTGGTGCTCCGTCTGCCAGGGACGACTGAGCGCGCACGTCCGCAGGTGCTGGTGCTTGATACACACGGCGGTGGGCTGCGGCTGCGATCGACGCTGCTGCAAAGTGATCTGATTGCGGTGGTATCGACGACAGGCGGATCGCTGTATCTGTCGTCAGCACGGATCAAGCTGCAGCGACCGGGGGACAAGCCACTGTGGGCACCGTCTCCGGCGGGCGTGTTCTGCGCGGCGCTCGATGAAGAAGCGACGACGATTGCGGTCGGAACGACGACGGGACAAGTGCAAGTGCTGCACCTGGAAGCGGACTCGCTGCGGCTGCATGCGCAATATCTGCTGCCCAAGGGAATCTCGGCGCTGTGCTTTGTGCCCGCCGGGGTGTTCGGGGTGCCGTGTCTGGCGATTGGTACCGAGGACGAGCAGGTTCACGTCATCGCGATTGACTTCCGTCACGATGGCCAAGAGGTGACGCGCCTTGCGGCGGGTGGAACGCCACAGCGGATGATTTGTCGACCGATGGCCGAGGGAGGCTTCCGTCTGCTGATCCTGCTGTCAGGCGGCGTGCTGACGAGCTGGGAAGCGCATCCCAACGACGATCACGTTCAGAGCATCCAGCGACTGATTGATCTGGGAACAAAAGCGGCGGGCTCGCGGGTCGGGCTGCTGCGGGCGGCGCTGCGCGGGCTGGGACCCCACATCCGCGCGGTGGCCATGCGCGAGCTTCTTCGCAACGCGCGCGAAGGACGGATTGCGGGGTCGATCTACACGTCGTCGGAGCCGAAGGTTCACTCGGTCACGAGCGTGGGACGGATGCCGATCCCAAACAAGCCGACGCTGGAGCGCGGAACTCCTGCGGTGGCCAGCGTGCTGCACTTGTGTCGGCTGATGCTGCAAGGTGACGTCGAGCCCGGTGGCGAGCTGCCGCCCAAGCCGACGGGACGATCTGAAGTGTTCGACGTGGCTGCCTGGCCACTTCCGCGTCCACCGCGACATCGCTTGCTGGTGGCGCAGCTGTTTGACTCGCTGGTGCCGATTGCGCTTGGAGGAACAGGCAGCGGTGCCGACGTGCAGCAGTCGCGGCTCGCGCGGGAGCTTCTGGGCAAGCTGGTGCAGTTTTGTGAAGATCCGCTGGCGGTGCGCGGTGATCTGCTCCAGTGCATCGAAGCGCACGTTCGCCCCGAGCACATCGACGAGCTGTCTCTCTGGCTACCGCAGCTTATCTTGTACTACGACGCGCGGCTCGATACGCGTCCGGTGCCGTGGCCGCTGACCGTCGATGGCGTTGCGGCGCTGTTTCTACGGCACTTGCAGCGACTGGATCGCGCGCAGCTGTTCGACGACGCTGAGCCGACGTTTTTCCGCAACATTGTGTCGGTGCTGGAAGCGGTGGGTCCGACGCTGCCCAGTCGCTTTTTGCTGACCAACTTGGCGCTGCTTCTGCGCTCGGCGCTGCGCTGGGAACGCATCTTTTTGGCCGGGGATCTGGGACGGGTTCGGCTGTATCTGCCGCATCAGGTCGTCGAGGCCATGTGTCAGCCCGAGATCCTGCCGGACCCGGAGGTGCGCGCGTTTCTGCTCGGGGTGTCGCGACGCTGGGGACCGAGGCTGCCGACGATTGGATCGGACGAAAACGACGAAGTCAGCGCGAGCATTTCCGTCGGAGAGAGCCTGGCTTGGCGCTTCGAAGTCGCCGTCGAAAATGGCTTCGATCAGATGTACTACGAGCGACTGTCCGACGAGCTGACTCGATCAGCACTGCCGCTCAGCATCGACAACATTCCGACGGATGCGTGGGCGCTGCACGAGATGGTTCAAGGCGTGATGCGCATCTTCGACGTGACCAACATGACGGAGCTGCTCGCGTCGCTACAGCCTCAGGCGGTGGATCGCGCGCTTTCGTCTCTGCGCAGTCATCATCAGCTGTCGAGTGAGCATCTGTCGTTCCGTTATCGCGATGAAGCGTGGGGACTTCTCGACGAGGTGTTGTTCCTGACCGAGCAGCAGTTTCTGCTGTCAGCGCTTCAGGACATGGATCGCAAAAACAACAAGGCGCAGCTTGCGCACACGCTCGATGAAGTCGCCGAGCAGGTCGAGCAGCATCGCAACAGCATTCGGATGAAGCTGCTTCAGCAGCTCTCCGAGGAACCACCCGCGCAGCACACGGGTGCGTTTGTGTCTCGGATGCTGCGGGTTCGTCCGCAAGCAACGGTCGTCGCACTGCTGACGGTGTGGTGGCAAGTCCTGCGTGAGGAAGCGACGAGGCTGCGCACCGAGCCAGACTTCGACGTACGGCTGGTGTCGGATCTGGGCATCACCGAGGGACGACGGATGCTGCGTTACGCGGTGCTGCTGGCGGCGGATGCGCCTCGGACGGCGCACGGTGTGCTGCTGACGGTGCGACAGGTGGAACCAAGGGAAGTGCGGGCGCGCGTGCTCGATCCCGAAGCGGTGGATCTGGAGCCCGGACAAGAGCTGGGCTTGGTCATCGAGTGTCCAGCGGCGATGGCGGCGGATGGTCTGCGCTACCGAATTGAAATTGAGCTGTCTCACGACGGAGACAAGCGCACCGAGCGCACGATTGAAGGACAGTTCCGACGGGAAGCACGGGCGCTGGCGCGGGCGCTGTTCGATAGCTTCAGTGAGCGGTTGCCGACGCTGTTCTCGGTTCATAAGCAAGATCTGCTGGAACGCATTCGGCCCGCACAAGCAGCCGTGGCGCTGACGACAGCGTTTCCGGCCCACGCGCACGAGCTGCTGGCGGAAGCGGTCGGGCTCGACTGGCCAGAGCGTCCGCTCGATACGCTGGAAGACTGGCGGATGGTCAACGTCGCGGTGCGCACGCCGAGCAGTGGCTCGCAGACAGCCTCGACGCAGAGACAGACGACGCCGACGCTGCGCGAGGTGGTTCAGCAGATCGGTCAGCGGATCGGAACGCTGCTCGGGCTGCCGAGTGCGGATCGTCTGGATACCGTCGATGCGGTGGTGCGTGCGGTGGCCGATGCGCCGGTGTCGGGCACGGGGACGGCAAGTCGCGGGCTCATCCTGCTGGGGCTGCCCGAGCTGGCCGAGCGGGCCCGTCTCGAGGACAGCGAGCTGCGACAGCTGTACATGCTGGGTGCGCGAATCGCCCTCGCCTATCGAGGCCGCGTGCTGCTGCTGGTGTCTCCGCAGGCGGCGGCCATCTTGCTTCAGACGCTGCCGTATAGCAGTGGTCCCGTCGGATCCGCGCCAGAGCTTCAGCAGCCACGAACGGTGCAGCTGCTCGATCTGGATGTGGTGGCGGACCCGCTTTCCCAGCAGCGCACCGACGAACGAATGCGCACCGAGCTGGAACAAGCGCTGCTCAACCTGCTGCTGCATCGCGACGGAGGCTCGCTGTCAGCGCAGAGTGGTCCGGGGCTGCCAGGTCTGACGGCACCTTCGACGGCGCAGTCAGCGGTGCGAACGCTCATCGACACCACGGGAACCGATCTGAGGCTGTGCGCCGAGTGTCTGCCACTGCTCGAACAAGCGCTGCGTGAGCGCAGTCGTGCGCCGCTGTCCCCGAGTGCGTTTGAAGCGCGGGTTGGAACCTTTTTGTCGACGCTGTGGGGCGCGCTGCCACTGGGACATCGGCTGTATCTGTCGGCGCTGTGCAGTGACTCAGTGGATCTCGATGTGGTGGATCTGCGCGCGGGCATGGTCGTCGATCAGCCGGTGTATTCGATCTCGGGAAAAGACCGACTTCCGACGAGCAAAGTGGTGGCCTCGGCGGGCGTTCGCATCGAGCAGCGCACCATCGACGACCTAAACCGCGTGATGTGGCTCAAGAAGGTGCGCATCCGAGGCAGCTTGCACGACTCTCGCAGCGTGCTGTGGACGTATCTGAAGCAGGTTCGGCCTCGGCTGCGGGGACGATCGCCGATCGAAGATCCAAACGGTCGCGAGCAGGCAAGCGGGCGCTGGCTGGAACAGATGGCGAGTGATCTGACGGCGCTCGGGCTGATCAGTCATCAAAAACTGAGCGGCGATCGGGTGTTTTACGCGTTCTGCTCACCGCCAGCGCGAGAGTGGCTGCGAACGCTGCTCGGTGTCGTCGAAGGCGAAGCGGGACTGACCAACACCATCGACGGACGAAACCTGACACGCGGGCTGCCGCTGTGGGATGCGGCGGGTGTCGATCGCGCACTTGGAGGCAATGCGGCGCAGGTTCGCGCGGTGCTCGGCTGGAACCGTCCGAACATCCAAGGCGGACAGGGTCGCTGGCAAGAGTTTTTGGATCTGTCGCGCTCGTGTCGAAAGTGGGTCGATGGCCAGGAAGAGCCGCGCTTTGTCGAGGCGGTCGCTCGCTACTTCCGACTCGATCTGGTCGATGGAACCAGTCGAGACGGTGCCGTGGACACAAGCGCGGTCAGCCTGCGCTCGGTGCAGATTCGCTTTCGGGAAAAGCGTCAGCTGCCGTGGCTCAAGCGTGTGGTGCTGTATCTTCCGTCGAGTCAGCCCGATCGCAGCACGCTCGAACAAGTGCAGCTCGATCTGCGCAAGCGACTGCCGATGCTCAGTGGTGGATCGGGGCCCAATCCGATGGCGCGCTCGGATGCGTCGTTTGCGGGCATTGAAGCGACGATCAGCGACACGTCGCTGTCGGCGATTGTGATCGTGCCGGAGCTATCGCCCGAGGTGCTGTCGTGGAGCCGAAACCTGTTTCACGTCGCTGCGATTGACATCACGGACATTCAGCACGCGGCGCTTCACGACAATCCCGTCGAGGAGCTGATCCGTCGGCTGGCGGCGGCGGCTTCGTATGCGGCGCTGTCGCCGTTCCGCTCGAAGATGGGCCTGGCCAACCAAGAGCTGATCGAGGAGATGTTCTACGGTCGTCGCTCGCTGCTCGAAGAGATTCGCGGTCAGCGGCAGGAAAACTTCTTGGTCGTCGGGCCGCGCAAGATCGGCAAGACGTCGCTGCTGCAGCGCGTGCGCTTCGAGCTAGAGCAGCAAGGCTATCGCGTCATTCCACGCGGCATGGATTACACGACCGCACCGACGAGCCGAGAGCTGCTGAAGTCGATGATCTTGGAGCTGTACGAAGACCTCGATCCGGCCAAAGCGCAGGCGGGCTTTGCACTCGGGGAGCCGCTGCCGCCGCTGCGTGCGGTGGTCGAGCTGTGGACCCGGAAGTTTCCCGATCGCAGCGTCGCGATTGTTCTCGACGAAATTGACACGATCCTGCGAACCGAGCGGCGCGCGTATCTGCTCGGTGAGTGGCGTGAAGCAGCGACGATCGGTCAAGCACTGGCGTCGCTGATGCCGCCGGGAACGCCGCCGATTTTGAAGCTTGCGACGACGAAGCTGAAGGAAAGCCTGAGCAGCCTGGACTTGCCGCACGACGTGGTGGACGGACTGATTGAAGGACTGACGACACCGCCGGAGCTGCGACGACAGTCTCCGCTGCTCGAAGAGCTACGATCCGCGTCGGCGCTGCTGTTGCATGGTGGCTCGGTCTGTCGGGTGATCTTGGCCGGTCACGCCGAGCTGGTCGAAGCGCGCTGGGATCTGTTTGGTCCGCTGCTCAACTTTGCGAAGCTGCGGCTGCTCGGTCCGCTCGACGAGTCGAGTGCCGAGCGAATGGTGCGCGAGCCGTTTGCCCGTCTGGGTCTGCGCTTTGAGTCACACGCGGTGGAGCAGCTTCTGCTCGACAAGACGTTCCGGGTGCCAGCGTGGCTTCAGCACTGTGGCGCGCTCATCATTCAGAGCATCGACGAGCGGCTGCGATCTTCCCGTCGAGAAGAACAGAAGATCACCGATCGCGACGTGCTGCTCGCGCTGGAAAAGGTCTACGCCGAGGAGCGCGCGGCACTTCAGAGCGAAAACGGCATGTACATGCTCGGGCCCGAGTGTAGCTTCGTGCTGCTCAGCCTGGTCGACGAGCCGTGGTTTACCATCGATACCGCCGTCGATGACGTTCACCTGTGGTTCCAGACGCTCGAGCCCAGGGATCGTCAGCGAATCGCACATCACGACGAAGACTTCGTGTCGGCGTTCAACCATGAGACGGTGCGTCGCATCGTTCGCGACCTGACCAACACGTTCTATCTGGTCAGCGACGAAGCGGAATACCTGACCACGGAAGGCTATCCACCGGGAAGCAGCTCGCCAGGGTTTTCGGTTCCAGCCGCGCTTCAGTCGGCGCTCGCGCACTCGACGGCAACCCAGACCGCTTCGGCAACCAGTCCGACGCCGCGCCTTGGCGACCTGGGCCGCGATCGACTGCGTCGCACCTACAAGGTCAGTCGCACGATGGTATCGACGGTGTTTCACGACGAGCTAAACCTGCAGCGCAAGATCGAGCTGGCTCGGCGAGCGCTTCGTCTGTGGCAAGAAGGCCGTGGCGTCTGGGCTCGCACGGCGAACCGGTCTGTGTATTGACGGACCCGGCGAGGGCAGAGCAAACTCGCGCTATGGCTGACCCGACGAAAACCCGCCGCTACGAGACCATGTCCGGCATCCCGCTCAAGAACCACTACGGACCGCAGGATGTGCGTCCGTACGAAGAGATCGGCGAGCCCGGACAGTATCCGTATACGCGCGGCGTTCACGAGACGATGTACCGAGGCAAGGTGTGGACGATGCGCATGTTTGCGGGCTTCGGTACACCCGAAGACACGAACCGGCGCTTTCACTTCCTGCTCAAGGAAGGACAGACCGGACTATCGACTGCGTTCGATATGCCGACGCTGATGGGCTATGACCCGGACTCGGATCGCTCGCTGGGAGAAGTCGGTCGCGAAGGCGTCAACGTCGCCAGCATCGAAGACATGGCGCGGCTGTTTGATGGCATTCCGCTCGCGGATGTCACGACGTCGATGACCATCAACGCACCGGCGGTCTATCTGCTCGCTTGCTACATCGTCAACGCCGAGCGCCAAGGCGTAAAGCCAAGCCAGCTACGCGGCACGCTCCAGAACGACATGCTCAAGGAATACATCGCGCAAAAGGAGTGGATCAGCCCCATCCGTCCGGCGATCCGCATCATGCGCGACATGCTGGTGTACTGCACCAAAGAGATGCCGCTGTGGAACACCATCAGCATCTCGGGCTATCACATCCGTGAAGCAGGCGCGACCGCCGTTCAGGAGCTGGCGTTTACGCTCGCAGACGGAATCGGTTACGTACAGATGGGAATCGATGCGGGACTGGATGTCGATTCCTTTGCGCCTCGGCTGTCGTACTTCTTCGATGTTCACAACGACTTCTTCGAGGAAATCGCCAAGTTCCGCGCGGCGCGTCGCATCTGGGCCAAGGTCATGCGCGAGCGCTTCCATGCCAAAAATCCGCGCTCGTGGATTCTGCGTACGCATGCCCAGACTGCCGGCGTGTCCTTGATGGCGCAGCAGCCGCTGAACAACGTGGTCCGCACGACGATTCAGGCGCTGGCAGCGGTGCTTGGCGGAACGCAGAGCCTGCACACCAATTCCTATGATGAAACGTACGCGCTGCCGACGGAAGATGCGGTGACGCTGGCGCTCCGTACCCAGCAGATCATCGCAGAGGAATCGGGCATTCCAGCGGTCGCCGATCCGCTCGGTGGCAGCTACTTTATCGAAAAGCTCACCGATGACATGGAAGAACGCGCGATGGCGTACATCCACAAGATCGATGATCTGGGTGGAATCATTCGCGCGGTGGAAGACGGTTATCCGCAGCGCGAGATCGCAAACTCTGCGTATCACTTCCAGCGTTCGGTTGATTCGGGCGAGCGCGTGATCGTAGGAGTCAATCGCTACGCCGGAAAGGAAGGCGACCGGATTCCGACGCTGAAGATCGATTCCCACGTAGAAAAAACGCAGATCGAGCGCGTCCAAGACCTGCGCAGCCGTCGCGATCCCGCAGCGGTGGAACGTGCGATGAGCGAGCTACGTCGCGCCTGTCAAGGAACCGACTGTCATCGCGACAACGTCATGGTTGCGGTGCTGGATGCGGTGCGCGCGCATGTCACGCTGGGTGAAGTCTGCGATGTCTTCCGTGAAGAGTTCGGAATCCATCGCGATCCCGCCTTCCTATAAGAGTCATCCTACATGCCTCTTATTGTGAGGCATGCACCTTCACGTTCCAACCGATCGACAGATAAAGAAGGGATTGCACAAAAAGAGCCACTTTGTGCAGTGGCCCTTTTTCGTGTGTAGACGTGCGGTGTTACGGGTTCGGCGGAATCACAAGCGAGCCCTTGCAAGCCGACAGGTCCGTCGGAAGACCTGCGCCGCCCCAGACATCGCCAGGGTTAGCCTGCGTGCCCACCGACAGATCGGGACCGCAGCTTGCGCCCTGCGTACGCGTCTTCACCATCACCGGCATGTTCGGAGCCAGGTTGTACAGGACGTGCTTGCCCTGTCCGTAGCAGCTCTCCTTCACCTTGATCGCGCCCGCAGACGGAATCTCAAAGCGCAGGCAGATCTGATCGGGCTGATTGACTTCCAGGCGCAAGCAAGCGGACTTGTCGAACGTGGTGCCGGCGCTCAGGAAGCCGAGCGATGAAGACTGACCCATCCACGCCTGCGTCGACACCGTTCCGCAGTGCAGGATGTCGCAGGCATCAACCTGCTTGTCCTTGCAGCTAAAGCTGGTTGTCTTGCGCTGTAGGGACGAAGGCGCCCCACCCGTGTTCACATCCTGAACCCACGCAGTCTTCACCGGGTCCAGCGTCCACAGCCCCGCATCCGTCGGAGCCGAGCCCGCACGATCCGCCGTCAGCGGAATCACCACGGACATCGACACACCGCTCTTGAGCTGAAGTGACGTTCCCTTGCTGTCGCGCGCGGTGATGTAGATGGCACCCAGGGAATCGACCACCAGCTGCTCGCCCTTCTGACCAATCGCAGCATCGCTGCCCGGAATCTGCTGACGCGAAGGATCGATGAAGCGCAGAGCCAGCGTGATCTCGCCGTCAGGAGCCGCACCACCCGCAGCCTGAAGACCCTCTGCCGGAATCGACACCAGCGCGCCGCTCGATGGATCCGAGATGGTCAGCGGGAACAGGTTGCTTGGGAAAGACACCTCGGTCAGACGCTGGAGCCGATACTTCACGTTCATCGATTCCGCAGTAAGCTGCGTGATAAACGGAACGTAACCCGCCGCATTGATCGACAGCGTCACCGGGTACGTCACACCGCTGAGCGTCGCTGAAAAGCCACCGTCATTGCCAGTGGCCACGACACTCGTTCCGACCTTCACAGAGGCATTGACCAGCGGAGCATCCGAATTTCCAACCACCGTACCCATCAGATGGAACGGAGTTGCAGCCGCCATATCAGACGCAGCATCAGGAGATCCTGTCTCCGGATCCGGACAACCACCCAGAGCGGTGACAACACCGCCCAACATCAAGGCCCACAGTAGTGAAGTTCTGCGCATTCGATTCTCTCTCCCGAGTTTGAGTTGGTTGGGGGGTGCTGCTCTTACTGCTCCCTACAGCGTCGCTGGCAGAGCAAAAAGACACGTTCCCGCAGTGATTTTTGCATCGTTATCTATTCGTGATCAATTCGTTTTCTTCTGTCCTACACCCCCGCCACAGCGACCCACGCGCAAGCAGACAAAAGAGAGCTTACGTTGTCCGTTTCAGCGCAGCAAACCGCCGATCTGTCGCAAGCCAGCCCAGGTAGCGGAACGAACAGAGCAAACAGCGATTTTGCAGTTTTGACATCAGCTCGCCGACGCGGGGCATTTCTTTTGGACGCAGCATGCTTCAGTCAGCTGACGCAGCCAAACCATGGACTGCATCCAATTGCTGAGTTCCAGTTGATCGCAAACGTCAGCGGACTCCTGATCGCGTTACCAGCTCACTACCGAGCCCAAATTCCAGACACAGAACCCGCAGAAACAGCGTCTGTCTGCGTGTGAACCGTCGAATGAAGGAGAGTCTTTCTATGAACACACGTCGCAGCTTCTTTCGCGAAACCAAGTGGACGATCTCACAGCGCTTTTCGTTGTCCGTTGCGCTGATCGGTTGTGCGCTCGCTGGCTGTTCCGCCAAAGAAGTGCCGCTCCTTCCTGAGGAGATCTCCGGTCACTGCACCTACAAGAACAAGTTCAGCGGAGAGCCAGAGTGCCGCAACTACCACGGCGACTGGCCGAGCGACAAAATCCTAGAAGACTGCGCGGACTGGGATGGCACAGCAGACATCGGAACCCCCTGTTCCGAACAGAGCATCTTGGGTCAGTGCATCCTAGAAAAAGACGGTCTGTACATCGCAGCGCGCGCCATTGGTGACAATCCAGACAACTGTTCATCGACGCGCAGAGGCTGTGAGCTGTTCGGTGGTGGCGTGTTTGATGCAGCGCCGATCTGCGGTGGAACGGAATCGAGCGGCGGAAGCGGAGGACTCCCAGTCTTTCAGCAGCCGATCAAAGTCTGTGTCGATCCCAAGCCCGGTGAAGCGCCCGGAAAGAGTGACGGAGGGAAGGTCTGTACGTGGGAAATGATCTCCGGTGCGACCGAAGAAGGCCGTCACTTTGAAGACTACGCAAGCTGTGATCGCGTCCGTACGCAGCGTCCGTATTACAAAGCGGGTGCCGCCGCTGACAACCTGCGCGAAGATCCACGACTGAAGGATCCGACGTATGCAGCCGAGCATGCGTGGGTCAAGTCACAGATTCGCTCCGCTGCGTGCATCTGCTGTCATGGCAGCACGGCTCCGCAAGGTCCGTCCAACTGGTTTGTCGATCAGCCAGGGAACTTCGTAAACGGATTTTATCCGCGTGGTCTGGCCATGGGCGCAGGCTGGATCGACACCGCAGGATTTGGTGCGTATACGCCGCAGGAAAACAACGGCTTTACGCGCGCCATGCCGAGCAATCCGAATCACTCCATCTTCCCGACCACCGACGATGCACGGATGCGTCGCTTCTTTGAAAATGAGCTGGCGTATCGGGGCAAGACGCGCGCTGACTTCGCAAATGAAAAGTACGCAGCGGGCCCCCTGGATGAGCAGCGCTTCTTCCGTCCAAGTGCTTGTATGCGCGGCGAAGGAGTGCGTGCAGATGGGCTCGTGATTTGGAAGGGAGGCAATGCACGCTACATCTATGTGATGGAAGCGACGGCAGCTTCTCCGACGGTGCCACCGAACCTGGATCTCCCCGATGGAACGCTGTGGCGGGTTGATGTTCCCAGCGTAGGAACTCCGGTGGCAAGCGGAACGCTCAAGTACGGAGTGACGCCACCGTCCCTGGCGCAGAAGTTCCCGCTTGGCAGTGCAGTCGCCGCGCCACTCCAGAGCGGAAAGCAGTACTACCTGTACGTCTCTGCGGATCTGATCCAACCGGTGACGCGCTGCTTGTTTACCGCGCCGTAGCAGATCGCACAGAACCTGCGAAAAGGAATCGGCTTCCTAACCGATTCCTACTCGATTCCTA
>ERZ724526.89-NODE-89-length-47073-cov-7.724148_pt1 | contig 47073 bp, 53 predicted proteins | sample MGYA00376059_ERZ724526 | MGnify/ENA primary metagenome ERZ724526 (study PRJEB28724, sample SAMN07190883) | activated sludge metagenome | isolation source: activated sludge of sewage treatment plant in Hong Hong | place: Hong Kong | collected 2016-03-17 ...
ATGCTGACGCTGGCGATGAACATGATCACCAAACGGTCTTCCCCCGCCTCGCCAACCAAGTAAGCGCCGTCTCGTGGTCGTTTGACAGTGGCCTGGGGCTTCCCTACAATTCCGCTCGATGAAAGAATTCGCCATCAAGGCATTCGATGAGAGCGCCGAGGTCAAGCGGCGCTTTGCGCGAGACCATGCCGACAAGATCGTGCAGGTCGCGCAACTCATCGGCCGCGCCTTTCAAACCGGTCACAAAGTATTGCTGTTCGGCAACGGTGGCAGCGCGACGGATGCCGCGCACATCGCGGCGGAATTCGTCGGTCGGTATAAACGGGAACGCGCCCCGTTTCCGGCCATCGCCCTCGCCACGGACATCGCGGCGATTACCTGCATCGCCAACGACTACGGCTTCGAAGAACTCTTCGCCCGTCAGGTGCGCGCGCACGGGCAGGCGGGCGATGTGGCTATTGCCATCAGCACCAGCGGCAACTCCCCTAATGTGCTGAAAGGTGTCGAAGCGGCTAAGGCCATCGGCCTCACGACCGTGGCCTGGACCGGCGGCTCAGGCGGCAAGTTGGCCGGGATGGTCGACTACGGCTTTGTCGTCCCTTCGACGTTGACAGCCCGCATTCAGGAAAGTCACATCACGCTGGGCCATGTGCTCTGCGAACTCATTGAGGATCACGTTCTTGCCAACCCGGCCTAAGCGCTCCGCGCGCTCATCGACGCCCCCTGCGATCATCAAGCCGATCGACGCGTCTCACTTGAAGACCTATCCGCTCCAGCGGCGGCATAGCAAGGTGCAGGTTTCCAACTTCGCCAAGGTCTGGACCGGCGGCCGCTCGTTCAAACGCTTTCTCGATTCGCTGCCCGATATCCTGGCGGTCAAGACGCTGCGGGAGGTGGCGCAGGCCATCGCCAAGGCACATCGTCGAGGCCGGCCGGTGATTGTCGGCATGGGCGCGCACGTGGTGAAGGTCGGACTGGGCCCGCTGCTCGTGGATCTGATGGAGCGCGGCATAGTGACTGCGCTGGCGATGAACGGCGCCGTCATCATCCACGACTTCGAGCTGGCCTTCATGGGGCACACTTCTGAGGAAGTCGACGCGGAGATCGATTCCGGTCGATTCGGCATGGCGGAAGAAACCGGCCGCATGCTCAACGAAGCCATCACGCTAGGCATGAAAGATGGCCTGGGCCTCGGGGAATCACTGGGCCTCTATATCAATCGTCACAAGCAACAGTTCCCGAACCGGGCCACCAGCCTCTTGGCGACCGGAGCCAGACTGGGCCTCCCCGTCACGGTGCACGTGGCCGTCGGCACCGACATCATCCATATGCATCCGTCCGCCGACGGCGCGGCGATCGGCGCCGGGTCACTGCTCGACTTCCGCCGCTTGGCCGCCGTGGTCTCCGGGATGGAAGGCGGGGTCTACTTGAACCTGGGATCTGCCGTCATCCTGCCGGAAGTGTTTCTGAAAGCCGTGTCGCTCGGACGGAATCTCGGCCACTCGCTGACGAACATCACGACCGTCAACATGGATTTCCTCACCCATTATCGTCCCATGACGAACGTCGTGCGCCGCCCGACTCAGAAAGGCGGGAAAGGCTACGCCCTCACCGGTCATCACGAAATCATGGTGCCGCTGTTGGCCGCCGCCGTCATCGAAGAATTGTCCGGCCGGTAAATCCGGAACTCGTACGCGTTCACCTCGCACGGCCTCGTATCGTTCTGTGATCAACATGGCACCCTCTGTCGAACCGCTCCTCACCCTGTGGACCAACCTCAACCGTCGATATTTTCAGGGCGCCTTACCGCAGATTCCCATCGAATGGAGCCGGCGGCTGACTTCCTCTGCGGGCATGTTCGTGTGCCGGGTCGGCCCGAGACATACGCACATGCAGAGCACCATCGATCAGACGCGACGCCGCTGCATCAAGCTGTCGTCGGTCCTCCTGCCAGCTCACAACCTTGACCTGGATCGCGAAACGATGACGACGCTGGCGCATGAAATGATCCATCAGTGGCAATACGATGTGCTCAAGCGTCGTCCGAATCATGGTCAGGACTTTCGCCGCATGATGGCGCGCATGAACCAGGATGGCCTCGGCATCACGATCTACCATTCCCTGGGCAAAGCGGTCACGGCGCTGGCCAAATATGCCTGGCGCTGCCAACAATGCGGCTCGATGTACCGGCGCCAGCGCCGGACCATCCAACCGCGACGGCACCTCTGCGGCGCCTGTCGGGGACCACTCCGCGAGTGTGCGGTTGTGCCTGATGAGCCGCTGGCAGAACCAATCCCTGTGGGTCCCGTCGGCCGGCAATTCAGTCTTCCATTCCAATCGAGCTAGGGTTTCATGTCCGCTCGTTGGCCTCGACAAATTCTATTCGGCGATATCGACGCCATGTTCGCGTCAGCCGCGGTGCTGGCCGATCCATCATTGGCGGGCAAACCGGTCGCCGTGGGAGGTCCGCCTCCGCGCGGTATTATTGCGGCCGCCAGTTATGCGGTCCGTCGATTCGGTGTGCGATCGGCCATGCCCACGATCCAGGCCCTGCGCCTCTGCCCTCAACTGGTCCTCGTCCCGCCTGATCGTCCGCTCTACACACGCCTCCATCGGCAACTCCAAGAGGTGACGGACCGGTTCTTTCCTGAAACCGAGTGGACAAGTATCGATGAATTCTATGCGGACACGACCCGGCTACAAACTCGACATCCGGATCCCCGCGCACTTGGCGATGCCCTGAAAGCCGACATTCTCCACACGACCGGCTTGACCTGCACGATCGCCCTGGCTTCCGGAAAAACCGCCGCCAAGATCGCCGCCGACGCACATAAACCTGACGGCCTGGCGGTGATTGAACCGGGCGCGGAAGCCGCATTTCTGGCCCCGTTGCCGATTCGCTCGTTGCCCGGCATGGGTCCCAAATCCACGGAGGCCGTCGAGCGCTTGGGGGTGCGGACGATCGGCGATTTGCTTCTCCCTCGATTCGAATCAGCCCTCGCTCGCCTCCTGGGCACCCGCCTGGCGTCGTTTCAATCGCTGGCACGGGGCCTCGATTCCGATCCGGTGGTCGCTGATCGCGAAGCCAAGAGCACGAGTCACGAGACGACCTTCGACGAAGATACGAACGATCCGGCTGTACTGGAGCCGATCATCCATGGATTTCTCGAAACACTGGCGCATGAGCTTCGCCTGGAGGGTCTGGCTGCCGGTTCATTCACCCTGAAGCTCAAAGATTCGCATTTTCGCATCACCACGCGGCAACGGAAGTTTGCCACGCCGTTGAACTATGACCCGGACATGTGGCCAGAGATTCGCCAGGCCTTGGGAGATTTGCTTCAGCCGCGATTGCGGTACCGCCTGGTGGGCCTGGGCCTATCGGATCTGGTACCGGCTCCGGAACCGCTGTTCGACCGCCGTCAACGCGATGCGGTTGCCGCCCTGGATCGACTGATCGAACGACATGGGACCGGCGTCGTGCGTCTGGGCGCCCTCCCGCAGAGTGAAGCTGGGACGAGGAAACGAAGACCTCGCACGCCAGACTGATTCCCGAGCGCACCACGTTCGCCATGCATTCCTGGTGGCAGACTTTTTCTCCATCCTGATAAGATGCACGCGAGGATTGATTGAACGTGATGCCTACAAAAGTGACCACGCGAGATGAACTGGTTTCTCTGCTGGCCGAGCGCCGCCAGCGGCAACAGCGCGTCGTCTTTACAAACGGGTGTTTCGATCTCATGCACATCGGACATGTCCGGTACCTGCAGGCAGCCCGCAATCTGGGAGATCTGCTCGTGGTCGGCGTGAACTCCGACGGTTCGGTGCGCGCATTGAGCAAAGGTCCCGATCGCCCCATTGTCCCGGACGTCCAACGGGCCGAGGTCCTCGCCGCACTGGCCTGTGTCGATTATGTGGTCATCTTTTCGGAGCCGGATCCCGGAGCCCTGATCGCAGCGCTGCAGCCGGATATTCTGGTGAAGGGGGGAGACTGGCCGCTTGACCGGATCATCGGCCGTGAAACCGTCGAGGCACGCGGCGGGCGCGTGCAAACCATTCCTCTGGTCCCCGGCGTCTCAACCACGACCCTGGTACAACGTATTCGCTCCACCACGGCATAAGGATTTCGTGCCACCTGTCGTCCCATCGCATCTCACGAACTGGCTCGCGCCTGCGCGAGAGGCCCTCCGCACAGGGTCTGGCAAACCCTGCCTGGTAGGGTTGCACGGATCCACGGCTGGCTTCGGGCTTGCGCTCCTCACGCTGAGCGCCCCGGCACAACCTCTCGCCGACCGCTCGTGGCTGGTTGTCGCCAAAACGGATGACGAAGCGGAGCGGCTCTATCGCGACACGCTTTTTTTCAGAACCCTCTGCGGCCAATCCGGCGAGGACCTGGCCCTGTTTCCGAAATGGGAAACGCTGCCCTACGAATCGACGGTGCCCCATATCGATCTCGTCGCCCGCCGCATGCAGACGCTCAATCGACTCTGCACCACAGCTCGCACGGTGCTCTTTACGTCCGTGCCGGCGCTGACGCAACGGGTGCTGCCAGCCCTGGTCTTCACCGAATCCATACTGCAGTTTCAACCGAACAGCGATCTGGAGCGCGAAGTGCTGGTCTCGAGCCTGTTGCGCCTCGGCTATCGCAAGGGATCGGTGGTGGAGATCCCGGGCGAATTCAGTATTCGTGGAGGCATCGTCGACATTTATTCGACGGCCTATCCGGACCCGTTGCGAGTGGAGTTTTTGGGCGACACGATCGAATCGATCCGATTTTTTGATCCGGCCACGCAAAAATCGACCGATAAGATCAAGCAGGCCTGGGTCCTGCCCGCGCGAGAACTGATTCGCTCAGACGATGCACCAGACGCGCTTACGCCCTTGGCCGCAGATGCGGAATGGCATGCCCCGTCGGTCTATGGGGCGATGGACAGCCTGCTGGATTATTTTCCCCAGCCGCCCGTGCTGGTACTGGATCAGCCCGGCGCCCTCAAAGCTCACACGGCAGAATGTTGGCAGACCATTGAGGAAGGGTACCTGCGTCACGAAGATCGCACGGATCCGAATCCCTATCCGACTCCGGACCAGCTGTACCTCACGTGGGATCAACTCGTCACCGCCACTCAAGACTATGCGACCCTTGCCCTGGAGCCGGTCACTGCGCCGGATGCGAGCTGGGAACCGGTGCTGACCTGTCCCGCGCAAACACCGGCCAGCGTGGGACTCGGCCAGCGCGGCACGGCGTTTAGTCAGACATTGGAAGTCCTCGATCGGCTGCGCGAAGGCGGGCCCGTGGTGCTGGTCGCCCGGAGTCAGGGCCAAGTCGGCCGGCTGCTCGCGCTCTTCGGCGAGCACGATCGACCGGCGATGGAGTGGAAACCCGCGGCCCTTTCCGCAGGCGGCGCGCAGAAGGCCCCATTTTCGGTCCTGAACGGAGAGGTCTCGTCGGGATTCCTTTCGCCCGACTTGCGGCTCGTCGTGCTGACCGAAGAAGAACTGTTCGCAAAGGGTGCCCGCCATAAACCGCAACACAAGAGCAAAGCGGCCACGTTTCTCTCTTCGCTCGAAGATCTGAACATCGGCGATTTCGTCGTCCACATGCAGTACGGCATCGCGAAATATCAGGGATTGCGCCGGCTCTCGGTCCAGGACTTCGACAGTGACTTTCTGGTGCTCGAGTTCGCCGGGACCGATAAGCTCTATGTTCCGCTCGACCGGCTGAGCCAGGTGCAGCGCTATGCAGGGGCCGACGCGCATGTGCCGCGCCTCGACCGGCTCGGCGGGACGAGTTGGGCAAAAACGACGGCGCGAGTCAAAAAAGATATCGAAGAAATGGCCCATGAGCTCGTCGATCTCTACGCCAACCGCGAGCTGGTCCATCGGACGTCGTACGGCAAGGACAGCATGCTGTATCACGAGTTTGAGGCGGCCTTCGAATATGAGGAAACCCCGGATCAGCGGAAGGCCATCGAAGATATTGCGAAAGATCTGGCCTCCACCAAACCGATGGACCGCCTCGTCTGCGGGGATGTGGGCTATGGCAAAACGGAAGTGGCGATGCGGGCCGCCTTCAAGGCCGTCGAAGAAAACCGGCAGGTGGCCGTGCTGGTCCCGACCACGCTGCTTGCCCATCAACATTACGACAATTTCGCCGAACGGTTCGCGCCCTTCCCCACCCGCGTGGCGCTGTTGTCCCGCTTTCAATCGCCCAAAGACACGAAGGCCATCATCAAGGATACGGCGGCGGGTCTGGTCGATGTGCTCATCGGCACCCACCGGCTCTTGCAAAAGGATGTGCAGTTTCGCAACCTCGGCCTCGTGATCATCGACGAGGAACAATGGTTCGGCGTCAAACATAAGGAACGCTTGAAACAGCTGCGTACCCAGGTCGACGTGTTGACGCTCACCGCCACGCCAATCCCGCGCACCCTGCAAATGACCATGGCCAGCGTGCGCGACCTGTCCATCATCGACACGCCCCCGTCCGGGCGCCTTGCGATTCGCACCCAAGTGCTTCGGTTCAGCGAAAAAGCGATCCGTGAAGCGATTCTCCGCGAGCTCGGCCGGGGTGGACAAACCTACTTTGTCCACAATCGCGTGGAAACCATGGAACGCATGGGCGCGTGGCTCCAGGAACTGGTCCCTGAGGCTCGCATTGTGATGGCACACGGCCAGATGGATTCCAAACCCCTGGAAGCCGTGATGCTGAAATTTTTCCACCGGGAAGCCGATATCCTGATCGCGTCGGCGATCATCCAATCCGGCATCGACGTGCCGACCGCCAACACGATCATCGTCAATCGCGCCGATACGTTTGGCCTGGCCCAGCTGTACCAGCTGCGCGGCCGGGTGGGGCGTGGTGGTGAACAGGCCTACGCCTATTTCCTGGTGCCGGATGAAGGCAATCTCTCGGACGACGCGCAGAAGCGGCTGACCGCCATCCAGCAATTTACCGAGTTGGGGTCGGGGTTCCGGATTGCGGCGGCGGATCTGGAAATCCGCGGGGCGGGGAATCTGCTCGGCAAACAACAATCCGGGCACATCGCCGCCGTCGGACTCGATCTCTACCTGCAAATGGTGGAACAAGCCGTCCAGCGCCTGAGGGGCCAGGTCGTCGAGGAGGAGCCGGACCCTACACTGCGTCTCAGCGTCTCGGCCTACATTCCGGAAGACTACGTGGTCGACAGCCATCAACGCCTCTCGCTCTACAAACGGTTGTCCTCCTGCGGACAACTCGGCGACCTCGCGCTCATGCATGGCGAAATTGAAGACCGGTATGGGCCTCCGCCGGACCCAGTCGAACGACTGTTCGAACTCATGCAGATCCGGCTCCTGGCCAAACAACTCCGGCTCAGTTCGGTGGTCGAGCAGACGCATGCGGTCGTGATCACCTTCGATCCCAAGGCGAAAGTTTCGGAAACCGCTGTGCAGGCCCTGATGGACCGGTATAAAAAACGGCTGCGATTTCTGTCGCCTTTGTCGTTTGAACTCCAGATGCCGCATGACGACTGGAGTTTGGTCTTTCCAGAACTCAACGCAACCTTGCAAACCCTTCACGTCTGTGGTACCAACAATCAAGAGCCACGGACCGGCTCTACCTGATCTTCCCAGAAGGATGCTCCGCCCCGACCGCATGACATCACCGCAGACACCAGACATATCCCCCTGGCGGGCACGACTGACCGGCACCGCGCTAGCCTTGTGTGCGCTGGGCTCATTGGTCGGCTGTACCGAACCGCCGCAGGAGGAACCGGTGATCGCGATGATCAACGGCCGCTCCATTACCCAGGCTGAGTTTGACATCCGGTGGGAAGAACTCTCCCAGGCCACCCGCGCCCGGTATGAAAAAGAAGGCGGGAAACGCCGCTTCCTCGATGAATTGATCATGCGCGAGCTGTTGATGCAGGAAGCGCGCAAACAGGGCTTGGACCAATCGGATGACATCCGGGAGAAAACCCTGCGCTATCGCGAGCAGCTGATTCTCGATGAACTCCTGAAAGACCGGATCAAGACCAAGGTTGAAGTGTCCAAAGAAGAATTGGATGCCTACCTCGAAAAGCATGCCAACCAGCTCCTGGCGAATCCCAAAGTTCAGGTTTCGGTCATGTTGCTACCCAACGTCTATGCGGCCAAGGATCTGAAGCGCCAGGTGGAAGGCGGCGGGAACTTCACCCGCTTTGCCCTGCGCTATTCGATCGACGAACGCAGCCGCGCCAAAGGCGGCGACCTCGGCCCCTATCGAAAGGGCCTGCTGGAGCCTGAACTGGACGCGTTGATTCCGTCGCTGCACCCCGGCGTCCTCAGCGATCCGATCAAGACCGACAAGGGTTACTATCTGATGAAGGTCAGTCCCCTGGAGCCGGAAATTTTACAGGCCGACCAGGCCACCCGTGAACGGCTTCGCCAGGAACTCCTGGCTGAGAAGCGGCGGAAACGCCTTGATGATGTCTTTGCCGAACTCCGCACCGGTGCGACGATTCGCATGGCTGATGCGGCCCGTTATGTGACCGATGAACCAGGGCGCCCCTAACCTCCTGCGCAACGGCTTCCTGCCCGCGTTCCGTGTTCACGCCTCCTTCCTTTTCATCGCAAGATCGCTCCCTTTCTGAAGTCTCGATTGTGTACAATCCCCTTACCGTGATGAATGCCCGATTGTCTTTCCTTTCTCATTGTGTCCGCGCCGTGAGACCAACCTCTCTGCAATCGCTCAGCCGACCGGCTTTGGCCGGCCTATGCCTTTACGTCTGGGCAGGGCTGTTCCCGGCCGGTCCTGTCGATGCCGCCAAATTGGAAGACCGTATCGTCGCAGTCGTGAATACCGACCTGATCATGCTCTCCGAGCTCAAGCGCGACTTGCTTCCCGATCAGGAGCGCCTTCGCAAGCTGTACAGCGGCGAGGATCTCGAACGCCGCCTCAAGACCGCGGAAGCGATGGCCGTCACGAAGATGATCGAGCGCAAGCTGCAGCTCCAGGCCGCGAAGAACAAGGGCGTAGAGGTATCCGACCAGGAAGTCACGCAGGCCGTGCAGGAAATGAAGAAGCAGGGCGAAACCCTCAACCAGGCAGACCCCAACACCACCAGAAGCGTCCGTGAACAGCTGACGTTGATGCGTGTCGTCGACCGGGAAGTTCGAGGCCTGATTATGGTCGCCGATTCGGAAATGAAGCGGTACTACGAGGAGCACCAGGATCGTTTCGCCTACCCCGAGGAATACCAGTTGAGCCAAATTCTCATCAAACCGCGGACACCGGACGGCCTCTCCGTGGCGCAGGGTCGGGCCGAAGCCCTCCTTGCGACGCTCAAACAAGGCGAACCCTTTGAAGATCTGGCGCTGCGTTTTTCCGATGGCGCAGACGCTTCGCGCGGCGGGCGGTTAGGACTGGTCCGGCAAGGGGAACTGATTCCGGCACTGGAGCAGGCGCTCACCTCGGTGCCGGTGGGGCAGATTACAGGAATCGTAGAAACGGCTGAGGGGCTGCATATCGTGCGCGTCGATGACAAAAAGCCGCGCCAGTTTCGCCCGTTCGAACAAGTGAAGGCGGAAATCCAGTCCCTCGTGTTTCAGCAGAAGACCGAAGATCAATATCAGATCTGGATGGCCGATCTCAAAAACAAGGCCTACATCGAGATCAAGTTTTAAGAGGATGCTGAAACAGTCCGCCAGCAGCGTTCTCGCCTCGTTCAGGTCTCAACGTACCCCCAAGGGTACGCTTCGGCCCTTCACTCGCTGCGGCCTTGCTGCTCGGTCTTTTTGAGCATCCTGCGGGAGTGTTCTTTTGCGATGTGATACAAGCGTGCTATCGAAGTTCTCTTGTGCCAGATTCGTGTTTCTGCAATCCATTAAACTGCGCGCGAATCTCGCCCCATAACGCGTCCCGCCCCTCGTGGGTTTCGGCCGAATACAAAAGAACCGGCACTTCCGCCGGCAGCCCGCAAGCGACACGCACTTCGGTGAGAGTCGGTTTCCGCTCGCTCTGTCGCAACTTATCCGCCTTCGTCAGCACGATGATGAGGCCACAACCCAGCGACTGCACCCACTGGATCGTCATGACATCTTGCGGCATCCAGACGCGCGACTCGATCAGCAAAATCACCGCGCCGAGCGATTGCCGCTGTTCCAGATATTGTTCGATCATCGGGCCCCATTGCGCGCGCATCGTTTTGGAGACCTTGGCATAGCCATATCCCGGCAGATCGACCAGTGACAAGAGCGGCAGCTTCGGATCGGAAGTACGAACGGTAAAAAAATTGACGGCGCGCGTTTTGCCCGGCGTCTTGCTGACCTTCGCCAGTTTCTTGCGATGCAGAAGCGAATTGATCAGCGAGGACTTTCCGACATTCGATCGTCCCACGAACGCAATTTCCGGAAGGTGATCGGCAGGAAACTGTTCTGGGGACACGGAACTTTTGATAAACTCGGCGCTGAGTAGTTTCATAATGATCGCGTCAGGCAGCAATGCGGGATGGGCGCCAACTTGGGCCACAGAGGACAAGTGAGCCATCTCGTAGGCTCATAGATAGAGTGTAGGGAATGAGCAAGTCAACAGGCAGTCTCTTCGGGCGGATACTGTTTTGGATGACCGTGCTCATCGGTTTGCCGGCCGCCGCCTTGGCGTTGTATTGGCTGGCCACATTGCCCGACGTCTCGCGGCTGGCGAAACATCACCCCACAGAAACGGCGGTGATGGAAGCCCGGCGGGCCCAAGCCAAGGAACAAGGCCATCCGCTGCACATCAAATTCGCCTGGGTTCCCCTGTCCCGGATTTCGCCCGCGCTCCAACGTGCTGTCGTCGCGGCTGAAGACGCCTCCTTTTTCGCGCACGAAGGATTTGACTGGGAAGGCATCAAGGACGCGGCGCTCTACAATCTGGAGGTCGGCGAATTCAAACGCGGGGGCAGTACCATCACGCAGCAGCTGGCGAAAAATCTCTACCTGTCATCCGAACGGTCTCTGCTGCGGAAAGCCCGGGAGGCCTTGATCACCCGCTCCCTGGAACACCATCTGACGAAAAAGCAGATTCTCGAACTGTATTTGAATGTCGCCGAATGGGGCCAGGGCGTCTTTGGAGCGGAAGCGGCGGCGCGCCACCATTTCGGAAAGTCCGCCGAGGATCTCACGATCGAGGAGGCAGCCCTGCTGGCCGCGATTCTTCCTTCCCCTCGTCGCTATGACCCGATTCGGCACACCGCCTATCTCACTCGACGGCAACGCCACATCGTTCGCTGGTTGGAGAGAGGGAACGGCCGGAAAGCGGCCTCGATCAACCGACTCCCTCCGGAGAGTCTCGAAGTCGTTCCTGTGGAGTAATACCATTCACTCGTCACGCGCAACGCCAGCACTATGTGGATTGGCCGACCGACGTGTAGTCGCGCTCTCCGAAAATCGCCGACTCGTGGACGTAATACTTAAATTCGAGCAGATTTCCTGACGGGTCTTCCAGGAAAAACGTGCGATGCTCGATTCGTGTCCCGGGAAACCGGCGGCGTGGCTGTTGATAAAACGTAAGATGCTGGGCCTCCGCGCGATCGGCCAGCGCCTGCCATTCTTCCTCCCGCGTCAACACCAGCCCGAAATGGCGAGGATAGATACCCTTCTGCCGATCGAGTTCGTCTTCAGAGAGGTGGGCGACGAGTTGATGCCCGGCGAGGCCGAAGGTGACGGCCGTTGGAGATTCCCGCCCCAGGACACACCCGAGCCCCTCGACGTAGAATTGTTTGGCAGCGGCCAAATCGTGGACGGGAAAGGCAAGATGAAAAAGCGCCGGCATAGGCTGAGACCTCGTGTCACTGTATCAGCCGATGACTGCGCTAGACAAACCGGTCGCGCACAATCGCGCGTCCGTCCGGGCCGATGATCCCGGCAATCATATGCGGGGTGCTGTGGCGAATCGTGCACCGGCCGTCCGGCGAGAGCACTAAGACGCCGGCTGCACCTTGAACGCGCTCCACTACTTTTCGCAGCACGCGGTTGGCCGCGGCCACCGGGCTCAGACCGGTCGCCAACCCATCCGCAATTTCCTTGGCGACGGCAACCCGAATGATGCTCTCTCCCAATCCGGTCATGGATACGGCACCGGCGTCATTGTCGGCATAGACCCCGCAGCCAATCAGTGGCGTATCGCCGACCCGGCCAGGCAACATCACATCGACACCACCGGTCGACGCGCCGGCTGCCACGGTTCCCTTCACATCCAACGCCACCGCGCCTACCGTTTCTTTTCCTAAGCTCCTTGCACGAAGGCGGCCGGTTTTCACAATGGCCTGATGCAGCTGCAACGTTCGACTCACCCCCGCTGCTGGTCTCAATTGCTTGGGCTGGGCTGTCAGGCTTCGCCTCGAACGCGGAGCGCGCTCGAGTCCAAAATAGTCTGCAAAGCGACTGGCGGACTTCCCGACCAGTAAGACATGCGCGGTTTTTTCCATGACGAGCCGGGCGGCGGTGACGGGATGAAGGATGCCCTCGATGGAAGCCACCGCGCCTGCGCGAAGGTCCCGGCCCTCCATGATCGAAGCATCCATCCGGCGTACGCCGTCGAGTTGGCGATTGGAGCCGCGCCCCGCATTAAACAGACCGGAGTCTTCCAACAATCGAATGGCCTCTTCGACCACAGACAACGCCGGGACACCGGCCTGCAACAGACGATGGCCTTCGGCCAACGTGCGTTCCACGCAGGCGGCTTGAGCAACGGTCATGGCGCGGCGTCCCGCGCCACCGTGAACGAGGAGAACCGGTCGTAGGCGTTTCAATTGAGGAGCAGATCTTTCACGCGACGGCAGGCAGGATCTTGCATACGGTCCAAGTCAGACCGGACAAATCCCAGTCCGGTCACACAGAGTTCAAAGTTTTCTGACAGCTTGCGGAACAACGGAGTATCCTGCTCGGGATCGTAATGACCAAATTCCGCGACCAGGCCATAGGACCGCTTCCCGGCTTTCACGTAATCGACCAGAAAATCCTTGTGATAGATTCTCCCCACGCTCTTGAGGCGGCGGAGATATTCCGGAAAGAGCCCGGTCATAAACAGCGTAAAGTCGCCGATGTGGCGATGCACGTCACGCTCACGTTCGAACGACTGTGCCTCCAACAAGACTTCGGACTCAAATAACATCTCGACGACCGAGTCGAGCGGACGGCCCTGGGTATTCTGGATTTTGTAGAGTTGATCGGTGTGCGCGAATTCGACGAGCAGGTTGGAGACGTACTCGGTGACGTTCAGATCGGGCCACCCGAGGTGTTCGGTGAAACTTTTCTCCGTCAATGCTCCGAAGAGCTGCCGGAGCGGATGGCTGCGAGACACGGGACTTCCCATCTCGACCTCCCGGGCAATCCTTGCCCTGTGAAAATAGTATACCAGACCATTCTCAATCCGAGCGGACTTTCTCTCTGACTCCTTATCGGCATCCCGGATCAAGACTTGAGGTCCGCGTGTGCTCCCGGTCGCCGGCTATCCACAATAAACGTGACTGGCCCGTCATTGAGTAGTTCCACCTGCATGTGCGCGCCAAAGACGCCCGTTTCCACCTTGAGGCCTTCGTGACGTAGTCTCTGGACAGCCTCGTCATACCATGCACGCGCCGCCTCCGGCGGAGCAGCTAGGTCAAACCCCGGCCGGCGCCCCTTCGCGGTATCACCGAGCAGGGTAAATTGCGAGACGACCAACAGCGCTCCTCCGACATCACGCAGGGAGCGGTTCATTTTTCCCTGATCGTCATTAAAAATCCGTAGGGCTTGTACCTTCTCCACAAGATAGGAGAGATCGCCTTCTCCATCACCCTTGGCCACGCCCAATAACACGAGCAGTCCGAGGTCAATGCGACCGACGACCTGCCCTTCTACCTCGACTGACGCCCGTGTGACACGCTGGATGACCGCTTTCATCTCGAGTTCGCCACAATCGTTCGCACCTATCGGGCATTGCGCAATTGCGTCAATGTCCCTTCCAAACCCAACAGACGCCGCTTCAACGGCAATCCGCTCGAAAACCCGCCCAAGGAGCCGTCATGCGCAATGATGCGGTGACAGGGCACGACGATAGGTACCGGATTGGCTCCCAGCGCCATGCCCACGGCTCTGGCATACTGCTTCCCACCCACACGCAGGGCCACCCACTGATAGGATCGCACGCGGCCGTAAGGAATCCCCGCGATCGCCTTCCACACCTTTCGCTGAAACGAGGTGCCGGCAGACCAATCGATAGGCAGCGCAAACTCGCGACGCTCCCCGTCGAGATAAGACAAGAGCTGGGCTTGCGCCTCTTTCACAATAGACGCCGCGGCCTCGTCTCTGTGTGAATCATGACGAACGGTGCGAACAGACGGAAACAAATCAATGGACGTCACTCCCTTTGCAGAAGCCGTGACGGTCATCCACCCCCAAGACGTTTTAAAGGTCCTCGTCTCCGTCATTTCATGCGACCCCGAATTTTCGCGCGACCCGGCCGAGTTTACGCTTGACCAATCCCATGACCACATCCAGCTCGTCCGACCCTAGCATGAGATGCATGCCGAGATACGCGATGACGCTGAACCCGATCCCCCCAAACAGCATGACGGACTTCACGATCCATTGACCGGTTTCCATCCACAGGGGCGCGCTCGCCACCCACAGACAGATGCCGGCCATTGGAATGGAGGCCGCCAGTACCCGGCCGGCCGATCGCACGACAGCCCCCCAATCCACCCGCCCCAAGCGCCGATGCAACACGGCTACGAGAATACTTCCGTTCAGCATCGAGGCCAATGCCGTGGCCAGCGCCAAGCCTGCGGCGTCCAGAATCGTCATCAACCAGAGGGACAAGCCAATATTCGCCCCGACGGCAATCCCCGCTGTTATGGCCGGAGTCCGCGTATCCTGCAGGGAATAAAACGCGGACACGATAATACGGACTCCGGCAAATGCCCAGAGTCCGACGGCGTAACAGAGCAGCGCGGTCGCTGTCGCCAGGGTGTCGGTCTTGGTGAAGGATCCGTGCTCAAACACCAAATGCACGATCGGGTACCGCAGGAGGATCAGCCCGGCCATGGCCGGGAGGATGATGAAAAAAATCATCCTGAGGCCGAACCCGATGGTCGTCCGCAATTCATCCAGTGCTCCGCGCGCAGCCTGCGCCGACAGAGTCGGGAGAATAGCCGTGGCGAGTGCTACACCAAAAATACCCAGCGGAAACTGAATCAACCGCATCCCGTAAAACAAATACGTGGGCCCGCCGGAGAAATAGGACGCGAGGATCGTGCTCACCGTGATATTGATTTGGGTCACTGACAAGCCCAGCAGTGACGGCACCATCAGAAGTCCGATGCGTTTCACTCCGGGATGGCCCGGGTTAAACCGCAGGCCGAACAACATGCCGCGTCCTTTTAACCCAGGAAGCTGCATGGCAAACTGCGCCACCCCGCCGACGACAATGCCGATGGCCACCGCAAGGATCGGCTCGGATAACCACGGCGATAGGAAGAGCATGCAGGCGATCGTAAAAATATTGAAAAAGACCGGAGAGAAGGCCGGCGCTGCAAAGTCGCGCAACGAATTCAAAATCCCCATCGCCAGAGCCGCCAGACTGATAAAGATCAGGTAGGGAAACATCAGTTGCGTCAAGAGCGTCGTTAAGGCCAACTTGTCGACGCTCTCTCGAAACCCCGGGGCCAGCAGCCATACGATGCCGGGCGCAGCCAGAATCCCGACCAGCGTCACGGCGGTCACGATGGTGAGGAGCGTCGTGAAGGTCGCACTAGCCAACTCCCAGGCGTCACGCTTGGCTTTCAAGGTGTGATATTCGGTAAAGACGGGAATGAAGGCCGCGGACATCGATCCTTCCGCGAACAATTCGCGAAGCAGATTGGGCACGCGATAGGCGACAAAAAACGCGTCCGCGGCCGGCGTGGCGCCGAACAGCCTGGCCAACACCATGTCCCGGACAAATCCGAGAATGCGGCTGGAAAATGTGGCGATGCCGATCAGACCCGCCGCCTTGACGACGGAATGGGTTTCATCGACAGCTGGTTGAGATGGTTCAGGAGTCGCGGCGGGATCGGACATTGGCGGAATTGTAGCGGAATGGAGTGAGGCCGTCTATTGTCCGACAGAATCCAGCCGTCACAGATCTTGTATCACCGCATTCGGCAACTCGTTGGGATTATCGCCCTCACGGGAAGGACAGGCCCGAGCGAGAAGAACTCCGGCGGCTTCGATTCCATGACAGAGACCACCAGCGAGGTCACCGACCTTCATACGCTCCACCACGACCGAAACAATGTCCTGCCACTGATCCACTGAAATGCGCCCCTGCAGTGCCTGGTCCGGCAGGATATAGACCTGTCGCTCTAGCAATGAGACCATCAGCAACAGCCCGGTCCGTTCACGGGTTTGTGCAAGGCCCTGTTGAGCAAAGGCCCGTTCCGCGCGCATGTGCACTTTGTGACGCATGCGGTCCCGGGAAGTGAAGAGCCGCAGAAGCATGGGCCAGGTTCCAACCCAGACGCCAACGGAATAGGCGAGCACCGTGATGCCGACTAACCACACGGCATTCGAAGCCTGCCATCCCCAAGGCAACCAGGCGGTTTCGATCGTCACAAGTACCGTCAACGCCAGCACGGCACTCAATAGGCCGGCACGATGATGCGCTTCGCGATAGAGCCCTGATCGCCCCACGATCAGGGGTACGATCTCCGCGCTCGTGTGCTGCTCGGCGGCCTGTACGGCCGCCTCGACACGCGCCCGCTCAGCTTCAGTGAGTGCCGGCTTACTACCAGTCGCCACTGGCCCCTCCTCCTCCGAAATCACCGCCGCCGCCCGAGAAGCCGCCCGATCCTCCGAAGGAATCGCCCAGTCCGCCCGATCCCCACCCCCCATGCCGTGTGCTGAACCAGGTGTCATCGAATGGACCGCTGCGGCTTCGCCGTCCTCCTCCGCTCGCTTGTCCCAATCCACTCATCAAACTGACCAGCGCCACGCTTGCGGCGCCGGCGATAAGAGCCGGGATGACCCACGGTGCGACCAGAAACGAGAGTCCCCCTCCTGCGACGGGACCCAGTACGCGGTGAGCCCGAGAGAAGAAGAGACCTATGACCACGCCTACAATGACGGCAACAATCGTATTGCCGATCACCTCACCATCGGAATGAACAGCGGTCGGCGATTCTGGTGCCCTATAGGTTCCTTCAATAGTGTGCAGGACAGCCTGTACACCGGCCGTGACGCCGGCCGGGACATCACCGGCGCGAAATTTGGGAGCGATTTCATTGCGGATGATTTGCGCCGATCGCGCATCCGTCAAGACTCCTTCCAGCCCGTATCCGACTTCCAGACGAATTTTACGTTCTTTGATCGCAATGAGGAGCAGAACGCCATTGTCGGTGCCTTTGGCGCCTAACTTCCAGGTCGTCGCGACACGGTGGGAAAAATCGAACAGCGGTTCGTCCTCTAATGAAGGAACAATCAGTACTGCGACCTGATTGGAGGTCTTTGATTCATGCGCCTGGAGGGTCTCGGACAATTGAGCCGTGGTGGCGGGGGGCAGGACATGCGCGAGGTCGACCACGCGGCCGCTGAGCGGAGGTACATCGAGAGCACGGGCCGGAAGGCTCGGCACCAGCGTGAACCATAGCCATCCGGCAAGGACAGCCCACCCTGCTCGGCCCATCAGCCGCATCGCCATTGCTCCTGTCACAGGAAGCCGACGCTAGAACTTCACTTCCGGTGGCTTGGCCACAGCCTTTTCATCGGCCACGGTGAAGTTGGCTTTTTCGTCCAAATGGAGAAGAAATTTGGCCGTCAGATTCGTGGGAAAGTAGCGGACCATCTTATTAAACTCCGCCACCTTGTCGATGTATCGCTTGCGCGCGACGGTGATGCGATTTTCGGTTCCTTCGAGTTGACTTTGAAGGTCACGGAATCCTTGATCTGCCTTGAGATTGGGATAATTCTCGGCAAGTGCGAGCAGGCGCCCCAGGGCACTCGATAAACTCTGTTGCGCTTCTTGAAACCTCTTGAAGGCGGCTTCGTCTTTGAGTAACTCCGGCGTGATCTGCACGCTGGTCGCCTTGGCGCGCGCCTGCACCACGCCTTCCAACGTATCCTTTTCATGCGCCGCATATCCCTTGACCGTGTTGACCAAGTTCGGAATGAGATCGGCCCGACGTTGGTACTGGTTGATCACTTCGCTCCACGTGGCTTTCGTGTCCTCATCGAGCCCTTGGAGATCGTTGTAGCCGCATCCGGACAAGGCCAGCAGACCGGCGAGTAAAAAACTGGCGCCCATCAATCGTGCCATTGAGATCATCGCTCCTCCTCCGCGCCGAACGGTGACAGCGCTTCTTCAAGATCTAAGGCTTTTGTCGACGAAGTCAATCATCCAGTCTGCCGCCCACCGCTTGAGATGTCGCTTCGCTCACAACCTTGTTATACTTCGCAGCGGGTAAGGTTATTGGGTCGCAACGGAATCTTATGGCGCTCGATCGTTCTACCGATACTCCGGGAGGCTTTCAGGTTCGGCACCGTGCCTTGGGAATCTTCCAAGGCAGCTCGATCGGGTTGGCCTTCTGGCACCCTTCGTCCCATATGCCGGAATATGGTCTCTGCCGCTTTGCTACCCGAGCAAAAGCCCAGGACTATGTCGATTTCCTGTCGTCACCTGCGTGCCCGGAACCATTGAGTCAGGCAGATCTCATCATAGAAGATTTCGATCACGCGGAACACGAGCGTCTTACGACGGAATACCCACAGGCCTCTGCCTGGGAAACTCCACTCTAGCAGAATGGCCAGCAGGATGGATCTCGGGGTCTCCTGAAGTTTCGTGGGATTCGCGAGGCGATGCTGCGTAGCGGAGAGTCGTTAGGCAGGAGAACGAGGTCCGACCGAGTCCGTCTTGGACTGTACGAACGCCAGTAGGCGCTTATTTTCTTGGGCTGACCGCAGAAATTTGAAGGCGATACCGCGAGAACTCACCGATCTGACCATGGCAGCGACTTCGATGGGAGCCTGTTCATTCTCCAGCACGATTTGCAGGTAAAAGATATCGTCCTCATGCACCGATGCCTGACTTTCAATGATGCAACCGCCCATTGAAATATCCCGCACCGTCCCCTCCCCCCGCACCTTTCCCCCGGAAAACGACAAAAACAGGCGGACAGGAATACGCAGGTGCTCGCGACGATCAATCATTCGAGCCGGGTACCGATAGCCGAAGCGGGACGCCGAGAAACGAAAGCTGCATGACTGGCAATGAAACGGTGACATGCAGGCGAGCGACTGCAACCGCTCCATGAGAGTCGAGCAGGGGGAACGGAAAACTTTATCCTGGCCGCACTGCGGGCAAGTCAACGGTTGTGCCATATCCAATAATCGGCGCCTCTCAGGGCCTGTCTCCTTCACACGCGCGGGATAGGGCTCGCGCGACGATCTATACATCCTGTGCGGACGTCATCCAGCACATTCCGGTGCCGATGTGGCCTGCAATACATTTTTCGGAAAGCTCGCGTCTGTCGCCAGTTCAATCGATAAAGGATGGTCGGAGTTCTGTCAAGAAACTCAACGGTTCTGCGCGTAGACCATGAGGTAACTGAGTGGGCTCAATCTGAAGGAGGGAAGAATTCGACTTCTTGTCGCAAGCGTCGCTCCATTTCGACTCTCATTTCACGTCAGATTTTATACAGAATGTTCCTCGCTGCTTCTCAATTTGTCTAAGCAGGACAAGTGAAGCTCCTGATATCGCGGGGAAATTTTGATTAATTCATTTTAACGTCGCACTAACACCTCTTTAATCTCCCACTGTTAGTCTCTCCCTCACATGGGCACGGCCTTCACGCGTTGGAGGCACATCCTAAGGAGGTGGACACCATGACATGCGGACGATGCAAAGGACTAATGGTTGATGAATGGCGACCCGATTTTTCGCCGGAAACGTTTGTCTGGCGGTGTATTAATTGCGGATCGATCGTGGATCCGTTGATCGAACAGAATCGACGTACTCGGATGGCCGAGCAATTATTGTTGGAACCGGTCGAGGTATTGCAGTAGATCGAACCCTCAGGGCAGGGGCACTGGGTGCTCCTGCCCTGTAGCACGCGAGGTAGAGTACGGTGGCATTACATATCGAAGTCGGCCCAAAGCACGGTGTGATCGGAAGCATCGGTGGCACGGCGAGGCTCTAAATCAACATCGACGCGCTGACATTTCTGGGCCAACGGCGCTGTGGCCAGAATATGGTCGATCCGCCACCCTTTATTGGCAGCTAAGGCACTTGGCGCACGGTAGTCAAAAAACGTGAACTGCTGGCGATCTGGATACAGTTTGCAGAATACATCTTCGAAGCCCCACGCAATTGTCTTCCCATAGGCTTTGCGCGCGTCTTCGTGGTAGCAGACATGTTTCAGATGTTTCTCCGGGCTGTGGACATCAATGGGTCTTGGGGCCACATTCATGTCTCCACACCAGATCGCCGGCTCCTTCGGGGAGAGATGCATATCAAAGTGCTTCAGTAAGCGGTCGTACCAACCCAGTTTATATTGATATTTCGGGGAATCGATCTCAAACCCCTGCGGCACATAGGTGTTGATGATTGGAATCCCCTGAATGACGACCCGCAGCAGCCTGGCATCCTCCGCTTCTCCGCCATCGTCAAATCCGTAACAGACAAATTCAGGCTTCGTCCGACTCAGTACGGCGACGCCATTGTAGGCCTTCATACCCCGGAACGTGATCTCATATCCCGACGTCGCGAGTGCGGCGAGAGGAAATTCGCTGTCTTGCACTTTGGTTTCCTGCAGGCAGAGCACGTCAGGCTGATGGCGCTCCAGCCACTGCAAGACGATCGGAAGACGTTTCCGCAGTGAGTTGACGTTGAAGGTGGCGACTTTCATCGTGGGCGCGAATTCTACCAGAGCCCACCACGCGCAACAACCGAGGTCTGCAAAATACTACGGCCTGTGATCGGGAGGTTCCGATCACAGGCCGCAGGCGAGAAAACGCGCCGTTTTCCGTCTACCCGTTAATAGCGGGTCGCTTCCTTCAGGTCGTTCTTCATGCCGCCCATCTCTTGAACGGTATCGTCCGCAGCACTTTTCATGTCGGCCGCTTTCGCCCGGGCCGCATCTTTCTTCGCTTTCACTTTCGCTTTGACGTGTTCCTTCTTGGCCTTCGCATCGGCTTTGGCTTGTTTCTTTTTGGCTTTTGCTTCGTCCCGCTTCGCCTTCAGCTCGCTCTTTGCAGACTCTTTCTTCGCCTTCAGATCGCTCTTCAGTTCTTCTTTATGGGCATTCATCTCGTCGGAAAAGGTGCCCATATCCTGCTTCATCCCCTCGGACATTTTTCCCATGCCCAGATCGTCGGCAGCGGCGAATGAGCTCATGCCCACAAATGCAGCAGCGACCATCACAGCGATTGACCTTCTCATCAACAACCCCCCTCTTGGTTGAATATGGTGTCAGGCATCCCGGCAATCCGACGGGCCTGCAGCATCCATCAATACCCCGAAGAGTTTCGTTTGCCAATTTTTTTGCCGTTTTTTACGGCAAGGAGGAGGGTCGCTTACAGTCGAGAGCGCGGCCATCCGCAAGAGAGACGGATCACTTGAACTACAAGCGGCCTTACTGACGAATAGTCGTGAGGTAGCGCCGGAGAATGGCCTGCTCCACCCGCGATCGGCCGCGGTCCGGTGCAGGAAATCGCAGGACCAGATGAATCCGCCCCGCCTCGGGAAGCTGGATCGTGATGCGTGGCTCAGGCGAAGGGGCTTCCAATAAATTTCGTTGTTCCAGCAACTTCATTTGCCGACCCATTTGATCCATAAAAGGGGCGCACTCTACCTTTGCCGCGCCAAGTAGGGCTTGTTCGGCGGCCTGCCAATTGTCAGTGCTTAAGAGCGGAACCGACAAGACATACAAACCATACTCTTGCGACGGACTCTCCTTAATGAGCGGATTGCCGAAAAGCAGACTGTTGGGAAAGACGACGGTTCGCCCCGTGTACAAGTGTGAGGTCTGACCAGGGCCGATCTCCAGAAGCTTCGTGGCAAATACATCATATTCGAGGACGACGCCACGGTACGTACCGAGTTGAATCCGGTCTCCGACTCCATAGACCCCGCCGCCGACGCGTAATGCCGCGCCGCTCCAACAGAGAATCAGCTCCTTTGTTGCCAGAACTAAGGTAGCCGCCAATGCGACGAGCGAGACCGCGAAGGCTTCCAACTCGTGCGCCCAAATGACCACGAGTCCCACAAAGAGGCACAGCACCATGCTATTGCGGGTGGTCACGATCCACCGGCGCCGCGCGTCGATGGTTAGCGCTTGGTTATTTTTAATCCATCGAACGAGAACCGTTCGCGCAATGAGGAGGATAAGGAGGAGAAGGATGGACTTGAGCAGATCGAAGAAGACACTGGAGCCGATCACCGGCAGCATATCTTGCATGGTTTTTTCCGTCATTGTCACTGCACTACGGTACCATCCTCACTCGTGCGTGGCACGCATTCTTCTCTTTTCCAATCTTTCAGGCGTTTTTGCTCGTCAAATGACAAGGTATAGCGGTAGCAATACAGCGGCTCCCGATAGGGTTCATCGTTACCAGCCAGACTTTTTCCAAAGGGTGACGGCGAAGGCGGGGCTTTGGTTTTTTTGCCGGCGGCCAGGCTGCTGGGATCCCAGGGATGAACTTCCCGGTCTCCCATCGGTACGCGGTAGGTCCAAACGGTATCGCCGCCTAGTACCGGCGTCTTGGCCGTGCTCGGTGGGCCGAACTTGTCTTCGATATCGGCCTGGGTGAGCTTGTGCACACCCTTATTCAGGTAGGTGTCCCGCCAGGGTCCGCCGCAGCCTGACAACATCGCCAGGCACAACAGCATGCCTAACCTGCTCCATCGAACCGACAACGGCAGCAGGCGATTGCTCACGTAACTTAAGCGGTTATCGTTCCGAGTCACGTTGTTCCCGCACCCAGCGAATCGAACAATACATCGCATACCCTTGAGCCATCATCCCGGTGACCAGCAAGCCCAATGCGGTTTGCAGCCACATGGTGTTGGGAAACTCCAACCCGTAGATGCCAAGCATGAAGCCTCCGGCAATGAAGACTATGCCCATTCCGCGCGCAATCAATGCATTGGTCCGCAAATCAGACATCGTTCGCCTCGTTTCTCACCAACCCGTTACGCTACACCGGCACATCAGGTCGGTTCAACTCTTCCCTTCATCTACGACTTCGTTTTCGAGCGAATCGCAGCGGCTCTCCCCTCGAGCGCGTCTGCTTCAGGAGTGCGACCGATCTTTCGTAACGCTCCCGCATAATCGATCACACTCTTGGCCACATCCGGATGGTCAGGCCCTAATTGTTTTTCCCTGATCGCCAACGCCCTCGCGAAGAGCGCCGCCGCCTGTGCTGTATCGCCTTGAGCGGCGTACATGGCGGCTAAATTGCTCACTGCCAAGGCCACCTCGAGATGATCCGGACCGAGAAGTTTCTCTTTGATCGCGAGTGCCCGGGTCAACAGCCGCTGTGCGTCCGCGAATTGTCCGTGCTTGCGATGCAGTACCCCGAGATTGTTCAACATGGCCGCGACATCCAGGTGGTTCTCGCCGTGGACCTCCTGGTAAATCTTGAGCGCTTCCAAATAGACGGGTTCGGCCTCTACAAATTTCCCTTGCGTGCTATACACCTGAGCCAGATGCGCCAAGGTCACGGCGACGCGCCGGTCATGGGGACCGAACTCCTCCGCTTTCTTCAACGCTGCAGCATAAATCTGTTCGGCTTCTCCCAATTGTCCTCGCTGCACGGCCACTTCACCAGCCTGCATGGCCGCCTCCCACGTCTGTTGCCCACAAGACCAGGCCATGAACAGCAAGAGCGCGCACAAACCGACGAGAGCAGGCCGCCTCATATCCGCCCCATCTGCTCGAGGATGGATTCAGCTGGATAGGTCACAATCTCTGCCAGCGTCGGATGATAGTGCGGGATGCGCAACAAGTCCTGCGCCGTCCCGTGAAAATACATGACCGCGATGAGTTCGTGAATGAGTTCCGCCGCTTCAGGCCCCACGATCTGCGCGCCGATCAGTTCGCCATTGTCCGGGCGACACAACAATTTCACGAATCCTGCGAGAGCTCCGAGACACATCGCCTTCCCATGGTCGGCAAACGGGTACGAAGCCGTCAGATAGGGAATCGCCTGTTCACGGCACTGGCGCTCACTGAGGCCGGCAATAGCCACTTGCGGATCCGTAAACACCATTTCGCTATCTAACCGATGGTCGATGACCCGCGCTGGCACATCCGGATGAGTCGCGTTGAAGGCAGCCGTTTCTCCTTGCTGGATCGCCAAATGGACGATCGGCGTGAGATCGTTCACATCGCCAACGGCAAAAATATGCGGTTGCGAGGTCCGCATATCAGCCCCGACGACGAGGCGACCATCGATGACCTTCACGCCAGCCGCCTCTAGATTGAGTCCCTTCAGGTTAGGACGACGGCCCAGAGCATGAAAGATGACCTCAGCCGACCGGCTGTGCGAGACACCATTCTGCCGGAAATGCACGGTTTTCCCGGTTGGGGATGAGGTCACCTGGTCGAAGGCGACCCCTGTGAGTACTTCGATGCCTTCGTCCTCAAAAGCAGAGGCCAACGCCTGACCGACATCCTGGTCCATATCGGACAACAGCGTCGCACCACGCTGGAGCATGGTGACCTTCGTGCCGATCCGGGAAAAAAATTGCGCGAACTCGACCGCCACCAGGCCGCCGCCCAATACCGCGAGCGAGACCGGTGCATGACGCACATCGAGCATTTCGTCGCTTGTCACGTACCCCGCCTCAGACAATCCGGGGATGGCCACCTTCGCCACACTGGATCCGGTGGCAATCACAAACGCGTCACCTCGAATGCGCAACCCTCCGGCACAAATCTCATGAGGAGAGACGAATTCGGCGTGCGATTCGTACAGCGTGAACCGCGGATCGCGCAACGCGGCGATGCGATAATCGGCAAACTCCTGCACCAGCCGGTTCTTCCGGTCGACGATGGCCGAGAGGTCAGCCCGGGCGGTGACAGGCGCCAACCCGAACTCCCGCGCGCGTTTCATGAGCGCCATGATTTCGGCTGACCGGAGAATGGTCTTCGTGGGCATGCAGCCACGCAAAATACACAAGCCTCCCAACGGCCCCTGATCGACGATCGCCACATCGGCTCCTGCTTCGCACGCCGTCCGCGCAGCGGCATAACCCGCCGACCCGCCGCCGATGACCACGACATCGTGCCGACGCTCGTTCTTCTGAGAGAGTTGTGATGGCATGCCTGATTCGATAGACTCGCTCGCAGGTTCGAAACCGCAAGGATACACCATGATCAAACCCGGTCGCTATCGTCACTATAAAGGGAACGACTATGAAGTGCTCGGGGTGGCCCGGCATTCAGAAACCGAGGAGGAATACGTCGTCTATCGTCAACTCTATGGAGCAGGCGGCTTGTGGATCAGACCGATGACCATGTTTTCGGAATCGGTCTCCATCGGCGGCGAGATCGTGCCCAGATTCCGGCGGTTAGAGGAAGGTCCAGCGTGAGAACGTCGCCGCCTGCCCCCGGCGATAACCCGCCCGATCGACCACATTCCACACGAGGGCCTGCTCGATCAGGAACCGCCGCCCGCTGCTCGATATTCTGACTCCCCGGTAATTGTCGATGTATCCCTGGGTGCGGGCGCGTTCAAGCATCGATTCACGCTCCGTACGGTTCACCGGTTCCGCCGTCAGACGGGATGGCATATGCACCAGCTGCTCCCAGGTCATCTCCCAGAGCGTGAGCGCGAGTTGCGATCCGTAATTCAGGATCGGATCGTCTTGCATCCCATGTGAGACCACCACGATCGGGGCGGTGAACAGCGCCTGAGCCTGAGCTTCAGCCCCATCCACCCGCTCCATCAACTCTCGACCGACACAATGGCGATAGCTGTCGAGCAGCCACTGAGACCACTCGACAATTTCCGGTCGCCGCCATACTTGAATTGAATCGTCCACGGCTCCTCGGCGGGAGGGAATGGGCGCAAGCCGGCCCTCCTTCGCATGCCGTGGGTAGTAGCACGACGGCTTAGTGCCTGCCAAGATCTGTTAAGCGGGGGTTTTTCGCAGATGCCGCACGAACAAGGCTTGTCCGTGGCTACCGAGGAGTGTCATGACCAAATCGCCGCGGCGGAGCGCAGTGCCGTCATTCTTCGCCCGTGAGTCATGCCCGACGACCGAGCAAGACCACACTTCCACTGCCGCGTCCTGTCCCTTCGTTTTGAGCACCACCCGGCCTCCCTGGGCGACCTGATAGGTCAGATCCAGCGGGACGCCCTCGAGTATCCGATCCGGGCTGTCGAGCATCGGGGTACGCGAGTGAGCTGACTTGGCTCCCTGCTCGCCCGAGTACTGGAAGACTTGATAGGGAAACAGATAGGGGGCCTGCGGATCTTTGAAGCGATAGGCAGAATCGAATGCCACCAGGCTCCAGGTACCGAGCAGATCCTCACCGGAACAGGATCGCAGCGACGAGGCCGGAACGGTCAGCCCGGATCGCGTCAGTGACTTTGCATGGGCGCGATCACTCGCCAGGGCCGATCCCGACGCCAGCATGACCGAGCAGCACGCCGTCAGAAGCGCCCACTGCCATCGCGCCATGTGCATCTCCATCTCAGACGGGATTAAGGATCTTTGCGTGAATCTGCCGCGGGAGAGGGAGCAGGTAAGGCCTTGGGAGCTCGCGGCAGAACGCGATACTCGATCAGTCTGCAGGTGCAGAACGAGACCTGTCGCCATTCAGCGGTAATCTTCACGATCGCCGAACCGCAGATGGAGCACCCCAGGGCCCGGGGATCGCGCTTGATCGTCCAGCGAGGGATGCTGATGTGGTCCGCGTTGATAGGTTCCTGTTCCATGGAAACCTTATCGGTGCGCGGTTTTGAAATCTGAAGAGGCATTTTTTTCCGGAGCCCCTTTGCCCTTGATGCGATGGGCCTGGTCGCATATATAATAGCTCCGCGATGAGCACCGCGCCCTCAATCTCTCGCAGGGGCGCGGGTTTATAAGGAGCATGGCCATGGCTGCACAGACACTGTTCGAAAAAATTTGGAACGACCACGTGGTTCGGGCGGAACCGGATGGAACCACGTTGCTCTATATCGACCGCCATTTGGTGCACGAAGTTACCTCGCCGCAGGCCTTCGAAGGGCTGACGGTCGCGGGTCGCACTCCACGCCGATCCGCCGCCGCACTGGCGGTTCCCGACCACAATGTCCCGACGACCGACCGCCGCGTCGCCATTGCCGATCCGGTGAGCGCCAAACAAATTCAAACGCTGGATGATAACTGCAAGACGTTTGGCATCACCCTCTTCGGCATGAACGACATCCGGCAAGGCGTGGTGCACGTCATCGGGCCGGAGCAAGGATTCACCCTGCCGGGCATGACGATCGTGTGCGGCGATTCCCACACCTCGACTCACGGCGCGTTCGGTGCACTCGCCTTCGGGATCGGCACCAGCGAAGTCGAGCATGTGTTGGCAACGCAATGTCTTGTGCAGAAGCGTCCGAAAACGATGGAAGTTCGTGTCGACGGCCAACTCTCGCCGCGTTGTTCCGCGAAAGACATTATCCTCGCCATCATCGGCAAGATCGGAACTGCCGGCGGAACAGGTTATGTCATCGAATATACGGGTTCGGCCATTCGCGCGCTCAGCATGGAAGGGCGTATGACGCTCTGCAACATGTCGATCGAGGGTGGAGCACGCGCGGGCATGGTCGCCCCGGACGAGACCACATTCAACTACATCAAAGGCCGCCCGATGGCGCCGAAGGGCACCCTGTGGGACCAGGCCGTCGCAGCCTGGCGGAACCTCCACACCGATGCCGGCGCGAAGTACGATGCCGTCGTGGAATTACGTGCCGAGACGATTGCGCCGCAGGTGACGTGGGGAACCAGCCCGGGCATGGTGACCGGCGTGGATGGCACTGTGCCGGACCCCCGCAGCATGAGCGATGACAAACTCCGTCAGGCTACGGAACGCGCCATCGAATATATGGCTCTGAAACCAGGCATGCCGATCCGGGATATCAAGATCGACAAGGTCTTCATCGGATCCTGCACGAATTCCCGAATCGAAGACTTACGCCTGGCCGCCTCCTTCGCCAAGGGCAAGAAGGTCGCCGGCAGCGTGCACGCCATGGTCGTCCCCGGCTCCGGCCTCGTGAAGCAACAGGCGGAACAGGAGGGCTTAGACCGCATTTTCAAGGAATCTGGCTTCGAATGGCGCGAGGCGGGCTGCAGCATGTGCCTGGCCATGAATGCCGATGTGTTACAGCCGGGCGAACGCTGCGCGTCGACCAGCAACCGGAACTTCGAAGGCCGTCAGGGCGCCGGGGGACGCACCCATCTGGTGTCGCCGGCCATGGCGGTGGCAGCGGCGATTGAAGGACATTTCGTCGATATTCGTCAGTGGTCATAAGCAGGAAGACAATTCGTTCCTGACGCCGGGTCCGCTGATGACGGCGGCCGGCAGACACGACGCACAAAAGGACATACCATGGACGCATTCACCACACTCACCGGCCTGGTCGCGCCACTGGACCGGCTCAATGTCGATACCGACCAAATTATTCCGAAGCAGTTCCTGAAAACCATCAAGCGCACCGGTCTTCGGGAAGGGTTGTTTTATGATTGGCGGCGACGAAAAGACGGATCCCAGGATCCTGAATTTTTCCTGAACCAGCCGCGCTATCAGCAGGCCTCGATCCTCCTGACGAGGGACAACTTCGGCTGCGGATCCTCTCGCGAACATGCCCCCTGGGCGCTGCTCGACCAGGGATTCCGATGTATTCTCGCCCCCAGCTTCGCCGACATTTTCTACAACAATTGCTTCCAGAACGGCATTCTGCCGGTCGTCCTGAAGGCTGCAGAAATTCAAGCGCTGTTCGAGGGCGTGGCTGCACATGATGGCTACACGTTGACGGTCGACTTGGCGGCTCAGCAGGTCAACACACCTAAGGGCATGGCCTATCACTTCGACATCGATCCATTCCGAAAGGACTGTCTGTATCGCGGATTGGACGCAATCGGCCTGACGCTCCAGCACGCAGCGCAAATCGGCGAATATGAGCAACGCCGCCGCACTCAAGCACCCTGGCTGTTTCAAGACGTGAGGTAACCGTCAGAAAAGGAGATCTATGACGTGGTGGGAAACCCTTCTGTTTCCTGTAGCCTGGCTCTGGAGACCCAAACTTCTCTTCACGTTGTTGTTTTTCGGCGGTGCAGCCTATTTGCTGATCGTCTTTAATTGGAGCTACTCGGACGGCGACCGTGCCGGGTACCTGCAAAAACTGTCTCGAAAAGGATGGTTTTGCAAGACGCAGGAGGGTGAGCTGGCGATGACGACCGTGCCAGGCGTCGCCCCGGTGCTGTGGAGCTTCACGGTGTGGGACGAGAACGTGGCCAAGAAACTCGACGGGCAGATGGGGAAGCGGGTCGTCCTGCACTACAAAGAGTTTCGCTATATCCCCACGACCTGTTTCGGTGAAACCCCCTACTTCGTGGATCGTGTCGAGGTTCTGGACTGATCTCCTGATTCAGAGCCACTTCTTTTGCTTGAAGAAGTACAGCATCGCCAGTCCGGTCAACGCCATGACGCCCAGTACCGCCGGATATCCCCAGGGCGATTTCAACTCCGGCATGTGCTCGAAATTCATCCCATAGATGCTGGCGATGAAACTGAGCGGCATGAAAATCGTGGTGATGATGGTCAGCACCTTCATCACGCCGTTCAAGCGATAACTCACGCTGGACAGATACACTTCCATCATCGACGAGACCATTTCGCGCAGGGTTTCGATCGTGTCGCCAATTTGAATGATGTGGTCATACACATCACGGAAAAATACTTTGGTGGACCCCTGGAGAAATTGTCCATCCGACCGCGACAGGTTGTTCATCACGTCCCGGAGAGGCCAGACGGAGCGGCGGAAAAAGAGCAGCTGCCGCTTGAGTGCATGAATGTCCCGCAGTGTCTCAGGACCGGGATTCGTCACACAGAGATCCTGTAACGCTTCGATCTTTTCTCCCAGTGTTTCCAGAATGACGAAGTATCGGTCGACGATCGAATCCATCAAGGCATAGAGCAGGTAATCCGCGCCGGCATGGCGCAAACGGCCTTTCCCATTGCGTAGCCGTTCCTTCACGCCTTGAAAGACGTCCCCGCCGTTCTCCTGAAACGAGAGCACAAAATTCTCTCCGAACACCAGGCTGACCTGCTCAACATTGATGTCGCCCTCGCTTTGGCCTTCGTAGAGCATCTTCAGCACCAGATAGCCGTACGTGCCGTAATCGTCGAGCTTCGGTCGTTGGTCGGTGTTGGCGATATCCTCCAGCAATAGCGGGTGGAGGCCGAACATTTTCCCGAAGGCTTCCAACACCTCCATCTTATGGATGCCGCCGACATCCACCCATCGAACGGTCGGCTCCCCCGTCGCCACCACCTCGTCCGGCTTGGACACCGTGCGTTCCTGGTACTGGCCTTCGCCGTATTCGTAGACGGTAATGGTGACCGTCTCCGACCTCTTTTCCCCGATATGGACCAGTGTGCCGGGCGGGAGGCCTGCCTTACGTGAATGTTTGTGTTTCAACTTCATCGTACTGCCAGCTTGTACGCGGAACCTGCAAGAGGGTCAAGAGCCGCAGCATCCGCATGAAGCGACGTCGGGCTTTGTTCCCGTCCCAAGACCTGGTAGGTTGAAGAGAAGAAGACTCGCCCATTCCCGGGAGCCATGACTATGGAGTACGAACTGACCATCCTGTCGCAAGCCATGAGTGAAGCCGGCCGTGAAGCGCTTCGCTTAGCCAGCGCAGGATTTGAAACGTTTACGAAAGCCGATCAGTCACCGGTGACCTCTGCTGACCTGGCTGTGAATCGCATTCTCCAGGACAGATTGTCGACAGCCTTTCCCGAGGACGGCTGGCTTTCCGAAGAGACAACGGACAACGATACACGCTTGAGTAGAAAGCGTGTCTGGATCGTCGATCCGATCGATGGGACGCGTTCGTTCGTGCGGGGCCTGCCGGAATTCTGCCTGTCGGTCGCGCTGGTCGAAAACGGAGTGCCGACCGTGGCAGCCATTTTTAACCCCGCGACCGGCGAGTTTTTTTCAGCCATTCGCGGGCGTGGCCTCCGTGTCGAACGACTGTCGGATTCTGATCAACCGGGCTTCACCTCATCCGAACGGCCGGTCGCGCTCGTCAATCCATGGGAACTCCGGGTCGGCCGGTTCGAAGGCCTGCAGGACCATCTCCACTGCCGCCCAATCGGATCCATCGCCTACGCGCTTGCGCTCGTGGCAGCCGGTCAAGCGGATGCGGCGATCACCCTGGCCGGCGGAAATGAATGGGACGTGGCTGCGGGAGTTCTGTTGGTAGAAGAAAGCGGCGGACGCGCCACGACCGCCGCTGGTCATCCCGTCACCTTCAATCGCCCAGACCCGCGCTTACCGGGAACGCTGGCCGTCGGGTCGGACCTCCCGGCGCCGGTGCGCACCCGCCTGATTCAACATGGCCTCGCGGCCGCATCCCATCCGCTTTGAGCCTTTTCAACGCGCGCGCGTCTCTGTACGATGGCCGCATTGGCTACATCCGAGAGGTATTCCATGAACGTCGCCTTGTTAGGCACAGGATTGTTGGGCCAGGGCGTAGCGGAACGGCTGCATGCCACCGGCCACGACCTGACGGTCTATAACCGTTCCATCAAAAAGACTCAGGCACTCCGGCAGCAAGGCATCCGTATCGCTCCGACTGCCGCAGAGGCTATGTCGGCAGCGGACGTCGTGCTCCTCCTGCTGTCGGATGCCGCAGCCATCCGTGCGGTGTTGTTCGATCCCGCGGCCAGTCGCGCGATTGACGGGCGCACGATCATTCAAATGGGCACGATCGGACCGGCCGAAAGTTGCTCACTCGAGAAAGACGTCACAGGTCTCGGCGGCCGGTATCTTGAAGCGCCGGTGCTCGGCAGCATTGCGGAAGCCAAAGCCGGCACGCTGCTGGTCATGGTTGGTGCGACCCCGGAGCACTATGACAAGTGGGCTCCGCTTCTGCGTTATCTCGGGGAAGAGGTGCGCCTGATCGGGCCGGTCGGAAAAGCGGCCGTACTGAAGCTGGCCCTCAATCAGCTCATCGCCGCTGAAATGGCGGCGTTCGCATTCAGTCTGGGCCTCATTCGCCGAGGCGGCGTCGATGTGAATGATTTTATGGGAGTGGTGCGAAAGAGCGCGCTGTACGCGCCGATGTTCGAGAAGAAACTATCCCGGTTGGAGAAACGGAACTATGCTCAACCGAACTTTTCCACGCGGCATCTCCTCAAAGATGTGGAGCTGGCCCTGTCCGCTGCGGAAAAGGCCCGCCTTTCGCCGGCCGGCCTTCAGGGAGTCCGGTCACTCCTCATCGACACGATTGCCGCAGGCCTTGGAGACGTGGACTATTCGGCGATCTATGAACAGATCGATCCCCTCGGCTCCGAGCACGGGTAGGAATCAGCGCGCGGAAGGCCAAGGCTGATTGTCCACAATCGATTGTACCTTCATCACATGAAATCGCCCGCCGGCCTTGGTGGGAGCTTTGTCACCTTCAATGCGCGTGTACCACCACCGCCCCTCGCCTTCGGAATAGTCGGGGGACAGGGTAATCTCAAAGCCCCCTTCCCGATCATTTTCTCGTTGAGCCCAGGCTCCAGCCCATCGGTGGTCGGAAAACAGATCCGTCCGGAATCGTCCGTCTTTAAAATCGTAGGACCCGTTTCCGAATCGATCTAATCTCAACGGCACCACCATCCCGCCTTCTTCATATTCCCATTCACCCGCGAGAACTGCGTGCTCCCCGCGAGGCAAGGAAATTTCCCCGGCGGGCGGTTCGGTCCACGTGGTTTCTTGAGGCCGTGGCGCATGACTACAGGCCTGGATGCTCAACAGGCTCAGACCGATCATGAGGAAAAACCATTGTTTCTGTTTCATTCTATTCATCCCGGGTGTTTCCTTCCCCCTGTATGCATCAGGGTAATACTGTACATACCATGCGTATCCCATGTGCTCAAGGCTGCGATCAAATTTTGCTCATTTCCACCACTCTGGATTGATTACTTCCGACCAAGCACCGATCCCACCACACGGCGGAATGTCCCTTCTAAGTAATTGAGAAATCTCTCATCAACCCAATATCTCAAGGTCACGCGGTCCCAACCGATAAAGAATCGGCAGGAAAGATCTGCGCCGATATTCCGACACGCCAGGATTTTGCACGAGGCAGGAGTTCCTCTCGCAACCCGGCGAAGGCTGCCACATCCAATTGGGAGAGACCTGTTGATGATGCCATCTTCAGACAATAAACACGCAGGGGGCGAGGCTCAGAATCCCTCTCACTCGTCTCCTCTGAACATCCTGCTCGTGGAGGATATGGAAGATAATCGCGTCCTGGTTTCCCTCTTACTGAAGGCGTTTCCGTATCGCCTGGATCTGGCCGAACACGGTGCGGCAGGCGTCGAGAAGTTTCAATCCGGCCGGTACGACCTCGTCCTCATGGATATTCAGATGCCGGTCATGGATGGCTACGCCGCGATTCGCCTCATGAGGCAATGGGAAAAGGAGCAGCAGCGGAGCGAGACGCCCATTCTCGCCCTGACCGGCAACACCCATGACGAAGACATCGGGAAGGCCCAGGCCGCCGGATTTACCGCCCATGTGATGAAACCGCTGAAGAAGGTCACGCTGCTGGAAGCCATTCAACGCTATGCGGCTCCCTTCTCACGCAAGGAGTCTGCCGCATGAGCGACATGGCACCTGTCACGTCCAGCTGCGGTGCCGGACCGATCGTGGTCCTGGTCGACTCTGCGTTTGAACCGCTGATTCCGAAATTCATGGCCAACCGGAACAAAGAACTCGCGACGATGACGGAGGCCCTTGCGACAAGCGACTTTGCGACCATCAGGCAACTGGCTCATGGCATGAAGGGTGTCAGCGGCAGTTACGGTTTTCACGCCATGACGACCATCGCCGGTCGAATGGAGGAGGCGGCCAAGGTCGCCAACGGAACATCCATTCGCCAGGACTTGCTCGAACTGGCCTCGTACCTCACCAGAGTTGAGATCACGTACGAATGACGAGGCCCCATGTGCTCACGTATCTGGTCGGTGGCAGGCTCAATGACTCTACGCTGCCCATGCAGCACGGTGGCCGGGCCGGGGAGTGAGAAAATCAAGAAGTATGCATGTGTTTGTAAGAATCCGTGCTACAAAAGAATGAACTCGTCCGGATCAGGACAATCTGAATATTCAGGCCCCTCACTCATCGATACCTAAGGAGCGATGTATGGATAACCCCGAAACACCCAAACTCAGGGTTCTCATGGTTGAAGATGAGGAAGACACGGCGAGCCTCTTGAAGTTTCTGCTGGAGCGGGCCAACTATCAGGTCGTTCATGCCAAAGACGGCCGGCAGGCGCAGGAGCTCGTCAATACCATCGCGCCTCCGGACATCGTGCTGTTGGACGTGATGCTGCCTTTCTTAAGCGGATTGCAGGTACTCACCGTCATCAGAAAGCGCGAGGGCTGGAAAAAAGTCCCGATCGTCATGTTGACGGCCGACGGGAGCGAGCATGATATCAAGCGCGCCTTGGAGAGCGGTGCAAACGATTATATGATCAAGCCGTTCAACCCGCGCGAACTGACGAGTCGGCTGAAGCGCTTTGTCGCACATGCGGCCTGAGCGAGCGCCGAGAGGAATGGCGTGCTGGGCCTCGACCAGTCAGACCTGACGCTCCGCATCGGCACCATCGCGGCCATTTCCATCTATTCCTCCGTATTGCTTCTCCTCCTTGGCATTCTCCTGCTTCGATACATACGCAACAACAAAGACCGGCGTCGACGCGCCGTCACGGAAATCTGGCGGCCGATACTGGCAGAATGTGTGGTCGAAGTGCCTGAGACGCTTCCTCCACTCACGACCCGCGACCACCTCGTCCTGCTCTATCTCTGGAATCATTGCTACGAGTCTATTCGTGGAGACGCCCGGGAAAATCTGAAAGAACTTGCCCGGCGAACGGGCACTGATCGGTTCGCGAAGGAACTCCTCCATGCCCGGCTGCTCCGGCGCCGGTTGCTCGCGATCGTGACGCTCGGCCACCTTCAAGAACGATCCATCTGGAACGAGCTCGCCGCCGCGCTCCAGGCCGATAACGCGTTCGTCTCCCTCGTCGCAGCCAAAGCGCTGCTGCATATCGATGCGAAAGCCGCCGTCCCCCTGATCATTCCGGTGATCAGCCAGCGAAAGGATTGGTCTCCGCTCAAAGTCGTGGCGATCTTCGAACCGGCAGGTGCGGACATCGCCGCTGAAGCCATAGCGAAGGCTGCGTGCCTTGCCAGCCCGGAAATCGGGTCGCGGTTGATTCGCCACCTGGCAGCCACTCAAAGCCAGCATGCCTTGCCGCCGTTACGGGACATGCTGCAGAAAGGGACGCCGTCCGATGATCTACTGGCAGCCTGCCTGTTCCTGTTCGGAGAATGCAGTGATCCTCGAGATATCGTGACGATCCGGACGCACCTCTCGCATCCAACCTGGTATGTGCGACTCCAAGCGGCGTCGGCATTGGGGAAGGTGGGGATTGAGGAAGATGAAGCACGACTCATCGCCCTGTTGGATGATGAGCATTGGTGGGTGCGCTACCGGGCCGCTGAAGCGTTGTCGAATCTCCCCTGGATGACCACGGAGCGTCTGACCCGCGTGCACAACACACTCACCACCGTCGAGTCACAGGAACACTTGGTTCCTTTTATGGCTCAATCGAATGCGAAGGCTCAGCATCCGGCTCGCATCGCCTAGCGCATGACCGCGCACACCGCTCCTTCACTACAGGCCCATGTTCACTGTGTTCGAACGCGATGACGACGTGCGAGAAGCCGACGGGGTCAAAGAACTGGGCGTGAAGAGGACGGTGTAGGTGCCCTGCAATTGAGGGAATGTGACCATCGTTCCATGTTGCGCCACTCCCCGCAGCGGGTTGCCTGAGCGTGCCACCTCCCATCCGGGCGGCACCTCGAGCGTCAAGCCCGCCAAAGAGACTGGAACGTTCAACGTCACCCGCATGGCAGCGGCATCGCGCACGACATCGACCTCCACCCGATTACGCGCCGCCCACCATCGTCCGAATTCTCCCACCGAGCCGAACCACGCGTAGGTTCGCACGCCCTCCACGAACCCTTTCTCAAAGGCGAGTTTGTGATCCAGCACATTCGGATGAATGAGCACGACGACAGAGCCTCCGTACCGGCTGATACGTTTCGCGACCTCCAGGGCCTGCGGAAGACGGTCTCCCATCTTCGGTAACGCTTCATCTTCGATCGTCACGGGAAACTCAAAAATCTCGACCTCGCTGTCGGTCAGACGATCGTAATTCAGTTGGTATGGCAAATGGGTCAGCGAGTTATTCGCCGTCGCCGTGGAACTGTACCGATAGCCGGTCGCCAGGAGCGCTTGCGGAAGTCCAAAGGGATTGGACAATTCGCCTGGCCTGAAAGAAACGATGGATTGGCCGGAAAAGTGATCGATGAGAAACTTGCTCACTCGCAATTCGCCCAGGATGCTCACATTGTAGGCCGTCGTCCGATCCTTCACGAACGGGGCATACGATGGATAGGATTCGCGGCCGCTTCCCATGGGAAACTGATTGAACACGCGTGAATGGGCGATCGTATGGCTACCCAACTCCATGCCGAGATCCGCTAACTGCTTCACATACCGGACGCCCTCGTCGTTAAAGAAGATATCGTCGTTATAATCGCGAATGTATTTCACCTGAATGAAATACGTGCCGACGACGCCCTGGCGTTTCTCATACTCAGCATACTCAACCGCGTGTTTGATGGACTGTGTAAAATCCACATCGTGCGTCATCATGACCGACAGCGACTTGCCGAAAGGCACGGTTCCCAGGGTCACGGCCTCTTCCTGCGCCGTGCGATACATCGCTTTGATGAGCCGCAACCAGACATCGAGCGTCGGGTCGAACTCATTGTCGAATGTCTTGACCAGCTCCTCCCCGCGATTGTTGTATCCCTTCAGCAGGAGGAAGCCGAGATCCACTCCAATCGCATAGGCTCGACCAGGCCCATGAGCCACCTGCGTAACGGCGGCGGTCCCATCATCGAAACGCGCAAGCGGAGCCGACGCGTCGGTGTAACCATAGGTTCCCATCACCTCGATACCCTTGTCACGGATGCCGACCCGCAGCCGTTGCTCACGCGGGTCGGTCAGATCCGCCAACAGAGGATCGGCCGTAGCCAACGTCATGTCATAGCGCTGACGCGAGGCAACAGCGTCACGAAACCCGAAGACGTGATTCAATCCGCCACCCAGCACTTGCACCCCGATCAGTGTGCCGCCTGTCTTCGGAAATTCCGCCAGTGCTTGCAGTTCCTCCGGTTTCAACACCTTCCCGGATATCATGGGATAGACAAGCACCACCTTATGCGCCAAGGCCTCATGAACATTGCGCGTCATACGAAAGGGAATCCCGATGGATTTCAACCCGTGGGCCAACCCGAGCCACGATGAGTCCGGATCGGTTAAGAGAATGGCCAACCGGCTTGTCGAACCCGGTTCGTAGGTCGTCCACGCGGTCGGCACGTGGCGCGGCACGACCGTCGCGTCGTCGGGGCCCGCCACCCCCTGGAAACGATGAAAGTCTTTCTCCGGAACCTCCATGTGCTGGACGGGAGGAGCACTGACGAGAATCCGGACGCCAATGACGAGAGACACAAAGAGCAGAGCAATACCTGACACACGGACGAGCGTGGACCGTTGCATAGACCTACCAATGATAGATGAGGTTGAAGTTCCCGCCCCGTCGGACATAGAGGAACCCCCGGTCTTCGTAGTATCCGGACGTTTCGGCGGAGAATCGTTCATTAATCGGGAACGTGACGCCGCCTTGAATCGTGCGACTTCCGACGCGCGTAAAGTCTTGTGCCGCTACGATGCGTTCGCCTGACGTGCCGAACGAGCCGGAGGCGAAGAATTGCAACCGATCGGCCGGCCGCCAGGTGAGCTGAGAGGCCAGTGTGACGGCCCCCGTATTCGGAATAAAGTAAACCTTCTCTGTCAGCCACAGATTGAAGGGAAGAAAAATCGTCAGGCCCGGCATCAACAGATCGATGTCATCGTGCTTGTAATTCAACCGCCGGTAACCAAACGACGCTTCAAACGGTGCCAGTGAGGAGTGCAGCCCGCCCAGGCCTTGCGCGACTTCGCCGACAAAGGAATAGTTGGGCGAGAAATGCGGATTGATCGTGGCCTGCCCCGCGATGTACCCCCAGGCCCGCGACCACAAGGGACTATAGAGCTCGGCTGACATTGGCGTGTCGTGAAATCCAAAGCGATTGATCGGTTCCACTCGCATCACCAGCGTTTGATTACCGAGCGGTTTGGCGAGTTCAAACAAGAGGTCGCGTTCATCCGGCTGATTCTTCGTATAGGTATAGTGGCCGTAGCCGATCTTGGCGTAGTCCCGGTAGGGAAGACGCAGGCCGGCCAGCCCCTGTCCGACGGCCGCGCGCGGCGACACGAGCAATTCTGATTTCACCGCCTTGATCTGCTGCTCAATCGCCGGGTCATGCGTGTCGTCCAGCAGGGCCTCATACCGCTGCAACGCTTCGGATCGATCGCCACGCCAATGGGCTACCTCGGCCAGTCCGCGCCGAGCCTCGATCCGAGTGGGCTCGGCCTGCGAGACTGCCCCGTACAATCGTTCCGCCTCATCAAATTGTTTCTGCCATGACAAGACTTGCGCCAGCGCGAGGCGAATGTCCTGATCCTCAGGGTGCCGAGCCAGCACTTCACGATAGAGGGTCGTCGCTTCCGCGTGAGCGCCCTGCCATGAAAGCACCCGCGCCAGCGCCGTGCGGATGTCGTCATTGTCAGGGTGCCGGCGCAGGACATCGCGATAGACGCGTTCCGCTTCAGGATATTGTTTGGCCACTTCGAATTTCGTGGCTTCTTCAACGGCGGCCCCGATAACTCGCTCGTCCGTGCCCTGGGAGTCGTGAGTTGACGCAGGGTGCTCGGCAACCTGTGGCGAGGTCGTGCGCCATTCCGAGCGAATAGTCTTCAGCTGGGCTTCGAGCTCGGGATCGTGTGTTTCGGCAACCAACGCTTCATAACGTTGAACCGCTTCTGCGTAATGTCCCTGCCAATGAGCCACATCGGCGAGGCCGCGCCTCGCCTCGACATGCGTCGGGTCTGATTGGAGCACGTCCTGGTATACGCGACCGGCTTCCTCGAATTGCTTCTGCCACGAGAGGACTTGTCCCAGTGCCACACGAATATCCTGATCCTGGGGATGGCGCGCCAGGATCTCTCGATATAACGTCGTGGCTTCCGGGTGAACCCCTTGCCAGGACAGGACCCGTGCCAACGCGGCGCGCACCTCGTCATTCGTCGGCGACAGTTGCAGTTCCTCGCGATAGACGGTCACCGCATCGGCGTATTGACGCATCGTTTCCAGACGTCGGCCCCGCTCCAATGTTTGAGCGGCGTGAGCGGTCAGGGAATCGTTCCCATCAGCAGCGCCGGACGGATTGACAGGGACGACCGGTGAACGAGAAGCGGCCTTCAAGGATTGAAGGCGCGCGGCCACGTCCGCATCGCCGGTCAATGCGACCACTCGTTCATAGTACGGAATGGCCTGATCCTGATGACCGCTCCACAAGTACACATTGCCCAGGCCGGTGAGGGCCTCGACATGGTCCGGTTCGTCGTGGAGCACCCGCTCGTACTCCTCTCGGGCGAGATCATAGTGTTTCTGCCACGAGAGAACTTGGGCGAGACCGACCCGGATGTCGTGATCGAGGGGGTGCCTGGTCAGGAGGTCGCGATAGGCGGCCGCAGCCGCGTCCCATTGGCCCTGCCAGGACAGAAGTTTGGCGACTGACGCACGGACATCGTCATCGTCAGGTTTGGCCTGGAGGTATTGCCGGTACGCCGCAATGGCTTCCTCGTACCGCTTCTCGTCCTCCAAGACTCTGGCTTGTTGCAGAGTCTGGCGGGGCGAGAGCTCCGGCGCCATGGCGGCAATCATCGTCGCGGGTGCAAAGAACCACGCCGCGGCAAGCGCAATCACCGCGAGCAGCCCTGCTACAGACGTTCGTTGATTGATCCAGGTGAAGGAGTCGTTCATCCGTGAAGACTCTGTGCTTCCAACAGGCACGCCCTATTCGGGGAGGGCCCGGAATCCATCGAGATCGTGAATAATCACCCCAGCAAAACTCGGATGCATCGTGGTGTCGAGCATATGACTAATAGCCTGGGACACTTCCACGCGGGAACGTCCGGCAAAGGTCAGACGTTCGGGCCTGACCGTAAATCGACGATGGATGCGGAACCATTCGCCGGATCCCGTCAGCCGGTCGGCCTCGGAGATCGGCTTCCACCGTAGCCGTTTGTGCTCGCGATCTAACAAGGCATCGGCATGGTCCGGACGGAGATCACGCCGCAGCACGACATGCTCTTCAAGCGGCAACACCGTTGTCTCAACGGCCAGCCATACCGGCTTCTCACTCACATCGCCATACCGCAGGATGTCCTCGGCGATGTCCTGCACTTCCTCGAGATCGGTACGATAACTCATGACCGCCACTTCATCAGCCCGATCCATCACGGCATAGGCGAGCGGTCGACCACCCACGGTCGGGGTAGCCAGCCAGAAGGGAATCACCATCGACAATTTGGCGCGGCCGTGGATGGCCTCGCTCACCGTCTCGATCGCGCCGAGATACCGACGGAGCTGCCCGTCATCATCGAGGAATCCAGGCAAGAGATACGGCTCGATATCGAGCTGTATGCCGGATACCGCACCACCCCGCACCAGGTGAAACAGTCTCTGTACCTTATCGGCCAAAAGGTGAGGTTCCTGAATGGCTTCGGGGTACCCATCCAGCGCCAGTGCATCAATCCCGGCCTCCTGCACCTGAGCCATCAACGACGCGTAGCCTTCCCAGATCGCCTCATCATCGTTGAGTGATGGCATTTGGATGAGCATTCTCGAACAGGCTTGCCTGCGGCAGGTAGCCAGCAGTGGCTGTGGCTCCTGTATCGCCGCACGGTAGTTCCACACCCAGAAACCAGTCCCACCGGGTGGCTTCTTCACCGTATTACGTTGCGACACCGTCAGCTGCTCGAATTCGATCCGGCCGCGTGGTCCTTCAGCGGACACGACGAGTGCCGTCACATATCGAAGGTCCACTCCGCGACCAATCTCTTTCAGGGGAATAGTGAGATCAAATGTCCCCGTCACTGTTGCCAGCGACTGGTTGTGCTCCCGCTGATGACCGGCCAGATCTTCTATGGCTACCACCACCTGGCCGGTGGCTCGCCCACGAAGCCGCAGCATCTGGTAGGACATGAGATCCATCGGCCTTCCGGCGGGACGCAGCTCGATACGCTGACCACAACGTCCCGCGTCCCCGGCAGTCCACTCCAATTCGAGATGCGAGTCGCTTCGTACCGCCTGTCCATGGCAGGGACCAAAGACATGGGCCACCCCGAATCCCGGTAACAGTTCAAGAATGGGTAAAAACGGTCGATAAGGAAGAGGACCCGCAGGAGGCACTGGCCCGCTGAATGCCACGGCTGGATCGGTGCTGTTCCCGGCATAGGTCAGTTCGATCTCATGGATCGTGGAAGGAATCGGCGAGGACAGGGGAATGTCCTCCGCCTGCGCAAGAGAAAGCCACAGGATGGAGATGACGGCAGCACTGCATAACACGGTCGCGAAGAGGCGCCGCCCGACGGCCTCTGTGCCCCGACCGACGGATTTCCCGTCAATCTGGTCTCGAGCGACACCATCCCTCGCGGAGACGCATTGATCGATGTGGGTAGACACGCTCATTTCAACTTCTGAGTGGCTGTTCCTGCTCTACTTTCTCGGCCTGACCGCCGGATACTTAATGCTGGATCTCATCGCGATCGTTCACCTGCGGCAATACCTGCAGGAGCGTGTGCTGGAAAGCCTGCCGCACAGTTACACCGGTTTCGAACCGCAGATCAGCATCCTGGTCCCCGCCTATAACGAGGCCGCCACCATCGCCGGCTCTATTCGGTCGCTGCTGCAACTCAGCTATTCGGAATATGAAATCGTGGTGATCAACGATGGATCAAAGGATGCCACGATCGATGTCCTCCGCAAAGAATTTGATCTGTTTCCGTTCCCCGAAGCCTGTAATACGCAACTGCCGACGGCGGAAATCAGAGGAATTTATCACTCCTCGAGTCATACCAATCTGCGCGTCATCGACAAAGAAAACGGCGGCAAGGCGGACTCCCTGAACGCCGGCATCAACCTGTCGATCTATCCCCTGTTCTGCTGCATCGATGCAGATTCCATTCTCCAGCCGGACAGCCTGCGGCGAGCGGTGCAACCGTTTCTGGACGACCATCGCACGGTCGCCAGCGGAGGGACGGTGCGCATCGCGAACGGTTGCCGCGTCGAAAACGGCTTCCTGACCAAGATTGGATTGCCCTCCAATCTGCTGGCACTGTTCCAAATCGTGGAATACCTCCGTGCCTTTCTCTTCGGACGACTGGGCTGGTCGCCGCTGAATGCCATGCTGATTATCTCCGGCGCATTCGGCATTTTCCGGAAAGAGGCCGTCGTCACCGTAGGAGGCTATCGATCGGATACGATCGGGGAAGACATGGAACTGGTCGTGCGCCTGCATCGCCATCTGCGGATGGGCGACAAACCGTATCGCATCACCTTCGTGCCCGATTCCGTCTGTTGGACCGAGGCGCCGGAGGACTTGCGTACGCTCAAGAATCAGCGCATCCGCTGGCAACGCGGGCTGTGCGAAAGCCTGACAAAAAACCTCGATCTCCTGTGCCATCCGAAGGGCGGCACGATCGGCTGGCTGGCGTTTCCGTTCATGGCCGTGTTCGAGTGGATCGGCCCGGCCATTGAGGTGTTCGGCTACTGCTTCCTGATCTTCAGTTTTGTCATGGGATTCGTCTCGATCCAGGCGTGGCTGATCCTGCTCGTGGCGGCCATCGGCCTGGGCGTGTTGTTGTCGGTGAGTGCGCTTTTACTGGAAGAAATGTCGTTCCACGTCTACCCGGATCAGCGCGACGTGTTGAAACTGTTGCTGGCAGCCATCCTGGAGAATTTTGGATTCCGCCAGCTGAATTCCCTGTGGAAGTTAATCGGCTTGTATCGATGGGTCTGCGGGAAGAAAGCAACCTGGGGAACCATGACGAGGACTGCGTCCTGGCAGGCGCGGTAAGGATGCTGGTGCTGTCACTGAGTTTATGAGGTCAATCGTTCGATCGCCTGGCTGGCCCGCTCGAGGTCGGCGTCGGTCTTCGCCATACAAAACCGCATAAAGCGACTGCCCTCCGTCCCTTCAAAAAATGCTTCGCCCGGCACGCCCGCTACACCGGTCTTGTCCAACAAATACATCGCCCGCTCCCGACTGGTGTTTCCCGGGAGGCGGGATACGTCGGCCAGCACGTAGTAGGCTCCTTGCGGCACGGCTGGAGGCAAGCCTGCTTTCGCTAAAGCCCCGCAGAACCGATCGCGCTTCCGTTGATGGTCCAGGGCCAGTTCCTTGTAATAGGACGGACCGAGTGCGCGGATGCCGGCGGCCACACCGTGCTGTAAAGGCGTGGGAGCGCAGACATACAACACATCACTCATCGCGCCGATGGCCTTCGCCCAGGAAGCCTCCGCCACGCTGTAGCCGATACGCCAGCCGGTGATGCTGAAGGTTTTGGAATAGCCGCTGATGGTAATGGTCCGATCGGCCATGCCGGGCAATGAGGCCATGCTCACGTGCTCTCGCCCGTCGAAGACAAAATACTCATAGATTTCGTCCGTGATCACTAACAGGTCACGGCGGCAGGCGATCTCAGCGATCTGCTCCAATTCACGCCGCGTGAAGACCTTGCCGGATGGATTCCCCGGCGTATTGACCACGATGGCTTTAGTCTTGGACGTCACGGCTTGTTCCAGGCTCTTCACGTCCATCGTCCAATCCGGCGGCCGCATCGTCACATACCGGGGCACGCCCTCCACGGCGAGAATCGCCTGGACGTGGTAAGCATAAAACGGTTCAAACAGAATCACTTCATCGCCAGGGTTGAGGAGCGCCATGCAGGTGGCTTGAAACGATCCGGTCGCGCCGGCACTCACCGTCACATTGGTCTCCGGATCGGCGGTGATTCGATTGAACGACGCCACCTTGTCTGCAATTGCCTGCCGCAGTTCCGCAATGCCATCAAACCGGGCATAAATATTGTGTCCCTGCGACATCGCCTGCTGTGCGCCTTGCACGACCACCGGAGGGACAGGAGTGTCGCACACCCCTTGAGACATATTGATGCCGTTGACCTTTGCGCAGGCTAGGGTCATCGCTCGGATATCGGATTGAGCCAATCGGGCTGTACGATCACTCTTCTTCATCACACCCTCAATGTCCAGGTCATGTCTTGATTCATGAAGTTTGCGGATCCTGCCTCGCAAGGCAGATGTCCCTACGCCGTTCCCACAAAAAATGCAACCGGCAAACAGCCATCGTGGGTTCTGGAAAGAGCCAACCGCCTTGCGAATCAGCGCGAGGCCGTTATTCAGGAGCCTGCTGCAGAGACCAAAGCGTACGACGTTCTTCCCGGCGCGTCGTCACACGCGTGGGAAGCCGGCTGGTTCCGGCACGAAAACGGTCATAGTGGCCGAGTACCCGATTGACATAGAGCTGCGTTGCAGGCAGCGCCGGTACACCGATGGCCTGCCTGACGCGCGCCTCGCCGAGATGATAGGCTGCCAACGCCAACGACAGGTCTCCACCGAACCGGTCCAGCAATCCGCGAAGCAGCGCAGCACCCGCACGGATGTTGTCTTTCGGATCGAATGGATCCAACACGTGGAACGCTGCCGCCGTCAACGGCATCAGCTGCATGAGCCCAATCGCCCCTTTCGAGGACACGGCGTCCGAATTAAAATTCGACTCGACCTTGATGACCGCCTGCAGGAGCGCAGGGTCGAGGGCATATTGCTCGGCATAGGTCGCAATGAGCGAGGCAATGGGTTCGGCGGTAGGCCGGCCCGCCACCTCCTTCATGATCGGGTCGAAGGCCAGCCGGCTGGCCGGAGGCATCAGGGCCATCAGGCATCCCGCCACCGCTAAAGGAAAGAGTGCACGGGCCACTCGGCTCCAGCGGGTATTCCATTCAGGCTGTTGCATCATTGGGAGAAGCAGTCTCGACCGGACAGCCCTAGCGGCCTTCCTCATCGAGGCTCCGAATGAGGACGGCACGGCCATGCCGATCGAACCAGGATTGAATGCGATCGCCCACGTGGGCCGGCCGATCGATTCTGGTGTTTTCGTCATGGGGAATGCGATGTTCCTGTCCGCGGACATCCCGAACCAGGTAGGCGCCGCCCTCGACGGCTTGCACTTGGCCGACGACTGACGCGGTGGATTGCTCGCCGGAGGAAACGGCAGACCGGCTTTGCGCGCCCAAGGTTCCGGATACGATCCCCATGCCGAGGTCTTCCTGAGCGGAATGTCCCTGGAGCGCAGTCTCGGCGCAGCCGGTCGCAGTAACCATCAAGGGCAGGATAAGCATCAGAGAGCGACAATCCGCGAGCAAACGCATCATGGCTGGAACCTCCATCGATGAATGGCGTGGTGAACGGTGCAGGACGGGTGTGAGCGCACCGTCACGTCACTATTCCATGGAGCGGCGGAATGCTCAAGGAAATGAGGGAAACTGACGGATGAAGCGGAGGAGCGAAGAAGGAAAGATTAGCCGGCAGTGGCGGGCGATCGGTTCCTGAGAGCTTGTGTCATACCGGCAGCCAGGGCCCGCTCTACTCACCGACGCATCGAACATATTCTTTAAGCCAACAGCGATCCATCACGACCTGTAATCCCGCCTGGCGTGCGCGCAGAGCGGCCGCCTCATCGACGACTCCCTCCTGGAGCCAGACAGCCTTGGCCTGAATACGTATCGCTTCATCGACCACGGCGCCAGCCTCCTCGGATCGCCGGAAGACATTTACGAGATCAATCGAACCGGGAACATCCGATAGTGAGGGATAGGCCCGTTCACCTAATACATCAGTCTCGCGCGGATTCACCGGGATCACCACCTTGCCCTGCTGCTGCATGTAGCTGGCCACACGATAGGACGGGCGGGCCGGATTCGATGATAATCCGACCACAGCAATAGTACGGCAATCTCGCAAGAGACGTGCGATCTCCTCCCGGGAGGAAGCGTGATCCGTCACGGTGCACCCCAGACTTCTTCGAGCCGCTGCGCACGACCGCAATTAAATTTATAGAACTTATACCGGATCGGATTCTTCTTATAAAAATCCTGGTGGTACTCTTCGGCCGGATAAAACTGCGAGGCCTTGGTCAGTTCGGTGACGATCGGCTGCGTCAGCCGTTGGGACTGTTCAATCGCGCGCTTTGACTCCTCCGCCAGTCGCTTCTGCTCTTCCCCTTGGTAGAAGATGACGGACCGGTACTGACTGCCATGGTCACAAAACTGCGCGTTCGGCGTGACCGGGTCCACATTGTGCCAAAAGGCATCGAGCAACGTGGTGTAACTCGCCTTGGCCGGGTCATACACGACTTCAACGGACTCGGCATGCCCTGTTCCCCCTGCAGACACCTGCTCGTAACTGGGATGCTCGACTCGTCCGCCCATATATCCGCTGACCACAGCCGTGACGCCGGGAACCTTCTCGAACACTTCCTCCATGCACCAGAAACAGCCTCCGGCGAAATAGGCTTTGGCGGCGCCAGACGGATCAGCGGCCTGACTCTGCGAGACCAGCAATCCTGCCAGCACCATCGGCAACACCCCAAGGGCACCGAACCGACCTATGATGGACCTCATTGGACGCCTCCTCTCGAACCTGAGCGACTTTCGATCATCATACCAGAGCATAGGGACCGCCGCGATCCGGACAGCGTCCCCTTCTTCAACTCTTTACGTGCGTCGCCATCGACTGGATGGGTGCGTATGATAGGCAGCATGACC
>ERZ724526.92-NODE-92-length-46975-cov-6.048018_pt1 | contig 46975 bp, 38 predicted proteins | sample MGYA00376059_ERZ724526 | MGnify/ENA primary metagenome ERZ724526 (study PRJEB28724, sample SAMN07190883) | activated sludge metagenome | isolation source: activated sludge of sewage treatment plant in Hong Hong | place: Hong Kong | collected 2016-03-17 ...
TGTGTTTTATAGCATACTCAAAATGGAACTTTCATGTGCGCTAGAGATTCAAAAAAAATATGCTTATATAGAGGACTATCCATTATCAGATTTGTTTAATAATGTATTTAACGTGAGTTTTGGATATGTTGGAGGTTGTAGAAATGAAAATAGGCCAAAAAATGAGAGATTTGAGTTACGACACTTAAAATTTCTCAAGATTCAGCCTATGGACACCAAAGTTAATGAACAGAAGTTGCTTGAAATATTCATTTGGACGGATGATTTTGTAAAATCTTATGATCGACTCTTTCTTCCTGCTCCTGGAGGTCAGCGGCGCCGGAGGCCAGGGTTGACTACCAGCGAGATGATGACGCTCTTGATTTTTTACCATTACAGTGGGTATAAATGTTTTGAATACTACTACCAACGCTGTGTTTTGAAGGATTTGTGCGATCATTTTCCTCAAGCCCCTTCCTACAATCGATTTGTCCAACTTATTCCCCGTTGCATGAACCTGATGTATTTGATGGGACAGATTCGTGGGCGTTTGGCCCAAGCCACGGGTTTCTACTTTGTGGACAGCAAAAAACTGCCTGTGTGTGACAACCGCCGCATCCATTCCCACAAAGTTTTTAAGGATGTGGCCAAACGGGGCAAAACATCAACAGGGTGGTTCTTTGGATTAAAAATACATTTGATTATCAACAATATAGGTGAAATCGTGAATTTTGTAATTACTGCGGGCAACGTTATGGATAATGCTAAAGGGGTTTTGGACCAGCTCTTTAGATTCATCCAGGGAAAATGTTTTGGCGATAAGGGCTACATCAGCAAATACTTCGAACATTACTATCGACAAGGTATCCATCTGGTCACCCGAATCCGCAAAAACATGAAAAACCGGCCAATGGATTGGTGCGACAAAATGATGCTGTTCAAACGGGGTGTCATCGAGTCGGTCAACGATATCCTTATGACGGTCTTCGATATTGACCACACCCGCCATCGCAGCCCAATCAATGCCGTGACTCATATGCTCGGGGCTGTCCTTGCTTACAGTTTTTACGACTCCAAACCATCCGTTTTCAATCCCGCTTTTCTCAATATGCCCTGAGACCTATCCAAAACTCACGTTATTTAAGTTAACAAAAGAAGGCGGTCCGTTTGATATACCAATTAATCAATTGTATAGAGCAGCATTTGAGCAACTAAAGAATAATGAAAAAGATATCAATTTGACCGAATTCGAGTCCTTATTAGAGGTATATAAGAAAGAAATCCCTAGAGAAAAACTAAGTAACCTTAAAGCTTTCTTTAGATTTTTATGGGCACAACGATATCGTATAGCAGGAGACGACATGTCGTTGCGTCAAAATTTTGAGATTAACAAACAACACCTAATCGAAGGTTATTTTTACATAGACAATTACATTCCCCATACCACTTTCCGGAATCTGGTCATTTTCGGCCTGAAACTCGGCGAATACGACTGGGTTAAAAATTTTTTAGATACCCACCCTCCCGAGCGCATCGGGAGTACCCGCTATCCGGCAGAAATTCACAGCCTGAACTACGCTGAGTATTATTTTTATCTGAAAAACTACGATGAGGCCCTGGAACGGCTGGTATACAAACTTTTTGAAAACCCGACCGTCAGCATTCTCGCCGACGTTCTCCTCATCAAGATATACTACGAGACCCAGAACGACCTGCTCGAAACCCGCATGAAGGCCCTCGACCAGAAGGTCCGGCGCTCCAAACTCGGCGCGGAGGTAAAAAACCGCTACCTCACCTTCCTTCGAAAACTCGACAAGATCATCAAATACGGCTGGCAGAAGAAAAGTCCCCGGCGCCTGCAATTGATCGATGAGGTCAAATCCGCCCCGGAGATCATTGCACGGGAGTGGCTGCTGGAGCAACTGAGTGAGAAGTGAGTTGCCGGTGGCACACCGGTCCGGCCCAACATTGTGCCCGGCGCAAAGCCGGACCGGACCGGTGTGCCGTCAGGATGCTTTTGATTGGTATAAAAATAATTTGTTTTAAACAAAACTATTTATTTTAAATTTGCAGGCTGAGCGCGTGTTCGGGGATTTATTCCTGAACACACGCTAATTGACCGGAATGTTCACTAACCAATTTTTGCCATGAAAGCACTGAAAATTCTGTTATACGTTGTATTGGGCTTGCTCGCTTTATGGGCACTGCTGGGCCTTTTTGCCCGAAAAAACTACCATATTGAACGCAGTACCGAGATCGACGCACCCATCGAACTCGTGCATGAACAGGTAAGTTTTTTCAAGAACTTCAAGCATTGGTCGCCCTGGCACGTGTACGACCCCAATATGCAAACCAACATTGAAGGAACCGACGGGACGCCCGGCGCGGTCTATACCTGGTCGGGCAACGACAAGGTGGGTAAAGGCAACCAGGTGCTCAGGGTCGTGACGCCGACGCGGGTTGAACTGGATGTGTCCTATAACGATTGGGGCCCTTCCCCTGTATTTTTCCAACTGGAGCCCAAAGGCCAAAAAACAAACATCACCTGGGCGATGGACATGCACGTGCCTTTTCCCTGGAATGCTTTTGCCATGCTGACCGATGTGAATGCCTTTGTCGGAAAAGACTATGAAAGTGGCCTGATCAACCTCAAGAAGGTGTGCGAAGACATTGCGCACAAAATATACCGGGGCTTTGAGGTTTTCGAGGTCGATCTGCCGGTTCGTTACTATGTCAGCGTACGCAAAGTAGTCCCCATCCCGGAAATAACGTCGTTTTTCGGCGAAAACCTGGGTATGATCATGGAAACGGTACAATCCAGGAAACTGACGCAGGCAGGTCCCCCCTCCGGGCTGTACTGGAGCTACGACGAGGAGGCCGGCACGACCGATATGGCTGCTGCCATTCCAATTGCCGAGGAAAAGAAACTCGGCAGCGGCGTACAGGTGTTCACCATAGGTGGCGGCAAGGCGCTGGTCATCGATTATCTCGGCGACTATACCGGCCTGGGTGAAGCGCACCGCGCCATGGACGATTGTATGCAAGACATGAAACTGCGCAATATTCCACCGGCTGTTGAAGAATACCTCACCGACCCATCCACGGAACCCGATACCGCGAAGTGGCTGACGAAGATTATTTATTTTGTCGAGCCGGAGGAGAAGTAAGCGCGGGTTCTGCAACTAATCCTATAAGGTTTTCAAAACCTTATAGGATTTAATTTATTGAAAATCAACATTACAATTACCGAAAAACGCCCCCGACGGCTTTTGCCCCCCCCTCATTTCCGCATGGCTTCCTCAATCAGCAGCGAAAAAAACACACCCAGTTCCCACCCGTGCGCACGTGCCTGTTGCGGCACGATGCTGGCCGGCGATATGCCCGGTATGGTGTTGGCTTCCAGGAAGTGGAAGGTATCGCCGACAAGTATATAGTCGAACCGCACGACGCCCTTGCATTTAAGTGCCTCATAGAGAAAGCGCGACTGTGACTGGCATTGTTGCGTCAGTTCGGGCGACAGATCGGCCGGTGTTACCTCCTTTGATTTACCTTCATATTTTGCCGCGAAATCAAAAAACTCTGTTTCGGGAATGATCTCTGTAACGGGCAAAACCGTAACCGTTCCATTGACGCGCAGCACCCCGTTGGAAAATTCCCGGCCGGGCAAAAAACTTTCCACCACTGCCTCGCTGTCAAAACGCCAGGCCTCCTCTATCGCAGGCAACAGCGCTTCCGCCGTTTTTACCTTGGTGACACCAAAACTGGAACCGTGCGTATTGGGTTTGACAAACAGCGGCATACCCAGCGGCTTGATTTTTTCCAGGTCTGCCGGCTCGCCCCGGCGCAACAATACAGAACCGGCCATCGGTACGGTACCGAACTGCGCCAACTGCAACTTGGTGTTGTGTTTGTTCATGGTCAGGGCGCTCACGTAGCCGTCGCAGCAGGTGTACGGAATACCCAGCATGTCGAAATAACCCTGCATTTTGCCGTCTTCCAGCGGTGCGCCGTGCAGAGCGGCAAACGCACAGTCGAAATGTATCTTTTCGCCGCCCAGCGTCAGGGAAAAATCGTTTTTGTCGATTGGAGTGCCCGAATCGATTTCGTGCCAGTCAGATTTCTGGATATCGATCAAAAAACTGCGGTAGCGGTCTTTTGGCAGGTGTTCGCGTACCACCTGTCCACTTTTGAGCGAGATGACGCGCTCCTCCGAATCGCCGCCGGTAAGGATGGCTATGTTTGTCATGGTAAACCGATTTGCGGCAAAGATAGTGTTGTATTAAAGTTCCGTTAAGGCTTTAAACATTCCCGCGTTCCTTTCGTCTGACATTTGCGATCAGACGCAGGTAAAAATCTATCAAGTGTACCTATGCACAAACTACAGCACCTACTCTGGCGGACCGGTTTCGGTCCCCGCACCAAAAGCTGGGAAAAATGGGCCGCCCTGCCGGAAGCGGCGTGGTGGCCCAAACTAAAAGACGACTCCATTCCCGACCCTGTCTACTTCGATGTGGCCGACAGCGCCATCAAGGGGCTCTTTATGGGTATCAGCGAACTCGGCAAAATGGAGCGTGGCGACCTGTCGAAAGAAGACAAGAAGGAAGTCCGGCAAATGAGCCGCGAAAACCTGCGCAGCCTCAACCTGCACTGGCTGGAGGAAATGACACACACCAAATCTCAACTCCGCGAAAAAATAGCCCTGTTCTGGCACGGGCATTTTGCCAGCCGCAATTTTAACGTCCTCTATCAGCAGCAGATGCTGCATGTCATTCGGGAAAAGGCCCTGGGCAATTTCGGCGACCTGCTGCGCGGCGTGTCCAAATCGGCGGCCATGCTGGCCTTTCTGAACAACCAGCAGAATAAAAAGCAACATCCCAACGAAAATTTTGCCCGCGAGGTGATGGAACTGTTCACCCTCGGACGGGGGCATTACACCGAAACAGACATCAAGGAAGCCGCCCGCGCCTTTACCGGCTGGGGCTTTCGCCTGAACGGCGATTTTGTGTTCCGGAAGGCCCTGCACGACAACAGCAGCAAGACACTGCTCGGTAAAAGCGGGAAATACAATGGCGACGATGTGTTGGACATCCTGCTCGAACAGCGGCAAACCGCCCGGTTCATCGCCCGCAAACTGTACCGCTTCCTGGTCAATGACATGATCGTGCCCGACGACCGCATCACCTGGCTGGGCGACCGCTTCTACGATTCCGGGTATCAGATCATGCGCCTGCTCGACGACATCGTGCGCAGCGACTGGTTCTATGCTCCCGAAAACACGGGCAACAAGATCAAATCGCCCGTCGAACTCTGGGTCGGTATCCGACGGGCTGTCCCCTTCGAACTCGATAACCCGGATACCCAGTTGCTCCTCCAGCGGGCGCTGGGACAGGTGCTTTTTTACCCGCCCAACGTGGCCGGGTGGCCGGGCGGGCGCAACTGGATCGACAGCAGTTCGCTCATGCTGCGCCTGCGCATTCCCCAGATGTTGCCCGACCGGCGCGATTTTGATATTCGCGCCAAAAGCGACGATGACCAGCAAATGGGCCAGGACGAACGTGTCGGCAGCAAAAGAAGACTGGCTGCCGAAATCGACTGGCAACCGGTACTCGATCTTTTTTCGGGTATACCGGAAAAGGAACTGGTAGCGCAGATCGGTGCATATCTGTGGACGGTTTCAAACAGCAAAATGCCCGTAGAAGTGCTCCGGAACCATACCGACGGCAGCAGCCGGGAGGCGCTGATCAAAACGACCATGATACAATTGATGGCGACGCCGGAGTATCAGTTGTGTTAATTGGTTGGCCCCGCGTTATTCATGATCATAATTTAACGGCAACGATATGCTGATCAAACGAAGAGATTTTCTGAAAACAGGCTCGCTGGCAACGGCGTCGATGTTACTGCCCAAATTTTTAAAAGCCGTGGAGGCGCGCGGCGTCTTGCCGGTAAAAGGCAAAAGCCTCGTGGTACTGCAACTCAGCGGCGGCAACGACGGCCTGAACACGGTAGTGCCGGTACGGAACGATATATATTACAAAGAACGGCCGCGGCTTGGTATCAAGCGGGAGAACGCGCTGGCGCTGGGTACGGAAGCAGGCCTGCACCCGTCGCTTTCGGGGCTTAAAGGACTGTTCGACAACGGCGACCTGGCGATCCTGAACAGCGTAGGCTATCCCAATCCCGACCGCTCGCATTTTCGCAGTATGGATATCTGGCACTCGGCAAGCCCTGCCAGCGAATACTGGCAGACGGGCTGGCTGGGCCGATACCTCGATGCGCAGTGCAGCGGTGCCCCTGCCCGTAACAACGGATGTTCGTCGGCAGCCCTGGAGATCGACGATACGCTCAGTCTGGTGCTGAAGGGCGAAAAGGCGAAAGGCCTGGCCCTGCAGGATCCGAAAAAACTGTTTGAAGCAGCACGAAGCCCGTATTTCACGGCGTATGCCGAAGCGCACGGCGATGCAGGCAACGGTGAAACGCAGGTGGATTACCTGTACAAAACAATGGCGGAAACCCTGTCGAGCGCCGATTATCTGTACCAGCAAAGTCGCCGCAAACCGGCCGGCGCAGGCTATCCCGCTACCGAACTGGGCAAAAACCTGAAAACCATCGCATCGCTGATCCTCGCTGATACCGATACCCCGGTGTACTATGTGTCGCTGGGAAGTTTCGACACTCACATCAATCAGGACGGGCAACAAAAGAGGCTGTTCGACCAGATGAACGGGGCCATCGAGGCTTTTGTGAAAGACATGAAGGCAAACGGCAAATGGGACGACGTACTGCTGGTCACCTTCTCCGAATTTGGTCGCCGGGTGTCGCAAAATGCCTCCGGCGGCACCGATCACGGCACCGCCAACCAGATGTTTTTCATGAGTGGAGCGCTCCGGCAAAAAGGGCTGGTAAACCCCTTGCCCGACCTGTCCGATCTGGAGGATGGTGATTTGAAATACAAAGTGGATTTCCGGCAGGTATATGCCACCTTGCTGAACAACTGGCTGGGCGCCGATGCCAACGCCATCTTGGGCAGTTCTTTTAAGACCCTGGACCTGGTCTGAAAGCGATATGTCCGGGTTTCGGGTAATGATCAGTATTTGACCACGCGTTTCTCGGTGACCTGATGGTCGGCCTGGACTTCAATCATGTAGGCTCCGTTGGGGTTGCCCGTCAGGTCGATCAGGCCATTATCGGAAAGATGTTCGGTCATCACTTCATGTCCCCTCATGTCGATCACCCGGACAAGCATGTCTTCTTCCCGGCTCTTTACCAGGAGAGGCCCGGTTGTCGGGTTGGGGAAAACCTCCACATCCTGACTGTCGCCGAAAACCACGCCGGTCAGGTCCGAGTAGGTGACCGTTCCGTCGGTATCTACCTGCCGGAGCCGGTAGTAGTTATAGCCTTTCTTTGGCTTGGCATGGAAATACTCATACGTGTTTTCTGCTGACGAGGCGCCTTTTCCGGCTACCTTTCCGATGGTTTGGAATTGCAGACCATCCGGTACCCTGTATTCCACTTCAAAATAGGCATTATCGCGTTCAGAGGCTGTTTTCCAGACCAGCAAAATACCATCGTTTTTGCGTACACCTTCAAAAAAGGTCAGCTCTACGGGCAAAAGCAGGCAGGCTGCTTCTACCTGCGCTACTGAATTGCAGCCGGGGTCATTGTTTGAAATCGATGCATTGCCGGGGCCTGCGAGATAATCGCATATCCCCTGGGCGGCGCAATTGCTCAGCAGGTTATTGCTGGAAATAATCAGGCTGCCACCGCCGATAGTCGCCAGACTGGCAAAGTCTGTTACCGATGTTAGAAACGGATTGGCCGTAATGGAAAAATTTCCGCCAATAGTCGTCAGGTTTGAAAAAGCCCCCAGAGAGGTCAGACCGCCATTGTTGGATACTTCAAAATCGGTTCCGACAGACTCCAGGTTGCCCAGTCCGTTCAACGTCGTCATGTTGGGGTTGGAACTGATGACGAGGTACCTGCCGTTTGTAGCGGCGTTGTTGCCCACTGCAGTCATATTGTTCAAACTGTTCAGCGCCGTCAGCCCGGTATTGTTGTTGATCTGCAGGTAACGGCCGCAAAATGCGACATTGTTCAGACCGTTCAGATCGGTCAGTTGAGGGTTATAGGCAATTTCCAGGGCGCCGTTAACATACCCGACGCCTGACAGGGCACTCAGGCTGGACAGTTGGGCATTTCCGGTAATGGTGAGCGACCCTCCGATAAACGGCAGATTATTCAGACCGTTCAGGTTGGTGAGTGCGTCGTTGTTGTCGATCGTGAGTTCTACGCCGATATTGCCAAGATTGGACAAGCCGCTCAGGGAGGTCAGCGCGGGGTTATTCATGATAAAGAGGCTCTTGGTAATGGAGGTGATATTGCTCAGACCGTTCAGGTTGTTTATATTATTTCCCTGAATCGTGAGGCTTACGTTCAATACCGAACAGCCGGAATAATTATTTGGAAAGTTGTTTACCTGCGATTGGGTACTCAAAGTAAGCGGTGCACCGGGACATTGGGCTGCGACTCGAAAAAAAGAGCAGTAGCCCAGCATACACAAGGCGAGATATTTTTTCATAAAGGGGCGATTATATGGTTGAATTTCCCAAAAGATAAACCTGAGCCATAACGAATCTGTTTTCCACTGAAAGGCAACCAATCTGCAGGAAATAGATTCGTAATGGCTCAGGCCTGCCTGTTTTAGCGGGTATTTCCAAAACAGGAATTTCAAATGTCGATGCAAACATATTCAATTGCCGGCCGATTCCGCGCGGGACGGCATAAATGAAATGTTATCGTTATTTGAACGGGTTTCCAAACTTTTCGTCTGCCATCAAACTATTGTCTGTCAATGTATTAAGAAAGGCGACAAGCGCTTGCTTCTGGTTGTTGTTCAGGTTGAGCCGGAGTGGCTGACCATTCGGTCCAACAAGGCGGTTATCGAGCGCAGGGCTCAGTTGAATGCCGCTGTTGTAGTGTTCGACCACTTCATTCAGGGTGTTGAACCGGCCGTCGTGCATATACGGACCTGCGACACCGATGTTCTTGAGCGAAGGCGCTTTGAAGACAACTGTTTCACCCGCGTCGAGGCCATTGCTGCGGCTGTTGGCAGCCAGGGCAAAGGTGGGCGGCTGGTGGCACCCGGCGCACCCGGCGCCGCCGGCATTCGGTGGTGCGAGAAAAAGATTCTTGCCCGTATTTTCCATTTGGGTGAAATTGGGAAATGGCAGGTTGGCCGCGCCGTTGGGCTGGGCGGGGTTGAACACCTGGGCAAATCCTTCGTCGAACTTGCTTCCGGTAGACTGAATGCTCCTGACAAATTGCGCCAGGGCAAGTTTCATGCTGTTTTCGGTGATATCCGAAGTGCCGAATGCCTGTTTGAACAGAACGGGGTAGTATTCCAGTTTCCGCATTTTCCGAAGGAGGGAGTCTATACCGCCTGCGCTGTCGTCGAAGCCCATTTCGACGTGGTCCTTGATGGGTCGTGTGACCTGATCCTCCACATCGGCCGCCCTTTTGTCCCAAAACATCCGTTCGCCCGTATAGAAATTGGCGTTCGCCAGCCGCATGGAATGGGCGCCGGTAAGTCCGCCGGTGAAGCCCTCGCTCAGCCGCTTGTCGTCGGTGAATCCTTTTTGCTGGATATGGCACGATGCGCAGGCAACCGTATTATTGAGGCTCAGGTTTTTATCATAAAACAATACCCGGCCCAGCAGAGCGCCGTTATCGGTCACGGTATTGATACTCGGGGCGTTGTCGCTGGCCAGTACATTGGCGTCGTAGTGTACCGGGTAGAGCGGGTTGGCATAGTTGCCCGGCGCATTGAGGTCGATGTGCAGGTATTTGCTGATGATCTCGGCATCGGACGGCTGAACGGGGTCGATAACGACAGTATCATCTTTTTTGCAGGCGGCGAGAGCGAGCAGGATGGCCAGGATAAAAACGGCGATTGGGGACAGGAAAAAGCGTTGTTGCATGGTCGGGAAAGTTTTAGTGTTTCCCCGTTCAGACGGCGCTTCCCATAAAATCCTTCGGCGCGGAAGGATTTTTTTGTAATCCGGTAGATGGTCCGCCGAAATGCTTCTGCCCGAACAACCCTAGTTCTTTACCACCCTTTTCACCAGCCTGCGCCCATCCGCCTGAATTTCAAGGAGATAAACGCCATTGGGTTGATCGCTCAGGTCAATCAAACTGCTTTCGGTAAGGTCTTTGGCCAGGATTTCCTTTCCTGCAAGGTCGGTAACGCGGGCGCTGCGCGTTGTAGCGCTTCCTTTCACGATTATCGGCCCCCTGGTAGGATTTGGAAAAATATCGGGTTCGATATCGGAGTCAATATACACGCTCAGGATGTCGGAATACTCCGAACGGCCGTCAAAATCTACTTGCCGGAGCCGGTAATAGTTGAGCCCTTTGGCCGGATTGGCGTGGAAAAAAGTGTATTTGTTCTCCACGGCAGAAGTGCCGTTACCTGTTTTTTTCCCGATGGTTTGAAAATGCGGGTCATGCTGGCCTTTGAATTCCACTTCAAAGTAGGCATTGTCCTGCTCCGATGCCGTTCTCCAGTTGAGCATTACCCCGCTGCCTTCGGGGTTGCCGCCGAAGTAGGTCAACTCGACGGGTAGCAACGCGCAGGCAACCTCTACCTGCCCGATTGTATTGCAACCGACGGCATTGCTCGAAATGATGGCATTGCCGGGTCCGGACACATAATCGCAAATGCCCTGCGCGGCACAATCGCTTAGTGAAGCGTTCGAGGCAATGGTAAGGTTGCCCGTTACCGATGACATATTGACAAACTCGTCGAGGTCGGTCAAGGCGGGATTATTGTCCACATTGAAGTTGCCGTCGATGGTCGTCAGCCCGGCAAAAGCATTCAGGTTGTTCAGCATCGGGTTGCCCGCGATCTCGAAGTCGCCGTTGACAATGCTGAGTCCGTTCAGGCCATTGATCGTCGTCATTACGGGATTGGAGCCCAGAAAAAAATAACTGCCGGTTTCCGAGATAAGGTCGAGCCCGTTGATGGCAGGCAGGCTGTTGTTGTTGTTGATCGCCAGGAAGCCGTTGATGTAGTTTGGACCGACTTCTGTGAGGCTGGAAAGCGCGGTAACATCCGTCAGTACCGGGTTGAAGGAAATGTTCAGGTAGCTCCCGAGGCTTGGTATGGGGCCAATGCCGTCGAGCGTAGCCAGTTGGGCGTTGCCTTCAATCGACAGGTGGCCACCCAGCCAGGTGAGGTTGTCGAGGCCGCTCAGGCTGGTGAGCATGTCGTTGTTCTCGATTTTCAATTCTACCGCGATCGAGGTGAGGTTGCTCAGGCCGCTCAGGGAGGCCAACTGGGGGTTGTCGCGAAGGATGAGGCTATTGGCTGTAGTTTGGATGCCGTTCAGACCATCGAGGTTGGTGATGTTGTTGCCTGTTATAGTCAGCAGGACAAACATATCCGTACATCCGGGGTAATTGGTTGGAAAGGCATCCACTTGTGCCTGCGAGTTCAGGGTCAGCGGAGCAATTGGGCACTGCGCGCTGACGGCGTTTGTAATGCACAACGCAATGAAAACAAGTGTAATGTATTTTTTCATGTAATGGTTTTTGCAGTAATGAACGTGTCGAGACCCAACATGCCTAAAAACAACTAAGCAAAAAACGCACGTGAAACGAAGCGTTTTTTGCCCAGCAGAATTCAGATGTTAGCCTTGTCGTTTGAAGCGTTTTCTTCAAACACAGTCTGCAAAGATATTTCAGGTTATCAAAGGGCGCAACACAAACCGGTATATTTAACCGATAGGAGAACAGCAACATGGCATACGCCCGGTAAATTATTCCACGAGGATTTCATCTGCAAACACCCAGCATTTCTGTCCGGCGCCGGGGTGCCAACCCGGGTTTTTGAGCAGGCTCTCCACTTTCACTTTCAAGTACCGGGCCTTAACAGGCTGAGGCGCCGGTTCGCTGATAATGCCGGTTTTGATCTCCTGCATGCCTCCCGGCACGGGATATTGCGCCCGAATGCAGGGCTTCCAGTTGCGCCCGTCGTCAGAAGTCCAGACCTGCAGACCATGCGGAGCAAATATCCAGGAGCCGTTGTTTTCGGCATAGTGAACGCTGAGGCGGTGAAAGTCGATGGCTGTTCCAAAATCAAGCGTGGCGATGAGGTGTTCGCCTTCATAGCCGATAAAGGTTTTGTCTGTGTACACCGGACCGATCTGACCATCTGACAGCGATGCAGCGCCCGAGCCGGGGTATTTTGGCGAGGGTGGGGAGGCCAGCACCACTGTTTTCGGGCTCCATTTTCTTTTGACAAAGGAGGCTTCTACGGGCGGACTGTTCTCCCAGCCTTCCCTTGCCGCGATTGCCCGGAGGGTGACCGACTGGTCGAACACCAGCGGTGCGCCCTTGTAGCGGTACGACTGGGTCGTAGGGGAGGCCTGATCCAGGGTATAGAACAAACCGACGTTTTTGAAAGGAAAGTCCAGCATCACCTGCACCGTATCTTCGAATATATTCCGGCCGTAAAGCAGTTTGGGCGCGCGCAGTTGCAGCATTGCCGTGGTCGAATCCGGCGCTGCGCCTTTGTCGATGTGCATCCCGGGTACCCGGTTTTTTAATTGCTCCAGTCCGGCATCCGTCATCCCGCTTTTCCAAACATAAAGGTTCTGCAAAGCAGGCAAGGCGCACAGTGTTTCCACGGCGCCGTCGTCGACCATGGTGTTGGTGATGTTCAGATAATTGAGGTATTTCAGGCCGGACAGGTTTTTCAATCCGGTATTGGTGACCGGGGTATTCGACAGGTTGACACGCGTCAGGTTGGGCATGTCCCGGAGTGCGGAAAGCAGGGCGTCGTCTGCGTTGGAATGGCCCAGGTCGAGGTGTACCACCTGTGATTTTACCTTTTTCAGCAGTTGGATACAGGCAGCGTCGAGGTTTTTTCTTCCGGTTAGCGATACCGAGAGCCAGGGAATATTCTGCCCCAGCCGGGTGACGGACACCTGGTTTTTCAAGAGAAGGCCGATCACATCCGCGTCGACAGCCTCCACCTGAACAGGCGGGAAAACCGGTATGTCGGCACTTTCCGGCACTTTGAGTGCGTCTGCGGGCAGGGAAAAACTTGCGCCAAGCTCGATCCATTGTCCGATCAGCGCAATTTCCGACGGAGAAAGTGCTTTTTTACCCTTGGGAGGCATGCGGTCTTCATCGTGGGCGGGCAGGGTGATGCGCCGGTAGAGCGCGCTGGAATCCGGCCGGCCGGGCACGAGCACGGGGCCGTTTTTACCACCCGACAACAAGCCCTCCGGACTGTCAAGCAGCAAGTCGCCTTTCTTCTTATTCGGGTTGTGGCAGCCCGTGCACCGCTTTTCGAGTATGGGCCGGATGCGGGCCTCATAGGCGGTCAAACCGGAAAAGTCTTCCGACATTGCATCGCTCTGGTCCGCCTCGCGGTTCAGCGGTTCGGTCAGGTAACCTTCTCCGTGAGTAAGCGAGCCGCCAAAATGTCCGGCGAGCGAGACCGCTCCCAAAGTGACAAATATGGCCGCATGGAACCATTTGGTATGGCGCAGCAGCCAGGTGATGATGGCCAGCGTCGCCGACGCAAATCCGAACCATTGGTGGCGTTGCAGCAGCGCTTCGTCGTATGACCCGTCCTGTGCCAACAGCCAGCCGCAGCCTGCCGCTGCTGCGGCCGATAGCGCCGCCACTAATGCTGTAAGGTGCAGGGCAGACCGGAACGCATCTTTTTTTTGCAGGCGGGAAGCGACGACCAATATACCTGCGAGGACCAGGAACCCTATGGGCAGGTGCAACAGCAGGAGGTGCAGACGGCCGAAAAACGCAGTCAGGGGTATCATGGCTGGTTGTTGTTATCAGTTTTATATACTGCTGGTTGGCCGACACATTCCATCATTGTAATCTTTTCCATGCCCAAAGGTTTGGGCAAATGTAGCCGGCCTTTCCTACTTTTACTGCGCAAAAATTACTTCTGATGTCAAAAACTACCTGCTCTATCGCCTGCTCCCTGGCTGCTCTGGTAATCGTGCTCGCCAACTGCCGCAACGAGATGCCTTCCAACATGGTCGATCCTCCCGTAATGCCGCCGGGCACGACATTCCTGGAGCCTTCGCCCCAGCGCAACGGCGACCCGGTGGCAGGTTATAATTACCTGATCTACGGCGATTTTATCAGCAGCGGTGTGCCCCTGGCCGTGTTCAAACAGGTGTTTGGCGGCAACAGTCCCGACGACCTCGACCGCACAGGCGACGCAGACGGGATTGCGTTCCGCTTCAACGTGGTGAACGCCTCGAACGGGGTAAAGGTGGTGGCGCCAACGTGCCTCACCTGCCACGCCGAACGCCTGAACGGTCAGGTACTTGTCGGCCTGGGCAGCAACACTTACGACTATACCACAGACCAGGCTGCCATGTTCCAGTCGGCCGACCTGGCGGTAAAGTTCATCTACGGCGACAACTCGCCGGAGTGGGCCGCCTATTACCCCGCCAGCCGCGCCTACAAGGCCATCGGGCCCTATATCCTGACCAAAACCCGCGGCGTCAATCCTGCCGATAAAATTTTCGCCACCCTTTCCGCACATCGCCGTGCCGACGACCTTACCTGGATCGACGACCAGCAGTTCAGTGTTCCACTCGAGGCCGTGCCCACCGATGTGCCCGCATGGTGGCTGATGAAAAAGAAAAATGCCCTGTACTACAACGGTCTGGGCAGGGGCGACTTTGCGCGCCTGTCTGCCGCTTCAGGCATGCTCACCATGCTCGACAGCGCCGAAGCACGCCGCATCGACAACCGCTTCCCCGATCTGATGGCCTGGATACGTACCCTCGAAGCGCCGGCGTATCCCTACGCCGTCGATCAGACGCTGGTGGCCGAAGGCAAGATGGTTTTTGAGAAAAATTGCAGCAAATGTCACGGCAAATACGACGACGGCGCTGAAACATATCCCAACCTGCTCGTCGATTTGCCCACAGTGGGTACCGACCCGCTGCTGTCGCAAACCTACCAGACCTACCCCCAATACCACAACTGGTACAACGGAAGCTGGTATGCCGAAGCGCCGAACAAGGGTCAACTCCTGCCCAACAGCGGCTATGTCGCACCTCCTCTCGACGGTATCTGGGCTACGGCGCCCTACCTGCACAATGGATCGGTGCCCACGCTGGAAGACCTGCTGAACAGTCCGCAGCGACCGAAATACTGGAAACGTGTTTTTGAAAATACGGAAGTCAATTACGACAAGGAAAAAGTTGGCTGGCTGTATTCGACACCGGTCTCCAAAACGGATGCCGATACATACGACACGACCCTGCCCGGCTATGGCAACGGCGGGCATACCTTTGGAGATGCGTTGTCAGCGGCCGACCGGAAGGCAGTGGTGGCGTATTTGAAGACGTTGTGAGTATTGTCAGGATAGCAGTTCCCTGATATGCAGAAGACAGTGTGTCTGAGTCGAAGCCAGACTGTCTTTTTGGACTAAGGAACAATAATTACATCAAGTCCGCATTGCCATCTACAAACTTGCAGTCGAACCAGAACGACGTGATGCGCCACACATCGTCGATGCCCCGTTCGAGGTTGAACTCGTAGGAGCCCACAAAAGTCCTCGTATTCCGCCCCGACTCGAGGGGTTTGTAATGGAAGGCGGTACCATAACAGAAAGCGTGGGCATGGTCGTCGCCGTGGACATCCACGACAAAGTTGCCCACCTGGTGGTGAATGGCCTTCAGGTCGCGTAAGCCTTCATCCCACCGCGCCGTGATCTCCTGCGGGGTCAGCATTTCCGGTTCGCGGCCCGATAGCGAACTCATATCCATTTGAACCTGTGCTGCAAAGCATTTTTCCACAATAAGCCAGTTCCGGTTGTCGGTCTGGATAAACAACTGGTTGATCACGTCTATTACCTGCTGGCGTTTGATGAGTATTTCGGCTGAATAATGCATACTGGATCGTTTGATGTTGTTTGCAAATAATGAACACCACGACTACCTCCCGCAAAAACCTGCATCAGTGCCCCGCATATCGCCGTGGCCAAATAATTTCGGGACTCCGCAGCAAAATTCGCCGGTTCGCTGCTCCGCCCCCATGACTTCTATCAGCCCAATCCATGATGTATAAGTACCAGGACCGAATTAATTGATAATTTAAACTTGGTCTTTTGCGTCAATACCGCGTTATTTTTTTCAGCCAGAGCGCTGCTATGCCCTCAAAAAATGCCTTGTCTTGACACAAAACCCCTGCGCTTAATTTTATCAATTAATTCAGTCCCGGTACTTAAGTTTAATCTGCTGACACTTTTGCGCAAAAAAATCGTTTTTTCCGAAAAATCACGGAAGTTTGCTGTCCATCTTATCACTGACAAACGCACCACTCCCGGATGAACGCATTCCGCTCGCTTCTCCTTCCGGTTTTTCTGTTTTTTACAGTCCCGGTTTTCAGCCAAAAAACGCTCCAGTCGCCCGACGAATTCCTCCCGCACCGGCTGGGTGAACAATTTACGCCGCACCATTGGCTGAACGCCTACTTTGAGTACCTCGCCGCCAACGCCCCGACGACCATGCGGCTGGAGAAATACGGCAAAACGAACGAGGCGCGCCCCCTGCAAATCGCCATTTTCGCTTCACCGGAGAACCTGGCGCGGCTGGAACAGATCAGGCTGAACAACCTGCGCCTCGCCGGACTGGCCGACGGGCAACCCGACGCCTCGGATCCTGTGGCCATTGTCTGGCTCAGCATGAGCGTGCATGGCAACGAACCTTCCGGCTCGGAATGCAGCATGCGGCTTGCTTACCAGCTTGCCGGCCAGACGGATGAAAAACTAAAGGGATGGCTCAAGAACACCGTTGTTATTCTCGATCCTTCGCTCAACCCCGACGGCTACGACCGCTACACCCATTGGTATCGCGGCGCCAGCAACCTGCTCAAAAACACCAACAACGACAGCCGGGAGCACAGAGAGCCCTGGCCCGGCGGACGCAGCAACCACTACTATTTTGATCTCAACCGCGACTGGGCTTGGGCCACACAGGCGGAAACACAGCAGCGGCTCGTCGTTTACCAGCAGTGGATGCCCCACGTGCACGCCGATTTGCACGAGCAGTATGTCGACAACCCCTATTACTTCGCACCGGCGGCAGAGCCCATGCACGACTACATCACGCCCTGGCAACGCGAGTTCCAGACGCAGATTGGCGAGAACCACGCCCGCTATTTCGACAACAACGGCTGGTTGTATTTTACCCGCGAAACGTTCGACCTGTTTTATCCTTCCTATGGCGATACGTATCCCATGTTCAGCGGCGCTATCGGCATGACCTATGAACAGGCGGGCCACTCCATGGCGGGGCGCGCAATCGTCAACGGTTATGGCGATACGCTCACCCTCCACGACCGTATCCTGCACCACCTGACCACCAGTATTTCCACGATCGAGATGGGCAGCCGCAATGCGGCAACTATCGTCGAGAATTTTCGGAATTACTACAGCCGCGCCGCGGCCGCGCCGCCCGGCCAATACAAGGCATTTGTAATCCGGGAAAAGAATGACCCCAACAAGGTAAATGCGCTGTGCCGTTTGCTCGACCGCCATCATATCCGCTACGGCAGGGTAGGGGCAGGCCTCTCGGGCGTCAAGGCATTCGACTATGCCAGCGGCAAGGAAACCAGCGTGTCGATCAATCCCAACGATGTGGTGATCAGTGCCTATCAGCCCAAATCCGTTTTACTGGAAGTGCTGTTTGAGCCGGAACCGCACCTGAGCGATTCACTCACCTACGATATCACCGCCTGGGCATTGCCATTCGCCTACGGACTCGATGCCTATGCGCTAAAGGACCGGCTGGAGCCGAAGAAAACATACCAGGCGTTCAAAGCCCAGGAGATCAAACTGGCGGCCTCGCCCTATGCCTGGTGCGTGCACCGCAGGTCCATGGCAGAGGCTGTTTTTGTTGGAGCGGTGCTGCAAAAAGGCGTTAAGGTGCGCACGGCGACCAAGCCGTTCGATATCGCCGATCAGCAATTCGCTGCCGGCGCCTATGTCATCAACCGCGCCGACAACCGAAACATCGCGCCTGCCGAACTCGACCGGATCGTGATGGATGCAGCGGCCCGGGCCAATGTGGCCTTGCACCCCGTTTTTACCGGGTACTCGGGCCACGGCAACGACCTCGGCTCGGACGCTTTCGCGGCCGTAACCAAACCCAATGTAGCGGTCGTATATGGTGATGACGTGGACGATAATTCCTTCGGGCACACCTGGTACTACTTCGAGCAGGACCTTCAGTATCCCGTCACGCCCGTGTCGCTGGACAAACTGCCGCGGGTCAAACTCGGAGAATTCAATACGCTGATCTTTCCGGATGGTTCATACAACCTTACCGATACCCAACTGAAAATTGTGGAAGACTGGGTAAAAAACGGCGGCAAACTGATCACTTTCGAAGGTTCAACCAAGGCATTTGCCGGAAAGGACGGCTTCGACCTGAAGATAAAAGAAGAGCCCAAAAAGGATTCGACAGCCGCCCCCAAGCCATACCGGCAGCGGGAAAGGGAAAACATCAGCGACCAGTTGCCCGGCGCTATCGTCAGGGCAAAGGTCGACGATACCCATCCGCTGGCATTCGGCTTGTCCGACTACTATTTTTCGCTGAAAACAAGCAATACCGTCTATCAAATGCCCGACAAGGCCAGCGCTGCCATCTACCTGGAAGAAGGATTTCAGTCCTACGGCTTTATCGGCAGCCGCGTTAAACCCAACCTGAAAAAAACACCCATTGCCTGTGTGCAGCGGATGGGCAGCGGCCAGGCCATCTTTTTTGCCGATAACCCGCTGTTCCGGTGCTTCTGGGAGGAAGGGAAAATCCTTTTTGCCAACGCGGTATTTTACTGAGCCTGACCCTTAATTACCGATTGGGGGCATTCACACGTGAAAACGACGCATTGGCTAAGTCGCCGGGGTATTGCGAATTCATTGAAGCATTTTTGTGTGCATCAACATAGTCGTTTTGCCAATGAAGCCGGGACTGACCTGCATCTTCCTTCTCCTGACCTGCTTGCAACTGCGGGCGCAATGGCTGGTTGCCGGTCAGGTGGTCGGCGAAGACGGTGAGCCTATTGCCGGTGCAACCCTCAGCGCCGGCGAGAGCCGACAGGTTTCGTCGGACGAACAAGGCTATTTTTCACTGCAACTCGATGAACGCAGTGCAGCAATCGTGGTCAGACATCTCGGGTTTTTTCCCCTGCGTATACTGACCGATACGGTCCCCTTCCGCGAGGGCAGGGCGCAACTCCGGATTCAAATGGCGCCGGTAACGACGATGTTGCCGGAAATCGCCATTTCCGGGCGGCCCATCGAAACAGTTTTCAGAGAGCACTATAATACATTCCTGATCGATTACGGCTTTGCCGGAAAGGATTTGCTGCTCCTGGTCCGGGAGAAAAAGAAGTACTATCTCCGCCTTGTTTCCGATTCGGGAGCGGAATTGTCGGGACTTCAACTGCCCGACGACCGGCCCGCTCTCCTGCACCTGAGTTGCCTGGGTAATTTCCATGTGGCGGGCGACCGGTGGGCATGGGAGATTGCCTGCAACGGGAAACAACTGGATACCTTGCCCCGATATCCGGTTGGCGCCTTTCACGAATTGATCGAACCCTGCGTCCTTCGGGAAGGCGACAATTATTTTTTCCGGAAAGCCGGTGCGCTCCGCCAGGCGGTGCAGTACTGGTGTATTGATGCGGAACAAAATCGCCGCCTGCTGGTGAGCATCCGCGATCAGGTAGCCGAACAACTGCTCATGCGCCAATACCGGTCGATCCTGGCCGCCTATATGCGTACCCTGAATACCATAGACCAGGGAGAGATACTTGCCGGCAACACGTTGCTGACCGATCCGGATCAATTGCTGAAACCGGAAAACCTGCTGAAGATGGCCGAATCGAACGAACTGGTGGCAGCCATCGGGTATTTCGACCTGCTGGCAACCGATTCGGTATACGCTCCCTTGCTGAAGATCGGGAATAAAATAGGGGTGTTCGACCATGTGAACGACGTGTTGCTGCTGTACGATACCGCACTCCGGGGAGATACGGCCGTAGCCATTGAATACCACCGCCGGCCGGGCTGGCGCAAACAACTGATCGTTGATGCCGTACTGGACAGGGTGTACGGCCGTTTTTCGGGAAGAAACGGCGCCTTGTTGCTGAAGGAGATCGACCCGGCTACCGGCCGCGTATGCCGGGAATATGCCCCGGAAGTGGCGCCCTACCTGAGCGAGCGATTTAAAATGCGAAACGGTTACCTGTATTTTATCGGCCAGCCACAGGTGAATGTACCGGACCGTCAACTGTACCGGATCAACCTGTTTGCCTTCGGGAAATGATCAGGCGCCGACGTGTTTCGGAAACATCAGGGTGAAACTGCTGCCTTTTCCCGGCTCGCTTTTCACGTCTACCAGACCCTTGTGGGCGGTCACGATAGCCTTGACATAACTCAAACCGAGCCCGAACCCTTTTACGTCGTGGATATTTCCGGTATGCACGCGGTAGAACTTGTCGAAGATGTGCTTGCGCGCCTCTTTGCCGATACCCACGCCCTTGTCCGTGACCGTTATTTCCACACCGTTGGGCACATCGCGCGTGGCGATGGTGATGTCGGGCTTGTCGGGGCTGTATTTGTTGGCGTTGTCGAGCAGGTTGTGGATGATGCTGGCTATGTGGGTGGCATCGCCTTCAATAACAGGGCGTTCGGCCTGAAGATCGGTATGCAACACGCCATTCCGTTTTTCTACCTGCAGGCTGAAATTATCCACTGCCTGCTGGATCACCTCGTGGAGGTTCATGTCCTCAACACTGATCTGGAAGTCTTTTTTATCGATCAACGCCATCTGGAGTACGCGTTCTACCTGGCTGTTCATCCGCCGGTTTTCCTGGCGAATGATGTCGACAAAGCGCTTGATCTTATCCGGATGGCTCATGATCATCGGACTGCCGATGCTGTCGGCGGCAAGGCTGATGGTGGCAATCGGCGTCTTGAACTCGTGGGTCATGTTGTTGATGAAGTCATTCTTCATCTCCGACAATTGCTTCTGGCGGTAAATAACCTGGATCGTGTACCAGAAACAGAACAGGATGATCCCGGTGAATATAATGGAAAGCACCAGGGTTTTGATCACCGATCCGAGTACCAGACTGGTCCGGCTGGGAAAATACAGCGACAAATAGCCGGGCGACTCCATGTCCTGGGTAAAAAGCGAGACTTTATACGGCGAGTTGTACAGCGTGGGTGCGCCGCCGTGTGTGATTTGCGGACCGCTGTCTTCCACCACATAGTGGTCATTTACGATGACATAGCTGTTGCGCGCCTTGGAATACACGCCGTACTGGTACGCCGCGTTAATGCCCCGGCTCGATATTTCGTCCTGGACCGCTTTGGCGAGCAGGTCGAGCTGTATCCGTTCGGCCAGTGGTTTTGAATCGAGCAGCTCCACCACTTTCATGGTTTCCCACATGATTACATTATCTTCAAAACTCTGCCCGTCGCCCGTGGAAGTAGTCATGTTCTCCAGCGAGCGGGCAGCGTACCCGTTTTCGAGGTACTGAGAAGCCCGGCGCACATTGCCCGATTCGTCGCGCGCCTTGTTCATGGCCTTTATGGCCGAAGACGTTTCCAGAAATTGCAGTTTGCCCGCGACGCGGTTGAGCGCGGCATATACGTTTTTATCGAATTGCTCCTCGTTCAGCCGGATATTCCAGTCGAACCAGTATATCTGCAAGCAGATAATACCGACCAAAGCGACGGTCATCAGGCCGATAATGAGGCGGATACGCTGAGCGTTCATGTGTGATACGGTTGGCTAACTGCCAAGGGCAGTGCCGGTGTTTGGGTAATGCAATTTGGTTTGGACAGTCAAACTCCGGCTATAAACGTTTTTCCGGGCCAAAAGTATGTCCGTTTGAGCGTTTCGGGCGGATGTTTAACCTCGGTTTAACGACGACGACAAAGATTTTGCGCCGCCATCCGGACGAAATGTAAACCTTTGCACGGTGAACTGGCAAAATGCATTAGACGCGTTTCGCGCATATATGTTGCTCGAGCGCTCGTTCAGCCCGAATACCATCGAGGCGTATCTGAACGACGTGGGCCGCTTTGTCCGCTACCTCGAACTGGAGAACCGCCAGGTTCCGCCGCTGGCTGTCCGGCAAAAAGATCTGGCAGATTTCATTTTGTGGATCAACAGGTTAGGCCTGGAGGCCAGTTCCCAGGCACGGCTGATCTCGGGATTGCGCGCTTTTTACAAGTTTTTGCTGGTAGAGGATTTGATCGACGACGATCCTACGGAACTGCTCGACGGCCCGCGCCTGCGCCGCCATATTCCTGAAGTATTATCCGTGCACGAGATACAATCGATGCTTGCCCTGATCGATCTGTCAGAACCCCTCGGCGTGCGCAACCGGGCCATGGTGGAGGTGTTGTATGCCTGCGGCCTGCGCGTCAGCGAACTGATCAACCTCAGGGTCACCAATTTTTATGCTGCAGCGGGTTTTGTCAAGGTGTTGGGAAAAAACGACAAGGAGCGTCTGGTACCTGTCGGAGCGGAAGCAGTGAAGTATGCCGGCATGTACATGGACCACGTGCGCAGCGGGATGAAAATTCGCCCCGGCCATGAAAACTACGTATTTCTGAACCGCAACGGCGCGCGCATGACCCGTGTTATGGTGTTCTATATCATCAGGGAACTCGCCGAAAAAGCGGGAATTACCAAAAAAATAAGCCCCCATACCTTCCGGCATTCTTTTGCGACGCATCTTGTAGAAGGCGGCGCCGACCTCAAGGCCGTTCAGGACATGCTCGGGCATGAAAGCATCACCACCACGGAAATTTACACCCATCTCGACACCGAGTACCTCAAGGAGACCATTTATCTTTACCATCCACGGCTAAAGATGAAAGATGAAAACGGTTGATGCTCCCGGGCAGATGCGCCGGCGTCTGTGCGCACCCCGCATCAGCAATACTGCAACGCAACAGACAATCCTTTGATAAAAACTGGTCCGAAAATGCAATACTGGCTTGTGAAATCAGAACCTGACGTTTATAGTTTTGAACAACTGGTGAAAGACGGCCGTACCCGCTGGGACGGGGTGCGCAACTACCAGGCGCGCAACAACCTGCGCGCCATGCGATCGGGCGACCTTTGTTTGTATTACCATTCGAATATCGGGCTGGAAATAGTGGGCATAGCACGAGTGGCCAAAGAACACTACCCCGATCCTACTGCAGAAAAGGGCGACTGGTCGGCCATAGACCTCGAACCTGCAAAGCCGTTTGAGCGGCACGTTTCGCTGGCAGAAATCAAAAAACACCCCGATCTGCAGCAGCTCGCCCTGGTGCGGAACGGCCGTTTGTCGGTAATGCCCGTTACCTTCGACGAATTTTCCACCCTTCTTGGGCTGGGAAATACAAAACTTTGACCATGATGATTTTTGATTCACGAAGAGGCGGATACGCCGCCCGCTTTTCCGGCGGGGGAGGAATAGGCTGCCTGGTCTTCGGCGTTCTGGGGCTGGTCGCAGCCTACTATATCCTGAAAGGGATGTTCATTGTGTTGTACTATGCTTCACCGGTACTGTTTGCACTGGCGCTCCTTATCAACTGGCGGGCCGTGGCCGACACCCTGAAAAACTGGGTGAAAACCCTGGAAACCAATCCGGTTAGCGCGCTCCTCACCGCAGCACTTGCCGTAGTGGCTTTCCCTGTATTTGCCCTGTACCTGTTTTTAAAGGCGCTGGGATACAATAAAATGGAGGATATCCGCCGGGCGCAGGAGTCTTACGGCAAACCTGCGGACGGTGAATTTGTGGAGTTTGAGGAACTGGAAAGTCATCCCAAGGGCACTGCCGAAGACGATGGACCCATCATTCGGCCGGATTTGCCGGAAAAAGATACGGAACAACCCGGGGCCAATCCTTCCCGACAGCCCGACAATCCGTACGATCAGTTTTTCGGGAAATAAGACACCGTTTTGTCTGCGACCTTCAGCCGGTTTCCAAGCCTCACTCTGGCGATTCGTTTTTTTTCTCCTGTTTCTTGCCCAGCGACTCGCGCAGGTGCATGACGTTGGCGATGATCAGGATATTGAAGAAAAAGGCGAGCAGCGCTTCCGTCGATACGAATATGCGGGCGCTCGAAGAATGGGGAAAAATATCGCCCAGACCCACCGAGGTAAAGGTGGTGATGCTGAAATAAACAAATGTGACAAACTCCTTCAGGATGGACTGGTGCTCCATGATCCCCTGAAAAGCCGTCGCGTCGATCCGGAACAAACAGTAAAAGTCAACGGCGTACGAAAAGATAATCAACAGGATGTTGAAGATGATAAACGACAGGAATTCGTGGTAGAAAAACTCCGTTTCCAGCGTTTTTTTGATCCGGGAAAAGGTCACAAAAATGAAATAGCCGGACTTGCCGACGCTCAGCAGGAACAGCACGATCTCGTTGGTGAACGGTGAAATTTTTTCGTAATAATCCAGCAGAAAAACCACCGTGCCCAGCGCGATCACCAATACAGGTTGAATCGTATTTTTTAACATGACTATTACCCAAACTGCCTACTCTCCCTCGCACTCAGCCATTGCAACCTTCGAGTCCGCCGTGCCGTAATACAACAGCCAGCGCCCCTTGAACCAAACCATACCTTCGAGGAAGCAAACGTTGTTCACCTGTCCGCTGATCTCGTAGGGCCGGTCGGGCGTCAGGAAATGGCGCCCTGACCGGGCGATCATCTTGCCCGGCTTATCCGCCGAAAAGAGCGCCTGCCCGACGGAGTAGGTCATATTCGGGAGCGATTTATCGCCTTTGTCGCCGTCGTTGGCGCTGTTGTACAGGAGCAGAATCCCCTCCTTTCTGAGCAGGGCAAAAGGACCGGGTTCTACCAGTTTGCTGTCGAAATATCCGGGACGGGGGCGCAATACCGGCAAGAGGTTGCCTTTTTTATCCTCCACCGGTGTCCAGGTGATCAGGTCATCCGATGTAGCCAGAAAGATATCCGAGTCGCCCCAGTACATCTGGTACTTGCCGTTGATCTTTTTCGCCACAATCTCGTCGCCTTTCCGTTCGCAAACAACAGCGCCCGATTTGGACCAGTGGTCGCGGTATTTTTTATCGCTCAGTACCAGTCCACGCTTTTCCCAACTCATCAGGGTCGACGAGGTGGCCAGGCACATGCGGGCCGTTTGGCCGTCGTAGGCCGTATAGATCATCACGTAGAGGCCGTCGTCGCGTTTTACCACGCGCGGGTCTTCGCAGCCGCCCTCCCATTCAAAGGTTTTCATCGGGTCGTTATCCGGATACAGCACGGGGATTGCATTTTTGCGAAACGCAAATCCGTCGTGGCTTTTGGCCAGTCCGATGCGGGAGGTGCCTGCATATTTACCCACCTTGTCTTCCGCGCGGTAGAGCATCCAGACCCAGCCGTCTTTTATCACGGCTGTGGGGTTGAATACGTCTTTTTCCTCCCATTGGAGGTTTTGTTTCCGGACCGGACAATAAAACCGGGCAGTAGGGTCCGGTTCGAGTATGGGATTGTAATCATCAATTTTTTTGAAAGGCTGCAAAGTCCATGAACCTTCGTTCAGACTTTTTTTGCCGCCGGAGCAGGCGGTCAGAAGCGCCAGGCAGGTGAAAAAAAGAAGGAAGTGTTTCATCAAGCAAAGTTTAGGCGGATGGGTTTTGTTGAATCATGCGGCAGATTGCCGGTAGCCGCGCATCACGTAAAATACGACGTAGGAAAAACACGCAAAGGGTACCAGCAACGCCATTTTCATGCCGCCGGCCTGCGAGAGCAGTCCCGCGATGGGCGGCATCACGGCGCCGCCTACGATGGCCATGATCACGAGTGATGATGCCAGTTTGCTCTCCGCCGGCGGCAGACCCTTTGTGGCCAGCGCAAAGATCGTCGGGAACATGATACTCTGGCAAAAGTACGTCAGCATGATGCACACGATGCCGGTAAGCCCTCCGGTGGCAAAAGCCAGCGCCACCAGCGCCACCGACGCCATGCAATACCAGGACAATACCACACGCGGCTCTATTCTGCTCATGAGGTAGGTGCCCAGGAACCGCCCGACCATAAAGAGTACCAGGGCAAAGGAGGCGTGGAATCCCGCGATCTGATCGGGAGTCATGCCTTCCGTTACGCGGTAGAGGGTATTTACAAAACCGACGTGCTCGTCTTTTGCAAAGTCGATTTTGAAGTCGACAAAATAACCCCAAAGCGTGGCCTGGGCGCCCACGTTGGCAAACTGGGCCAGCACACCCAGCGACAGGTGCCGGTATTTGCCCAGCAGACCGGGTATGCTCACCCGGCCCTCGGCCAGTTCTTCCTCGCGACCCACCTCCGGCATTTTTGTAAAAGCAAACAACACGGCCACGGCCGCCACGATCACGGCCACGGCGAGGTACGGCCCCTGCACGGAAAGCGCTTCCTGTACCCTGGCCGCCTCGATCTGCTCGGGTGTCATTGTTTCGAGTATGGCTGCGGTGTATTCCTTTTTGGAAAAAATGAACAGGCTGCCGATGATCGGCCCCAGTATGATGCTGATGCCGTTGAACGACTGGGCGAAGTTGATGCGCCATTCCGCATCCTTTTTATCGCCCAGTACCGTGACGTACAGATTGGCAGCCGTTTCGAGAAAGGCCAGCCCCGAGGCGATGGTAAAAAGGGCGAACAGGAAAAAGGCATAGACGCGGATGCCGGCCGCCGGATAAAACAGCAGTGCGCCGCAGGCATACAGCAGCAGCCCGGCGAGAATGCCGCGCTTGTAACCCCATTTGCGCATGAACATGCCTGCCGGAATGGCCATGACAAAGTACCCAAAGTAAAAAGCGGAGTCAACAATGCCTGCCTGCCATCGTTTCAGGTCGAGTGCAAACTGGAAGTGGCGAATCAGTGAACCGTTGAGGCTGTTGGCGATGCCCCACAGGAAAAAGAGGCTGCATACAAGGGCGAAAGGGAGGAGGTAGGGGTTGCGGGAGCCGGAAGTTGAATTCATGGTAGGGAAAGGTGTGTGCGTTCGGGGGGCAAGTTTAGGAAAAGATTACCTGCGAAAGCGGTAGTTTGTCTTCTTTTGTCGGGCCAAATTTTATTATTGATCATGGACAACAATACAACACAGCAAAAAGCGGTCGTCGTCGGCGCCGGATTGGTCGGATCTCTGTGGGCGGTATTCCTCGCCCGACGCGGTTATCAGGTGGAAGTGTACGAACGCCGGCCTGATATGCGCGCCGCCGGGTATTCGGGCGGGCGCTCAATCAACCTTGCCATGAGCGAGCGCGGCTGGAAGGCGGTGGAAAAGGCGGGGATACTGGATAAAATCAAAAAAGTAGCCATTCCCATGCCCGGAAGGATGATGCACGCCGTGAACGGCGACCTCACTTTCCAACCCTACGGCAAGGACGGGGAAGCGATTTACTCGGTTTCCCGCGGCGGACTGAACCTCGAACTGCTGCATATCGCGGGCGAATTTCCAAACGTCCGTTTCTTCTTCGACCATCGCTGTGTCGATGTCGACCTCAATAATCCGGTTATCACCTTTGAGGACATGAAGACCAATGAGATGAAAACAGTTGATGCGCCGCTCATTTTCGCTGCCGACGGTGCATTCAGCGCCGTGCGTTACGCCATTCAGAAGACAGACCGTTTCAACTACAACCAGTTTTACCTCGAACACGGGTATAAGGAACTGACGATCCCGCCCGGCCCCGGCGGGGTGCATCGCCTCGATCCTTCGGCGTTGCATATCTGGCCACGCGGCAATTTCATGCTGATCGCGCTGCCCAATGCCGACGGCAGTTTTACCTGTACCCTGTTTTTGCCCTTTGAAGGTGAAACGTCCTTTGAAAAACTGACCGATAATGCAGCCGTAGATGCCTTTTTCAACCGCTATTTTCCCGATGTGGTACCGCATATGCCTACCCTGCACGACGATTTTTGGGAGAATCCAACCTCTTCGCTGGTCACGGTAAAATGTGCGCCCTGGCAGTGGCAAAACCGCATCCTGCTCATCGGCGACGCGGCACACGCCATCGTACCGTTCTACGGACAGGGCATGAACGCAGGTTTTGAGGATTGCACCATACTTGATGCCATGCACGACGAACTCGGCGGCGACTGGTCGGCGATCATCGCGCAGTTTGCCCGCAGGCATCAGCCCAATGGCAACGCTATCGCCGAACTCGCCCAGCGCAATTTTATCGAAATGCGCGACCTGGTGGCCGATCCGAAGTTTTTGCTCCGCAAAAAGATCGCCGCCTACCTGCACGAAAAGCACCCCGATTTTTTGCCCGTTTATTCGATGGTGACATTCAGCAATACCCCCTACCATATCGCCTTGCAGGAAGACGACGCGCAGAACCAGCTCTTCGAACGCATCCTGAGCCTCGACAATATAGAGCAGGAATGGAATGGCCCTGCGGTGGAAACCGTATTCCGGCAGTGGCGTGAAAAGGGTTAGCCCCCTTCAAGCCCCTTCAATAACGCCGGCCGTTGCGACATCTCGTGGTAGCAGATCACACCCTCGGCGTAATAGTGGCAAACCATGCTCTTGCGCGTCGCACCCGGTCGGGCGATCGGACTGCCGCCGTGCAGCAGGTTGGCATGCCAGATCAGCACGTCGCCGCGTTTGGCAAGAAAAGGCCGCGGTTCCAGGTTGTGGGCGGCGATAAGTTGTGCAATATGGTCTTCATAGCGACGGTTGCTGTGTTCCCCGATGGTTAACGCGGTATTTCCCGAGTTGTAATCTTCCGTGGTGATATAGGGGAGGCGGTGGCTGCCGGGATAATAAAACAGCGGACCGTTTTCCGGGGTGCAGTCCTCCAGCGCGATCCAGGTGGCGATCAGGTAGCCCTGTGGTTCGGTCGTCATGTGGATGGAATCCGAATGTGCGCGTTGTTCACTGCCAAGCGTGAAGTTGAGCGACTGGAAGGGAATAACAGGCTTTCCAAGCAGAAAAGACAGCAGGTGCAACAGTTCGGGATTCCGGAAAAACCGCTCGTTGGCCAGTCGGCTGTGCTCGTAAAAGTTGAATATTTTTCGCCCGGTATAATTGTAGGCTGCTTTTCCGGCCCTTATCTGGGCTTCCACTTCCCTGTTGAGCGCCTCCGTTTCCGCTTGCGGAAAAAAATCTTCCAGGATCATAAATCCATCCTCGATAAAGCGGCGAATCTTGTGTTTCATGGATTCGTCAAATGCCTGAAATTCAGGACTTTGCTCCAGGCGTTCTTTAATGTCGGGCTGATCGATCCACGGAACATCGGGGTGGTGCTTTTTGCCGAAATCACGGCTGCCCAGCGGGCTGTAAATACTTTTATCCAGTCCGTAGCGGCGGTAAAGTTCACGATTCTGCCGCAACTGGTCCGTGTGGAGCAGGTTGTTCACCACATACGCTACTTTAAGATTGCGCAAAAAACCGGTGTATTTCTGGAAGAAGCGTTGGAGGCTGATCATTGCTGGATTGCTCGATTGTTATATTGCTGCATTGTTGCATTGCCGGGATGTTTAGAAGGGACTGGCGAAAGTATAGAATTTGGCGCTTCAACAATACCGGCGGAAAGTGTATCTTTTCACACCAAAACAATGCAGCAATCCAACAAACAAAAGAGCCCGAACGGCCAATGAGGGGACAATTGGCGTACGGGCTCTATAATGAGTTAGTTGAGTGCAGGATCAGGCAGTGCCGCCGGCCATATCCTTTACGAGCAACTGGAAACCGTTGCCGTGGATATTAACGATCTCGATGGCCTGGTCTTTTGCCAGGTATTTGCGCAGTTTGGTCACAAACACGTCCATCGAACGGGCGGTGAAGTAGTTGTCTTCGTGCCATATTTTGTTGAGCGCTTCGGAGCGGGGCATCACGTCGTTCATGTATTTGCAGAACAACTTGAGCAGTTCCGCCTCCTTGGGGCTCAGTTTCCACTGGTTTTCTTCACCCGGCTTGGCATCCGAATAAGTCAGGATGCGCACAGGGTAGTTGAAGTGGTATTTGCCTATGATAAACTCCCGTTGCTCGTCGCGCGGATCGGCATTTTTGTGCAATCGTTTCAGCACGGCCTGAATCCGGTACAACAGTTCTTCCGAGTTGAAGGGTTTGGAAATGTAGTCGTCGGCTCCGATCTTGAAACCCTGCAAGACGTCGTCTTTCATGGTTTTGGCGGTCAGGAAAATGATAGGAACCTCCTGATTGCGTTCGCGTATTTCACGGGCGAGCGTAAAGCCGTCTTTGCGCGGCATCATGACATCGAATACGCAAAGGTCGAAATTGCTCTTTTTAAATGCCTCGAGGCCGAGCACGCCATCGGTTGCCAGCGTCACGTCGTAATCGTGCATTTCAAGGTAAGAACGGAGTACGTCGCCAAAGTTTTGGTCGTCCTCCACCAGCAGAATTTTGTAAGTTGCACTTGCCATAAAAGTCGGTCTGTGGTCAGTGTGATTAGATGATGTTCCAAAGGGGGATTGAATCTGGCTTTTTCAGGGGCATTACGCTTTAACGCATACTCCCCGAATCGAAGTATGTAAAAATGTGGCATCCTGGAAAAAATGTTAAAATTATATTGTGTTGCTCCCTGTCGGGTTGCCGGAGGGTCAGGTTTCCAGGGCTTTGGGCCGGAACAGAGCAGTCAGGAATTGCGTCGTTCGCACCCGGTCCGCGACCAGGAGTACCGCCAGAAGCGGGACGAGCCATACGACCCTTTTCTGAAAACGCGGGTCAATCATGCTGACACCCGAGCAAATAAGGGCATTGGCAAATAAGGCCGTCAAGACAAATACAACCAGCCATTTGTATTGTAACGGTATGTTGTCGGTATTAAACAGGAAGAGCAAAGCCAGCGCGCAAAAGGACAGCATCACCAGCCAGTGCTGGTTCTCGTCGAGCGTGCTTTCCATGCCGGCATCATGGTATTGCAGGGAATGCCGGATGGCAAACAGCCCCTTGGGAAAAACTTCCCTCAGCACGCCGTAGGGATGGCCGTTTTCCAGTTCCCGGAAAACCGTTTTGCCTTCGAAAGTGAAAAACTGCGCCACGGCATCTTCCGTCATCTTTATCGCCAGGTTCTTGATGTTTTCCGGGCTTTTTAAAAAGTCATCCCATACGACTGCAAACAGGCTGTCGTTTGCGGCCCAGCCGCCATTGATGTTGGCGGGGCTGGCCGGGTCCCAGAGCAAATCGTCGGACTCCCTTTCCCTGCATGCACAAAGAGGCGATGTATTAACCAAACAGAATTTATTCAGATGTGGTATTAATAGTTCCGTCCGGTGCAGATGGCTGATCAGAAAGATGTGTTGAGCCCTGGAAAAAACAAAGCCGCCGCCGTACAGAAAACTCAGTGCAGGAATGGTGAGGGCGCCGGTCAAACCAATTGCGGCAACGAGTGCCAGTTTGCGAGCCGGTATCCCCTTCAGCCTGAACAGCCGGCCGGCAAGGAGCATAAGAAGGGGCAGAAACAGTATCCAGCGGTGCGAATGATGCGCTGCAATCCCGAACCACAGGATGAGGCCGGCGCCGGCAGCGACATGCCGCGATGTTTTTCCCCACAATAATATGGCGGAAGCGAGGATCAGGAGCGGTGTCAGGAAGTCGGGCATCAACATGGTGGTCGTGATACCGGCACAAGTACCCAGCGTGAGCACAAACACCGTCGCCAGGGGCATGTAAACAGGCAGTTGCGGGAAAAAGACCCGGGTGAACTGGTGGATAATCCAGGATGTTAGCCATGCCTGTACAAAAGCGACCAGCCACAGGCTTTCCATCAAACTGACGTGTCGCATAAATATCCCGTAGGCCATAGGCCGGAAGTCGGAAACGACGCCTTTAAAACCGGCCAACACGTAGGAGCCGGTATCGGAAAACAAAAACGGAAAATTGTTTTGGAACGCGGGCGTCATCAGGGTGAGCGTGCCGGCAAAAATGGACAACGCCCATTGACGCTTTGAAATTTGGTGGATGATTTTCATGGGTAGGGTTGGTTTCCGTAAAGCAGTAATTAAGGTAGTTTGGCACATTCCACAGCATGATAACCGCCGCCCGTCGAAAAATATTAGCGGATAAGGCAGTAACGCGCAACTTCGTTTGACCGCTGTTGTCTTTGCAGACGTTTGTTAAAACTTTGCTAAAACTGGCAACAGTATTTGTTACTACGAAATATTTCGTAGTAACTTTCCCCTGAAATCAGCCGTCTGCTATGCGGCGCCCCTTGTAACCGGCACCTCCTGTCACGACAAAAACAACTTTACTCTGGTTATGAAAACAATCAGTGCCATCCTGTCCGCAGCGTTCGTCCTGATGCCCTGGATCGTCGAACCGCTATTATCCCAGGAAAATATCCCTTCGCCACAAGAAAAGAAGGTCACCATTACCAGGCGTTCGGTCGACGCAGACGGATCTGAAACAACCGAGATCATCGTCAAAAAAGGCAAGGCTGCCGAGAATTTCGACCTGGACAAATACCTCAGTGAAAACAGTTCCGACAATGTGCAGGTTGATGTGCTTGTAGAAGAGGGCACTGAAGATGAAAAAACCGTTATCCTGAAACGCTCACCCGGAAACGGCGCAAAGTATGACCACAATTACAACTATAACTACAATTACGACTACGATTATAACTACGACTACAACCGGGCAGAAGCGCCGCGAAGCGGTAAAAAGGCATTTCTTGGTGTCGAGGAAGACTCCGATGAAGATGCCGACGAGCCGGGCCTCGTTGTAGAAGTTATTCGCGGTTCTGCTGCCGACAAGGCCGGTCTGCGCCACAACGACAAAATCCTGAAACTCAACGACCAGAAAACCAATCGCTGGAGCGATCTCACCGGTTTTATGCGCGATGCCAAACCGGGCGACAAGGTAACGATCACCTACAGTCGCAATGGCAAGCAGTATACGACGGAGGCCCTGCTCACCACCCGCAACGACGTCAAAAGCGAAGACAAGGGGCCAAAAGGCTTTTTTGGAGTGTCTGATGAAGACGACAACGACGAGGAGCCCGGCGTAGCCGTCAGTATTACCAGGAACTCCGGTGCTGAAAAAGCCGGTTTGCAGGACGGCGATGTGATCTTCCAACTCAACGATACGGAGATTCGCGACTTTGAAGACATCAGCGATTTTATGGCCTACACGGCTCCGGGCGACAAGATTAAGGTGGTTTTTGAACGCGCGGGCAAGCGCAACAACGTGGATGTCACGCTGGGTGAGCAAAAATCATGGAACTGGGCCGAATGGAACACAGGCAAGATCAAACTCGATGACCTCGACCTTAATTTCCGGGATAAAGAGGCCTGTCTGGGTGTTTATACGGGTATTGGCACACAATCCGAGGTGCGCGGAGCGGAAATTACCAGTTTTACAACGGAAAGTGCGGCCCGGGAGGCCCAGATGCAGGAGGGCGACCTGATTACCGCCATCAACGGGCAACGCGTACAGGGCCACGGCGAGTTGTGGAATGCGATTGCCAAATTTAAGGCAGGCGATAAGGTGAGCGTGGAATTCCTGCGGGATAACCAGACCAACGTGATCGAGGTTAGCCTCAAAGGATGTCGCGACAACTCCGGTCGAGTGCAACTGTTCGATACGGACGAGGGCGGCGACAACAGCAGCCGGCGGTTCTTTATCTGGAACTGGAGCGACGACGAGCGCCAGCGCCTGCGCGAGCGCCATGTCATCACTATCCGTCGCGGCGCCGAAGGCGATGCCCCGAAGGTGAACACTGCACCGGGCACAGAACCCGTTGCTGCTGATCGCAAACTTAATCTCCAGACTTTCCGCGCGTACCCTAACCCGACCCAGGGCCAACTGACGGTTGAATTCAGGGGCGAGCCGGTAGCCACCATCGTTTCCCTGTTCGACCTGGGTGGCCGGCAATTGTTCCGTGAAGAGCTCAATGCCTTCAGTGGCGACTACAGTCAGCAGTTCGACCTTTCGGAGTACGCCAAGGGCACTATTATCGTCCATGTGCTGCAAGGCGACAAGGTATACACCGAGCAGGTTGTGATCAATTGAGGAATTATCACCGCCCAAACAGACAAAATATCAGGACCAACGGCCTTCCCGGGAATCTCCCGGGGGGGCCGTTGGTGTATCGTTAAAAAATACTGGCACGAACTTTTCTTTATATTCCGGCATTAATATTTTATAACTTTTCCCGTGAGCACGTATCGCTTAATCCTGTATCAACACCGCGAAAACCGTTGGCACTACGTCCGATTGACGTATCTGCCGGAGGGCAAACTTCGCACAGAGACCGGTTGTTGCGGCCAAAAGCCCGACCTGACTGCTGTTTCTGTCGTGCCGTCGGGAAAGGATGCGGATACGGCGTTGCGGGAATCAGGCGCCAGATGGCAGGCAAAAGGCTATGACAAGCCCTCTCCACAGCACGTTCAGGTGCTCACCCTGCACTTTCAGATGCGCCGCTGGACCGGCTACCCGGCCGCTGCGCCGTGGCACGACGACCTGAGTGCCGGTTATCTCGATCCCATCCATGAGGTGCTCGATTCGACCTGCAACGGGATTTCGCGCGGGAATGAGCGCTTTTCCGGAAACTACCTCTATTACTACACCGTTTTCAACGCCGATCTCGCTCTTGAGGCGGCAGAAAGTATCGCCGCTGCCGCGCCGGTCAAATTCCTGCTCGATATACACGTCGGTCGCCGGGAAAAACAGGTACACATCCCCATCGATCCCAATGTGCCGGAATACCTGCGCTCGCTGTTTCGGATCGTGGAAAAATCGGCACGGAGTATCGCCGGTGAAATACCCACGCTTTTCCCCGGCGATCCACTGCAGCCGGAGTATGTGCCGAACGGCGACGCCCGGAAGCGTATTCGCGGCGACGAGGCCAACGGGCTTCGCCATCTGCTGAAAGAAAAATGGAATTTTGACTCCAATTTCTGGAACCCCCTCACCGAGTCGTCGCCCTCACAGGTTGTCTTCCTGAATGGCATGCCCGACGATAAAATGCAAAAGGTCACCGGACTGATCCGAAAGCATTCCACTGCTCCGCTTTATCTGCTCGATTGCGAGGAGGGAATCTTTGAAATATCCGCAGCCGATATTTTCAAAGGCGTCTATGAAGGCGCCGCATTTGATGGCAACCTCGACTGGATCATTTATTTTTCCCACCATCATACCGTCACGTTCGGTGGCGACTGGCTCGTGGAAGCCGTCAAGGATATCTATAAGGAACAGCCGGAAGCGCTCAATGCCTGGCAGTAGTGGGTTTTCACATTGACAGGAGGGTTCTTCCAGGCATTTTTGTGGAAACGGATAGACCCGGCGCATCAAATTTTCAGCAGACTTTTCTTCCGGTTATCAGTTCCTGACGCCAAACCGTACAGGTCGGGTGTACCGCAAAGGCCGATACTGCCCGTTGCTACTTTTTTACGCCTTCAGGCAGCCCAACCGAGACTTTTAACGTCAATCTTTGCGTTTGCAGAGACAAACCGTTATATCCATGCGAAAAATACCACTTGCCTTTATGTTTGCTGCTGCCGTGCTGTTGTTGTTCCAGACCTTTTGCAAGGAAAACAACATTGAAACGGTGGAAAACAAGGGCGCTGATGGCCGTCTGGAACGCTGGCAGCGCAACAAAAAAGATTTTGCCAAAGAAGGGCTGTACCAGCGTTTTGATCCGGACGGCACGCTGGCCGAGGAGGCACATTACACACACGATACCCTTAATGGCGAGCATAAATACTTTTACAAAGACGGCTCCGTCGAAAGCGTCGAACGCTACCGCATGGGAGTTTACCACGGGAAATACCAGAAATACGGTGAAGACGGCACGCTGCTGCTCGAGCAGGACTTTGTCGACGGCATGATGCAGGGGTTCAGCCTGGCCTATTACCCGAACGGCATGCTGAAGGAAAAAGTGACCATGCGCGGCAACGAGGAAGACGGACCTTTTTGGGAGTACTACGAAAACGGCAAGGTCAGCGCTGAAGGCACCTATTCGCCGGGCGAAGAAGCCCCCCTGGAACAGGGTGAATTGAAGGAATACGACGAAACCGGCACGCTCATTCGCATCGCTGATTGTAAAGACGGGGTCTGCCTCACCCGCTGGAAAAAAGAATAAGTCTGCCCCCTCCCGAACACACGCATAACCATCGCACCATGCATACAATGCTACGAAAAATCAGTCTTGCCTTTTTGTCTGCCCTTATCTTTCAGGCCCAGCCGGTATCTGCCCAGATCACGGGCGGTCAGCAAGTATTCCAGTTCATGACCCTGTCGCCTTCGGCGCGTATCACAGCGCTCGGCGGCGCCCAGATCGCCGTAAAGGACGACGACCTGGCCTTTGCCGCCGCCAATCCCGCGGCGCTCAACCCGCAGATGGACGGCATGCTGACCTTTCAGCACAATTTCTTCCTGACCGATATCCAGCACGGTTATGTCGCCTATGCGCAGCATGTGCCTAAACTGGGCTTTACCTTCCACGGCGGACTGCAGTATATGAACTACGGCGATATCAACCAGGCGGATGAATACGGAACCGTGATCGGGAAAGTAAAAGCCTCCGAAACGGCCTTTACCGTCGGCGGCGCCAGGCCGCTGACCGACCGGATATCGCTCGGACTGAACGTACGGCTCGGGCTTTCCACACTCGATACCTACAAGGCGTCGGCCCTTGCCGCCGATGCCGGGTTGATGTATGCCGATACGGCAAGCCGGTTTATTGCTGCCGTAGTTGTGCGCAACGCAGGCGCTCAACTCTCGTCGTACAATGAGGTCCGGGAAGACCTTCCCTTCGACCTGCAGATCGGCATCAGCAAACAGTTGCGGTACCTGCCGTTCAGGCTCAGCATCATCGCCCACCACTTGCAGCAGTGGAATATTCGCCACAATGATCCCAACTTGCAGGACGACGGTATCCTGCAACTCGGCGACACGCAAAGTTCAACCGGGGGCGGCAACAACGCCGTCGACAATTTCTTCCGGCACCTGGTCTTCAACGGTGAATTCCTGTTGGGCCGCAACGAATCGTTCCGGATACGGGTCGGTTACAACCACTTGCGCAAGAAAGAACTCTCCGTGCGCAACTATCGCAGCCTTGCCGGTTTCTCCGGAGGTATCGGCATCAGGATCAGCCGCTTCCGTATCGACCTCGGTTATGCCGCCTATCACCTGGCGGGCGGGGTCGTGCACCTCGGTATCGGAACCAGGCTCAAAGATTTTTTCTGATGATCTGTTCAGAGAAAATTTAAATCACTTCTTGGAAAATTATCCCTTCTTGAGTTACCTTTGCGTTCGCTTTTGGAAGAGCCTCATTTTGTGAGCGCTTTTTCCATTGATTTTGAACGAGTTACAACAATTTACAGTAAACAAACGGTATGCCTACCATCAATCAACTTGTACGTAACAGCCGCGAGAAGGTCGAGTACAAAAGCAAAAGCCGCGCATTGAACGCTTGTCCGCAACGCCGGGGCGTTTGTACGCGTGTATATACCACCACGCCCAAGAAGCCAAACTCCGCGCTGCGTAAAGTTGCCAAAGTGCGTCTGACCAACAGTATTGAGGTGATCGCCTACATTCCGGGTGAAGGCCACAACCTGCAGGAGCACTCTATTGTACTGGTCCGCGGCGGTCGTGTAAAAGACCTGCCCGGTGTGCGTTATACAATTGTTCGCGGCGCACTCGACACCGCCGGTGTCGTCAACCGCAAGCAGAGCCGCAGCCGCTACGGCACCAAGCGTCCGAAGAAATAATTACCTGATGGTGAATGGCCATTGATGAATAAGGAATCGGAACTGATTCAGCGTTCATCAAAGCGGCATTCATCATTCATCATTCATCATTCATCATTTATAACAAATGCGTAAGCACAAACCGAAACCTCGAGTATTGGCTCCCGATCCGCGCTATAGCGATACGATGGTTACCCGTTTCGTTAATAACCTGATGTGGGAAGGCAAGAAGAGCGTTGCTTTTGGCATTTTTTACGATGCACTGGATATCGTAAAAAGCCGCACCAACGAGGACGAGTTGCAAGTCTGGAAAAAAGCGTTGAACAATGTAATGCCACAAGTGGAAGTGCGCAGCCGCCGTATCGGTGGCGCTACCTTCCAGATCCCGACGGAATTGCCGGCCAACCGGAAAATCTCCATCGGTATGAAGTGGATGATCAAATATGCGCGCGCCCGCAGCGGCAAAGGCATGGCCGAAAAACTGGCTGCCGAAGTAATTGCCGCGAGCAAAGGCGAAGGCAGCGCTGTTAAAAAGCGCGAAGACACGCACAAAATGGCAGAAGCGAACCGTGCTTTTGCGCATTTCAGAGCGTAAGGCCCGGCAGCGCCGTCAAATTCCTACCGTCGAAATTGACCCCGCCCGGACTTTGGCGGGGACAATTTTCGGCGGTATTGGCTTTTAAAGGAGATGGAAAAACAAGATTGTGTTTTTATTTTTCCAAACATTTAAAAAGCCAAACAGCATTACCCCAAATTAACTTTCAACAGTAAGACATTTTTTGCCTAAAAAGCGATACTTTGTTCTGATGTTGCGTCTGAACATCAGTTTTTGAAAAAATATTCATTCACCGGCCTGTCCTTTCCGGCGGGCTCATACAAACAACTGTTATACGTCATGGCAACGGACCTCCGGTTTACCCGAAATATCGGTATCGCCGCACACATTGATGCCGGCAAAACCACCTTTACGGAGCGTGCTCTTTTTTACACCGGCGTCACACACAAAATTGGCGAAGTACACGAGGGCGCTGCTACTATGGACTGGATGGAGCAGGAGCAGGAGCGCGGCATTACCATTACCTCTGCCGCCACCAAATGCGCCTGGACTGTGGAAGGCCAGAAATTTGATTTCAATATCATCGACACACCCGGCCACGTTGACTTCACCGTAGAAGTTAACCGTTCGCTGCGTGTACTCGATGGCCTGGTGTTCCTGTTTTCGGCTGTCGACGGTGTTGAGCCGCAGTCGGAAACCAACTGGCGCCTCGCCGACAACTATAAAGTACCGCGTATCGCCTTCGTCAACAAGATGGACCGCGCCGGTTCCGACTTTATGATGGTGGTAAAAGATATGAAGGCCAAACTCGGCGCCAATGCAGTACCGCTTCAGGTACCGATCGGTTCGGAGCACAACTTCAAAGGCGTGGTCGATCTCGTGACCAACCAGGCCATCATCTGGAACGAAGCGGACCAGGGTATGACATACGACGTGGTACCCATCCCCGATGATCTGAAAGAACTGGTTGCCGAACAGCGCCAGATCCTCATCGAGGAAGTGGCTTCCTACGACGATAACCTGCTCGAAAAATTCTTCGACGATCCGGACAGCATCACCGTGGAAGAAATGCGTGCTGCCGTCCGTGCTGCCGTTTGCGACCTCAAAATGACTCCGGTCATGTGCGGTTCCGCATTCAAAAATAAAGGTGTACAGGCCTGCCTCGACGCTGCCTGCTACTACCTGCCTGCTCCGATCGACATCGAAGCCGTTAAAGGTATCGACCCGAAAACGGATAAGGAAGTGGAGCGCAAGCCTTCCGCGTCCGAGCCGTTTACGGCACTGGCATTCAAGATCGCTACCGACCCGTTTGTAGGTCGCCTCTGCTTTATCCGGGTGTACTCGGGTCGCCTCGATGCCGGCTCCTATGTCCTCAACACGCGTTCGAGCGACAAAGAGCGTATCAGCCGCCTCTACCAGATGCACGCCAACAAGCAGAACCCGATCGACTCGGTGGAAGCCGGCGACATCGCTGCTGCCGTGGGCTTTAAAGACATCCGCACGGGCGATACGCTCTGCGATGTGGCACACCCGATCATACTCGAAAGCATGGTGTTCCCCGAGCCGGTAATCGGTCTCGCCGTTGAACCCAAAACACAGAAAGACCTGGACAAACTCGGTATGTCACTGGCGAAACTCGCCGAGGAAGATCCGACGTTCCGCGTTCGTTACGACGAAGATACCAACCAGACCGTTATTTCCGGTATGGGTGAGTTGCACCTGGAGATCATTGTGGACCGCCTGCGTCGCGAATTCAAGGTAGAATGCAACCAGGGCGCTCCCCAGGTAAACTACAAAGAGGCACTGACCAAAACGACTTCGCACCGCGAGCGTTTGAAAAAACAAACGGGTGGTTCGGGTCTGTTCGCCGATATGGAATTCACACTCGGTCCTGCCGACGAAGAGTTCCTGCAAAGCGACGATTTCAAATCGGGCAAGAAAAAACTTCAGTTCGAATGGGGAATTGTGGGCGGCGCCATCGACAAGAACTACCAAAAACCGATCATCGACGGCTTCACGCAGATGATGAGCAACGGTATTCTTGCAGGCTACACCATCGATTCGATGAAGGTACGCGTGACGGACGGATCGATGCACGCCGTCGACTCCAAACCGATCGCTTTCGAACTCTGTGCGAAGGAAGGTTTCCGCGCCGCAGCGCCGGCCACCAAGCCCCAGATCATGGAGCCGATGATGAAACTCGAGGTGATCACGCCCGAAGAATACGTCGGTCCGGTAATCGGCGACCTCAACCGCCGTCGCGGCATGCCGAAAGGCCAGGAGCCGCGTATGGGCGGCGCAGTTGCCATCCAGGCAGAAGTGCCACTGGCCGAGATGTTCGGCTATGTGACCCAACTGCGTACCCTGACCTCCGGTCGCGCTTCCTCGACGATGGAATTCAGTCACTACGCGCCGCCGCCTGAAAGTGTGGCCAAAGCGGTGATCGAGAAGGCAAAAGGAACCACCGTCAAAGCCTGATAGTTAAGGGTTGTCGGGTTACGGGTTGAAGGGTTACGAGTTGACGAATAATCAGACATTCCACGATATAAAAATAGAGCCCGGTAGCGCATCGCTGCCGGGCTTCTTTTTTGAGCGACCCCTCCCTGACCTCTCTCTTGGGAGGGGGCAGACGTAGAATCCACCGCATTGACGCTGCTTTAATTACGATTGAAACCAGAAGCAATGTACCCCTCCCCTCGGGGAGAGGAGCCTGTCCCGCACTTTAGTCGGGAGGTCGTGGGTGGTTGAACGCAACCCGCAACCCATAACCCATAACCCGCAAACCCTTACTCCACCACCACCGCCAGTTTCCCGTCTCCACTCGCCGCCAGGCGGGTGATGTTATTGATACCATAAGCCGACAGATCGGCTACCTGTTTCCAGTCGAGGTTGATGCCGGGTTTGAACTGGTAGAGGGTGGCTCCGCGCCCCGAGAGGTAGGTGCCATCGGGTAAAACGGCGAAATCTTCACTGTCGGCGGGCATTTTGACGATGATCTCAAAAGTCTGCTTTTGCGGGTCGTAGGTCTTCAGATACCAGGTTTGTTCGGTCGCTTTTTGTACATAAGCCAGTTTCCCGTCGGGTAGCCGCTGGAGGCAGCGGCCGATATTGGCCGATACGCGGCGCAGTTTCTGCGCTTTGGCACCGGCAGTATACAGGACGTGCTGGCCGCCGTTTTCTCCAACAATAAAAAAGGCTACGAGCGTATCGCTCAGCCAGCAGTGGTATCCTACACCCTGGATGCCTGGGAATTCCGGTCGGCCGTTATCGGAGCGGTCGACCGGAAAGGACCAGAGCCGCTGGCTTCCGTTTTCTTCCACCCGTACGACAGAGAAACGCCGCCCGCCGGGCATGAGCGTCGGTGAATATTCGGCAGTGGCCGGTGTGGCAGTCACCGCTGTTCGTGTCTTCAGCGAAAGGTCCAAAGCGCAAATTTCTGTTTGGGTCGTATCATCAGGCGTTTGGAGGGTGAGGTATAACTCGTTGTTGGAGAAGAAGGAGGGCTGATTATTATAGCCTTTTGGGTTAAAGGCCGTGAGAAAACGCGGGGCGCCCGGTTGCCAGGTATTGTCGGCGCTTTTGCCCAGGGAAAAAAGCAAAATGTCATAGTGGGCAAGGCGCTGGGCCTTTGCGGCTTCGTTGAACGCAAACAGGAATAGCAGAAGAAGGACGATGCGCATGGTTTTGTTCTTTTTGTGCGGCAAAGCTAAGTGAAACGGTGGCAGAGATCGTCTCACGTGTTGTTTTTTGACAAGATTAACGGGTTTTGGGTGTTTACATGCTGATTGTCAGTGGGGAATTGCGACACTTCGTTAAAGTTATGTGAGCGGGTTTCGCTCCACGAACCGTTCAATTCTTTCCCTGCGCTCCAAAACGACCTTTTTTCGTTAAAAAATGCCCTAAAACCATAACTTTTTTTAACCCAACCAAAACATTCCTGCCCGTAACACTGCCCGGCGGGGAATCGTCTGGCCTGTATCTTTCACATCACCAAACCGACTTTCCTCCGTGGCCAGACAACACTTTCTACCGTTTCCCCGGGAGACCGAAACCGGCGATCTTCGCGCCGAAGCCCTGTCCGATCTGCACCATCAACTCAAGGACATGTATCCGCTGGAAGCAGCGGACTGGGATTTATTCCAAAACTGCGTCCGCTGGGAAACCAGCGCCAAAGGCGATCTGCTCCTGCAGCCGGGCCAGATAAGCGACTGCATCCGGTTCCTGCACCGGGGCGCCGTCATCTATTACGACAGCGTGGATGAAGAACAGCAACTGGAGCAGGTGGGCTGGATCGCCCAACCCGGCGAGATGGTGCTGGAGATTATCAGTTTTTTCCAGCGTTGTCCGACGGAAGTTTACCTGAAATGCACGACAGATTGCGCGTTTCTCACCCTGTCGTATACCGACCTGCAGACGTTGTACTTTGCCAGCCCCGCATGGAATACCATCGGTCGGCGCATGACCGAGGAATATATGCTGCTGATGGCCGAGCGCACGCGGTTTCATCGGTTAAACTCTGCGCAGGAGAAATACCGCTACTTCTCCGAGCGTTTTCCCCAGGCACTGCAACTCGTACCCCAGCGCCATATCGCCGCGTTTTTGGGCATCCGTCCCGAAACGCTGAGCCGCCTGCGCAGCAGGAAAATCATTTCTTGATCCAGGTCAATTGTCCCTTCCCCTGAACCCTGTGACCTTTGCAGTACTTCAAATCGATTCATCTTTTTTAACACAACTCATTATCCAACTATGCAAAAGCAAGTTTTTTCCGCCCTGCTGCTCACGGCCGGCTTCATCCTGACAACCGTTACGGCCTGTAAAAAAGACAACGACAACACCGTCACCGACCCTAACGTCGAACTGGCAGCACAGGCCCTGCGTGGCCAGCAACTCGTTACCTCTTCGTTCGGCATTGCCCTGCGCGGCGCCGATGAGGCCGACGGCTTTGCCAGTCAGGGCGCTGACGACCGCTGCGGTACGCTCACCATCACCCCGCTCGATCCCAATGCATTTCCGAAAGTGGTAACGGTCGATTTCGGCACGGGCTGCACAGACAACGACGGCAAGTTCAAATCCGGCAAGGTTATCCTGAGTTTTGGCAAAATATGGGAACCCGGCTCGGAAGTGTCGGTGGAATACGACAACTATACGGAAGACGGCGCGCAATTGTCCGGCAAGATCGTTCTGCAAAACCAGAGCACCCAGAGTGCGGGTGTATTCACCATCCTGGCCCAGAATATCCAGGCGGCTGACGCCAACGGCTACACCCTGGGGTACAACGCCACTGAAACGTTTACCCAAACAGCAGGTTTTGCCACCTGGTGGGATCATAATGACGATGTGTACGACATCTCCGGCAGCGCCAATGCCGTGCTGACCAACGGCGAAACGGTAGACTGGACCATCCAGACGCCCCTGGTAAAAGCAGCCAACTGCTTCTGGGTGAGCGCCGGTACGGGCCTGCTCAATATCAACGGTCTGGCTGTGGGTGTTGACTATGGCGATGGTACCTGCGACAACAAGGCTACGCTGACCATTAACGGGCAGACGTATGTGGTGACGCTGTAAAAGCGGTTTGGATATCTATTGGGCGAGCGGTTCACTTTGCGTGAGCCGCTCGCTTCTTTAGTGGTGATACATGGGAATTATTTATAATCCATAATACTCAAGTGGAGCGGGCAAAACGCTGCATCATGCGGATCGTTGGAAGCGATCACGACGAGGCGATCGGCTGCGTACTCGGCAATGAGATTTTTATACCATTCCACGCCCTGGACATCGAGGTTGGTTGCCGGCTCGTCGAGCAGCAGCACGGGGGTGTCGGAGCAAATGGCGAGCGCGAGTTTTACCCGCTGTTTCATACCCGAAGAAAAAAAGCGGATCTCTTTGGCGCGGGCGCGGGGCAAGGCAAGCAGTTCGTACAGGCGTGCTGGCGTAAACCCGGGCAGGAGGGGCTTGAGACCGGCGTGAAACTTCAGCGCCTCTTCGAGGGTGAACTCTTCGATCAGTTCGATATAGGGCGCCGCATAACTGATATGACGGTACACAGCGTAGGGTTCGACCTTTTTTCCTTCAAACTGGAACTGCACCTGCCCTTTGGAAAGGGACAGGTGGCCGGATAGCACTTTCAGGAGGGTCGATTTGCCGGAGCCGTTGGGGCCGAGAACAGCGCAGCGTTCGCCGGAATGGAAACGGTGGTCGAGCCCCCGGAATATCCAGTCGAAGCGAAAGCGTTTACCCGCGTTTTCAAGGCTTATGGTCATTGGCGTCTAGTCCAGTACAGGCTCGGCTATTTTACCGGTGCCGTTCATGGCCCGGAAACCTTTCATCAGGCCGCGTTTGGCATCGCGCACAAAGGTTACGATCTGGGTGCGGTAAGGTGAAGGCTCGATTTCTTCCTCAATGATAGCCAGCGCCTTGCGCGTACTGAAGCCGTGCACAAACAAGACACGGTAGATGTCTTCGATATGGTGCATGTCGCTGTTGCTGAACCCGCGGCGGCGCAGTCCGATGGTATTGATACCGGCGTACGAAAGGGGTTCACGGGCGGCGGTGACATAGGGCGGTACGTCTTTGCGTACGAGCGAGCCGCCTCCGATCATCACCTGTTCGCCGATGCGAACAAACTGGTGAACGGCGACCATGCCGCCGAGCGTCGCCCATTTCCCGATCTCGATATGGCCCGCCAGGGTGACGTTGTTGGCCAGGATCGAATTGTCGCCGATGATACAATCGTGGGCGATGTGGACATAAGCCATGAGCAGGCAGTTCTCGCCAATGACAGTACGGCCGCCGAAGGCGAGGTTGCCGCGGTTGAGCGTGCAACATTCGCGAACGACCGAGCCGTTGCCGAGTTCGAGCGTGGTGGCTTCGTCGAGTATGTTTTTTGTTTGCGGGGAGGCGCTGATAGACGACCCCGGAAAAAGATGGCAATTTTCGCCGATCCGGGCGCCATTGTAGATATGGACGCCAGAGTCGATCCGGGAGTTATCGCCAATGACAACATCTTGTTCAATAACGGTAAAAGGGCCGATACTGACGTTTTTGCCGATCTTTGCGTCGGAGTGGATGACCCGCAAGCCGTTTGAGTAGCTCATCGAATTAAAATGGTTGAAGCACAGGGCATTGCGCCCTCACGGTTTGTGTTTGTCTCAACTCCCATTGTCAACAGCAATTTCTTTCGTTCTGCGCACGATCTGGGCTGTTAGTTCGCCTTCCGAGACGAGTTTGCTGCCCACATATGCCGTGCCCTGCATGTGAACGATGCCGCGGCGGATGGGTTCGAGAAGTTCCATTTTCAGGATTAAAGTGTCGCCGGGGACGACTTTGGCTTTGAACTTGGTGTTGTCAATTTTCAGGAAATAGGTATCCCAGTTTCCAGGGTCGCTTACGGAGTGCAGCGCGAGGATACCTCCGGTTTGCGCCATTGCCTCGATTTGCAGTACCCCGGGAAATACGGGGTTGTCGGGAAAATGGCCCTGGAAAAAAGCTTCATTCATCGTAACGTTCTTCACCCCGACAACGTGATGGTCGCTCAGTTCTATTACTTTATCGACCAGCAGGAAAGGGTAGCGGTGCGGTAGCATCTTGGCGATCTGCATCACATCGCAAACGGGTTCTTTATCGGGGTCGTATTTGGGTATTCCGAGTAAACGTCTTTTTTCGGTCAGGTGTTTCTTCAGTAGCCTGGCAAATTCGACGTTTGCCGTGTGGCCGGGCTTAGTGGCGACTATTTTACCGCGAATGGGTTTCCCGATAAGCGCCAGGTCGCCGATCACGTCGAGCAGCTTGTGCCGCGCCGGTTCGTTCTGGAAACGCAGTTTGACGGTATTCAATACGCCTTCCGAGTCGACCTTGACGCTCTGCTTGCCCAGTTTTTTGGCCAGGGCATCCAGCTCGGTCTGATCCATTTTCCGGTCGGCGATCACGATAGCGTTGTCGAGGTCGCCGCCTTTGATCAGTCCGATTTCGAGCAACTTCTCCAACTCATGCAAAAACACGAAAGTGCGACAGGACGCGATCTCTTCCACATATTCTTCCATACGGTGAAGCGCCGCGAATTGTTGCCCCAGTACCTTCGAATTAAAATCGATCATGACGGTTGCCTCAAACTCGTCGGAAGGCAGAGCCAGCAGTTCGGTGCCGGTTATTTCGTCCTTGTATGATATCGGTTCCGTGATCTCGAAGTATTCGCGTTCGGCATCCAGTTCCTCCCGCCCGGATTTTTTCAGCGCCTCAACAAAGGGCATTGAGGTGCCGTCCATGATGGGCATTTCGGGACCGTTGATCTCCATCAACACGTTGTCGATGCCCAGGCCGGTCAATGCCGAAAGGACATGTTCGACCGTCGACACCTGCGCTTCGCCGCTGCGGAGCGTGGTACCTCGGTTGGTCGACACCACGAGCTTGACGTCGGCATTGACTACCGGCTGATCAGGCAAATCCACGCGTTGAAAGCGGTAGCCGTGGTTGGCCGGCGCCGGTTTGAAGGTCAGCGTTACTTTTTTTCCCGTATGCAGCCCTACGCCTTTTACGGATACGGGAGACTTAATAGAGGATTGTTTCATAAATCCGGGTGAATTTCAGTGTACAAAGGTACATATCAGCACCGGATTGCGATACATTACCGACCAATTATCAGGGCATTAACATCGTATTCGATGCGTAAATGCCGTTTTTGTGCAAAATATTATTCGGATAAGGCTAAAAAAAGAACGGC
>ERZ724526.94-NODE-94-length-46187-cov-5.054387_pt1 | contig 46187 bp, 39 predicted proteins | sample MGYA00376059_ERZ724526 | MGnify/ENA primary metagenome ERZ724526 (study PRJEB28724, sample SAMN07190883) | activated sludge metagenome | isolation source: activated sludge of sewage treatment plant in Hong Hong | place: Hong Kong | collected 2016-03-17 ...
GCTCCTGAAAATCGCCGCCGCCTTTGCTGCCCGACCCGTTGCGGTCGGAAACCACCGGCAGGTTGCGGTTGAGCAGTTGCGGCATGGTCCGCAACAATTCTTCTGAAGTGATCAGCCGCTCCTCCGACAATACCGACAGCTGTTCGGCCATGTTTTTCAACTCGCGGATGTTTCCGGGCCAGCGGTAGCTCTCCAATACCTGTTCGGCTCTTTCATCAAGGCGGATCGGTTGCATGCGGTATTTTTCGGCAAAATCGTATGCAAATTTCCGGAACAACACATTGATGTCTTCCCGGCGGTCTTTCAACGCAGGCACACGTATGGGCACGGTACTGAGCCTGTAGTAGAGGTCTTCGCGGAATGTGCCTTTGCGGACGCGCTCTTCCAGTGCAACGTTGGTAGCGGCTATGACGCGCACATCGGTCTTTTGAACCTTGGACGAACCCACGCGAATGAATTCGCCCGATTCGAGCATCCGGAGCAGGTATGATTGTGTGTCGAGCGGCATCTCGGCAATCTCGTCCAGAAAAATAGTGCCGCCATTCACCGTCTCGAAATACCCCTTCCGGTCATTCACTGCACCGGTAAAGGAGCCTTTTTCATGCCCGAACAATTCCGAGTTGATGGTGCCCTCCGGAATGGCGCCGCAGTTTACCGCGATAAATTCGTTGTGTTTCCTGCTGCTGAGGCTGTGGATGATCTTGGAAAAAACTTCCTTGCCGACACCGCTCTCTCCCGTGATGAGCACAGTGAGGTCTGTCGGCGCAACGCGGGTGGCCGTTTCGAGCGCAGCATCGAGCAGGTGTGAAGTGCCGACGATACCGAAGCGCTGTTTTATGGATTGGAGGTTGTTAGCCACGTTTTTTGTTATTCCGGTATAATTAATTGGGAGTCAACAAACTGGAGTGTAGGTTTTATGCGGACGGCATCCTTTGGCGGGATACCCAGAAAATACCATTTTGAGGTCGGGATATCACATAATGCAATCATAAGCCTTTTCTCCTTTGTCACGGATTCATCCTCGAATTTCACAGATAATTCAACCGGAAACGCGGTCTGATAAGTTTGTACCGAGACGAGTAAGGAGTCCGGAAGGGTAAAATCCATCCCGGCATTTTGCATTTTATACGCTGCCCTGAGTTCCTTTCCATTGACAAATGATTGACGCATCAAGTTTTCGCCGCCCATTTTCTCTATCATTTCAGGATGCGTCATGGCGATGGCGGTTTCCACATCGTCTTGCAACCAGGCGTTTTTATATCGCTCCATTTGGGCGCAGAGTTCCTTGACAACCGCACTATCCCGGGTATATGTCTGTGCAGAACAAGGCATCCGACAGACCAAAGTCAGAAACAAAACTGCAAAACAGAATCTGACATTCAATGTCATTGTGTACAACTGGTTTAAATAATTCGCCTTAAACGATATCTCCCAATAATGTCGCGCTCGTCGCATCTTTCACCCGTACCATGACGTAATCCCCGGGTTTCAGGCCTTCCTTTTTGGGGAACACCGTCATTTTGTTCTGGCTTGTCCGGCCGCAGAAATCCTTGTCCGACTTCCTGGAATCACCTTCGATCAGCACCCTGAAGGTTTTGCCGATATCTGCCTGGTTGTGTCGCAACGATACGGCATTTTGAAGCCGGATAACCTCGTTGAGGCGGCGCTTTTTGACATCCTCGGGAATATCGTCCGCGTATTTGCGCGCGGCAAGTGTGCCCGGCCGCTCTGAATAATAAAACATATACGACATCGAGTAGCCTGCCCATTCCACCATGCTAAGCGTGTCCTGATGTTCTGCCTCGGTTTCGGAGCAAAAACCTGTGATGATATCGCTCGACACTGCCGCATCGGGCAGTATTCTGCGGATGGCCTCTATGCGCTGCTCGTACCAGGGGCGGTCGTACGTGCGGTTCATCATTTCGAGTACCCTGCTGTTGCCCGATTGCACCGGCAGGTGAATATACTTGCAGATGTTGTCGTAGCGCGCCATGGTGTACAGCACATCGTCGGTCATGTCTTTCGGGTGACTGGTGCTGAAACGGACACGCAAATCCGGATGCACCTGAGCCGTCATTTCCAAAAGCCCGGCGAAATTGACCTTCTCGCCTGTTTCCGGGTTTTCCCATTTGTAGGAGTCCACGTTTTGCCCCAGCAGGGTCACTTCCCGGTAGCCGTTTTCAAACAGGCTGTTCGCTTCGGCAACAATGCTGAACGGGTCGCGGGAGCGCTCGCGCCCACGGGTGAAAGGCACCACGCAGAACGAACACATGTTGTCGCAACCGCGCATGATGCTGATGAACGCCGTGATGCCGTTGCTTTCCAGCCTGACAGGGCTTATATCGGCGTAAGTCTCCTCGCGGCTGAGCAGCACGTTTACCATGCGCTGGCCATCTTCCGCACCGCCGATCAGGTTGGGCAAATCGCGATAGGCGTCCGGACCAACCACTAAATCCACGAGTTTTTCCTCTTCAAGAAATTTCTTTTTCAGACGCTCGGCCATGCATCCCAGGACGCCGACCACCGTACCCGGTCGCCGTTGTTTGATGCTTTCAAAAAATCGCAACCGCTTGCGCACGGTATCTTCAGCCTTTTCCCTGATAGAACAGGTATTGATCAGGATCAGGTCGCTTTCCTCTACGTCGCGGGTAGGGGTATAGCCCACCTCGTTCAGGATACTGGCCACAATCTCGGAATCGCTGAAATTCATCTGGCAGCCGTAACTTTCAATATAGAATTTCTTTCCTCCGGGCACGTGGGCATCCTGCCAGTGCTCTTTGAACAGGACACTTCCCTGCTTCGACTCGTCTATGGCCTTGATGCCTTCCAGTGTTGGGTTATTGTCGTACATATTTGTTGCAGCTTGGCTGGTTTCTCCAAACAGCGTTTGAAGTTACGCGGGCGCAAAGTTAAGCAGTGCAGATGACAAAATGACAGTTGCCCGAAACAACTACCAATCTTTTTTGACCCTGGAAGGTCGCGTGGCGGGAGAGCGCTCGCGGTAAGCCTGTGCATTTTTCTGCTCTTCAGGCAAGATGGCCTGCTGGAGCATACGCCGTGCTGTTTCCGGTGGAAGGCTGGCCGGTGGGACCTCCTTTTCCTGCTTGTCTTGTGCCTTGTCCAGGTATTGTTGCCTTGGGATGGGGCTGGGTGGCGGCGGCGGTGGATTTTTGGGTGGAGGTGGCTGGGGTGGGGGCGGTTGCATCAGCCGTTTGGCAATCTGCAGGTTTTTTTTGGCGTCAGAGCGGTTTGCGGACAGGCGCAGGCTGCGTTCGTAAGCCTCAATGGCTTCAGGCAGTTTGTTCTGACGGAGCAGGGCATTGCCCAGATTGTACAACGCATCGGCCCTGGCAGTATAGGTAGTACTTTGAGCCGCAGCCTCCTTGAACAGCGTTGCCGCTGCCGCCAGATTGCCCTGCTGGTAGGCGGCGTTGCCCGCGTTGTACAATCCGACACCGCTTTCGGCTTTGCGGTAGGCCTTTTCAGCCTTCTCATACGCTCCTTTCTCGTAATAAGACTCTCCTTCCCGCAAAATATGATGCTCTGTCTGTGTGTATCCTTTCAATGCACAACACAGGAAAAATAACAAAGAGAAGTATCTTGAAGTGGTTTGATCCATGTCCTGTCAGGTTTAACTCGAGCGCTCCCGGCCTTTCCACCACAACAGTTGCTCCGTTGTGAGCAGCAACAAGGCAGCGACCAGCAGCCATTGAAAATATGAAACATAACCTGTGTAAGCACGGGCCTCAACAGTAGCCCTGGGCAGGCGGCTTACTGCAGTTTTTATGGTCAGCAAGGCTTGCGATGCTTCCCTGAGGTTACTCGCCGTACCCCCGCCGGCCTGTGCCAGTGCGTTCATCAGGGCCTCATTGGCACTTGTGCGGACTGTTTTTCCGGTGAAATCACGCCGGTAATTTCTGCCGTTTTCCGGGATTACAGCGCCACCGGCGGTACCCACGCCGACGGTGAACACCTGGACGCCTTCTTTCCGGAGTGCCCGCACCAGCGGAATGGCGTTTTCCTCGTGGTTCTCGCCGTCGCTGATGAGGACCAGCGCGCGCCCGGCTTCTCCGCCGGATTCAAACACCCTGTCGGCAAGTTCTATGGCCGATGCGATATTGGTGCCCTGGTCGGTGATGTTATCCGGCTGTGCATTGCGTACAAACATGAGCAGGGCTTCATAATCGTTGGAGAGCGGCATTTGCGGATAGGCATCTCCGGCAAAGAAGATCAGCCCGATACGTTCTCCGTCAAGCGATTCCACCAGTTTTTGAATGAACTGTTTTGCCTGGTCCAGCCGGCTTGGTGAAACATCTTTTGCCAGCATGCTATTTGAAATGTCCAGGGCGATCAGGATGTCTGCGCTGTTTTGCACCTCTCCTTTAACCTGTACGGCTTTGATCGGGTTGGCTATGGCCAAAGCAATTAAAGCCAGACCACTGGCAAACAACACATTTTTTAGCCAAAAGCGCCTGCCGGAGAAGCCCTGAAGCAGGCGCTTTTCCAACGCCGGCGAGCCCAGACGACGCAGGGTCCTTTTCCGCCAGTTCCAGTACGCCAGCAACAGCAGGGCCTGAAGCGCAAGCGCCCATAAAAGGTGGAGCAGGTCCGGACTGTCAAATTCAATACCGTTCAGCATTTCATGGCTGTTTTATACCGTTATTACACGTAGTGGCCCCCAACGCAACAACAACTCCAGGATGAGGAGACAAAATGCCGCATTGAGTAACCAAAAAAACAGGTCGGTTGTGCGCCGCAAGGCAGTGGTGACGACCTTTGTCTTTTCCAGGCTTTCTATTTCCGTGTATATATTCTTTAAGCCTTCAGCCGATCGCGCCCGGTAAAACTTCCCCTGGGTGCGTAGAGCAATTTCTTCCAGCAGTTTTGTATCGAACGACATGGGGCGAAAGGCAAACTGATATGTGCCGTTGGCAAACTGGCGTACGGGCGATTCGACCAGGCCTTCCGTACCGATGCCGATGGTGTATACCCGGACACCCAATGCCCGGGCAATGGCGGCAGCGGTCAGCGGGCCAAGTGTCCCGGTGTTGTTTTCCCCATCGGTGATCAGCAGCACTACCTTGCTTTTGGAAGGACTGTCTTTCAGGTGCTGGACTGCTGTAGCCAGCCCCATGCCGATGGCGGTTCCGTCGGGCAGCCGCCCTGTCTGTATATTATTGATAAAAGCCTGCAACACCCGCCTGTCGTTGGTCAGCGGGCACTGCGTAAAAGCACCGCCGGAGAAAACGACCAGACCAAGTCGGTCGTATGGCCTGCGGCTTACAAAAGAAACGGCCATTTCCTTGGCCACTGAAAGCCTGTCGGGTAGAAAATCCCGCGTGAGCATACTGGCTGAAATATCCATGACCAGCATAATGTCGATGGCGTCGGCTTCAATTTTTTGTTCGTGCCACAAGCGCTGCGGCCGTGCCAACGCAATGATAATCAGCGCCATAGCCATCCAGCGCAGCACCTGTATCCAGTTGCGGGCGTACACTACCCAGGTCTTCACCCCTTTCATGGCTGCAAGCCTCGACACTTGCAGACTGACATGCCGCTTCCGGGCTTCCTTTCTGTACCAGTACATGAAAAACGGCAACAGAAGAAGCAAAAAAAGCCAGAGCGGCTCGGCAAATGCAAAGTTGTTCAGCACTTCAGGTACGGGTGTTTTGACTGGTTTCAGGCGTTGCCTGTGCGGTATTATGGCTTTTGACGACCAGTTGTCGGAGGTCTGCAATTGCCTTTTCGTGTGCGTGTTCGGTCGGTTGGGATTGGGCATATTTTACCAGATCGGTCATGGCCAGAACCTGCAAGGCCTGCGGAATCAGGTCGGCTGGAAATGAAACCGTTTGCAGCAATTGTCCTGTTTCGCCGGTGGTCGATTCCAGTGCCGGAATGTGAAACCGGTGTTCCAGGTATTCCCGCAGGACCAGACTCAGTTTGGCGTAATATTCCTTGACGGGTCCATGCTGCCACGCTTTTGTGCGTTTTAGTTCGTCCAGTTCCTTCAACGCATGTTCATAAGGCGATGGCGCCGGTGCTGCAGAAGGTGCCGGTAAAACTGCGGGCGTATGTTTGGGGCGTTTGGCCATCCGGCGAAGGACAAGAAACAACAGGAACAACAAAATCAGGATCACCACGCCGTAGGGCCAGTTGTCGGTCCAGTTTGGCGGTTCCCGGTGTATGTCGCGTATGGTCTCCATGTCCGACAAGTCAAACCCGCCGGGCGGGTTGCGGACGGTCAGGCGCAGCGAATTCGTCTTCAGCGGGTCACCGATGGCAAGCCGCACGGTCAACGCCGGCAACTCCAGCGTACTGCTGTCGAAAACGATCAGGGCATACTGGCGAACCCATTGCTGGTTGACACGCCGCCACTTGTCAGATCGCGACATGACGTTGTTAAGCGGTATGATGCCTGCCCAGGCGCCGAAATCAACCTGGCCAGGCGCTGCCTGCACCCCCGATACCATGACCCACAACATCGTGGTATCGCCGGCTTCGATACGGTCAGGACGCAGGGCAACAATGGCTGACGCCTGTGCAGTCGAGACCGCCAGGTTTGCCATAAAAAAAAGCAGTCCAAAGACCAGTCGTTTGTACAACGAACCATGTGTTTTGCTGCTTTTATGTTGCCGGATACTTTTTTTCATGCTGAAAAACTACCCGTGTGAAACGATCCTTGATCGCCGGGCAAAGAATTGTAACAATGCGTGTATGTAGGGTTGATGGGTGCCGATGCTCAAAAAATCGGCGCCGGCACGCCGGAACAGGGCCTGTGTCGCGGCGGTATGTGATTCAAAGGAATACCAGTATTGCCGCCGGAGTTGGTTGCTGGTGGTGTCTACCCATATTTGTTCACCCGATTCTGCATCGGCAACACGCAGCACCCCCACATCGGGCAGATCCCGCTCCAGGGGGTCCCAGCAATGGATGCCGACGCAATCGTGCTGCCTGGCCAGTACGCGCAGCGCTTCTTCATAACCCTCCGCGAGGAAGTCGGATAAAACGAAACAAACGCAGCGTTTTTTCAGGCCGTTGTGGATATACCGAAGCGCATCGCCCAACTCGGTTTTTTTACCGACAGGTTTGATGTTCAATACTTCCCGAATGATGCGCAGGATGTGTTGCTTGCCCTTTTTCGGCGGTATATACAGTTCGATCCGGTCTGAAAACAACATCACCCCGACCTTGTCATTGTTGGCAATGGCGGAGAACGCCAGTACGGCGCACAATTCCGTCAGGTATTCCGCTTTGAACTGGTTGTGGCTGCCAAACACCGCCGAGCCGCTGACATCGACGAGCAGCATGACCGTGTTTTCCCTTTCTTCATCGAATACCTTGATAAACGGCTCTCCCGTGCGGGCCGTCACATTCCAATCGATAGCCCGCACATCGTCGCCCGGATAATACAGTCGCACTTCGCTGAACGACATCCCTCTGCCTTTAAAGGCGCTGTGGTAACCGCCTGAAAACAGGTGGCTGCTCAGTCCGCGTGTCTTGATTTCGATGCGGCGCACTTTTTTCAGCAGTTCAGCAGTATCCATATTGAGATTCGAATGCCGGTTTGAAAAACGATTAAGGGATCACGATGGTAGCCAGTATCTTTTCGATAATATCTTCCTGGCTGATATTCTCGGCTTCAGCTTCGAATGTAAGTCCGATGCGGTGGCGGAGCACATCGGGGCATATCGCCCGAACATCATCGGGGGTAACGTACCCGCGACGGTTGATAAACGCCATGGCGCGCGCGGCCTTGGACAATGCGATACTTGCCCTGGGCGAGGCGCCGTAATTGATCAGCGGCGCCAGGTTTTCCATCCCGTACTGGGCGGGATAGCGGGTGGCGAATACGATCTCGAGGATGTATTGTTCGATCTTCTCGTCCAGGTAGATTTTCTTCACCGCTTGCCTGGCCTTCAGCAGTGTATCGACGCTCAGAACTTTGGTTATTTCGGGCGTTTCGTCATTAAGGTTGCGCCGTATGATGCTTCTTTCTTCCTCGAGAGAAGGATACCCGATTTTGACCTTCAGCAAAAAACGGTCGGCCTGCGCTTCCGGCAGGGGATAGGTGCCTTCCTGCTCGATTGGGTTCTGGGTAGCCAGTACGAGGAATGGCTCCTCCAGCGGAAAAGTCTGGGTGCCGATGGTCACCTGTCGCTCCTGCATGGCCTCCAGCAGCGCGCTCTGGACCTTTGCCGGTGCACGGTTTATTTCATCTGCCAAAACGAAATTGGCAAAGATCGGACCTTGCCGGACGGTAAATTGCGACAGCGAGGGGTTGTAAATGGTTGTCCCGACGACATCGGCAGGCAGCAGGTCCGGCGTAAACTGTATGCGGCTGAATTTGGCGTCCACCGCATCAGCCAGCGTTTTGATAGCCAGCGTTTTGGCAAGTCCCGGCATGCCTTCCAGCAGGATGTGTCCCTTGGTCAGTAATCCGACCAGCAGGCGGTTGAGCATGGCGCCCTGGCCCACGATGACTTTGGCGGTTACGGCGTTGAGTTTTTCAAGGAAAGCGCTTTCAGACCGGATAAACTGGTCGAGCGCCTCCATATCCATTTTTTGTTGCATGGATTTCAGGCGAAGGTGTGGTGTAAAAGGAACATAACGGCGGATTGGGGAAATGAGTATGTGGGAACGGGGTTTCGGGGTGACATGGTTGAATCTCCGCTGGACCCGACTTCCGACAGGGCTTGCTGAAAACGGCGGAGAGTAGAAACCACATGAAAAAACACGAACAGCCCGGCAAATCGCAGGGCTGTTCGAATCCAATGGCTGCAGAAGGTTCAAATAGCAACCAACAGCGTATTAACGGTCAGTTTTAAAACATCACCCGCGATACCTTCAAATTTGGTCTTGGAAATAGACATCTCGGAGAGCAGTTCGATTTTCAGTTGAGCCAAACGCCCTTTCATCAGCATGTCAAAATCTTCCCGGGTTATTTGCTGGTCGGCCAGCATGATGGCATACCGGGCAGCGTCTTCCTTGAGGTTGGCATGAAGCGCTTTTGCCGCCTCTTCATAGTGCTGGCGACGGCGCTTTACGTAATTGCCGACGATGTCCACTACCTGATCGTCCAGGCCGTCGAGTGCGGTTTTTATATTGCTTTTCTTATCTGGCATGGTATTGTAATTTTTTGAATGTGAAAAGATCCGTCATCCGGCATAAATGGGTAGCAATCAAAATCCATTCCGGCAATTACTTCTTCTTCGCCAGTTCCGCTTTTTTAATCGCATCGATGCTTTTTCCAACCTGACCTACTGCTTCCTTGATATAATCGTTGCCCAGGACGCCTTTTTCTTTCCAGCGATCAAAAAACGGCATGGCCAGATCGTTTTTCAAGATATTCCATGAGTTGGCGATCTCCATGTTCTTTTTCTGTGTGGCGGCGTGGTCGGCTGCCTGACCCAGTTCTGTCATCAACTTGCCAACGGCATCGGCATGTTTGCCATAGGGTTCCTTTGCCTTGGCCATCAGGTCGGTGAGCCTGCCGCCGAGATTGGTAATATTATCCAGGCCAACCTGATCGAAAGTGGCCGCACAGGACTGCATGGTCGTGGAAACCGAGAAGAACAGAAGCCCCAGGGTGAGAAAAAGGGTGCCGGGCCTGAAAGAGAAAAAAAGCGTTTTCATAATCAGCATTTTAGATTTAAAGTAAACTTGATTTACCGGTGAAAATAGGGCCTTTGGTTTAATTGAATGTCAAAATATTTTCCAGCACCTGCTCAATCAGGTGTTGCTCCGTTTTATGAGGGTCGACGCTGAATGTTCCGTTTGCCCGATTGGCCAGTATGGCGTTGAACGATATGGCGCGGTGCCCCAACAGTTGGGCCAAACCGTAAATCGCAGCCGTTTCCATCTCCAGATTGGTTATTTGTTTGCCCCGGAATTCAAATTGTTGCAGGGCGCCGATCAGTCCCGGGCGACTGATGCCTGCCCGCAATTGTCGCCCCTGCGGACCGTAAAATCCCGAATTGGTTGCAGTGATTCCCCTTACAAAGTTTTTGGTACAGGCCTGTACGAAACCCTGATCCGCATGGGCGAAATAAGGCAGGCTCGGCCACTCGCCCGAGACTTCCATTGCCTTATGGAACGCGTCGACCCATTCATTCTCCCACAATTCAGGGAAATCATAAAAGCGCAGCAGTCCGTCCAGCCCGAATGCTGCCGAAGAAACCAGGAGGTCATCCGCTCCGATATCTGGCTGTATGCCGCCGGAAGTACCGATGCGAACAAAGGTGAGTTGCCGGGGTGGGTTTCTGACTTGCCGGGTAACCAGATCAATGTTGAACAGCGCGTCCATTTCATTCATGACGATATCTACATTGTCTGCGCCTATGCCCGTAGATACAACGCTCAGACGCCGTTTGCCCAGCCAGCCGGTATGCGTCACGAATTCGCGCTTTTGAACCCGGTGTTCCACTTTGTCAAAATAACGGCTCACCCTGGGTACCCTGTCAGGGTCGCCGACGGTAATAATGATCGGGGCGACCTGCTCCGGATGCAGGTTCAGGTGGTAGATGCTTCCATCGGGATTCAGAATCAATTCGGATGATGCTAGTTTCATGTTACTCAGTTAAAATTTCCTTTACAGTTTTATTCGCCGTAATTAAAAAGGAAAAAGACCTTTGCTTTCCGTTGAATGAACAAAAGTAGTCATGCACGCCAAAGAATACATATCAGCACAGTTTCAAGCCCTGCAAGATGACATCTGTCGCCAACTCGAAGCCGCCGACGGGGCAGGCAAGTTTCTGGAAGACAACTGGATACGCCCGGAGGGTGGGGGAGGGCGGAGCCGGGTGCTGGAAGGAAAAATCGTGGAGAAAGGAGGCGTCATGTTCAGCGCCGTACACGGCCCGCTGCCGGAAATGGTTGCCCGAAATATGCAATTACCTCCAACCGACTTTTTCGCCACGGGGGTTTCGATCGTGTTGCACCCGCATTCGCCGATGGCTCCGATCATCCACATGAATGTCCGGTATTTCGAGACCGGTAACGGTCGCTGGTGGTTTGGAGGCGGCATCGATCTGACGCCGCATTATGTGGTTCCGGAAGACGCGCGTTTTTTTCACGAGCAATTGAAGTCTGTCTGCGACAGGTTCGACGCGCGTTTTTATCCCGACTTCAAGCAGCAGGCCGACGATTATTTTTTTCTGCGACACCGCAATGAAACCAGGGGCATCGGCGGCATCTTTTTTGACTATTTGGATGAAAAAACAGGCCTTTCCCAGGAAAATCTGTTTGATTTTGTATTGGCGGTAGGACAAACCTTTGCGCCGGTGTACACAGAACTGCTGCGCCGCGCCGCCGACCGCCCCTGGGGCGAGCCGGAAAAACGCTGGCAGATGTTGCGCCGCGGCCGCTATGTGGAATTTAACCTCGTTTGGGACCGGGGCACTAAATTCGGACTGGAAACCAACGGCCGCGTGGAGTCCATCCTGATGAGCATGCCCCCGGTGGCGCATTGGGCCTACAATTTCCAGCCCGAACCCGAAAGCCCCGAAGCGGATACGCTTGGCTGGCTGCGAAAGGGAGTGAGTTGGGTTTAGTAGACGGATATTGAACGGGAGTCTTATATTTGCCGAAGCAGCGCCAGTCACCTCTACAAACAGCCGGGACGATGAGAAAGAAAAACGACAATAACCTGCATGACGCCATGCAGGACATGTTGAAGGAGTTTAAGTTGAAGCCGCACCTTGACGAAACAAGGGTAAAAATGCTGTGGGAAAAATTGATGGGGAAAACCATCTCGACCTATACTTCCAACGTGGCCGTCCGCAAAAACGTGTTGTATCTCACCATCCTTTCGGCCCCGCTGAAACACGAACTTTCCTATTCCAAAGACAAGATCATCAGCCTGATCAACGACGAAATGGGAGAGGCATACATCAAGGAAGTGGTGATCCGCTGAGCATCCGGCAACCTTTTTTGCCCGGCATGTGTTTCCCGGCGGAACAATCCAGCCACCCATGTCCACACCTGTTTCTGTTTTCTGGCACCGCCGCGACCTGCGTCTCAACGACAATGCCGGGCTGTACCACGCGCTGAGAGGCCCGCATCCTGTGCTTCCGGTTTTTATTTTCGACCGGAATATCCTCGACGACCTGGTAGTCAAAAAAGATCCCCGTGTCGAATTTATCCATCAGAATATCAGCGAGATGAAACGGCAACTGGAAGAGATGGGCGCATCTCTGTTGGTGCGGTATGGTAAACCGGAAGAGGTATGGCCGGATATCCTGCAGGAATTCAACGTCGCTTCGGTGTATACCAACCGCGACTACGAGCCGTATGCAACAGAACGGGATACGGCCATACATGAACTACTCAAAGCGAAAAACATCCCGTTCCACACCTTCAAGGATCACGTGATCTTTGAAAAAGACGAGGTGCTGAAAAGCGATGGAACGCCCTACACGGTTTTTACCCCCTACAGCAGGCGATGGCTCGAAAAACTGGACTCGAAAAAAACACCTCCCGACGAAAACGGGTCAACCTCTTTTTACCTGAAATCCTATCCCAGTGCCAGGCACTTTTCCAACTTTTTCAAAACCTCTCCATTATCCTTGCCTTCACTGGAAAATATGGGTTTTGAACCGGCAGATATCTCCTTTCCCTCCACGACCGTGACCCGGGGCCTGATAAAAAACTACGACAAAACACGCAATTTCCCTGCTGTCGAGGGCACCTCCCGTCTCGGCGTTCATTTTCGCTTCGGTACCATCAGCATTCGGGAGAAGGCCCGCCATGCCCAATCCCTGAACGCCACTTATCTCAACGAATTGATCTGGCGGGATTTCTACAGCCAGATATTGGCCCATTTTCCCCATGTGGCAGACCGCGCCTTCAAACCGGCCTACGACCGGATTAAATGGCGACAAGCGCCCGATGATTTTGACAAGTGGTGCAAAGGCCGCACGGGATACCCCATTGTGGATGCCGGTATGCGGGAATTGAACGCCACGGGTTATATGCACAACCGGGTGCGCATGATTGTCGCCAGTTTCCTGACCAAGCACCTGCTGATCGACTGGCGTCTCGGTGAGGCATATTTTGCCCAAAAACTGCTCGATTTCGACCTGGCCATCAATTCCGGCGGCTGGCAATGGCCCGCAGGTTGCGGCACCGATGCAGCGCCGTATTTCCGGATATTCAACCCGGCAGAACAAACCAAAAAATTTGATCCAGAATACAAATACATCCGGAAATGGGTGCCCGAGTTCGGAACGCCGGCTTATCCGGCGCCAATTGTCGACCACCGATTTGCACGCGAGCGCTGTCTGGACGTATATAAAAAAGCACTGGGTGCTTCATCCGAATGAGTCTGCGCTACATATACCAGCCGTGCGGGTAAGTCTTTAAATCTTCGTGGTGAAAAGCCTCTGTTTGTTTCAACATACGCTGACGAAGGTAACCCAGGCGTGGCGGTGCCAGCACCGGATGTCCTTTGACCAGTACCGGCTGGTAGATATTCTGAAAACGGGTCATCTGCACTTCAAGCGGCTTGCCGGTCACGCTATCCCGGAAAGTCGCCTTTGTTCTGCTTACACTGGCCACCTCTTCATGTGCCTGGGTCAACCAGACATCGCCCAGGGGTTTATTGCTCTTAAAAAGCCGGCGAATCTGGACCAGGGGTTCCCCCGGGGCCTGTTCGATCCGGACCAGGCCTTCTCCTTTGAACGGCTCCCGCATGTTTTTCCCCACATTGCTCAGTATCTCGTCCGCTGAAGCGCCGCCTATGTAGGATGCTCGTATCTTCCAGCCACCCGGATTAAATGGATAGGCCGGTGCGGCCGGGGTGTCTTCTTCTTTCCATTTTCCCGCTTTCCAGCGGCTGGAGGCTGCCATCGTCGCCCAGTGCGACGATTCCCATACCAGGCGATTAAAGGCACTTTGCAGCAATTGTATCTGGCCCAGCGGACCCTGCACGATCATCAGCGGCTCGCCGGGCAGCAGTAGCATACCTTCCGGAGCGACATTCACCTGCACCCTCAGCCGCAAACGCTGCAAATGGTTCAGGTAACTTTCCTGGAAAACAGACCGCCCGCGTGCATCGGTGATGTGTCCCAAGTGGCTGATTACGTCAAACGAGAACCGGAAACGTCGCACATGCTCGGCAAGCAGCCCGGCGCCACAGGCTATGGCAAAGGGTCCTTCCGGTTTGTATACCAGGTGGAACATGACCTGGTTGTCGTAACTGCCATTCATCCAGGATTCCTGGGCGGCGAACGCCGGGCCCAGGTCGGAAAGCCAGTCGAAAGGCGCTGTGGAAAATGAAGTATCGGGCATATCCTGAGATGTTCTGAACGGCTTACTTAATGGTATGGCTGAATAGGTTTATTCCGACAGCAAAATAAAACATATTGCCCAGCAACTGCGGATTTTCATTGTCCCAGTTCAGCCAGTTGTATCCAACACGTATGCGGGCACTGATATAAGAGTTGTCTGTCTGTCCTGCCAGGTCGTAACCGTCGAAATATTTAAGTTTTACATCGGCTGTACAGGCGGCGCCCAGAAAACCACGGGCAAAAAAGAAATCGGAGTAATAGTCCGGCTGCGGGTTGTCCTCCTGTTCGTCGGTACCGGGTGGCTTGAGGATACTGAAACCTGCACAAGCCGAAGGAAATAGTCTGAAACTTCGGTTGTTGAATATATCGTAACCCACTTCCAGCGTGGGGACGATCAATACGCTCGGGTCGTATTTGGGCCACTCGAAACCATCCTGAAAGATCGGTTGCGATAACTTTTGCCAACCGAACGTACACCGCAGTCCAAGATTCCAGCGCTTTACCCAGTAGGCAAGCCCGACCTCGAATCCATACGGCGAGCCGAGGGTTCTTTCCAGTTCCTCTCCCTGCCAGCGGCCGCTGGCAAACAGCACATCGAGGGTAAAGCCCCGATCTCTTCTCACCTGAACGGGTGTGGACGTACCTTCCGTGTACAAATTCGAGCGGATGTACGGGTTAAAGCGGGAATCGGGATGGAGGTGCACAAATGCATCCAGGCGCTTGTTCCATTCGCCGGTGGTTTTTTCCACCTGGTTCAGCCGGAGCAAATAATCCAGTTCGATCAGGGCAAACTGCTTTTCTTCTTCAGACAAAAAACCGCGGCTGATATGCTCGTACAGGTTGAAGCGCTGCTCGTACAAAACGCGATCGAGCCAGGTGAACAGACTGTCGGGCGCAGGCATTTTTTTGTTGCCCAGGGCGAGTCGTTCCATCTCGTCGAATCGCACGATTTCATCGAACAGATTGCCATACGTACCTTCCCAGTAATAGAGCAGCCACCGCTCGTCCCAAACCAGACCGACATGCATGCTGTCTTCCAGAAGCATGAGTGAATCCTGCCAGACGGCGGCCTCTGCCTGGTCGTTGTTCAGGAAGGCGGCGAGGAGCGAAGCCCGTGCTTCGGTGACTTTCTCATTTACCCCCGCCGGTATATCCGGTTGAGCGAACAGAGAAAAAGCAACAAGAAAAAACAAAGAGGAGAATGTAAACCTGACCATCTATGTCGTGTTTGTTTGGATAAATATGTATGTTAGAAGCGCAAGGTGAGTGGCTGAGCCGGATCAATATTTCCCGAAAATACCCGTTTTGCGGGACCTTTTAACCAGATATCTGTGAATTCGCCCGTACGGGCGCCGGGTTTGTAACTCACCCTCAGGTCGCCGCCCAGCGCTTCCACGGAAACGCCGCCATCAGGGCATTCCACATCATTGAAAACAGCATAAGCCAGTGCTGCAGCCGTTACGCCTGTGCCGCAAGCCAGCGTTTCATCTTCCACACCGCGCTCGTACGTTCTGATTTTCAACCTTCCTCCGGGCAGGATCGCAACAAAGTTAACATTGATGCCTTCTTTCTTAAAACGATCTGAGTACCGCACAGACCGGCCTTCATGGCGCATGTCCAAATGTGCTGTGTCATCTACAAAGCGCACGTAGTGCGGAGAACCGGTATTGAGGATAAACACGGCATCTTCCTGTTGAATATTGCCGACGTCCTGCATTTTCAGGACTACATGATAAAATCCCTTGTCGGCAAGATTCTGTTGGCCCGGTACATCCGGGTGCAAGACAAATGCTTCATGCGGTCCGTCTATCGCCAGAAAATGGTAGTGGTTGCTGTCCCGAAGAATACCCCTGTCGAATGCAAATGCGGCAATACATCGCCCTCCGTTGCCGCACATGGTGCTTTCCCGGCCGTCTGCATTGAAATAGATCATCTCGAAATCGAAGTCGGCATGTTGCTCCAGCAGGATCAGCCCATCGGCGCCGATGCCAAAACGCCGGTCGCAAAGTGCGGCAATTTGTTCCGTGTGTTCCCGTCTGAGCCACTGCTGACTTCGCTGGTCGACCATGATGAAGTCGTTGCCTGCGCCTTGATATTTCCAGAATTCCATGTGATTTTTGCTTGCGATCCTTTAAAATTGATTGTCGGCTATATTAATTTTGGATGCAAACGAATGGCTTACGACTTTTGTTTCCAACTTTTCGGCAGAGATTTTGTCTTTTCAAACTAAAATCGGACAGACTGCGTTTTCGTTAACACCTGTTTACCCACGAAAATAACCGGTTTCACTCAATGAAAAATTATCTGTTGATTCTACTCGTCTCATGTACGAGCTCACTGTTGTCTGTTTTTGTTTACAGCAGGATTGCACACTCCAATCGTGTCGTTTGGGAAAACGAAGAAGGAGAGGTTCGGTATACCGGTTTGGTCGATAAATTGTTCAATGCCCGGTCTACCAACTCCTTTCAATCCTCTGCACCGACAAACTTTATTGAGTCGGCCGAAATTGTGACGCCTGCGGTTGTCAACATCCGCGCTTTGCAGGAATCGGGTAGCGGTATCTGGGGCGGCGGCACCATCACCGGTTCCTCCGGATCCGGCGTAATTATGACGCCCGACGGTTATATTGTGACCAACCACCACGTGGTGGAACGCAGCACCGACATCAAGGTTACGCTCGCAGACAAACGTGAGTACAAGGCCAAAGTGATCGGATCAGACCCTTCCACGGATATTACCCTGCTTAAAATTGATGAAGCCAACCTGCCTTTCATTGTTTTCGGGAACAGCGACTCCGTACGTATCGGCGAGTGGGTACTTGCCGTAGGGAATCCGTTTAACCTGGAGAGTACCGTCACAGCCGGCATCATCAGCGCCAAAGGCCGGAATATCAATATCTTGGGCGGCGGGGCAAGCATTGAATCCTTTATCCAGACCGATGCAGCCGTCAATCCCGGCAACAGCGGCGGGGCACTGGTCAACACCGCAGGTGAGTTGATCGGCATCAATACGGCGATCATCACTGAATCAGGCAGTTACGAGGGTTATTCCTTTGCTGTGCCTTCCAACCTCGTGCAAAAGGTCATCCGCGACCTGCGCGAATACGGTCAGGTGCAACGCGCCTACCTGGGGGTGAGTATACAGGACCTGGACAGCGAAACGGCCAGGGAAATCGGGCTGCCAAATGCAGAAGGCGTATATATCAACCGGATCATGCTCAAAGGCGCAGCAGAAGATGCCGGACTGAAAGTTGGAGATGTCATCATCGGGCTCAACAACACACGAATCAAAAGGCTTTCAGAATTGCAGGAGTACATCGGGCGACTGCGTCCCGGCGAAAAGGTGTACATCGAGTATTGGCGTTCCGGTAAAAAATCGCGGATCAGGATCACCCTGAAAGATATCAACAACTCGATAGCAATTGCCCGGGTACGCGGTGATGAACTGGAAAACAACCTCGGGATGGAATTGCGCGACCTGTCGGAAGACGAGGAGAAAAAAATGCGGATACAGGGCGCCCTTGTAACCAGCGTCCGACGGGGAAGTATCATTTACAATACCAATATGCAGCCGGGATTCGTGATTTCCAGTGTAAACGGCAACCGTGTTTCTTCTGCAGCAGAGGCGATAGATGCCATCAAAAACGCGTACAACAGCCTTGTGCTGGACGGATACTACGACGGTGAACCGGACCTGTACTCCTATCGCTTCAGAAAGGGCGAATAGATCGACATGCAGCCCTGGAAACACATCCATATTCTCGGTGCGCCGGGTTCCGGCGTCACAACTTTAGGTAAAGCCCTGGCAGAACGCCTGGGCTTTACCCATTTTGATACGGATGATTATTACTGGTTTACCAACGATGCGCTGCCATACCGGCGCAAACGCAACACAGAGCACCGGCGCACCCTGTTGCAAAATGATTTGAATCAGACAGACAAGTGGGTGCTTTCCGGTGCATTATGCGGCTGGGGGGATACGTTTATCACCGATTTTGACCTGGTGGTTTATGCCTGGTTGCCTGTCGAAACCAGGCTGGAGCGTATCCGGCAGCGGGAGACAGATCGCTATGGCGCTGCGCAGATTGCCCCCGGCGGCGACCTGCATGTTGTTTTTGAAAAATTTATGCAATGGGCTGCCGCCTATGATACGGCTGACGGCAATATAAGAAGCCGGGCAAGCGAGCTCCGCTGGTTGTCGGCGCTCCCTTGCCCGGCGATCAGAATCGAACAGGATATCTCCATACCGGAGGCATTATCCATCATACTGGAAAAAATGCCTTAGATTGTAAACAGACCGGAGTCAGTCCTTCTTCTTTACTTTTTCGGCCTCCTCCTTGAGTTTTTTCAGGTCTTCTTCGACTTTTTTCACCTCCTCCCTTAATTGGGCAAGTTTTTGCGCCTCGACGGCTTGCATTTGTCTGGCGTCTTCTGCTTTCTTGTTTTCACCTGCAACAACCTGAGCGGCATCGCTTTTCACTTTGGCCACTTCGGCCGCAACCTGAGCCTTCAGGTCAGAAAGGGCCTTGGATTCGTTTTCCCGGGTTTGAGCTATGTTTGCAGCCGATTCCTGCCGGGCCTTCTGAACGGCCTCGGCCGCTTCTTTTTGGGCCAGCCCAACCTCTTCTGCCGCTTTTTTGCGTGCGTCAGCGGTCTCTTCGGCGTATTGACGACGTTTTTCTTCTGCTTCACGTCGGGCATTGGCCACCTCCGTAGCGGCTTGAGCGCGGGTATCGGTAATTTCCTTTCGGGCGCGTTCCTGGGCGTCGGCAACGTCCTTCGCAAACCCTGCTTTTTTATCGTCGGCTTCTTTCTTGGCCAGTGAAATCGCTTCAATAGCCTGTTGTTTGGCGGCCGCTACTTCCTTTGCGGCATTTTCGCGGGCAGAAGCAACCTGGTCTGCGGCATCCTGCTTGGCCTTGCCCACGGTTTCGGCGCTGAGCTGTTTTTCCCGGGCGGCGTTTTCGCGTGCAGCCTTCACATCGTTGGCGGCCTGCTGATTGGCCGCAGCAATTTCCGATGCTGCTTTTTCGCGCGCGGCGGCGACATCGTTGGCGAGCCGTTGCCTTTCTCGCGAACTGGCTTCCCGCGCGATGCGCACGCTATCTGCCTCTGCTGTTTTGATACTCAGGATAGCCTGGGAGCTTTGTCTTTTGGCTTCCGCTACGGCATTGGCGCTCTCCTGTTGCGCACGCACCTGCGCCTCGCGTGCAGCAGCGACCTCTTTCGCCGCATTTTCGCGGGCAGCCGCTATTTCGGCGGCGGCTTTTTCCCTTGAAGCGACGACCTCCTGTGAACTGGCACTTACGGTTTCCTGTTGCTTTTTCTTGGCTTCCAGTACGGCATTGGCTGCCTCGGCCTGTATTTGTTTGATGCGCTCGTCGGCTGTCATTTTGGAGTTTGCCACCTCATCGGCATATAGTTTCTGGGCGACATCCGCCTTGGAGTTGGCATCCAGCACCTTGGAACGCGCTTCTTCCTGGGCTCTGATGACCTCCTGCTGGCTGCGTTCGCGGGCTGCCAGCACCTCCTCGGCGCTTTGTTGCTTGATTTTGGCTTCCTGCTCTTTGGCAGCAGCGATGGATTTGGCGAGCTCCTCCTGAATTCGGGCAATTTCTTCTTCAGCCTTTTTCCGGGAAACCAAAACCTGCGCAGCAATAGAATCGCGTTGGTCCTTGGCGCGCGCCTGTACATCGGCAATGGCTTTCGTTGCTTCTTCCTGCACCTGCTGGACGGTTTGGGCGGCTTTTTGCTTGCTCTCAACCACTTGTTTGGCGATCTCCGCTTTTTCCGCTTTTGCCTTTTCCTGCTGATCGACTACTTCATTGCGGGTGCGTTCGATCTCTTCGGCAGCACGCTTCTTCGATTCTGCTACCTCCAACGCGCTGGCTTCTCTCTGTTTGGCCACATTTTCGCGTATTTCGGCGATTTCCGAAGTGCTGTTTTGTTGAACCAATGCCCTTTCCTCGGCAGCCTTTCGGCGGCTTTCCGCGAGTTCTGTAGCCAGTCGCTGCTTTTCCATTACCGAGTTCTCGCGAATATTGGCAATCTCGTTGGCAGCATCTTCACGGGCCTTGAGGATTTGATCAGCCGCCGATTTTTTGGTAGAGACCACGTCTTCCGTGGTTTTGTTCTGCTCCATCTTGGCGCGCTCCCGGGCTTCGGCAACAACACGCGCATTTTCATCGCGAATCCGCTTGAGTTCCTCATCGGCATTGGAGCGTGCCGTGGCGATCTCGTCGCTGTACTGCAGTTTTGCCTGATCGAGCCGTTCCTTGATATTGGATATTTCCTGTGCCGCATTTTCACGCGCCTTTTTCACCTCTTCAGCCGAAGCCAATCTGGCCTTCTGAATCTCCTCTCCGGCTTGCCGACGAGCCTCGTCCACGCTCAGCGTTATTTTGGAAACGGCAGAGTCGGCTTTGGATCGGTTTTGTGATATAATAGCCTGGGCATCTGCCTTGGCTTTTTCTATTTCTGCGAGACTGCTCTTGCGCGCTTCGAGTACTTCATTCGCATATTCCAGTTTTTTCTGGTTTGCAGCATCGCGGGCAGCCGCTACTTCCTGTTGGAGCTGTGCTTTGATAGCATCGGCCCGTTCCTTTTCGGCCTGGATTTCCTTGCGCAGGTTGTCTTTTGTTTTTTCCAGTTCGGCACGCAGGTTGGTTACTTCGTTGTCGCTTACGGCGCCCCCGCTTCCGGCATTTTTATTAGATCCTCCGGCAGGCTTGGCGCCTTTTGTGCCGGTGGCTTCGTTTGATTTGCCGGGAAGCGTAACGGCTGCCCCGGGTGTATCCTTTACCGCATCGCGCTCGATCAGGGCATTGAAACAACTGGCCAGTGTTTTGAACTCGGACTGGCGGTTAGGGTTGATCGTGAACTTGTATTTCTGCCGGTCGACGAAATTGATAAAGTTAACGCCGCTGATGGTAGCGCCCGACAGCCACTCCAGGGCATCGAGGTCGAGCCGGAGGTTGTTCCGGTGCGTTGGGACGGCAGCCGGCACCACTTCATCCATACCGATAAATTTGTATGCCTGCTCGCGACCGCCGGCATCTACAAAAACTACCTGGTCGTCCTGATTAAACTCAATACCACCGACCGAGGTCATTCTGGCAAATATGCCTTTTTCATCTGTGAAGAATTCGATAGCGTAGTTGTAACTTCCCCGCACGACAATGGTGAGCGACGATGAACGGGCAATTTGGATTCCGGAGATTTTTTTGTTTTCTACTACTGCCTTTGAACAGTCCTGCGCCCCGAGAGAGATGCAAAAAGTGAAGGCGGTTAAGATGGGGAGCAGAGTACGGACAATAATTTGCATAAACTGAATAGGGCTTAGACGATTAAGCGTATTGAACGTTGGCGCGGCAATTTAGATTTTTTCCGGCATGGAAAAAAAAGATGCATCGCCATTGTGATATATTACCCAAACATTAGGGGCTAAAAGCCCTATACTGTCCAAATATTTTTCGGAAGACAAAATTAACGGTTTCAAAACACCAACTTTAACGAATCGCGAAGGTTTTCTGAAGCATTATCATGACGCGACCAATAATCGGTCATAATGCTCGATTTTAGAACGCCTTTGCTCAATACATGTCCGTTGTCCAGTTCTTCCCATCCGAGTATCCGGTGCGGAAACGCCGTTTCATACCGTATGGACAGGCTGCGCGGAAGGGTTGAGTAAGTCACCCGAAGCTCACTTTCATTTCCCGCCGCCTTTATACTCACCTCAGCAGGGTATGTCTGATAGGGGATATGCCGGAAACGAAAGAAAAAGGGTGAAGGAATCAAGGTAACCTTTCCGGTCGGAAGGGTGGCGGGGTTTATCCGCAGCCGCGTCCACAGTTCATCTTCAAGCATGGCCTGCTCCAGGCGAACATCCGTGTCGCCCTCGCTTTCAAAATAGGAGAAGAGTCTTGCCCGATAGCCGTTTTCGCGATGGTTGAACTGACTGAACACCTGGCCACACCAGTCGATCACGCTGTAGGTTGCTTTCAGGGATGGTTTTCCATTAACGGGAGAAAAAACAGATTCCATCAGCGTGTAGTCGTATATCCCTGTGTGGAAGCGGCGAAGCGCGTTGAGCTTTAATACCGGCACCCGGTCTGATCCTGCTTTAACCGGGTCATCCAGTTTGACCTGTTTCGACGCCGAAAAATCCTCTGTCACGAAGATATTTACCTGTTCTGCACTGCGTATTTCGCCATAGCGCTCCTGTTCAACATTATAGGTACTGAGTTCTGCCTTGCCCTGGTACCAGTAATCCTTAAACCCCTGCACAAGTGGCGCCGAAACAAGCGCCGGCGCCGGTCGCTGTGTCTCTGCTTCAGGGTTTACAGTTACACCAGTGCAAGAACCCCAAAGGGTTAACATAACCGTCAAGATCGAATAGAGGATGGAATATTTCATGATTAGTTTTCTCTTTATAACAATTTTCAGGCACTTAGGTCAATCCTTACGCCTGTAAATTTCGATCCACACCCCCGTCTTTTCGAGTCGTTTCATCAGGACCCAGTCTTTGTTTAAAATGGCATAGTCTGTCTCCGAAAAATCATTAAAGACATTGGAGGCAAACACAAACCGGTTTGTAGCGTAGTCCTTGTCTGCGAAACGGCGCTCGTCGCCGTTCAGCAGCAGGTTCTCTCCGGTATTGAGATTGGGAAAGGCAGACCCTACGGTTTGAAAATCAATGTTTTCCCGATCCAGATATTCCAGGGCTTCGTTTCTAAGGCTGTGGTAAGGCAGGTGTGCCAGTGTGGCATCCCAGCCCATCGCAATGCCGCGCGGATAAATCCAGCAGTTGCCAAGCGCGATTGCGATAACCAGAAAAACAGTGATAGCGGTGCGGTTGCGGGTGCTGTTCAAAGCGGTAGCCAGAACCCGGAAAGTCATAAAACTGAGCGCCAGAAAGCCGGGCAATACATACCGGTGCGCCGACACATTTTTCAACAGGATGGAGGAAGGAGTAAGGAAGAGCAACAGACAAAGCAACAGCAACAGGAGATTCCTGAAAACGATATCATCCTTTAACAGATTTTGTTTGGACCATGCTGCTTTCCCGATCAATCCGGCCAATACCAACCATACAAACACGCGTCCGAAATCAAGCCATCGCCAGCCGACGATCAGGATATTGCGAAGCAATTGGCCTGTATCAGCCCTTTCAAAGGTAGACGCCCAGGGCGACCCGGGGTGGTACCCGATCCAGCCGGTTGCCCTCCAGTGCCACCACAAAAACCAGCCGGCAAACAGAAATCCGGGCAAAAAAGGGACCGACAGACGTAAGAGCGCTGAAAACACTGCTGCAACGTCTTTTTGCTTCAGCCAGGCGGCCCATGATTTCCCTGAAACGAGTATTTGCCAGAGGAATAATGCGCCGGCTGTCATCATCCCGCGCATGCTGATCGCACAAAGACCGAACACGCTCAGAAGGAGCCATATTCTTCGCTGTTCCAGTATCCCCAGCGTTGCCATCAGGAAAAAAGTAACCAAAACGGTATCGGGACCAACGTTGACATGCTGTCCCGCCATAACCGGATCAAGCAATACCAACGGCACCAGCCAATACCCAAACCGGATGCCTCCAAGCAGCCGCCCAAGCCGGAACAAAAACCCTGTATTCAGTAAAATGAACGGGAGCATAGCCCAGTGGCTGGCCGGCAGTGTTTTTCCAAAAACGCTCCAAACGAATGCCAGATACCAGCCGAAAACAGGCGGATGCCCGCTGTCAATTTCCGGCGGCAGGGGCGTCCAGTGTAGCTCGTTCAGGTAAAAATGATGCGCGTGCTTGGATCCGAGCTGAACACAGTCCCAAAAAAAAGGATCGTTTTGCACCGACCAGATCATGGCCACAGCACAGAGCAGGAAAGGAAAAAGTTGAAGAGTAGTTCGCACGAAACGGAAAAAGCTGTGCGAAGAACCTGATTTCCGTCAAGAATTCAAAATATTGCGCCTGTTAATGGAGTTTGGCGCCAATCAGCCGCAAAAACTCCCCCCTTGTTTCCGATTTGATGAATTCGCCGACAAAAGCGGATGTAGTGGTGACACTGTTCTGCTTCTGTACACCGCGCATCATCATACACATGTGCCGCGCTTCAATCACGACTGCCACACCTAGCGGTTGCAGCGTTTCGTAAATGATGTCGCGAATTTCGAGCGTTAACCGCTCCTGCACCTGCAGGCGTCGTGCATATACATCGACCACACGCGGGATTTTGCTCAGACCGACGATGTGGCCGTTTGGAATATAGGCGATATGCGCCTTTCCAAAGAAGGGCAACATGTGATGCTCGCAAAGGGAATACACTTCGATATCTTTGACCAGGACCATTTCGCTGTAATCCTCGCGGAACATTGCCGAACGCAAGATAGCCGCGGCGTCCTGTTTGTAGCCCTGGGTAAGAAACTGCATCGCCTTGGCGGCCCGCTCCGGCGTCTTGGCTATGCCTTCCCGGGAGGTGTCTTCACCCAGGCTGGCCAGGATATGCTGAAATGTAGATTTAAGGCGGTCGGTCAGACCTTCGTCGTAGTGATCGGTCTTTTTGTAAGCCATTGCTTCGTTCATTTTTGGATGGCCATACTGATGCTTTCAGGAAGCGAAAAGCAGTGGCCACCGACGATCAATACTTCGGAAAGTCAACGATCATTCGCCGTAGTACTCCGCATAGATCGTTTCTGTTTCCCATAATTTGATAGCGTGGAGGTTGCAGGGGTATGCCTCCAGGGCTTTATCCAGGCGTTGCCAGATGAGCATAACAAGGTTCTCGGTTGTTGGTTGCATGCCCTTTGGAATAAAATCCACGTCCAGGTTCAGATTACTGTGGTCAAGATGATCCGTCACCTGGTCTTTGATGATCAGGCTGAGTTTTTTAACATCGATGATGAACCCTGTCAAAGGGTCGGGGTGTCCTTTGACCGTTACGTGCAGGGTGTAGTTGTGACCGTGCCAGTTTTTATTGGAACATTTGCCAAAAACCTCAAGATTTTGCTCCGGGGTCCAGCTGTCCACCCACAGTTTGTGGGCGGCGTTGAATCGTTCGATTCGGGTAATATAAACCATTGATAATCCCTTCTTTGTCTTTTGCGGCTGCAAAGGTAAGGGGAAAGTTGGCAGACTGCAAACAAGCGCTTTATCCTTGCTGGCCGGGGTTTAATCTAAAAAGATGCACCAAACCGGCCAAGGTGCGGTTCATTTGCTGTTGCTTTGGGCCGCAGGACCTGCAATATGTACAGATGACAATAAACGCATGAAGACCAGGCGCGTACTCGACAATATTTACCGTTTTATAAACAGGCGCCCCGTGTACCACGGATTGTTCTGGGTGGCCCTGTTCGGCCTGATGCTGTGGACTGACCATGAAAAAGGCATGGATATGTGGTTTGCTTTGTCCAACGAACTGATCCAGTTGTTTTTCTATGCCTTTCTTGTCTACCTCAACCTGTTTTACCTGATCCCCAATTACCTTGCCCGGCACGCGTTTGTTTATTTCGGGCTGGTTCTGGGCGCCTGTGCCATCGTTACGCCAATTGAAGTACTTTTTTTCTACCTCAAATTTTACAACGAACCCGTTTACCAGGCAAAACTGGTGGGATCGCAACTCTGGGTGTTTCTGGGCAACCTGTTTGTCGTCATCCTCGCTACCGTGCTCCGTGTTATCATGGACTGGTGGCGCTACCAGACAGAAAAACAAACCCTGCTCACCCAAACCATGCAATCCGAACTGCGCTTTCTGAAAAGCCAGATCAACCCGCACTTTTTATTCAATACTTTGAACAACCTGTACGCCCTGACGCTCAAGAAAAGCGACAAGGCGCCGGATATCGTCCTTAAACTCTCGGAGATCATGCGTTATATGCTCTACGAGTGCAACGAGCGGCGGGTGCTGCTCAGCAAGGAAATCCAGTATATTCACAATTATCTTGACCTTGAGCGCCTGCGCCAGCCGAAAGAAGCAGATATCCGGTTCACCACACACGGCCATATCAGCGAACAAATGGTGGCCCCCCTGCTCTTCGTGCCGTTCCTGGAAAACAGTTTTAAGCACGGGCTCAACCACCATGTACAAGGCGGCGGATTTGTGCGTTTGCGGCTGAGTGTCTCGGGTGAAGACATGGAATTTTTTATTGAAAACAGCAAGGTGGAACGCATCCCCCGCCAGAATCACCCGCGCAGCGGGGGAATAGGCCTGACGAATGTGCGCCAGCGACTGGAGTTGCTGTATCCCGAAAACCACACCCTTACCGTACAGGATGAACCCCACCGTTATGCGGTGACCCTGCACCTCCGAATGACCTAAATTTCAAATTCTGAATATTCGGGGTAAAAATCCTTTGCCTTTTCTCACAGGACATCCTACCTTAGTCCATCTATACTATTTGACCTGATACAAAACTGAAACCCTTCCACCATGTTAAAAGTCCTCATCGTAGACGACGAACCACTGGCCCTTGATGTACTCGAAACATACATCGGACAGATGACCGAACTGCAACTCGTAAAACGCTGCAGCAATGCACTGGAAGCCAATGACGCGCTGAAATCCAACGATATTGACCTGATGTTTCTGGACATTCAAATGCCTCAACTGACGGGCATAGATTTCGTCAAAACGCTTTCGAAGCCTCCAATGGTCGTCTTCACTACCGCATATCCCAATTATGCCATCCAGGGCTTTGACCTGAACGCGCTCGACTACCTGCTCAAACCGATCTCTCTGGAGCGGTTTGTCAAGGCCGTCAACAAAGCCGTGGAACATGCGGAAATGACGCATCGGGACGGCGCGCCCGGTCATGCCGCCGAGGATCAGGAGTTCTTTTTTGTAAAAGCCGACAAAAAACTCGTCAAAGTCAATTTCGACGACATCATCTATATTGAAGGACTGAAAGACTATGTCATCATCCGGCTCATGCACGGCAGGGTAATCACCCTGCAAACCATGAAAAGTCTGGAGGATCGCCTGCCCAACGGCCGCTTCAAGCGGATACATCGCTCTTATATCGTGGCGATGGACAAGATCACCGCCATTGAGGGGAATATGGTTGAAGTACAGGAAAAAGACAAGCCCAAGCTTCTTCCCATCGGAAAAAACTACAGAGACGACCTGTTGGAAATGATCGATAAAAACCGGCTCTGATTTTCCGCAATATTTTCACTTTCCGGAGGCATCAAGTGCTTTTTGCCTGAACATTTCGGATTTGGGTATGTCACCCAGTTCGCGATATGCCGTACTCAGTGCATTCAGATAACGGGCATCGGCCGGGTCCAGCGCGATGGCCCTTTCCAGCCAGGTGGCAGCCTGATCTGGGCGTTTGCCCTCCAGGGCAGTTTGTCCGAGCAACCAGGCCGTCTCCGCATCTTTGTTGTTTTCCTCCCACGACTGGGTCAGAAACTCAAGTGCCGTTTCCCGGCTGTTTTGCGACAGGTATTGTTTGGCGCTTTCCTTCAGCGCCCTGGCCAGGTTGACCCGAACCGGATAATTCGGACTGATCCTTGTCACGGCAGCATAGTTGCGGACCGCCTCCTCGTGGTTCTGTAAATATTCATAACAAAGCCCCCGGTAGAAAATGGCCGGAACATGGTTGGGATATACGTTTATGGCCTTGTTGAAATAGGAAATGGCCTGACCGACCATATCGCGACGTTGTCCTGCATCCGAAATATTCAAAGACCGGCTATATAGCGACGCGCCACAGGAGGTGAGTATTTTTGCGCTGTTTTGGCTGACCTCCACGTCTTTAAAGAACAGCACATCGTTGGATACCCAATCGCGATTGCGCATGGTCGTTTTGAACATGAACAGCATGCTGACGATACCAAGCACCGCAAGCGGTATAGTAAGACCTTTCCATGTTGCTTCGCGTTGAACCAGCCGGACCAGCAAGTAACCTGCTACAATTGAAAAGCCGACCGACGGCATAAACAGGAACCGTTCGCTCATATTGGTGCCGACCGGAAAGAATATATTGGAAACAATGCTCAATGCAATGAGGAAGAACAGGATGCCGAAAGACAAAAGGTTCCGCTTTTGAAATCCGCTTGCCGCCATAATTGCCAGAACGATGTAGAGCACCAGGCTAAACATCGATCCCATTTTGGAGAACGTCATGATCCCTATATGACGGGGATAATAGTCGTGGGTAAGCGGGTGGGGAAAAAACAGCAGTTTTACATAAAGTCCAAGGGTGTAAAAAATAGTTGCCATTTTCTCTCCCAGACTGAAGGGCACCCATTTGTTACCCGATGCCTTTACAAAAGGATTGTTCATAAGGCTCAGCGATGCGCCGTCGCCGTATTGCCAGTTGATCACCACGCCGCGAATGACAAAAAATATCGCGAAGGCAACCAGCAAGGGTGTCATAAGTCCGGCGAGCCTTCGGGCACTGCTTTTCAGGGTCTCGTTGCCGGGGTTCCTGAAATAGTATACGGCAAGCGGAATAATCAACAGAAATGTTGCGGCATTCTCCTTGGAAAGGCAGGCCGCAAAGAAGCAGGCACCGGCCACTGCCTGCCAGATTGCTTTTTGGGTATCAATCAGACGCAGCACACAGTAAAGGCTCAGTAAACTGAACAGCAGGGATAAAATCTCGTCGCAACCCTTCACATTCGCCACCACTTCAGTGTGAACAGGGTGCAGCAAAAAGATCAGGGCGGTAAAAAAGGTGAGGATCGCACTGTATTGCGCACCCAGCCGCTCCTTGAAAAGCAACCATAAGGTCTGATACAGGACGAGGCAGGTTAAGGTGTACAACAATACCGTGAGCAGGTGAAAAGCAAACGGGTTTTCGCCAAAAAGTTGCCATACAACGGCAAACATGGCGACGGAAAGCGGGCGGTATCGCCCCCCGGCAACGACACTGTTTTCTGATTCGGAATGCAGAAACCCCTGGAAGGAATCGTGGGAAAAGATGTCTGCAATACCCTTTACGCCTGCCTTGGTATAGGTATTTCCGGTGATGACGGCCTCATCATCAAGCGTAAAACCGTGATGCAGGGTGTTCAGGTAGACCGAAAACGCCAGTGCAAACAAAAGCAGGGCAATCAGGCCCCTTTGCAGAAAAAACTCCGGGATACGTTCGAAGGATACCGGTACCCGCGCAGCCGTTTTGGTCGACGAGCCTGCCTGTACGGAGGATTTTTTCCCGGGAAAGGGTGCTTTTTTGGCCATTAGTTTTTTATCAAAGGAATTAAATACTTCCTGAATGCGGGTGTATCAAAATGGGGTGTTATTTCCATTTTCCGCCCAATGCTTCAAAGGTCGGAATATCCCTGTGGTGGTACATATCAACCACAGTGCCATCCTTCCATACCACAACTCCCGGGTTGGCGCGTATGATGGTTTTCAACAGTTTGTCGTCCGCTCTGTAGAAAGGATATGTTGCCCCGGTGCGTTTGGCCAGATCAACAGCCGGTTCCGCATCGCCGTATGTCGTGATGGCATATACTTTCCAGCCTGCCTTCATGGCCGCTTCTGCAAGCGGGTTGATCTCCTTGCTGAACTTTTCCGCATAGTCGGCATCCGGAATAAACACCTGGCGTTCTTCGCTTCTGGAGTCGACAGAAGCCACCCTCCGTTGCAGGCGGATGGAATCCTTGCGCACCACTATGGTGTCGGTTGCCCATACAGTGTCCTGGGTAACGACTGTTTCCATTTGCTGGTGCCCTTTGAGTTTGTACGCGATGATCATCAGGCTGTAGCCCGGCTCCGCCAGAAGATCATCGGTGATCTCGCCGTTTTCGCCGTCTTCCACGGCGAATTCGCTGACCTTGGTTTTTGTCACAGGCACTTTTTGGCCGTTCTGTTCGACGTAAAGGTCCGTCTGTATCTGGTCTTCTACCTTCCAACCCAGGTTTTTGGGATATTCCTTGGCGTAGGTATAGCCGTTGGGCTTGGGCTCCATATAGGTAACGGTCTGGTTCAGGCTGTCGTTTCGAAGTACCCAGCCGAGAATATCCACCTTTGCCTCGGATTCTAGCGCCTTGCGCTCGCGGACATTGGAGCCCACCTTGAAAGGCCGGAAATCGACCATGGGAAGCCCCCAATAGGTATTCCGTATACAACAGATCAGCGATAATACTGTGGCTGTGCCGACAATAATGTTACGGGTGCGGGATGTCCACAACTGATGCATGTTGCGGGAGCGAACCAGAAAGAGCAAGGCAGGAACCATCAGACCCAGGTCCTTGAAAAAAGATATCTTCGGGTCAAGTTTGATAAAATCCCCGAAGCAACCGCAATCAGTTACGCGCATCTGGGTTTTGACATAAGGCCCCCATTTGGCAAAATCAAAAAAATTGGCCTCCGAGGGCACAAAGCCGGTGAGATAAGTGAAGCCGGTAAGGATCGTGAAGAAAAAGACGATCAGGAAAAAGAGCCAGCTGGTCCACTTACGGTGGTATCCCACCATCAGCATCACACCGAGGGCAATCTCAAGCACAATCATGAAGATCGAAAACCCCTCGCTCGATTTGGCCAGCCAGGGAAACAGAGGTGCCAACCCTGCAAACATATTGTTCAGCCCGGAAAATGTCTGCTCAAAGGCAACAAAGTAATCTTCCATTTTGTAGGCTGTTCCGATAGGGTCTACGGCCTTTACCAGCCCTGAAAAAACAAACCAGACCCCGCAGAAGTGCTGCAAAAAGGTCCAGAATACATTATTGTGCTTTTTGGCCCATACGGTCCATGCTGTAAGCACAGCACCGATAATTGCGAAGGAAATAATAAGTGTAGGAAGAGACGTCATGTGCTGGTTATTGTTCTTTGTTGTTGATTGAGCAGGGATAAGTAAAAACTTCGGTATTGTCGGTTATTCAGTGTTCGATTCACCAAGCCTGATCAGGGCGAAGACGGCGTAGTTGATGATGTCGCGGAAATTGGCCTCCAGACCTTCCGAGACCAGTGTTTGGCCGGCGTTGTCTTCTATTTGTTTGATGCGCAGCAGCTTTTGAAGAATCAGATCCGTCATGCTACTGACGCGCATCAGGCGCCAGGCTTCGCCGTAATCGTGGTTTTTGGATTGCAGCAGTCGCAGGTTTTCCTCAAGATGCTGATCGAAAAGTTCGGCGACACGGCCGGTATCGAGGTCAAGGGGGGCATCCTCCGGCAACTCCAGCTGGATCAGTGCGAGCACGCTGTAGTTTACGAGCCCGATAAATTCCGATTCCACGCTGTCAGCCACTTTCTGCACACCTTTTTCTTCTATGCTCCGGATACGCAGGGCCTTGATATACAACTGGTCGGTGATACTGGCCGGACGAAGTATCCGCCAGGCCGTACCGTAGTCGGCGGTCTTTTTCAGGAAAAGATCGCGGCATCTGCCGGCGACCAAGCGGAATTGTTCAAGCGTTTTCTCCATAGAGGCCGGGCAAAGATAGAAAAGTTGGTTTTGGGCCTGACAGGCTTTTGAAATTGTTAACGCGGCCGAAAAAAGTAAATTCACCAATAAACAAAATGTTTTTTTTGATTAATTAATTACTTTTGGGCGAACAAAAATCAAACAAAAAATAAGGTATGAAACGTGTTATCGGCATCGGCGGCATTTTTCTAAAATGTCGCGACTGTGAAAATACCAGAAACTGGTATGCCAAACATTTGGGCGTAAACGTAGAAACCTGGGGAGCGCAGTTCAACTTCAGCGACGATCCGCACCCCGAGGCCTATTCGGTCCTGAGTTTCTTTAAATCCGGCACCGATTATTTCGATCCGTCCGAGTCCCCGTTTATGATCAACTTCAGGGTAGACGATCTGGACGCGCTGGTCGCTGCATTGCGCACAGAGGGCGTGCCTTTGATCGGCGAGCCGCTAAAGGAAGAATTCGGAAAATTCGCCTGGCTGCTCGACCCGGAGGGGAATAAAATTGAACTCTGGGAACAGCCAAAGTAGGGTTACATCAACTCTACTATCGTTACGCCTTCGCCTCCGCCGTCCTGCTCCGGGTGAAAAACATTGGAGATATTGCCGCCGTATTCCCGGAGTTTCTGTCGCACGACCTTGCGCAGGATACCGTCGCCTTTTCCATGCAGGATACGCAGGCTTGAAGCATTGGACAGCAGCGCGTTATCCACAAACTTCTCCAGGACTCGCATGGCTTCATCCTTGCTCATGCCGCGCAGGTCAATCTTGGCATCGAAACCTGCGACGTACTGGAGGTCTGTTGCGGTGACATGGGCAGTCTGCCTGATCGGCTCAGCCGCAGGCAACAGGTCCCTGAGTGGCACGGTAATGCGAAGGCCGCCCATCGTCAGCATGGCTTTTTGACCCTTGATTTCGTCGATACGCCCGGTGGCTCCCCCTGAACGCAGCCGGGCGTAGTCGCCTGCTGCCAGGGGCCGGCCGGATGCCTGAGGTGCGTTTTGTTCTTCAAGCCGAACGACTTCTGCGTTTACCTCATCGACCTGACGGGCTTTTTCACTGCGCTCCACTTTGAGTTTGGCGGATACCTCCTTGGCGCGTTCGATATTTTTTTCCTCCTTGAGTTGCCGGATCAGTTTATCGACCTCCCGGCTGGTGTTGGCGCTCTGCCTCAATTCTAACTCTTTTTGATCGAGTTTGAGGCGTTTGCGCCGGACATCCAGGTCCTGGTGCATGGAATCATAGGTTTTGATCAACCTTTCCAGGGATTGCTCCTTTTCGGTGACCGATAGCAGTTTTTCTTCCAGTTCCTGTTTTTCTCGCTGCAATTCTATAAGGATGTCGTCAACTGCCGTTTCGGGGCCGGTCCGGTTGCGCGCATAGCCGATGATGTCTTTGGGCAGCCCGCTTTTTTCCGCAATTTCAAAAGCATAACTGCTGCCCGGGCGACCCACCTTCAGTTCGTAAGTCGGGGAAAGCGTATCCTTGTCGAAATACATATTGGCATTCAAAATGCCCGGATTGCGGAATGCGAACACCTTAAGATTGGAGTAGTGAGTTGTAATCACGGCATACACCCCTTTGCGGTGCAACTGCCTGAGTATGGCTTCTGCGATGGCGCCTCCCGGCTTGGGATCGGTACCGCTGCCCATCTCGTCGATCAGCACCAGTGTCTGGGGAGTGGCCTTTTGAATAAACAATCGGGCATTCTGTAGCCGGGAGGAATAAGTCGACAGGTCGTCGTCGAGGCTCTGCTGGTCGCCTATATCGGCGAATACCTGCCGGAACACCCCGAATTCACTCAATTCATGTACCGGGATGAGTAAACCGCATTGTACCATCAGTTGCAACAGGCCGACCGATTTCATGGCGACAGACTTGCCGCCGGCATTCGGCCCGGAAAGGATAAGCATGTGGTTTTCGGCATCCAGTTTCAGTTCGAAGGGGACCGTTTTCCGGCCCAGTGGCTTGTTCTTGAGATATAAAAGGGGGTGATAGCCTTTTTTTATGCTGATGACTGGCTTCTCTTGCAGCAACGGCATATTGGCACGCATGGAAAGGGCCAGACGTGCTTTGGCTTGAATAAAGTCAAAGCGGATCAGCATTTCAACATAATCGCCGATCAGCGCGGCATAAGGCCTGATGGTATCGCTCAGGTTGCGCAGTATGCGGAATATTTCCCTGCGTTCCTCCTGTTCCAGATCGAACAGATCGTTATTGATCTCCGTTACCGCTTCAGGCTCAATAAATGCGGTGCGACCGGTGTCCGACTCGTCGTGAATGATTCCCTTGATCTTGCGCTTGTGTTCGGCAGGTACGGAAAGCACACGCCGGTGGTTCCGGAAACTCTCCGGGGTATCTGACAACCAGCCTTTAGCGCGGTACTCCTGAATGATCTGCCGGAACCGGGTATCCAGTTCCCTGATTTTTTGCTGGGTTTCGCGGCGTATCCGCATCAGTTCGGGCGATGCATCGGGCCGGATATCACCCTTTTCATCAAACACCGCCATGATGGCCTTGATCAGGCCTTCATCCAGAGAAAGCGGACGCACCAGCTCATAGAGGTTGAGGTAAATTTCCTTCTTGGGTCCGGCGGCAAAAAAGCGGAAAATATCGCGCGAGATAGTCAGGATAAGCAGTATACCCTGAAATGATTCAGCCTGAAGCGTATAGCCTTCCTTTTCGAGCATTTTCAGGTCGTGCCGGATGTCGGGGAAGGACGCGAGCGGCAGCCGGTCGTTTTTTTCCAGGATTAATTTGAACTCCCTGGTCTCTTTCAATTCGCGTTGGATGCCGGCAAAATCAGTATTTGGAGACAATTGCCCCAGCAACTCCGCTGCCATTGGGGTAAGTGCCTCCTTTACAAGCAGGTCTGTTATCTTGTCAAATTCCAGTTTTCGGAAAACGTCTTTCGGCTCGAAGTGCATGGGCGTTCGGTAAAACATATGTGTGCGGCAAAAATACTGCCCTACAAACAAATCAGGGCACTGTAAGTTCCATGCAAATTTTTTACAGCAAACCAGCAAAGATGCTATTCTTATCCATTCAAGATATTTTTATCTAAAAATTCTAAAGAACTCAAGGGTATAGGTAGATTTGCACCCATCAATTCAAAATTTCAATTAAATTACTGCCTTATGTTGAAAAAACTACTTTTTGCTGTTGCCATGGTTGTATTTGCCACGGCGCTCAACGCACAAACAGTTATTTGGTCTGAAGATTTCGAGTCCGGAACAACACTTCCGGCCGGCTGGACACAACAAACTGCTGCTACGGATGGCGGCTGGAAAGTTGGTACAAACACTGCACTTTCTTCCACCTCTTTTCCGATCCCGAACAACGGTTCCGGCAATATTCTCGGAACCAACGACGACAAGTGTAACTGCAACAAACTGAACGATCTCGTTATTCTGCCTCCGTTCGATCTGACTGCCCAGGCCGGCGAGAAACTTTTCCTGATCTACGACCTGTTTTTTGCTAAACTGTCCTACCAGGGAGTCATTGAAAATCTTGACGGCTTTGCTTCCACGGACGGCGGCGCCAACTGGATACCGCTCAAAGCCATCAAAGGCCGTTCTTTCTGGGTCAATCCTTCCGGCTTCGAAGTGACCGACTATGCCGGCATGGCTAACGTCCTGTTCGCACTGAAGTACTCCGATAACGGCGGATGGCTCTACGGTGCGGCAATCGACAATGTCAAACTGGTTATTCCGGACGATGTTGTGAAAACAAACGTTGCTGCTGTAGGCCTCAGCCGCTACATCGACGCAGTTCCGACATACTTTGAGTATGCCAAGTTCTGGACGGGCGGCGAGATGTACCTTACCGGCACGGTAAACAACCCCGGCTTCGTAAATGTCACTTCCTTTGACATCGTTGTTTCCAATGGCACGACCACTACGACGGAGACAGTAACGGTTGACATGCCGTTCGACGAAAGCTACGACTTCGAACTGCCCTATACCGTTGCCCAGGGTGTAAATGACGTCCAGATCACCATTGGAAATATCAATGGCGCAGGCGACGACAATGATCCTTCTGACAATGTTGCCAATGCCGGCGTTGAAGGCGTTACGCCTGTTGCCGGCCGCAAGGTTATCGGTGAAGAGGCTACCGGCACCTGGTGCCAGTGGTGCCCCCGCGGCGCTGTTATGATGGACTTCCTGACGGAGAACTACGACAACTTTATCGGTATCGCTGTACACAATGCGGACCCGATGGTAGTAGCTGCCTATGACGGACCTGTATCTGCAGCAGTTGGCGGTTATCCCAGCGGCCTGATCGACCGCGCCTACGGTGATGTTGACCCGCTCGAGTTCGAAGACTACTTCATCGACCGCATGTCGCAGGAGCCTGTAGTTGCCATCAACCAGAATGTTGACTGGGATGCTACGACCCGTACTGCCACGGTTACCAGCTACTTCAAATTCCTCGAAGAGATGAACGGCGACTTCCGTGTAGCCGTAGCATTTACGGAAGATGATGTAACGGGTACTGCCTCTACCTGGGGTCAAAAGAACGCCTACTCCGGTGGCGGCAATGGCCCAATGGGTGGTTATGAAAACCTGCCTACAACGGTTCCGGCATCACAAATGGTGTACAACCACGTTGCACGCGCTATCGTTGGCAGTTTCAACGGTGCTGCTAACAGCGCCCCGGCTACAAATCCTGCCGGCACGGTATTCTCTTACCAGACTACTTATACCGTTCCCAATGCTTACGACGTAACGCAAATGCACGCCGTTACCATGCTGATCAACAATGCTGGCGGCGAAATACTCAACGCAGAAGCAACGTCTATTCCGAACATCTTTACCGGTGTGAAAGATGCCAACAGCGCTGTGTCGGTTAAAATGTTCCCGAACCCTGTGGTTGACGAAGCAACGATCAAACTCAATCTCACAGAAACGAGCGACGTTATGGTCCGCATCGTAGACGCAATGGGTAAAGTTGTTGTCGAGCGCAACTACTCCAATATCTCCGGTGAACAGCGCCTGCCGTTCCGTGTAGGCGACATGGCTACCGGCGCTTATGTGCTTTCCGTTACGGCCGGTGGCCAGACGGTTGCCCAGACCTTCGTTATCTCCCGTTAATTCGAACCTTCCGGTTCTCTTAACTTTTTTTGAAAAGTGGTAGTCGCCATGTGCGGCTGCCGCTTTTCTTTTCCTGCCGAAAACGCGTCCTTTGCCGCTATTATGAAACTTTACATTATAGCCGGCGAGGCATCGGGCGACCTGCATGGCGCCAATCTGATCAAGGCTCTGAAAGCGCGTTCGCCCGAACTGGTTTGCCGTGTCTGGGGTGGCGACCTGATGCAGGCTGCGGGTGGGCACCTGGTCCGGCATTACCGGGACCTTGCCTTCATGGGCTTCTGGGAGGTGCTCAAAAACCTGCGCACCATACTGGGTAATCTGCGCTTTTGCAAACAGGATATTCTTGAATTTCAACCTGATGCGGTGGTCTTGATCGACTATCCCGGCTTCAACCTGCGCGTGGCCAGGTGGGCAAAACAACAAGGGTTCAAAGTCATCTATTATATCTCTCCCCAGATTTGGGCCTGGCACACCTCCCGCGTACGCGACATTCGCCGCGATGTGGACAAAATGCTGGTCATTCTCCCGTTTGAACAGGCATTTTTCAAACAATATGGCGTGGCAGCCGAATTCGTCGGCCACCCCCTGCTGGATGCTATCCTTCCAAATACAGATCAGGAGCCGGTCCGGCAGGACAAAGACACCATCGTATTGCTGCCGGGCAGCCGGAAGCAGGAGATACAGCGCATACTCCCTGTCATGCTGGAAAGTTCGGTTGATTTTCCCGGATACAAATTTGTTATTGCCGCCGCCGCTTCATTACCTGCCGAATTTTTCGGGCCATTTCTCCAACATTACCCTCAGGTATCCCTCGTCCGGGGAAAGACCTACGACCTGCTCCGACAGGCCCGGGCTGCAATGGTGAAATCCGGTACTTCGACGCTTGAAACAGCCTTGCTCGATGTGCCGCAGGTCGTTTGTTATGCCGGAAATCCTGTCTCGTATTTCATTGCGCGCCGCCTCGTGAACGTAAAGTATATATCGCTGGTCAACCTGATCCTGGATCGCCCGCTCGTCCGGGAATTGATTCAGCAGGAACTGAACAGGGAAAACCTCAGCGCGGCAATGGCAGCGATTCTGGAGCCGGACAAAGCAGACGAAATCAGGAAGGGATATGAGGAATTGCGGCGCCTGCTGGGCGAAGGCGGGGCTTCAGGCAAGGCGGCCGAGGCCATTCTGGCGCAATAAAAAACCCGGATTCCTTCAGTTGAGGAATCCGGGCTGCCTTTTCAGCGCTTCGGTATATTAGCGCTGTACAACGAACTTCAGCGTTCTGGTGCCTTTTTTCGTCGCGATACGGGCCAGGTAGGTGCCCGGCGCGTAACTGTTCACATTGTACGTGATGTTATCGTTCAACAAGCCCTGGCGGTCCTGGTAAGTAACCACACGGCCGCTGATGTCTGCAATCGTGATGGTTGCATCGGTCGGCTCGTCAAATTGAATTTTCAGGTTGACGATGTCGGTAGCGGGATTCGGCGAAACCTGCAGGGCCGATTCGGGCAGCGGCGTGTCGTCGGTTTTCGATACCAGGTCGAGGTACATACGAACGACAGCATTGGGACGGCCCACAAATCCTGCAGGGTTCCATTCTGCACCCACGTACACGAAGGTAGAAGGGAAGAATGCCGTGATATCTTCGTTAAACGCATGGAATACTTCAGCAAAGTCGCCGGCATATCCTACAGCAAGGATATAACGACCACCCGGCTCGAGCAGCACACCAGGTTCTGCGGAAAGGATATCGGTGATCTCGACGGCCTGCAGGTCGTAGGATTCCGTTCCCGGCGTTGCCGAATAAGAACTCAGACCAATAATGTTCATGCTTGATCCGTTCGGTTCAAAGTTGTCAAAGTTCTCATCCACATCTTCGTTAATCTTGTACAGCGTAACTTCTGCCTGAACCTGGTCGGCCGTAAGCGGTGCATTGACAGCAAAAGCGAATTCTGCGCCGATTGCCTTGAACTGCTCAATCGTAGAGGAGCCCATGCGGTAGTAGTTGCCTACGGCCCAATCGCCGCCGTCGCTGGGCACATAACCCACCTGTGGGCCGTTTTCTTTGGCAAAATACAGGTCAGTCGCCTCAAAATAGTCGCCCTCAAAGTTGTCGTTCGGACGCTGGTCAACAGAATCGGACACAATTTCATAGGCAACTGCATACAGCCCCTGCGGCAGTACCGGCGCAAACGAATTAGGGAAAGCAATCGCGCTGTCCAGAACGCCGGCGTCAAGTGCGCCCACTTCTACACTGTCTACAAAAATGACACTGGTAAGCGCTCCAGTGGTGGCGTCGGCTTCAAATACATAGGCATAAGCCTTTACGCCTGTTTGCGCCTGGCTGCCTTTATTGCTGACATTTACTTCGAATGCGAAAATGTCATCTCCCAGTTGCGAAGCGGGCGTGGCATAGCTTGAAACGGGGTAGAAGAAGTCGCCGATAGACAGGTTATGCTTCGGAGACGGATCTTCCGTCGTCAGGCGAACATTGTCAAGTATCCACCAGTACTCGTAGTCGCCGGTCCACTGCCACTGCAGGTAAACCGTAGCCTGGTTGGCTGCTACAGCGGAGATGTCAACGCCTGCAATAAGCGGGTTGTCGGAAAAGCGGTCATTCGGTGTAGCGCCGGTAACACCCTGGAACAGCTCATAGGTTGTCCAGTCTGTTCCGTTGGTGCTCACGCGGAGGACGGCATTCTGATCGGCATCGTAGTCGAAAACACCGATATAGGTATCGAATACGGCAAATACCTGCGATTTTCCGGAGCAATTAATTGCCGAAGTTGTCAATTGGGAAATGTGCGGCGATGCAAGATCGCCTGCGCCGTCGGAATCGACAAGCACGAAGCCATTGCCGCGGTCGGTACCGGCAAAAGCAGGGTAGCCGAGATTGGCGTGGCAGTTGCCTACGGTATCGGTACACCGTTCCCAAAGCACGTTATTGGGCGATGGGTCGGCCGTCGACCAGCCGGCCGGCAAACCCGGGTTGTTGAATTTTTCAGAGTAGAATTCCTGAGCCTGCACTCCCGCTACTACAAGAATGAAAGCGCACACGGCAAGAATTTTAGTAAGAATGTGTTTCATTGCTTAGAAATTTTGTTTTATTATGAAACGATAAAGGTAGAACCTGAGAGGATAAGCCCTGGTGAAAAAAAGGCCTAATGACGAATTTTATCCATTTTACCCGAGGAAAACGGGCATACTGTAAACGCTTTTCGCAAAGTTATTGAAGCTGATATACAAATCAATTTTACACCGTGAAAAGCATGTTTTAGCGGCTGGATAACGCAACTTAACGGCTAAACAGATTTTGTTTTTTCCTTGGCCCACGTATCCTTTAAGGTAACCGTTCGGTTGAACACGATCCGTTCCGGCGTACTGTCCGGGTCGACACAAAAGTAGCCCAGGCGGGTAAACTGGAATGTCTCACCGGTACTGACTTCTGCCAATGCCGGTTCGATCATTGCATTTTCGACAATATGAAGCGAATCGGGGTTGATGGTTTGTTTGAAATCCTCCTCGGCAGCAGGATCTTCTACCCGAAACAGGCGATCGTATAGTCTTACTTCCGCTTGTTTGGCATTCGATGCAGAAAGCCAATGGATTACACCCTGCGTCTTGAGTCCTGAAGTGTCCTGCCCGGAACGGCTTTCCGGGAAATAGGTGCAATGCAATGCCGTAATATTGCCGGAATCATCCTTGACAACGGAATCGCATTTGATTATGAATGCCGACTTCAACCGCACCATGGACCCCGGCGATAGCCTGAAGTATTTGGGCGGCGGATTTTCCATGAAGTCGTCGCGTTCGATATACAACTCGCGGCTAAAGGCCAGTTGTCGTTTACCGGCGTGCTCGTCTTCGGGATTATTATCCGTCTCCAGCCATTCCACCTGATCTTCGGGGTAATTGGTAATCACCACCTTGAGGGGATCGAGTACTGCAAAGCGGCGCTGGGCCTTTTTATTAAGGTCTTCCCGGATAAAAAATTCCAGCAGCGACAACTCAATCAGGTTCTCCCGTTTGGCTACGCCTATGCGTTGTGCAAAATTGCGGATGCTTTCCGGGGTGTAGCCTTTGCGCCGGTAGGCCGATATTGTCGGCATGCGGGGGTCGTCCCAGCCCCTCACATGGTTTTCCCGGACGAGTTGCAGGAGTTTGCGTTTACTCATGACCGTGTAGGTCAGGTTGAGGCGTGCAAATTCATATTGATGCGGCACAGGAGCCGGTATGTTCAGTTGTTCGATCAACCAGTTGTACAATTCGCGGTGCGGAATGAATTCAAGGGTGCAAATACTGTGGGTAATCCCCTCGATGCAATCGCTCTGACCATGCGCCCAGTCGTACATCGGGTAAATATTCCATTTATCACCGGTACGGTGGTGGTGCGCATGCTTGATACGGTAAAGGATCGGGTCGCGCATGTGCATGTTAGGGGAGGCCATGTCGATCCTGGCGCGCAGCACACAATGCCCGTCGGGAAATGCTCCGGCCTTCATCTTTTCAAAAAGGGTAAGATTTTCCTCCGGGGAAGTATTGCGATACGGGCTGTCGGTACCCGGCTCTGTCGGCGTTCCCTTCATGTCGGCGATTGTTGCCGGACTGGAAAAGTCCACGTACGCTTTCCCGTCGCGGATCAGTTGGATTGCCCAGGCATACAGCTGATCGAAGTAATCGGATGCATAAAAAATATTGGCCGGCTCAAACCCGAGCCAGCGCACATCGTCGAGAATGCTGTCTACGTATTCGGTCTCCTCGGTTACCGGATTCGTGTCGTCGAACCGAAGGTTGGTTTTGCCCCCGTACTTCTGGGCGAGCCCGAAATTCAGGCAAATGCTTTTGGCATGGCCAATATGCAGGTAGCCATTCGGCTCGGGAGGAAAGCGGGTCAGTATATGCCGGTGCTTTCCGGATGCGAGATCGGCTTCTACAATTTCTTCAATAAAATTCAGCGATTCGGGAGTGGCCGTTGACTTATCTGTACTCATAAATAAGGGTCCGTGAAATGGGCTGCAAAGAAAAGCAGTTTAAAGGAAACGCCGTTCAAATCATTAAAGTTTCGAACGGCAACTACAGGTTCTGTAATTTTGCAACCAAACAAAATACTCTCAAAATGCGATTTTTGCTTCCTATTGGCATTGTACTGCTCCTCAACGGGCTCATAAACAATGATTTATTTGCCCAGAACGTGGGCATTGGCTTTCAGGTGGGCGACCCCACCGGCCTGAACCTGCACTTTCGCAACGGCCCGGGCGCCATGCACACCGATATCCTCTTTGCCTGGGACCTGGGCGACGACGACCACGACTTCTTTTTTGTCAATGTGCATGGACTATGGTTCAAGCGTCTGGCAACCACCGAAGCGTTTAACTTCTACTATGGCCCCGGCGCTTTTGTCGGTTTCAGAGACCACAATCGCAAGAAAGACAACAATGACAACGAAGTGGTCGTCGGCTTTAGCGGCAACTTCGGACTGAACTACGAATTCTCGCGGTTCGATATTTTCCTTCAGGTCACCCCACGGCTGACCATTCTTCCAGGTACCGATTTTGATGGGGGCGGAGGACTGGGAATGCGGTTTTTCTTTTGACGGCTACATCCTGTTGGGCATTTCTACGCCCAACAATTGCATCCCCGACTTCAACACCTGCCCGACTGCCTTGCTCAGGGTAAGCCTGAATGCTTTTGCAGCCGCTGTGTCGGCATTGAACACCGACAGGTCGTGCCAGAATCGGTGGAACTTTTTGGCCAGGTCATAGCAGTAATTGGCGACAAGTGAAGGGTCGTAGGCAGAAGCGGCCTGCATCAGGACTGCCGGATACTCATGCAGTGCAGCGAGCAAATCGCGTTCCTGAGGCTGAATGCCCTCATAACCGACGGCTGCCGACAGATCAATATTTTCCTTTTCTACCCGCTGCATCAACCCGTTGATCCGGACATAGGAATACTGAATATAAGGCCCGGTCTGGCCCTGAAGGTCCACCGATTCCTCCGGATTAAAGATCATTCTCTTCTTCGGGTGCACCTTTATAATAAAGAACTTGAGCGCTCCCATGCCGATCTTGCGCAGATTGGATTCTTTCTCTTCCGGTGAAATACCCTCGGTTTCTCCGCGTTCCTGCGCCTGCTCGCGTGCGATCCGGATCAACTCCTCAATCAGGTCATCGGCATCGACGACGGTGCCCTCGCGGGTTTTCATCCGGCCGGTGGGCAATTCCACCAGGCCATAGGAAAGGTGGTGCAGGCCTGCTGCATAAGGCTCGCCCAGCCGCTTAAGAATTTCAAATAAAACCTGGAAGTGGTAGTTCTGCTCGTCGGCAACGACGTAAACAAATCGGTCGCAGCCAAAGTCATGATAACGCATCCGGGCGGTACCAAGATCCTGGGTGATATAAACAGACGTCCCGTCGGCGCGCAACACTATTTTCTGGTCGTATCCGGCATCGGTCAGATCAATCCAGACGGAGCCGTCGTCTTTTTTGAAAAAAACTCCTTTTGACAGGCCGTCTTCCACAATATCCTTGCCGAGCAGGTAGGTATCGCTCTCATAATACAGTTTGTCGAACGACACCCCAAGGTCGGAATAGGTACGATCAAAACCCTGGTACACCCAGCCGTTCATCTGCTTCCACAATGCAACGGTATCCGGATCATGCGCCTCCCATTTCAGGAGCATTTCGCGAACCTCGGCGCCCAGTACAGAGTGTTCGTTGAACCACTTGTTTTTATAGTCCTTGAAAAACTCCTTTTCTGTTTGTTCCTTTTTACCGCGGTTTTCAAAAATGGCCGACGCTTCACTACTTTGTTGCCAGGCGTCGTATTCTTCTTTGGTTTTCTGCTCAAAAAGCACGTAAAAATCGCCCACGAGGTGGTCTCCTTTGATGCCGCTGTTTTCGGGCGTTTTGCCTGCACCGTATTTTTTCCACGACAACATGCTTTTACAGATGGCTACGCCCCGGTCGTTGATGATCTGTGCCTTTACCACATCATATCCCGCTGCATCCAGTATCTGTGCACAGGACCAGCCGAGCAGGATATTGCGGATGTGTCCGAGGTGAAGCGGTTTGTTGGTATTCGGGGACGAATATTCCACCATAACCTTTTGGCCGTTGCGCGGTTTGCGCCCGTATGTCGGGTTGGCAGCTACGGAAGCCAGAAAATGCTGCCAGTAGGTATCGGCAATTTCAAGGTTGACAAAACCTTTGACGACATTGAAGCCGGCAACTTCGGCAACTTCGCGGTGCAAAAAAGCGCCGATCTCCGAAGCTACCGCGTCGGGCGATTTTTTGGCTATTTTGACGAAAGGAAAGACGACCACAGAGTAATCACCGGTAAAATCGGGTGGGGTAGTGTTCACCTGGACAGCAGCGGGGTCGGTTTTTTCGCCGTATAGTTGTTCAACTGCCTGTGTGACAGCGCTTTGTATTGTGGTTATGATGTCAGACATTAGTAGGTGTAATTTTATGCCAGTTTGATTGACCTGTCCAGGTAAACATCCTGGATAGCGTTCAACAGGGTGACGCCCTCCTTCACTGGCTTCTGGAAGGCTTTTCTGCCGGAAATAAGGCCCATGCCGCCGGCTCTCTTGTTCACAACGGCAGTAATAACCGCCTCCTGCAAATCCGTAGCGCCTTTCGACTCCCCGCCCGAATTGATCAGTCCGACGCGGCCCATGTAACAATTGGCTACCTGGTAGCGACAAAGGTCGATCGGATGGTCGGTGGTCAGTTCGGAATACACCTTGGGGTGTGTTTTGCCAAACTGAAGTGCGTTGTATCCGCCGTTATTGGTCGGCAATTTTTGCTTGATGATATCGGCCTGAATGGTTACGCCGAGGTGATTGGCCTGTCCGGTCAGGTCGGCGCTGGTGTGGTAGTCCACACCGTCTTTTTTAAAGCCGCTGTTGCGCAGATAACACCACAGGATAGTGGCCATGCCGAGTTCATGCGCCATGTCGAAGGCCTTGCTGACTTCGATGATCTGCCGGCCGCTTTCTTCCGAGCCGAAGTAAATGGTGGCTCCAACCGCGACGGCGCCCATTTCCCAGGCATTCTTTATAGTACCGAACATGATCTGGTCGAACTTGTTCGGGTAAGACAGGAACTCATTGTGGTTGATTTTCACCACAAACGGGATGCGGTGCGCATACTTCCGCGCCACACTGCCCAGCACGCCATAGGTGCTTGCAACGGCGTTGCATCCGCCCTCGACAGCAAGTTTGACGATGTTTTCCGGATCGAAAAAGATGGGGTTGGGTGCAAAAGATGCCCCGGCAGAGTGCTCAATCCCCTGATCGACGGGCAGGATGCTCACATAGCCCGTATTGGCCAGTCGACCAGTGCCGAGTATTTGCTGGATGCTGCGGAGCGTCTGTGGATTGCGGTTGCTCTGCAACCAGATGTCTGTTACATGATCGCGGGATGGCGCGTGCAGCGATTTCTTGTCAATCGTGTGACAAACGTGGTCGAGGTAATATCCCGCCTTGTCGCCCAGCAGGTCGAGTATTTTTTGATTAGCCATAAGAATGTGGTGGTGGATTGGTTAGAGAAAAGATATTGGTATGATTTTCAGAAATTCCAGGTAAAACCAAAGCGGTATTCCCAGGGATTTTGGAAGGTGTTGATGTCATTAGCAATGGCTGTATTGTAGAATATGCCGATTTCGGTGCCGGCGCCGCGCCCTTCACTCCAGTTCCAGCCTGCGCCGATTCGCGGATTGGTTCGTGTGGAAGCTACTTTTTCTGTTGTCCCGTTGGTATAAAAAACAGGCTCCTGGAACCACTCATACGACACTTCGCCCTGGAGGAACAGGCCTCTGAAAGCACGCAGGCGCATAAACATGCCGGCATCTACGTCAAAAACCCCGACCGCCTTGAACCCGGGTTGCTTTACCGAAGCGAAAAACAGGGATACACGCGGGCCCACCGACAGCGGCTCGACAATTTTATAACCGACCATTGGCGCCAGACCGATCTGGAAAACATTGCCGCCATTAAAACCGTAAAAGTTCAGGCCGATATTGCCGCCGTACCACAGGCGCGACCTGAAATCGGAGTCGTTGTCGCGTTCTTCCTGTGCGGCTGTTTTTCCGGAAAGCAGCATGAAAAACACCAGTGCGATGGCTGGCAGGCATTGAAAATATTTCATGTTAAAAATGTTGAGGTGAGGAATACTTGTTCAGGTGCGGGCAAAGGTATAAAAGCGGAACATTTTTCGGGTTTATCCGTAAACGTAGATTGTCATGATTGGGCTGTTTTGCCGGCTGCAATTTTTTGCACAGAAAAATTACGTCTTGTTTTTGACCAAACGGGCATTTTTTCATTTAGTGTGAAAAGAAATAGCGGTATGCGCCCTACATTCGCCTCCGAAAAACAACACTTCCCTCAGCCGTCCCGGCATCGATTACAGATTCCTCTCCAGGCCACTTAAACACCAATAGTGAACAATTTGCCCTTCAGGGGCA
>ERZ724526.95-NODE-95-length-46097-cov-5.844034_pt1 | contig 46097 bp, 35 predicted proteins | sample MGYA00376059_ERZ724526 | MGnify/ENA primary metagenome ERZ724526 (study PRJEB28724, sample SAMN07190883) | activated sludge metagenome | isolation source: activated sludge of sewage treatment plant in Hong Hong | place: Hong Kong | collected 2016-03-17 ...
GCGCCGGGTAAGCGCCTCGTGGTTGTAGAGCACCGGATAGCCTTTCAAAATATTGAACTCGCAGGCGCCGCCCATGCTTTTCACCATGTCAGTGGCAATCTTTTTCATACGTTTATGGGCCTCTCCGCGCCACTTTTCGTCCATGGTGCGAAAGGTACCTTCCAGTTTTACCTCGTTAGGGATGACGTTGGTGGCGCCTCCGGTGGAATTGATCTTGCCGAAGGTCAGCACCGAAGGAATGCCCGGGTCGCCATACCGGCTGACGATCTGTTGCAGCGCTACGATCACCTGGGCGGTGATGACTACCGGGTCGATGCACTCCTGGGGCATGGCCCCGTGGCCGCCGCGGCCTTTGATGGTGACGTATATCTCGTCGGCCGAGGCCATATAGATGCCGGGTTTGAGGCCGATCATGCCCGCGCGCAGGGGCGGGTGTACGTGCTGGCCGAAAATGCTCGCAGGGCGCGGCTTTTCCAGCACACCCTCTTTGATCATAATGCTCGCCCCGCCGGGCAGCCGCTCCTCACCCGGCTGGAAAATACACTTTACCGTGCCCTCAAAACGGTCGCGCAAGGCGTGCAGGATACGCGCTGTGCCAAGCAGCGACGAAGTGTGCACATCGTGCCCGCAGGCGTGCATAACGCCTTCATTTTGAGATTTGTACGGGACCTTGTTTGCCTCCCGGATCGGCAGGGCGTCCATATCGCCGCGCAGGGCGACGACGCGCTTTCTGGGGTTTTTTCCTTTGATCAATGCCACCACCCCGTTGCCGGCCATGCCATGCCGGTGCTCGATGCCCATTTCGGTGAGTTTATCGGCAACAAACCGACCCGTTTGTACCTCCTCAAACGACAGTTCGGGGTGCATGTGCAGGTGCCGGCGGTTGGCGACGGTATCGGCGTGGTATTCGTGGGCGAGGCGGAGGATTTGTTCTTTCATGGACTGGAAGAAATTATTCAAAATCTTCTAATTTCAGTGTTTTGATGGCTTTCGCTTTGTCAGGGGCGATAGGGTGCTGCTCCCAAAAATCGCTATTTAAAAACTTGATCAATCCTTTTTTCCCAATCCTGTAGGTTTCTTTTAATTTCACTATGGCCGGGCTCAAGTTGGAGGGTAGGCTTTTTTCTCGTATAAACGCCCGCCGTCGACCAGAATGGGTATCAGTACCTTGCTTTCACGAAGGGCCGTTTCGATCTCTTTCCTGACCCAGTCCTCTTCATCATCGATCCGTCGGCGATGGTGTTCATCCGTTGCACTAAGCCAATCCGGTCCAATCACTGCGAGGACAACCGAACATTCCAGCAGCATTTTCTCAAGACGGTCGGCCCATTTTTCACCCGGCTTGATTTCCTCAACATCCTGAAAAACAATGCCTTGACCCAAAGAACTTTTCAAACTGTCAAACAGTCTCCCGGCCTGGGCGGCGGCATCACTGCGGCGGTAACTGAGGAATATCCGGTAAGGCATAGGTTGGTTTGTCAAGTCGAGCAACAAAACTACCAAAGTTAATGCTTAACGAAAATTGGCAGCAGCAGATTTGCCTGACATTTTCATTACTTTTGTACAATAATGTACGACACATGACGGCTTCTATTTCAGCACAGGATCAAATCGCCAATTTTCTCGCGGAAGCCATTCCGGAGAAAATCCTTGCGTTTAAATTTGACGCGTCCATTCAGAAACGCATCGAAGAACTGGTGTACAGGAAAAAAGAAGGAACGGTTACGCCGGCGGAAAATGAAGAATTGGAACGTTATCTTGCTTATGATCTGCTGATCGGCCTGGCCAAAGCCCGGGCCAGTATGTATGTTGAAAACTCATGAGCCGAATCCCCAAAAACCTCCGGGAGCAAGTCGCTCGACGTGCAAAATACCGTTGCGAGTACTGTCTGGTACCGGAGCGTTTTCTGGCTACAATTTTTCATATAGATCATATCCGCAGCCTGAAACACGGTGGGCTGACAACCCAGGCTAATCTGGCCTTTACCTGTCCTCACTGTAATTGCAATAAAGGCAGCGATGTTGCTGCTTTTGCAGATACAGAAGGTGAGGTGTTGGTTCGGCTGTTTAATCCAAGAAAAGACGTGTGGGAAGAGCATTTTTACATTCGGAACGGGCTCATATTAGCCAAGACGACGGTAGCAGAAGCAACCATAAGGATTTTGGCCATTAACGAGCCGTATCGGGTAGTTTTTCGGAAGGCTCTTGCGGAAGCGGGAAAGTATCCATGATGTAAAACCAGCCCCCCGCAAAATCCACCCCCTCCATTTTGCGTTTTGTCGTAACTTCACCCCCTCGTAAACTTGCGCATACCGTTTTGAAACACTTCCTGCCACACTTTATCCAGGAAAACTACCGTCACGGCAATCTGGAAGGCCGGCTTCATGCCTACACAATGTTCGTCGATCTCAGCGGGTTTACCCGGCTGACGGAGAAGCTCATGCAGAAGGGCCCTGAAGGCGCCGAGGAGCTGTCCTATGCGCTCAACCATATCTTTCAGCCCACGGTAGCCTTCGTCTACGAGCAGGGGGGCTTCATTCCCTATTTTGCCGGCGACAGTTTCACTGCGATTTTCCCGAACAATAACGGCGGCCCCTCCAACCGCGAAACGGTGGCTATCGCCCTGCGGGTGGCGGAGACCGCACAATCCACGCTCCGGCGCTTCATCAGCGACCAGGAAGACGAGGATTCGCTCATGTCGGAATACAATATCGGCATCAAAATCGGGCTGTCGGAAGGAGAAGTGGAGTGGGGCATTGTCGGCAACCACCGCAAGGGATACTACTTCAGGGGTGCGCCCATCGACGGCTGCTCGCAGGCGCAGGTGCTTGCCAACAGCCTTGAGGTGGTGTGCGACGACCGTTTTCTGCGTTTTCTGCGCCCGGAGATCATTGAAAGCGAAGCCATCGGCGATGGGTTTTTCAAACTGAAACTCGAGGGGATCAACCTGACCGATTCCGCCCCGGATACCAATTCTGCGCCGAAACTGCCCAAACCCGACCCGGAGGTCATGCAGGAATTCCTGCCCAAAGAAGTGTTCGACAACCCCGGCATCGGCGAATTCCGCAATGTGGTGAGTGTGTTTCTTTCGTTTACCGGTGTGGATACACACGAGGCGCTCGACCATTTTGCCACCGTCATACTAGAGCAAAGCGAAAACTTCGGTGGCTATTTCAAGGAGATCGATTTTGGCGACAAGGGCGGCGTCATGTTCTGCATTTTCGGCGCGCCGGTTTCTTTTGAAAACAACGTGGATCGCGCCCTGGAATATATCACCGCCGTGCAGGACGACCTGATGCACCTGGAGAACATCACCGGTGCGCGGTACTGCATCGGCATCACGTCGGGTACCGCCTTTACCGGGGTAATCGGCAGCAAGGAGCGTTGCCAGTATGCGGCTGTGGGCGCCCGCGTCAACCTCGCCGCGCGCCTCATGATGAAGGCCGAATGGGGCGAGGTGATCGCCGACGAGAACGTACAGCGCAACCGGAACTTTAAGTTTGCATTCAGGGGAGAGGGGCATTTCAAGGGTTTTGAAGAAAGCATCCCTACATATGCCCTCAGCGGCCGCAACCTGAGCGGCCGCACCAGTTTTTCCGGCAACTATTTCGGCCGGCAAAGCGAACTGAAAACGCTGGTTAATTTCATGGCGCCGCTGCGCGAAAACCGCTTTGCAGGCGTCGCCTTCGTTTTTGGCGAAGCAGGCATCGGCAAGAGCCGGCTGAGTTATGAATTCCGGCGCAGCCTGCGCGAGACGATGGCGGTGAGCTGGTTCACCTGCCAGAGCGACCAGATCCTGCGCAAACCCTTCAATCCGTTCATCTATTTCCTCAAATACTATTTCGAACAAAGTCCGGAGAACAGCGCAGAGCGCAACCGGGAGATGTTTGAAAACAATTTCCTTGAACTACAATACGAACTGACGGAGAACCGGCATCCGGAAGCCGACGCCGTGCGCCGGGAGATCGCGCGTACGCAGAGCGTGCTGGCGGCGCTGGTGGGTATTCAATACAACGGCTCGCTTTGGGAACAACTCGACGCGCGCGGACGATACCAGAACGCCCTGTCGGCCATGGCCAATCTTTTTGTAGCGGAATCTCTGCTGCAACCCGCTGTGATCGAACTGGAAGACGCGCATTGGTACGACGAGATGAGCCGGGAATTCCTCATGCAGTTTATACGCAGGGCGCAGGGTTATCCGCTGCTGTTCCTGGTGACGAGCCGTTACGAGGACGATGGCTCCAGGTCGTTCATTTTCCGCCCCAACCTGCTGGAGGAACTTAAAATCCCCAACGTGGAGGTAGACCTGAACTTCCTCCTGCCCGACGACCTGAAATCCTTTGCCGAAGTCCGGCTGGGCGGCAGTCTGCACCCCGATCTGCTGGAACTGATCCAGCGCATGACCCAGGGCAACCCGTTTTATGTGGAGCAAATGGCCGACTATTTCCGGGAGGCCAACCTGCTGAAAAACACCGACGGGGTGCTGCAGCTCCAGCAGAAAGACGACATCCAGATGTCGGATTCGGTCAAACAGATCATGATGGCGCGCATCGATCGCCTGAGCGGCCTGGTAAAGGAAACCGTGAAAGCAGCGGCGGTGATCGGGCGCGAGTTCGAGTTGCCGGTGCTGTCTGCCGTGATGGCCCGGCAGGAGGAGTTTGTCAGCAAAAACGGCGACCTCGACCTGGTGCTTAAAGAACAAATCCAGACGGCCGAAAAATGGCAGATATGGCATGCCATGAACGAGTTGCGGTATATTTTCCGCCATTCGCTCCTGCGGGAGGCGGCCTACGATATGCAGTTGCGCACACGCCTGCGCGAGCTGCACCACCTGATCGCTGAGGCCATCGAACAGCTGTACCCCGGCTCCGAGGAGCGCTATGTCGACCTCGCTTTCCACTACGAACAATCGGAAGACACACAAAAGACCAACAAGTTTCTCGAAAAGGCAGCCCGTTATTCGCAGCGCAATTTTCTGAACCGGCAGGCGCTGAAATACTATGAGAAGCTCATCGACAACCTGAACGGCCGCTCCAAAAAGAATAAAAAGATTATCAAGTTGCAGCTGCGAAAAGGCGCGGTACACGAACTCGTGGGGCAATGGGAAGAAGCGGAACAGGACTACCGTTCTGCACTCAACTTCGCCAAATCCCTGAATGACTGGTACCTGATCGGGCGCAGCAACCGCCGCCTGGGCCAACTGCTCATGTTGCGGGGCAACTACCAGGAGGCCAAAAAACACCTCGATGTGGCCGTTACCTGCTTCGAACTCGCCAACGACCAGGTGGGTATTGCCAAAACATATGGCAACCTGGGCACCTTCTTCTTCCGCCAGGGCAGCTACGACGCTGCCAAAAGCTGGTACGCCAAAGCCATCGAGATCAACCGTTCGGTACAACGCGACGCCGAAAATGCCGCTATTGTGGCCAACCTGGGCCTTATTTTCATGAATCAGGGGCATTACGACGAGGGTATCCGCTGGCTGGAAGAGCAACTCGATATCGCCGAGCGCGCTGCCGACAAGCAGGGCCTGACGACTTTATACACCAACCTGGGCATCATTTACCTGGAAAAAGGTGCGCTGGACTCCGCACTGCTGTGCCTGGAAAAAGGGCTTGCCCTGTCGGAAGAACTGGGCAATAAACTGTTCATGACCATTTGTATCGGCTCCATCGGTTCGGTTTGGGAGAAAAAAGGCGATTACGAAAAGGCCATGCAAAACTTTGAGCGCGACCTCGTGCTTTGCCGGGAACTGGGCGATAAACAAGGCACGGCCATTGCTTGCGGGCTGATCGGCGACCTGCTTTCCGTGATCGGCGAGTTTGACAAAGCCATCGGATACCTGGAACAAAACCTCCAGCTCTCCCGCGAACTGAATTACAAAAAGGGAATTGCCAAGGCGCTCAATACACTGGGCGATACCTGGTTCTACAAGAGCGACCACAAACGCTCCATCAATTACTACAACGAAGCCATCGAATATGCCCGCGAAATGGGTAACAAACTGGTGCTGGGCTACTCCCTGATCGAAAAAGGCCTCGTACACGTACATGCAGGGGAACTCTCCACCGCACGCCAACTCCTGGAAGAAGGCCGCGATATCGCTTTGGCGCTCGGCAATGCCGATCTGACCTTCGGCGCCAATATCCTGCGGGCACAGGTCATCATGGCCGAAAACAACCGCCCGGAAGCGCTGCGGCAGTTGCAACAGCTCCTTGCATTGGCACGTACCGAACGCGAAGAAGCTGCCGTTCATTTTGAACTGAGAAAGGTGGCCGACCATCCAACGACGCATCACCTGCGGGCACTTACCCTGTACCGCAGCATGTTTGCGCGCACTCCGCAGTATATTTACAAGGTGCGGGTGGAAGAACTGGAGCGGGAGGCAAAAGTCTGATCCTCAATCAAGGTTGAATTCTTCTCCAAGTTGTGGTATCCCCACATCCTTAAATCCGTGCTCCAGCAGGTAGTCGCGCCATTTTTCCTGCCGGTCAATGGTACCGTGTACCAGCCATACCTTTTTACACGATTTGGTCTGATTGCTCAACATATCCAGCATTTCATTGCGGTCGCCATGGGCTGAAAAGGAATCCATCACTTCGATATCGGCCAGCACCTGCTTGTTGTGTCCCAGGACATACAGGCTTTTGGCGCCGTCGCGCAGTAACCCGCCCGGAGTGTTCGGTGCGCAGTAGCCCACGATCAGGAAAGTGTTCCGGTGGTTTTCGATGTTGTGCAGCAGGTGGTGCCGGATGCGACCGGCATTCATCATGCCCGACGCGGAAATGATGATACAGGGTTTGTTGGTGCTGTTGAGTTTTATGGAACCCTCGCTGCTCCGGATGTAGTACAGGTCGTTGAATCCAAAGGGATTTTCGTCTTCAATCATGTAGCGGTGTACCTCTTCATCAAAACATTCCGGGTGGTTTTCAAACACCTGTGTGGCATTGATGGCCATGGGGCTGTCGACATACACGGATACCTTGGGAAGCCGCCCGGCGTGCTGGAGTTTATCGAGCATATACACGATCTCCTGCGTTCGTCCGACGGAAAAGGCCGGGATGATGAGTTTACCTTTTTTCTCCACGCAGGTATGGTTGACGATCTCCACGAAACGCTCCACTTCATTTGGGGCCGTCTCGTGGTCGCGGTCGCCATAGGTGCTTTCGCAAATCAGGTAGTCCAGTTCAGGCATGGGCAGGGGATCGCCCAGAATAGGGCGGTTGGGCCGGCCGATATCGCCCGTGAATCCAAAGCGGGTAGTCTTCCCGTTTTCCTTTATCTCCAGCGTTACACTGGCGCTGCCGAGGATGTGGCCCGCGTCGCGGTACATGACCCGGACATCCGGGTGTATGTGGAACCATTGCTCGTAGTTGTAGCTGGCAAATTGCCGCATCGCCTGGCTTACGTTCTCCATGGTGTACAACGGCTGGCGTTCCGGCTCGTTGAAACCCTTTTTCTTGTTGTGGTATGCCGCATCACCCTCCTGTATCTTGGCGCTGTCGAGCAGCATAATAGCGCAGAGGTCGCGTGTGGCGTGCGTGCTGAAAATTTTACCGCCGAAACCGTCGGCAACCAGTTTGGGCACCCTGCCGGTATGATCGATGTGGGCATGGCTGAGCACCAGACAGTCGATTTCTTTCGGGTCGAACAGCCATTTTTCATTAAATCCGGCCATCGATTTGCCGTCACCGGCCTGGCCGTCGTCGTCGCCGCCCTGGTAGAGGCCGCAATCGAGCAGAATCTTAAAACCGTCGTTAAGAGTAATGAGGTGCGCCGAGCCGGTCACTTCACGGGCGGCGCCGCAGAATTTTATCTTCATGGTGTTACTGTTAGCAGGGATACAATTTGTTCCAAAGGTATACATTCTTTTATTTGCCGCGTATGGAGGTGTCGCCCGGACAGGCTGTTTAAATTGCAAAATTTGGCGGACAATCTCTGATCCAAAAACACTATGTTTGCCAACAAAACATTTTTATATGGCCATTTTCACCCTCAACATTAATGGTACGCAACACAGCGTCGACGCCGAGCCCGACATGCCCCTGTTGTGGGTTTTGCGCGATCTGCTCAATCTTACCGGAACAAAGTTCGGCTGTGGTGTGGCGTCCTGCGGCGCCTGCACCGTGCTGGCCGACGGCCAGGCGGTGCGTTCGTGCGTGTGGCAGGTTCAAAATGCCGAAGGCAGCCAGATCACCACCATCGAAGGGCTTTCGCCCGATGGATCACACCCGGTACAGAAAGCCTGGGAGGCGATTGGGGTGCCGCAGTGCGGCTATTGCCAGGCCGGTCAGATGATGACGCTGGCAGGGCTGCTGAACCAATATAAAAAGCCTACGGAAACACAGATCAGCAACGCGATGAGTGCGGTATTGTGCCGCTGTGGCACCTATCACAGGATACGGCAGGCCGTGCAGATGGCTGTTGAAGAAACGAATAAATGAACATTTAGGAACATTTAGCGCCGGCTGAAGCCGGCGGTACCGGTATGAAAAAAACAGCCATTGATCGCCGTCATTTTATAAAAATTTCTGCCCTGGGCAGTGGTAGCCTGGTACTTGGTTTAGTCCTGCCCGGATTCGGCAGGGATGCGGGAAACATGCCCTGCGACCATTTCCAGCCCAATGCATTTATCCGTATCGACAAAACGGGGCAGGTGACCATTTTTGTGGCCCGTCAGGAGATGGGACAAGGGGTGAATACCTCCCTGCCCATGATCGTCGCGGAAGAACTTGAGGTCGACTTTCAAACAGTCCGGCAGGAGATCGCCCCCTTCGGCTCCCTTCCGGAAGGCGCCCATGATACCGGCGGCAGCCAAAGTGTGACAGGCTCCTATGCAGAACTGCGCAAAGCCGGAGCCGTTGCCAAAACCATGCTGATTGCTGCTGCGGCTAAAAAATGGGGTGTCGACCCTAACCTTTGCAAGGCGGAAAACGGCGTGGTTACGCACGTCACTACCGGCAATTCGATCAGCTACGGCGATCTCGTTTGCGACGCGGCGGAGCTGCCCGTCCCAACGGAAGTGACGCTGAAAAACGTGAAAGATTTCAAGATCGTCGGCAAGGGGCAACGCAAGAAAAATCTGAAAGATATCATCACCGGACAGGCGAAATACGGCATGGACCTGAAAGTGCCGGGCATGCTGTACGCCGTTGTCGAGCGCAGTCCCGTATTGGGCGGTACAGTGGAAAATATTGACGCTGAAGAAGTGCTCGCCGTGCCGGGTGTAGTGCGGGTTGTTTCATATAACGGAACCGGAAAACCCATGCACGCGCGTGCCGGCGTGGCCGTGCTGGCCACCAATATCTGGGCAGCCATAAAAGGTCGGCGGCTGTTGCGAATCAAGTGGAACGAGGGTGAAAAGAACAAGGATAGTACGGCAGAATTGTTCCGAACTTTTGCCGATCTGGCTAAAAAGCCGCCGCAAAAAACGGTGCATACCGCCGGCGACGTCGACGCAGTGAGTGCCGGCAAGGCCAATACCCTGAACGCGGAGTACGCTGCACCCTTCCTCGCCCACGCCATGATGGAGCCGCTTAACTTCATCGCAGAGGTGAAAAATGATCAATGCGAGCTCTGGGGTGGACTGCAACTGCCCCACTGGACAGTCGACACCATTTCCAAGGAGTGCGGCATTCCGAAAAATAATATACGGGTCAACCTCGCGCTCATGGGCGGCGCTTTCGGGCGGCGGCTCATGTGCGATTTTGCCCTCGAAACGGTAAAAATCGCGCAGCAGGTTGACAAGCCTGTAAAGGTGATCTGGGATCGCACCGACGACATTCGTTTCGACAATTATCGCCCGGCCAATTACCATCGTCTGGAGGCCAAATGGGATGCAAAAGGCATCCTGCAGAGCTGGGAGCACCATGTGCTTTCCACGCCGATCTCCTGGATGACCGACGGTCCCGGTACGGATACCGCCGAAAACCTGGGCGGGGCGGAGAAGGATTTCTGGTACGCCGTGCCCAATGTAAAAACTGCCTATACGCCCGTTGACTTTAACCTGCACCGGGGCTGGCTGCGCGGGGTGGAGCCGGTGCAAAATGTATTTGCCGTCGAGTGCTTTATCGATGAAGTGGCGCAAAAACTAAAAAAAGACCCCCTCCAGTACCGGCTTGGCCTGCTGGAAGGGCGTGAATCATTCAAGGCCTACTGGGACAAAATCGTCGAACCACAACGCCTGGCGGGTGTGCTGAAACTGGCTGCCGAAAAGATCGGCTGGGACCAGCCGCGCAAAAAAAATCACTTTATGGGTATTGCCGGGCACATGTTTTTCTGCGATTCCTACGCTGCACATGCCATTGAAATAGAACGGCTGGGGCCCAAAAAATTCCGGCTTGTCAGGATCATTGCGGCTATCGATTGTGGTTTGGTCATCAACCCCGACGGTTTAATGAACCAGATGGAGGGAGGTACCGTATTCGGCCTGGGGCAGGCGCTGAAAAACGAAATCACAGTGGAAAACAGCCGAGTGGTGCAGGACGGCTTTTTCAATTACGAACTGGCGCGGTTCAGCGATGTGCCCGACATAGAAATACACACGGTAAAAAGCGACGCACCGCCCGGCGGAGTGGGTGAGGTGGGTGTGGCAACGGTCTCCCCGGCACTCTGCAACGCGCTGGCTGCTGCGGGCAACCGACCGCGGACGCTGCCGATCAAAAACGAAGGATTTACCTGGGAATAATGCTTCCTGCCGAACTGCAATTACATCTGGAAGAACTGCTCGGCGAGCGTTTTGCATCGAACAAAGCCGTAGGCGGCGGCGATATACACCGCGCAGGTGAAATCACAACGGTATCAGGCGGACAGTTTTTTGTAAAATACAACACAGGTCTGCAAAGCGCCGACATGTTCCGGACGGAGGCGCTCGGCCTTGCGCTGCTGGGGGCATCCCGTGTGATTGCGGTGCCGAAAATTGCTGCACAGGGTTCTATCGGCAACTTCTCCTATCTATTGATGGCGTTCATCGCCCCTGGGCCCCGTACCCGCCGTTTTTGGGAGTCTTTCGGACAGGCCCTGGCAACATTACACGGCACTACTTCAGCGCATTTTGGCTTTAGCCACGACAATTTCATCGGCAGCCTGCCACAATCGAATTCACGGCGCGATACATGGGCCGATTTCTATACTCTGGAGCGCTTACAACCCCAGATGCGACTTGCCAGGCAAGGCGACCTGCTGGATGCCGGCGATGAAAAGCGGCTGGATACCCTGTGCAGCAAACTTGCCGCCCTTTGCCCTGAAGAACCGCCTGCACTGACACACGGCGATCTGTGGAGCGGCAATTTTTTATGCGACCGGGAAAGCAGACCCGTGTTGATCGACCCTGCTGCCTCCTTCGCACACCGGGAAATGGATATGGCGATGAGCCGCCTGTTCGGAGGCTTCGACGACGTTTTTTATCAAGGTTATGAAGACACCTGGCCGCTGGAACCCGGCTTCGACGACCGTTTGGAGGTCTACCAGTTGTATTACCTGCTGGTACACGTAAATCTGTTCGGGGGAGGCTATGTGGAAAGCGTGCGGCGTATTTTGAGGCATTACGTCTAGTGGTCTTCCGGTCGGCCCAGTATTTTACCCTGCTGGTAATTCTTCTTCAGCTCTTCCTCTTCTTTTATCTCCGCTTCAGTAGCGACAGGTGCGTTCATGTTCGAGAGGTCGGGCTGACCGGCATCTACCCAGGCAGTGTACCAGGCGCAACTCACGGCATGAATGGCGGCGCGCATCCGGCGCTCGATCATACCCTGCAACACATCCTGGTAGGCGGCAGAATAATCCCGGCACGGCGCCAGAACGGGTTTCCCGTTCCGGACATCGGGGCACATTTGCCGGTCTGTTGGAAAACTTTTACTCAGGGCTTTTTCCATGCCCAGCACGCTGTCGACCATACTGTTGCTGTCGAAAACAGCCTGCCAGAAAAATGCCTGCGGATCAGGCACATATTCCGGCTTGCCTACAAAATAATCGTAATCCTCATCGGCAAAAAGTTCGGGGATACGGCTTTCCCAAAAACCGTGGATGCCATGCTGTTCCGTTTTTTGTCCGTTGTAATTGCTCGTCGTATGCAGCGGCACATGCGCATCGCCGATGTAGTGGCCCATATCGGCACAGAGGCGCAGAATGCGTTTGGCATCGCGTGCGCGAAACGCATCTGTAAGGCGACGCTGCATGGATTGCAGGTGCCAGGGCAGGATACCGTGTTCGGACAGGTAGTCGCGGTAAAAACCGGAAATAAAGGGCGATGCGCCGGGAGCCATGATGCCCTGTTCTCTGAAAAAAGCCAGCAAAGAGTCTGTGTTGACAGCCTCCTGGGCTGTGAAGTACAAGGGTAGAATCTGGCGGACAAAAAAGCGGCGGTACGCCTGTTTTTTCTCATCCGGTATCGTATTGCCCGGGTCATTGGGACCGAAAAAGCCGATGGTGTCGCCCCGTTCCGTAATGCCGAATATTTCGGAGTGTTGCAGCAAGGCGTCCGTCCAGCCCAAAGGCAGATCGTTGAATGGCGGCCCGTAGTTGTCGAGATCGATATAATGCCGCGGCGCTTCGTTTTTGGTGGCGTAGCGCCGCATATCGGGGTCGACCGCGTGATCGCTCAGCCAGTCGATATTCGGTTTGAAAAAGACCATCATTTCCGGCGGCAGGGTCAGTACTGCCAGCCGGTTGATGCGTTTGTGTGCAAAGAAACCCCAGACCGGCGGTTTTAATGATGAATGATGAATGATGAATGATGAATCGCCGGGTTGTCCGTTGGCGTCGCAGGCACAGTCCATAGTACGGAAAGCAGTCGGGAAAATGATCCCCGTTGCAACCACGACCAAAGCAAAAAAAATATTTTTCATGACACTATTTCCGTTCAAACGTCCGGTCAAAAGGGTTAAATTCATCATTCATCATTCATCATTCATCATTCATCATTCATCCTGCGCAACCAGTTTTTTCTCCAGATCCTCCAGCGAAACGCCCTTCGTTTCGGGCATCATTTTCCAGACAAACAGCAGCTGCAGCACCATCATAAACGCGAAAAAGGCAAAAATGACGCCCCCGCCATATTTGCCGTTGAAATAGGGAAACAACCCTGCAATGATTGCCGCAAAAACCCAGTGGGTGCTACTGCCCAGTGAATTGCCATAAGCGCGGACGCTGTTGGGGAAGATTTCGGAAATAAAAACCCAGATCACGGCGCCCTGTCCAATGGCGTGCGAAGCGATAAAGGCGAACAACAACAGGGGGACAAACAGTCCCGACAGTCCGTAGAAAAAAGCCAACGCCACACAAGACAGCGATACGATATAGCCAATGCTGCCGATATACATCAGAAAACGGCGGCCGTAGCGATCGATCAGGGCCAGCCCAAGCATGGTAAAAATGAGGTTGACGAGGCCGATGCCTGTTGTCGACAGCAGGGCGGCGCTTTCACCGAGACCGGTTTCCTTGAGGATACGCGGTGCATAATAAATGATGGCGTTGATGCCGGAGAGCTGGTTGAAGAAAGCAAAAAGAAAGGCCAGCAGCATGGGGAACCGGAATTTTCCCGAGAAAAAATGCCCGATACCCGACTGTTTATCGGTCGATGGCGCCTGAATGGCCGCCACAGCAGCATCTACGGTGACGGGGTTGATCTGTGCGAGAATTTTCCGCGCGTCGTCGACGCGGTTTTTGTGCGAAATCAACCAGCGCGGGCTTTCCGGCACAAAAAAGGCCAGCAACAGGTAAACGACCGATGGAATCGCCATAACGCCGAGCATCAGGCGCCAGGAACTTTCGCCGCCGCTCATACCGATCAGCCAGTTGGACAGGTATGCAACCAGAATGCCGAGTACGATATTGAACTGAAACATCGCTGTGAGCCGCCCCCGGATATCCTGCGGCGCGATCTCGGCGATGTACATCGGCGCCACCACGGAGGAAGCGCCTACGGCCAGTCCGCCGATAAAGCGGAAAAACATCAGCGTTTGCACATCCGGGGCGAGCGCTGATCCCAGAGAACAGATCAGAAACATTGTCCCGATCCAGAACAGCGTCGGTTTTCTGCCCCAGCGTTCTGCCGGCAGGCCGCCAAATACCGCTCCTGCAATGGTGCCGTACAGGCCCATGGCCACCATTTGACCAACCATAAAATCGCTGAGGCTCCATTGCGACTGAATGGCCTGCTCGCCGCCCGAGATGACGGCCGTGTCGAATCCGAACAGGAATCCGCCCAGGGCGACCGTGATGGACCAGAAAAATAACTTGTTGGTGTTTTGCATGATGTGTGTTGTTGGTTAATTCGTCGAGCAGATCATCAGGCCCGCATTTTTACCTGCACGTCCATTTCCTCGTGCAGGATGTCGTACAGCAGGTCGTGGTAATGCGGGAAATCGGGCAGGTTGTTGTGTCCGGCTTCTTTGATGGGATAAAGCGTGATGTTTTGCGGCGCCAGGTCGCGCAGCATTTCACTTTGCCGGTACGGGATCAGGCGATCTTTTTTTCCATGCAGGATATGCACCGGACAGTGTACTTTCCTGATAAAACGGTCGGTTCGGATATGGTACCGCAGCAGCCAGCGGACCGGCAGGATAAAGGCATAACGCGAAATATGATACAGGAAAGAGTAATAAGGGCAGTCGAGCAACAGCATATGGGGGTGGTTCCACGAAGCGATACGTGCCGCGAGTCCGCTGCCCAGCGATCGCCCGTACAGTACGATTCGTTCTTCGTCGTAAGTCTCCGCCAGCCATTTATACACCTGTTGCAGGTCGGCATAGAGGATTTCCTCCGTGCGGCGGCCGCGGCTTTTTCCAAACCCCCGGTAATCGAGGATGAAAAAGTCGAATCCCTTGCCTACAAAATCCTTGGCAAACTTGCCCCAACCCTTGATGCTCCGCGAATTGCCCTTGATGTAAAATACCACGCCCTTGCTGTTGGGCACCCTGAAGTGAAGGGCATTTACCGTGCCGCCGTCTTCCATCTCAAAATTGACTTCCGTAAAAGGGAAGGGGTATTTGTAGGTAAACCACTTTGGCAGGCGCTCCGGCCGGAAAAAAAACAGGTCCTGGGCGATATAGAATACAACACACAACCCGCCATAAACGACAGCCACCCAGAAAAGAAGATCAGCCCATGTTGGCATACATTGGTTGTTTGTTCAGGGCGAAAATAGAGTAGAATTTGCAGAATTACAGAACGAACAGAATTTGAAATGGGTGATGCCTCATAATTCTGTTCGTTCTTTACTGCTGCGAGATCTGATCCTCCCAGGCTTGAGCGAGGTCTTTCCTTCCGATCATATTTTTCCAGCCCTTTTTGGGGTTTTCCTTGATTGTTTTCAGCAAGGCAAGTTGCCGGGGCGATAGTAGTTCGTCGGGCGACTGACTATTGCCTGCGAGACTGTTCGCCCGACAGGCCTGAAGCGTGGTCATCGGCACGAATTTGTAATCCGTCTGGGCGAGGTAGTATTTAGGCTCACGGTCGCTGCGGAAACCTTCGTTTTTAGAACAAGCCTGTATGCCTTTAGGCTGGGTCTTCTTTTCGAGGTCTTCCTTTTTTACAATAGCAGGGTTGAATTGCACGCGCACCACCTCGCGACCGTCCTGGAACCCCGGTTCCGTCTCTACGACGCCGGGAATAGTCCCGAAGGTGCCTTCGCCGCTCCAAAAGCAGTACATGGAAAAAGTGGCGGTCTCGAGCCCGGCCTCGCGTGCGAGTAACTCCTCTTCCAGCAGTTCGAGGTAGCGCGGGGCTATGGCGCCTGTGAGATCGAGTGCTCGGCGCATACCTTCTACAAGTTGATAGGAGGAGCGAAAATCACCCATGCGCAGCACAACATCGCTGTAGTCGGCGCGGACGATACGAACCACGGGGTTATTCCAGGCGGGTTCGTCGAACCGCTTCAGCGCTTCAGCGTCCTTGCCGCCCTTGTTGTTGTAGATACACACGGGCACAAAATACGTTTCAATGGCCTCCACGATCAGCGGGTGCGAGAGCGTGTTGTTGCCGTAGCGGGTGCAATTGGAACAGCCGGGCACTTCCTGGAACAGGATGAGGATGGGTTTGCCGCTCTTTTCGGCTTCTGCTTTGCCGGCGTCAAGATCGCGCAACCAGTGGACCTTGCCGAGTTCTTCAGGGTTATCCGGGGCCGGCGTGGCGTCGTCAACGGAGTCCATGGGAGGGGTATTGGTGGCAGGACGGGGCGTTTCGTTGGGAAACAGAAAAAAAGCGCCTGCTGTGAGCAGTATACATGCAGCGGAAAGCAGTTTTACGATCATGACGCAGAGTTGTTTTGAAAACACAACGTCAAATATAACCGCAATGCGTGCTTTGAGGCGTGAGAGAATGGCGCAAATGTTGGGGAGGCGACAAGTTGATAAGCCCGGTCGACCATTTCGAAGTATGGCAAATGCACTTGCCCATTGCCGCTCATTAGACCTAATGCAAGGAGACTGTCTCCCTACCGGTTACCGGACAACATTTGAATTTTGAGATCGACAGCCTGTGCCTGTGCGGCATTGCCCGTCAGGGTATAGGCTTGCGACAGTGCTTTCAGGGCATCTAAATTGCCGGGTTGTATTTCAAGCAGTTTATTGAGCCACTGTATGGCGTCGGCCGGCTGACCGGCCTGCATCAAAGCCTGGCTCAACAAGGCAAGAATCTCCGGGTCAGTGGCATAATGCTGTTGTGCTTCGGTCAGGTATTGCAGGATTTGCCGGATATCGCCCTGCCGGGCAATTAATGCTTTGGCCGCTTCCCGTAACGACAAGGCCAAATTATTGACTGCTGACGTATAGCCTGGATTCAACTGCACGGCAAACCGGTAATCTCTTGCGGCCAAATCAAATTGCTGGAGCAGGAAGTAAGCATTGCCGCGCATGTACAGCGCAATCAGCGACGTCGGAAAAATGTCGAGGGCCGTATTTTGATACTGCAGGCTGCTGTTCAGGAGTTGCTGGCGTTTGGCAGCATCCTTCTCTGAAAGGGCCTGCTCGCACAATTCAGAGCCGTAAGCACAGTTTATTTTAGAGCTTTGGGGCGATATTTTGACATCGTGGGCAAAGAGTTTCCGGTTAGACGACCAATCGGTATTGCGCAGCACGGTTTTAAGCGACAATAAGGCAATCACGGTCGTGGCGATGCCCATTTTGAGATACGCTTGCCAGGAGTTCCCGGGCGTGAGCCCTATCCACCAGGATGCCGTTAAGAGGCAAAATCCTACAGATGGCAGGAATAGAAAACGCTCGGCCATATTGGTGCCCACTGGAAAAAGTAAATTGGAAACAATGCTGATTCCGGCCAGGTAAAATAATACACTGAAGCGCTCCGTTTTGGCTTTTCCTGATTTAAAACCCCTGAAAACGAACGCCACCAGCAATAAATGGAACCACAGGCTGGCCCATACCCCAACATTGGCGAACGTCATGATCCCGATATGGCGGGGATAATAATCACAAGTCAGCGGATGCGGGAACAGCAGGAGCAGGATGTATTTGCCCAAACAAAACAACACGGTAGCCAGGCGTTCCTGTGTGGAAAAATGCACCCAGCGGTTTCCATCCAGTTTGACAAATGGGTTGTTCATCAGGTCCATGGGCGGATCGCCAAACGACCACCCGACCACGCTGCCCCGCAGGATCAAAAATACGGCGGCGGCGAGCAGGGCAGGCCAGAGATACCGCCCGATCTGGCGTAAAGCAGCGCCCCGGAACAACCACAAAGCCGCAGGTAAAATGGCGAGAAAAGTGAGCGCATTCTCTTTGCCGAGCATACCGGCCAGCAAAGATGCGGCGGCAGCCCAGGCAAGTGCCATCCGGCCTGTGTCAAAAGCCCGTAACAACAGATACAAGGCCCCGAGGCCACCGGCCAGCGCTGCGATCTCGTCGCAACTTTTTATATTGTTCACCACCTCCGTATGGATCGGGTGCACCACGAAAATCAGGGTTGCCAGACCGGCCGTCCATTGTGCTTTTTTTTCCGTGGGTTGATGCCGGAGCAACAGCAACAGGGTACGGTGCAGCAGCCATGCTGTACCGGCGAAAAAGAGCACCGTAAACAAATGATACGGCCAGGGTGTGGCGCCCAAAAACTGGTACAATACGGCAAAAAAGGCCACAGTAAGCGGCCTGTAGCGACTGCCGTATACCTGTGTTTGTTGCAGATACCCGGCAAATGCGTCTTTGGTAAAAATCTCTTTCAGGCCGCCGATACCTTGTTTGGTAAATACATTCTCGCTGATGACCACCTTGTCGTCGATGACGAACCCGTGCGAGAGTGAATTCGCATACAGGACAAACGCCAGGGCAAAAAGCAACACGCCCTGGAGGCGGGTGTTGTGGAATATACTCCAGCGAAATATTCCTTCCGGAAATACTCCTTCAGAGGAGACAGCAGGAGGCACTTTGGTGCTTTTCGACGGCGGAGCAGGTTGCCGTTGCGGTTTGGCCATAATACGCGAGATTATTTGCAACGCAAAAAAACAAAAAAGGAAGCACTTCCTACCTACCCTGCGATTTCTGCTCCCCGGCTGCTGTGGCTGCAAGGACGCCGGTCAGTCCATAATAATGCCTATATCTTTAAAACCCGCAAGATCCTCGTCCCGCGCTCCGAAAGCACCCGCACCATATAGATCCCGGCCGGCTGATCGGAAATATCTATTTCATATCCCGGTGGTAGCATTTCGGATGCAAAAACCTTTTCACCGGATAAATTATAAATCTCGACGGCGGCACTTGCCATCGCACCGTTTCCTGTGATAATTGCGAATTGCCCGTTGTTTGGATTGGGGATCAAAGCAACTGCATCGCTTTGCGTCAACAAGTCTGTTCCCGTGCTCATAAATGTAAAAGCAGCCGAGGTAGCCATACATCCGTTGGCGGTTGTGACAACAATGGTATAATTGCCGTTTTGGGTCGCGGTATACGTTGACGCGGTAGCGCCGGGAATAATATTGCCGTTCCAGTACCATTGATTGCCGCTTGCGTAGTTGGAACTCAGAGTTGCTCCGTTTGCTGTAATAACGGGATGGACGATATCAAATGTCTGTGCACAACTCATTCCGTTGTAGGTCGCCCGGAAGGTATAGGTCCCCGCCATTGCGGGTAATGGTTTTGTCCAGGCGCGCCAGCTGGTGCTGTTGTTATTGGTGCTGCTGTATGTCCAACTGTTGAATATCGATCCGTCGGGATTCAGGATACTTGCGTCGCCGGTCATTCCTGTTGTTTCATTTCGCAGGAATACATAGAATTTTGCCGATCCCGGTGGCAGACCCGGGCCCTGGAACGGCAGTGCGTAGCAACTGCTTTCGTTGGGCGTTTCGGTGACCGGGCAGCCGGGCACTACAATATCAGTTGTATGCACCGAGGCTTTTACGACGGCCGGTTCCGTGTAGGGTTTTTGAGCTGCCCACCAGGATATTGCATTTAAGGCGTTACAGGGTCCTGCATAAGGATCGACCCGGCTGCCCGATGTGCTGCCGCTCCAGACTTCAAAATGAAGATGTGGCCCTGAAGAGCTGCCTGAGCTGCCGACCACCCCAAGATACTCCCCTGCAACAACCGCCTGCCCTATTGCCTTGCCTGTGACGGAATTCTTTTTCATATGCCAGTACAAAGCGCGCGAACCATCGGGATGCTGCACCACCACATAATTGGCGGGCAGATTATTCACGGAGCAGTTTTTGTCAAAATTGCCGTCGGCTTTATCCAGAATGATACCCGCAGCAGCGGCAATGACCTCTACATAATCGTGATCCATTTTATAAAACGGGAATGGCGGAATGCCTATATCCGTACCGCCGTGTCCGTCGTAAGTTTTGGCGCCGCAGTTGTAATCGGTTATGGCGCCGACGGCTGCATTGTGGTCCACATAAGCGCCTATGGCGTAATAGCTGCAATCGGTGAAGCCATTTGCAGGTTTGAGAGGCCAGTTCAGCGTGGTGGTCATCGCGATTTTTTGCCCGGAATCGATCATTCCCAAATGCGCCAAATTTTCGGCACACCTTTGTTCAATTGCAGCGTATTGAAGTAGCATAATGCAGGGATTGCCGGCATCATTTGCTTCGCCGGAGAACGCACCGCTGCTTTCCAGGGAATCGAATGGGGCGCTTTGTGCAGAAGCATTCCATGCGGATACGAAAAAACAAAGCAGCAGGCAGACAGAGTGGTTTCGCATGATCTTCAAGATTGGTTTATGCTCAGAGGATATATGATGCCGATTCGCTGCTTGCCGGAAATACCGAAAGGTTTGCAAGGTGCATGATGCACGCCTGCTGGAAAACTGGCGGTGGTGACAGCCGGATCCCGGTTTCTGTATTCACGGCGAACAATGAGCCGAAACGACCCCAAATGGCGCGAAATGGCGCGAAATTATTCACCTGTTTGAGGGCATTTTTGTCGGTGCCTTTCCAACGATCCTGAAGGATTCCTGATTCAGGCAAATGTATTTCATTAAAACGACAGACAAAGAAGATGAAAACAGTGTTTTTATGGTTTCCAAACTGTAAAACCAGCATACTTATATTCGCAGTAGGCTGCCATTACCGCTCAGCCGGGCACTTTTTCAAGGTTACCTTTCACGCCGGACAACAATGAACAATCAATGCTTACCTAAATTTTAACACCATGCGTCAACTCACGATTACAGCTCTTACAGCCACTCTTTTTCTGATCTCTTCATGTGTGAAGGTTGAACCGGATACCGCCAATACTTACACCCCCAATGCACAAACCGGTTCGCGGCAGGCAAATATTGCCGACATCCAGAAATACAACGATGCGGTACTTTTGGGCACCCTGGATTTGCTGGACGATAACCTTTTTGTGAATTCGGCCATCAGTATTGCACTGGCGACATTCGATGTTTCGGAATATACCGACTACTACGCCTATTTTGATGAATTGTCGGCAGTTTTTGCCAATGCCAACAGAGACCTTTTGGCAGAAATGGTCAGTTCCGTATCGAACCATACGGCGGATCTAAGCATGGTCAATATCCTTAGAACAAATGGATTCGCCTATTCAAACGGTTACTACCTGTTCAGGCCAAGGTTGTTCCTGATCCATTTGGACGAGATGAGCTATCAATCGCCCAGCCAAGCTGCAAGGCTCGTTTTTTCAAATCAGGACCTGGGAAATATCCCGGTATGGAGCCGGAACCACCTGTCGAACGGATTCAGCATGAGTACATTGAACGTTTCAGACCTGGATGCAAATCCGGTTTGGGTTGTTTCCTCCAGCGTGGTTGATGTCAGAAATAACGAAGAGGTCGATCTGATCGAGTTTGAAGCAGGCGGAAAGAAAAAATGCAAGGAAAGCAATACAACCGGCTGGTGTGTGAATTCGGGCAAAGGCTGTAAGTGTCACTACAAGGATGCAATTAATGAAGCATCAGCCAATTTTGGTTTGATCAACGCGTTTATTAACGGCACTTTGGATATGCAGTACTACATCGGTAATTGAATAGTTTAACGACTGTACCCCGGAATGATATTCCGGGCCGCGAAATACCATTCTGTACCCAGGAATGATATTCCGGGCCGCGAAATGCCATTCCGCGGTACCATTTCTTTAAATGGATCATCCCTGACTTCAGCAATTATTTGCACGGTAAGTCAGGGGTGATTTATTTACAAATATCACAGCCATGAAACTGCCTTTAATACTTGCCGTAATAGCCATTTTATTTGAAATAAATCGACCGGTTCCAGGTTTTCCACCACCTCCGGGGACAATGGAAATCGGCGACAATGCCTATATCGACAAACAACTGATAACATACCTTGATTATCAGGAGTTCTTGTTCAGTATAAAAACCCGCGACAGTGTTTTATACCGCCAAATGATCCCTGACGACACCCTGGTGACGTATAAGAAAAGAGTATTGTGGAACAACAGTGACTTCCAGGACTTTCCTGTCCTTGGACTCAATGAAAAGCAAATGACGGCATACAGTGCATGGCGGTCTGACGCGGTCAATCAGATGATCTTCAACCGGAGCCTTCGGTGCAGCAACTTTAAGTATTGGGAAACATTTGATGCACTTGATCCGGATAAAAGATACAAGGTGGCGTATGCCATTCCGGCAAAAGCGGAAATACAGGGTTCCACATTGAAGAAAGAAAAATACCACCCGGACGAATGGGCCTCGGATGGCATTGTGCCGGGAAAACAAACGGATAAAATCAGCAATTCAGCCCTGCGGGTATTCAGGTGCAAGGCGATGTACGTGCCGGTTAAATGATTCATTATCTTCTTTCTGCCCGGTATTGTAACCCGGAATGGTATTCCGGAATCTTCTTTCCGTCGAGTATTGTAACCCGGAATGGTATTCCGGGAAAAAGAATATCCTTCCGTCCCGGAATACCATTCCGGGTTACAGGGTGCTTCAATTTGAAATATCTCCATGCATCTTTACCGGATCAAGCACGTTGACCGAATATTTCGTTCTGTATGTACAGATCACTAACCAGTATTGCCTGCTTTATCACGCTGGCGTTGTTCGCTACAACTGCCGCTGCTCAGGAGCAAACATTTTCTGCCGCTCAAATAAAGGAAGATATAGATTTCCTGAAGTCCGAACTAAAGGAAAAGCACCCTAACCTGTATTTGTACTCCCGCCCGGAGGTGTTTGAGTCATTCTTTGCGGAATTGTATCAGCATATTCCTGATTCCATGACGGAACTGGAAGCCTACCGGTTTATTACCCCGGTTTCCGCAATCATTAAAGACGGCCACACCCTGTTTTTTCCCGGCGACCGCACGGTTGAATACTACTACCAAAACGGTGTTTATTTTCCTTTCAAGATATACTGGGACGGAGAAGCACTGTTCGTGGCCATGTCCTTTTGTCGCACAACCAAAATACCCGAAGGCGCCGAAATAACCGGTATCAATGGTGTTGCCGCGGCTGAAATAATGAAATACTGCCTCGAGAGAATGATGCACGACGGAGAAAACGAGACTTATCCGATTTGGGTACTAAACAACTGGTTCAATGAATATTACAGTTACTTTTTCGGTCATCCGAAAGTCTTCGAAATACAATACCGCCTGAAAGACGGCGTGTTGCGAAGCGAAACGATAGATGCGTTAAGCAGGCAGGATATTGCAACAAACAGGGCAAAAAACTATCCTGTACGGGTAATGGGCAACAAAAAGAAGGATGGTATCACCCTTGAATTCATCGACGGGTCAAAGACGGCTGTCCTGACGATCAAAGACTTTCACAGGGCAACTTTGAGGCAATCGTACGGGCAGGCGTTCCGCAAAACCATCCGTCAATATTTTACTCAAATTGGTGAAAAAGGCGTCGAACACCTCATTCTGGATATGCGCAATAACCAGGGCGGAGAAATGGGCTACGGAACCTTGTTGCTCTCTTACCTGCTGCATGAACCGTTTAGTATAGTTGAGGAATACTATAAGGTGGGCAGCCCCCATGCCGCGCCGGAAAACAGGAATATCAAGTGCAAGGGCCCATCGATGGGAACCTTCAGGCCCAAGTCCAATGCCTTCAGGGGGAAACTGTACGTTCTGGTCAACGGCGGCAGTTTTTCCAATACCTGCATGGTAAGTTCTGCATTGCGGCACTATAAAAGAGGTGTTTTTATCGGCGAAGAAACAGGCGGAAACCCGAATATTATCTGTGGTTCCGTCCAATACAAAACATTGCCGAACACCAAAATAAAGGTGGAAATACCGACCCTTCGATTCATCCTTCGGAACAAGGAACAGCACAACGGTAGAGGGCTGATGCCCGAACACCTGATCCGGCCCTCCATACAAGATGTGATCCAAAACCGGGATGTAGTGAAGGCGTATGCGACAGGGTTAATCCCAAAGTAGACCTCGTTTCCTTCCTTTGCCCGATGTATAGCCAACAAGCGACCTGCTATTGGCATTGTCCCGCTATGAACAAACATAATGATGCTGCTATTTGCCCGAAAACGCAGTTTTCTGTTCCTTTCCCACTGTTCTTGGCACTTCAGACCGCACAAATTCCTATACATTAGCCCCGTCACACTTGTGTTCATTTTTATTTTCAGATATATGAAACAGCACTATTCAACATACTGGCTCTTTATATTGCTGCTGCCGGTACTCTGCTATACTATTTCGGTACAGGCACAAACTCAAACCGTCAGTTCGCCCTCGGGTAAAATCAAGGTCGATGTCGGGCTGAACAGCGTCGGCGAACCGTATTACTCCGCCACCTTCAACGGAAAACCGGTTGTGGGTATGTCAAAACTGGGCATGATTACCGCCGAGCAAATACTCAACACCGGGTTTAAAGTTACGGGTTCAAAAAAATCAACCTTCGATGAAACCTGGAAACCCGTCTGGGGCGAAGTGGCGCAGATCCGCAATCATTACAACGAACTGGAACTGAACCTGCAAAATAAAAGCGGCCTGCTGGACATCACTTTCCGGGTATTCGACGACGGCTTCGGGTTCCGGTACGGCTTCCCGAAATCGGGCGATCAGACCCAGACGCTGACCGTGATGGAGGAAATGACAGAATTCCGGATGACCGGCGACCATACCGCCTGGTGGCAGCCGGGCGATTGGGACAGCAACGAACATGTATACTCCACCACTAAAATATCCGAAATAGATGCCGTTAGTTACCTGAATGAAACGGCCATTTCCACCCAGTTCATACCCGACTACAAAAGCGTACAGACGCCCATTGCCATGAAAACGGCCGAAGGCGTTCACCTGGCTATCCACGAAGCGGCGCTGGTCGGTTTCCCCTCCATGCAGCTGAAGGTGGATAACGCCGCACGGAAATTTTCAGCCTTCCTGATTCCCGGCAGCGGCGAATGGCGTAAAGCCGGCATCCAGACGGGTTTTAAAACACCCTGGCGGACCATATTAATCAGCGCCAACGCAGCAGGGCTCCTGGAGTCAAAAATGATCCTCAACCTCAACGAACCCAACAAACTGGACGATGTCAGCTGGATCAAGCCGGCTAAGTATATCGGGATATGGTGGGAAATGCACATCGGGAAGTCTACCTGGGACCTCTCCAATCAATCCGATATGCAGCAGATCACCGGATCGACGCGGCGCCCGCCGCACGGCGCCACGACCGAAAATACCCGGCGCTATATCGACTTTGCCGCTCAACACGGCTTTACAGGCGTATTGGTGGAGGGCTGGAATACCGGCTGGGAGGACTGGTTTGGTAAGTGGCGGGAAGACGTATTCGATTTTCAAACGCCTTATCCGGACTACGACCTGAGAGGTCTTGCGGCCTATTCCATACAGAAAGGCGCTCCGATTATTGTACACCACGAAACCAGCAGTGCCGTTACCAGTTATGAAAAATACATGGACCCGGCCTATAAGTTGATCAGCGACCTGGGACTGCACGCCATAAAAACCGGCTATGTCGGCCGCATCATTCCCAAAGGCGAGTGGCACGACGGGCAGTGGATGGTGGACCACTACGTCCGGGTACTGGAAAAAGCCGCAGCCAGCAAGATCATGGTCGATGCGCACGAGCCTGTTCGCCCAACCGGGCTGCACCGCACCTACCCCAACCTGATGGCCTGCGAGGCTGCAAGGGGCAACGAATTCAATGCCTGGAGCTCCGGCAACCCGCCCGAGCACGAGTGTATCCTGCCCTTCACACGCCTGCTGGGCGGTCCGATGGATTATACTCCCGGTATTTTCAATATCAAGTTCTCCGAATACAAGGCCACTCCCAACGACCGGCAGGTACACACCACTTTAGCAAAACAGTTGGCCCTGTACGTCACGATGTATTCCCCAATCCAGATGGCGGCTGATCTGCCCGAGCACTATGAAAGAAACATGGCGCCCTTCCGGTTCATTGAAGATGTAGCGGTGGATTGGGACGACACTAAAATTCTCAAGGCAGCCATCGGCGACTATATCATCACAGCCCGTAAGGCCAAGGGAACCAACAACTGGTTTATCGGTGGCATCACCGATGAAAATGCCCGCACCGAGACCATATCGCTCGATTTTCTGGACAGCGGTAAAACCTACGAGGCGACCATTTACGAAGACGGTCCGAAAGCACACTGGAAAGACAATCCGACTGAAGTTGGCATCAGAACGGTTGTGGTAAAAAAGGGATCGCAGCTAACGATGAAACTGGCGGCCGGAGGAGGATTTGCGATTTCAGTGATGGCAAAATAGAAGCGTACTGCCTATTCAACCCCCTCTCTGGTAATCTTCCAGCGCTTGTGGCTCCACAGCCACTGCTCGGGATGGGCCGTTATTTCCTGTTCCAATTGCCGGGAAAACGCTTTGGTGATGTCCATTTCAGCGGCAGTTGCTGATTCCGGGCTCAGGTCTTTGAAATGTATTTCATAAAATCCCCTGCGTATCCGGGTAATAACGTAGTGTACCACAGGATAATTGAACTTGCGGGCCAGAACGTCGGCGCCGGGAAGGGTGGCGGTATCCTGGCCAAAAAAGGGCACCCAGTGCGCACTTTTTCGGTTGCTGGGCGACTGGTCGGCTAAAAGGATATAGACGGCCGGCTCGCCGTTTCGCTGGCGCATCACTTTAAACACCTCGTCCATACCGATCAGGGTCATGCCTGTCCGGGAACGGCGGTTATTCAGATAGCTCTCCAGCGATTTGTTTTTGAGGGCTTTATACGCAGTTATTGTCGGGCCGTGGAGAGCCGGTGGCAAGGAAAGCCCCGAATATTCCCAGTTGCCGAGGTGGCTGCCCGTCAGGATGATCGGTTGCCCGCGGTCGAGGTATTGGTTGGGTATCTCCGGGTTGCGGCAGGGGCAGCGGCGTTCGATTTCCGCCGCTGAAGTGGTAAAGGATTTGAACGTTTCGAGGGTAACGTCTGTCAGGCTTTGATAAAACAGCCGGGAAATGCGTTGTAACTCCTGATCATCCTTTTCGGGGAAAGCGCGCCGTAAATTGCTGTAAACCACCGCCTTGCGGTATCCGATCACCCGGTATAGCAAGAAGGCCATGCCATCGGACAGGACATAGAGCACGCTGAAAGGGATAAGGCGGAACAGCTCAACAAAAATCCGCAGGAAAAAATATCCAACCATGAAATTCTAGCGGCAGGTCCGGCAGGGTTAGTGTTCTTTGGGAAGCATCAGCCAAAGCCGGCCGTAGCGGTTGATTTTTCGCGCCTCCTGCAAACCTTTCTGGCCGATACCGCAGTACAGGTCCATCCTTTTGGTCGTCAGAATAGCGCCGCCGCGGTCTTGTGCAAAGATAATGCGGTAGGTATAGCCTTTCAGTTTACCGGAAGGATCGATATCGGGCAGTTCGGCAAGCAGCGTGCTGCCGATCGGGATATACCTGGGATCAACAGCGACGGAATAGCCTGCTGTCAGCGGGAAGAACCCGCATCCAAGCACCTGGTCGTCGACCGGGGTAAAAAACACATAACGGCCGCCCTTGCCTTTGACCGAACCGCCAAAGCCGAAGTGCTGGCGTTCGCCGTCGGGAAATTCGACCAGGCAGTTGCCTTGCAATTGTGCGTTGGCGAGGGCTTTTTTACTGCTCAGCCAAGCCAGTTCCATACCGCGGCCTTCCAGCGCGCCCGCTTCAATGGCGGCCCGGTTGGGCACATCCTTATCGGGACGTTTGTACATGGGGACCGGGAATTCGGCGGTACGCACCCTGCTTGCCTTGATGACCGGCGTGTAGTAGCCCGTCATGCGCACCTTGTCTTTTTTCAGATCGGTATTGACCTTGTAAAAGTCGAAAGTGGTCAGCAGTACGTTGGGGTCGAGGAGCTGCACATTCTGCAGCAACTCCACCGTGCGGAGCATATCGTCTTTGGGAATCCCGGAAGCGCCTTTTTCTTTCACATCCGACCGGCGAAGGTACTTGGCCTGTTCGTACATGGCTTTCAACATGTCCGGGTCGAAGGAGAGATAAGGAATGGTATCCGGATGACCGGCGAGCAGCACAGCGGAAGAAAGATTGCGCTCGCTGCGGCTGGCGGTGGAGACCTCCACGGGGGTGATTTCGGGTGATTCGACGGTTTCGGGGGCTTCTTCAAGTGGCTTGGCGGTGTTCTTTTCGACGCCTGGAAGCCGGAAAGGGATGGTTATCCCGGATTCTACAAGGTTTGGATCGGAAGGTCTATTGCCCATCCAAAACATTGAAAAACAGGTTATTAAAAGGGCAAAGTCGAATATTACCAGTCGTTTTGTTCTTAGCATACTTCGAATTGGGAGGAGGTGCCGCCCATTAAATTATTAACAAATGTAACGCCAAAATCACACACCGGTTGCTTAATGAATTGTTTTTAAAATGTCAACGCGCCATTTCGGAGCCATTCATTGACCTTTAAAATGGCCACCATGGAGAACACATCCGTGATGTCGCCGCGCATAACCATGTCCACACATTCGCTGAAAGGGAGCCTTCGGATCTGCAGCTGTTCCGTCTCTTCCGGCTCGGCATCGCCGAACGCCAGATCCTGGGCTACAAAAGCCACGCCGTATTCGTCGGTCACAGAGTTGGAAGTAAACATTTCAAGAAGGGGGGTCCATTTTTGGGCAGTTATGCCCGTTTCTTCCAGTAGTTCCCGCCTTGCGGAATCGAGCGGATCAACACCTGCATGGCCACCGCCTTCCGGTATTTCCCACGAATATCGCCCCAGCGTGTAGCGGTACTGCCCCACCAGCCAGGTATATCCTTCCCTGTCGAGCGGCACAATACCTATTGCCGTGTTTTTCATATGCACGACGCCGTATACACCGTTTCCCCCGGAGGGGTTGACAACCTCGCGGTGCTCGACGTGTATCCAGGGATTGTCGTACACGGTCTGCGCGGAAATCGTTTCCCAGGGGTTAGGGGTTTTGTCGGGGCCGGAGCCTTTGAATTGAAAGGGCATTTGATTATTTTTGTCACAAATATCGAAATCCATGACCACTCCGGCAGCAGCGACAAGGAAATACACCGTAGCCGAGTACCTCGACATCGAGCGGCGATCCGGTGAAAAGCACGCTTTTTATAACGGAACCATTGAACCTATGGCTGGCGCAAGTATCCCCCACAACCGCATTGTCGGCAATATTTTTGGCGAATTGTTTAACATTTTTAAAACCAGGCCTGGTTTTGAAATTTTCGGCAGCGATCAGAAAATTTACCTTCCCAAGCTCAACTATTACCTGTATCCCGATGCGGTAGTCGTGGCGGAAGGGATTATCGTATCAGAGGAAGAGGCCCAGGCCATCATCAACCCGCTGCTGATCTTTGAGGTGTTATCGCCATCAACCGATCAGTATGACCGCAGCATAAAATTTGCCGAATACCAGAGTCTTCCGACCTTCAAAGAATATGTATTGGTTCGGCAGGATACGCCGGAACTGACCTTGTTTTTCCGGGAAGAACCCGACCTGTGGCGGACTTCCGAGGTATCGGGGCTTGACAACAGCGCACATTTGCGCTCGGTAACCGTAGACCTTGCCTTGAAAAGCATTTACCACAAGGTGTTTTCCTGATCTCACACGTAACCTTGTACCTTGTACATAACCCAGCCCGTCCACTCTTTCAACAGAAATTCCCATTTCATCAGCGCCTTCCAGTCCGGCTCGATCCATTGAAACCAGTTGCCCCGGCTGCTTTCGGTCATAAAATCCACCCCAAACGGATCGCAGGCCATCCCTGCTTTGTCGAAACAAGCCTCCGCCCGCCGCATATGCCAGGCAGAAGTGACAAGCAGGCAACGCCTGCCCAGGGCGAGACTGTCTGCAATTCGTTTTGAAAAAAGAGCGTTTTCATGGGTGTTGCGCGAGCGGGCCTCGACGATGAGCGCCGTATCTGGAACACCGCAGGCAAGCAGGAATTCGCGTGCGGCGGCGGCTTCCGGTGGCACGCCGCCAATCAGCCGCCCGTCGCCGCCAGACAGTATGATGCGTTTGATCCGGCCTGTTTGGTACAGCAAAAGGGCCGAAGTGAGGCGGTTGCCGGCCTGATGCAGGGTGAGTAGGCCCGTCGGCGATTCCGCGTTGAAGTTGACATACCCGCCAAGCACGATGCCTGCTTCGTATGCCTGGCGGATGTCATTGGGGCTGCGCCGGCCGGTTTCCCAGGTGCGCGCCAGTTGGTTCACCAGCCACGGATTGGAAAACACCAGCAACACCGCAATCAGCACTTTGACCGCTCGTCGTCTCCAGAGATTGTTCCTGGTGACCAGACTGAAAACAGCCAGTATCGCCATCCAGTTGAGCGGTTTTAACGCAAATACCAGCACTTTGGATAATATAAAAAACATAATAATATTCTGTTTAGCGGGTATTTTTCGGAAATTTGCGAAATTTTTGAATTCTATTCATTCAATAACCGGTTATTCTATGCAAAAATTACTTCGCCCGGCTCTTTTTATGGTGCTGGCATCCTGCCTTTTTTTGCCCGATGTTTTTGGGCAACTTACGCTTAAAGTTACATCCATCCCGTTTAATACTCCGCCTGCCGCGAGCATCTATGCAGTAGGCACATTCAACAACTGGAATCCCGGCGATCCGGCCATGATTCTCGGCAATCTGGGCAATGGCCAGTACAGTATTACCGTCAACCCGCCGGCCGGAGAGGTCAAGTTCAAGTTCACACGCGGCAACTGGGATATGGTTGAGGGCGACGCCAACGGCAATTACCTCGCAGATCGCGTCCTGAACTACAACGGGCAACCGACAACCGTTAACCTGAGCATCCTTTCCTGGGAAGACCTCAGCGGCAATGGCAACCCCGGCTCCACCGCCGAGCCCAATGTGTTTGTGCTGGACGATAATTTTTACATCCCCCAACTCAACCGCACCCGGCGCATCTGGCTTTACCTGCCGCCCGATTACCAGACCACTTCCAAAAAATATCCCGTGCTGTATATGCACGATGCGCAGAACCTGTTTGATGTAACCACCAGCTTTTCCGGAGAATGGGAGGTAGATGAGTCGCTGAACCAGTTGTTCCAGCAAGGCGATTACGGCTGCATTGTGGTGGGCATCGACAACGGTGGCGCCAACCGCCTCGACGAGTACTCGCCCTGGGTAAATACCGACTACAACGAAGGTGGCGACGGTGGCGCTTACGTCGATTTTATCGTCAATACACTCAAGCCTCATATCGATTCTTTGTACCGGACCTTTCCCGGGCGCCTCACTACAGGGATCATGGGCAGCAGCATGGGCGGACTAATCTCGATGTACGCACTCGCTGAACGGCAGGATGTATTCTCCAAGGCGGGTATTTTCTCACCGGCATTCTGGTTTGCGGGTAACAATCCCGCCAGCCACGTCGCCAGCCACCCCAAACAAGGTGATGTGCGCGTATACTTCCTCGCCGGAGGCGACGAGCCCAACTACGTAGAACAGGACATGCTGGCAGTGGCCAATGCCATGACGACCGCAGGGTTTTCGGCCAACGAAAAATTTGTTTACGTACCATCGGATGGCCAGCACGCCGAGTGGTTTTGGGCACGGGAGTTTCCCGACGCCTATGAATGGCTGTTTCAGGGCGCCGTCACATCGGTTACCTGGCCCGGCAGCAGCGAACCGCTGGAGATTTTTCCCAACCCCACCAGTTCGTGGGTGCGTTTCTCGGGCGTAAAAGCAGGTGAAACAGTTAAACTGCAAATACTCGGCGCTGACGGGAAGATGTGGCGCGACTCTACCGCCACGGGCGGCGAACCGGTGTGGACGGGCGATCTGCCCGCCGGGTTTTACGTAGTAAAATTGAAGAAAAAAGGCAGCAAATGGCAGTCGGCGAAGCTGATCCGGCAGTAGACAGGTTTTGAGTTTGAGAGACAGGATTTACATGACTTTTTGCCGGATTTGCCAATCAAAGTCCTGCAGATCATATAAATCCTGTCTCCAAAACGCAACTTTACCTGTCCGACAGAACACGCAGGGCTTCTTTTACCATATCCTCATCGGCCAGATACGGCACAGTCACTTTTAATCCGGGATACTGCTCCATAGTGCGGTTCAAGGTGCTGATCGCATGCGGGTTGCGCGCCCAGGCCCGGCGACTGATGCCATTGTTCACATCCCAGAAAAGCATGGATTTCAGCCGGCGTTCGGCGTCGGCCGAGCCGTCGAGTACCATGCCGAAGCCCCCGTTGATCACTTCTCCCCAGCCTACGCCGCCGCCGTTGTGCAGGCTCACCCAGGTAGCGCCGCGGAACGAATCACCGATGACATTTTGCACCGCCATGTCGGCGGTATAGCGTGAACCATCGTAGATATTGGCAGTCTCGCGGAACGGTGAATCCGTGCCGCTCACATCGTGGTGATCGCGACCCAGCACAACCGTACCGCTCAGTTCTCCGTTTTTAATAGCGTCGTTAAATGCCTGCGCAATGCGCATACGGCCCTCCGAATCGGCGTACAATATCCTCGATTTGGAACCGACCACCGGTATCTGCTGCTTCGCGTTGCGAATCCAGATCAGGTTGTCGTTGAGTTGGCCTTTTATTTCGTCGGGCGCTTCAGCGAACATTTGTTCCAGCACCGCTGCCGCGATACGGTCTGTTTTGTCCAGATCCTCCTGCGTGCCCGAGCAACACACCCAGCGGAACGGGCCGAACCCATAATCAAAGCAGAGCGGTCCCATGATGTCTTCCACGTAGGAGGCGTAGCGGTACGGCGATTCCATCACGCTCACCTCTCCGGGCTCCAGCGGCCGGTGGCCGGCCTTGAATACGGCTGCGCCCACATCCCCGGCTTCTTTCAGAAAGGCATTGCCGTAATCCCAGAAGTACATGCCGCGCTCGCTCATGGTATTGACGGCAGCGGCATGGCGGCGCAGCGTAGCGGCCACAGCTTCCATGAACTTGCCCTTGTCGCTGTTCAGCAGGTGTTTGGCCTGCTCAAAAGTATAGCCGGCCGGGCAGTAGCCCATGTCGTGGATATTGTGGCAACTCGTCTGGTCGCTGCCCAGTTCGATACGGACATTGTCGCGCACGAAACGCTCCCACAGGTCGACGATGTTGCCGTGGTACACCAGCGCGACGGCAATTTTATTGCGACGGCATTCTTCCAGCCGGATGATCAGGGCATCCAGGTCGGTGAAAATATTTTCTTTTTTGATATAGCCGTCGGTCAGGCGCTGCTGCACGGCATCGCCGTCTACTTCAGCGATGACGCCCACGCAACCCGTGATAATGGCCGCCAGCGCCTGTGCGCCCGACATGCCGCCGAGGCCGGAGGTGACGAACACGCGCCCGCGCAGGTCCTGGTCGCCGATGCCCATGCGCCGCCCGGCGTTGAGCAGCGTGATCGTGGTACCGTGCACAATGCCTTGCGGGCCGATGTACATGAACGAGCCGGCGGTCATTTGGCCGTACTGGGTCACGCCGAGCGCGTTGTAGCGGTTCCAGTCTTCTTTTCTGGAATAATTGGGAATCATCATACCGTTGGTCACCACCACGCGCGGCGCGTCGGGATGGCTGGGAAACAAGCCGAGCGGATGGCCGGAATACAGGACCAGCGTCTGTTCGTCGGTCATTTCGGCCAGGTAACGCATGGTGAGCAGGTATTGCGCCCAGTTCTGGAATACCGCGCCGTTGCCGCCGTAGGTAATAAGTTCGTGCGGGTGTTTGGCCACTTTGGGGTCGAGGTTGTTCTGGATCATCAGCATAATAGCCGCTGCCTGCCGGGAGCGATGCGGGTATTCGTCGACCGGACGGGCATGCATGGCATAATCCGGCCGGAAACGGTGCATGTAGATGCGCCCGTAGCGCTCCAGTTCGTCGGCAAATTCGGCGGCCAGTTCGCGGTGCCAGCCGGTAGGGAAGTAGCGCAGGGCATTTTGTATGGCCAGCACCTTTTCTGCTTCCGACAGCACGCTTTCGATCACGCGCCGCGGAGCGTGAGACACGGAGGGGTCGAGGGGCCGTGCAGGGGGGAGGGTGGCCGGTATGCCGGTCAGGATGTTGTTTTGGAAAGTGGTGCGGGCAGACATATCTTTTTACCTTTTATCTTGTTACAAGGGTATTTTCCCGGAACACGCAAAAGTACCGCTATCACTTCCAAATCAAAAATTCGAACCGCATGCCCTTCCTCACTGCCCAATGGCGTCGCCTCATCCTGTTCAATTACCGTGTCGAACCCCATATGCTGCAATCCTATCTGCCTGCAGGCACCGAACCGGATATCTGGAACGGTACCTGCTATGCAAGCGTGGTGGGCTTCATGTTTCTCGATACCCGGTTGAAAGGGCTGAAAATTCCGTTTCATGTCAATTTTGAAGAAATCAACCTGCGTTTTTACGTGCGCCGGCTCGACCCGGACTCCGGCGAATGGAAACGCGGGGTGGTGTTCGTGCGGGAGGTGGTGCCGAAACCCGCGATTTCCCTGGTCGCCAATATGATTTATGGCGAGCGGTACCGGGCGCACCGCATGTGGCATTTTTGGGAGGAAAATGAAACGGAACTAAACGTCGAATACGCCTGGAAACAGGCCGGGCGATGGCATTCCTTTGGTGTCAAGGCTGAAAATGCGCCGACCGATCTCAAAACCGGCAGTGAGGCGGAATTTATCACCGAGCACTACTGGGGTTATGCCCGGCGTACTGATCGGCAGACGGTGGAATATCAGGTAGAGCACCCGCGCTGGCAGGTATATCCCATACAGGCCTGGCATTGTGATATCGACTTTGAGGCAGTCTACGGGCAGGCATTTGCGCCATTAAACGAGGCCGAACCGGTTTCGATGTTTTTGGCGGAGGGGTCGGAGGTGCGGGTGCTGGGCAGGAAACTGCTTCAGGTTTGAAGCAGTTATGCTCCGACTTTCCCCTTACACCCCGTCAAAACTGCTCCGCACATTATTTATACAAGCCTCTACATCCTGTTCCAGCCAGGCCGATTCATGCAGTTCAGCCTGGGCCAGTTCGGCCCCGACTTCCGCGTTGAAACCGGTGATGAACACCCGGACCCCCTGTGTGTGAAACTTTTTGACCACCCCGGCCAGCCGGTACAGGCCCGTCGCGTCAATAATCGGCACCTTCCGTAGGTTGAACACGATGGCGCGGGGCTTTTGACGGGTCTCGCTCAACACGTTCTGGAACACGCGGGAGGCGCCGAAAAACAGGGGCCCCGATACCTCGAACAGCATCACTCCCCTGGGTAAAATGGCAAATTCCTTTTCAAATAGCCGCTCGTCGCCGGATTCGCTGCTTTCCAGCACGTTGATGTGCGTGATCTCCGTCATACGCCGGATGAACAGGAAGGCCGACAGCACCACGCCGATCTCGATGGCCACGATCAGGTCGAAAATAACGGTCAGGAAAAAGACCACGAGCAGCACAAGCCGGTCGTAATAGTTGCCCCGGTACACCGAGCGGAAGGTGCTCCACTCGCCCATGTTCCAAGCCACCACCACGAGTATGCCGGCCAGGCAGGAAAGCGGAATGAGCTTGGCCCAAGGCGCAGCAATCAGCATGATGCCCAGCAACACCACCGCGTGCGTAATACCTGCGATGGGCGTACGGCCGCCGTTTTTTACATTGGTCGCCGTGCGCGCAATGGCTCCGGTGGCCGGTATGCCGCCAAAGATGGACGACACTACGTTGGCTGCGCCCTGCGCCACCAGTTCAATGTTGGAACGGTGCCGCCCGCCGGTCATGCCGTCGGCCACCACGGCCGAAAGCAGCGACTCGATACCGCCCAGCAACGCAATGGCAAAGGCAGGCGAGAGCAGCGACTTGATCGCCTGAAAATCGAGGGTGTAAAAGGCCGGAGCGGGGATCGTGCGGGGTATTTCGCCGAATTTGGATTCAATGGTTTCTACCGGTAAATGCAGGAGTTGCACTGCTGCGGTCGCCGCCACGATGGCTACCAGCGAACCGGGAACTTTTCCTGTGATCCGGGAAAAATACAGGACGATGAGCACGGTGGCCACGCCGATGCCGACGGCAATAGGGTTCAGGGTCTGAAAATGCCGGAAGTAAACTTCCCATTTTTCCAGGAAAGGCGAGGGTACAGAGGCGATGGACAGTCCGAAAAAATCGCGGATCTGCGAACTGAAAATGATGACCGCAATACCGCTGGTAAATCCCACGATGAGCGGGTGGGGGATATATTTAAGCAGGGTGCCGAAGCGCAGCAGCCCCATACCCATGAGCATAAATCCGGCAATAAAGGTAGCGAAGGTCAGCCCTTCTATGCCGTATTGCTGCACAATCCCGTACACGATGACAATGAACGCACCCGTCGGTCCGCCGATCTGTACCCGGCTGCCGCCGAAGGCCGATATGATAAACCCGGCAAAAATTGCGGTGATCAGACCCTTTTCCGGCGATACCCCGCTGGCGATGGCAAATGCGATCGCCAGTGGAAGCGCCACGATACCCACCGTGACGCCGGCCAGCACGTCGCGTCGTACCTGTTGAATACTGATGCCCTCTCTGAGCAGGGTAAATAGTTTTGGGGTAAATTCTTCCGGGTTCCAGTCGGAGACCCACGATTTGAGGCGTTGCATATGCTAAGGGGATAAAGCCTTGTATTACAGGGCGTATCTACGTCGCTAATAATGAAAAAAGGGCGCTGTTATTGTGGCGCAATGGAAAATCAGTCTGCAGACTGCAACGCGCCGTGTGTCAATTCGGAAACCGGCTGCCGTCCCCGCCACCAACCGGCCAGCCCGATGCCCGTGACCAGATCCCAGATGCCCCACCAGGCTGCGACCAGCGCCATACCGCCCAATCCGTTGAAAAACTGGAAGATCAGCAGCAGGCCAAGCGCTGTGTTGTGTACCCCTGCCTCAAAAGCGAGTGTGCGGCGGTCTTGCTGCGGAAGTTTGAAGAGCCCCCCCAGGGCGTAACCGGTTCCCAGTGCTATAAAGTTGTGAACGGCCACTATCCCGAACACCATCCCGAGGTAATTGAACACATTTTCCCTGTTGCCTACGAGGGCTAAAATCAGGATGGTAAAAAATATCAGCAGCGACAGTCGCTGTACCCAGGGGCGTATACGGGCGACGAATGTCGGGAAACGCATATTCAGGAACATACCCAGCAGCAATGGCGCTATAATCAGCCGGACGATAATTCCGGCCATGTCGGAGAAACTGAGTTCAAAGGATTTGCGCAACGCCTCCGATTCCGGAACAAATTGCGACCAGAACAAAAAACCCGCAGGCGTCACCACGGTGGCCGACAAAATGATGATGGCGTTGAGCGTCACAGACAGCGCCACATTGGCCTTTGCAAAATGCACCAGGAAGTTCGTCATGTTTCCCGAAGGGCACATACTCACCAGGATCATGCCCAGCGCCATGCTTACCGGCGGCTGGAACAGGTAAATTATCCCCAGTGTAAAAAGGGGAAAAATCAGGTACTGCGCGAGTAAGCCCACACCGACTGATTTGGGGAAATCGACGACTTTTTTAAAATCTCCCGGCAGCACATCCAGCGCCACACTGAACATCAAAAAGGCCATCGCCATGTTCAGGATGAACATCTGATCTGGATTAAAATTGATCCGGAGTGTATCGACAGGGTCCATTTGATTGGAATTTCGGGGTTTTGATGTTTTGTAAAAAAAGAGGGGCTTTCGTGCCAACCGAGGTTGGCGTTACTGTCTGCCGTCGTAATAAATCCGATAGATAGCGTCAGCGTAATCGTCGGAGACGAGCATAGAGCCGTCGGGCAGTTGTTCCACATCGACAGGGCGGCCCCAGACGGCTTCACCTTCTTCGAGCCAGCCGGATGCGAAGGCCTCTTTGCCGAGACTGTTGCCGGCGGCGTCCAGTTTTACCAGGCTGAGTTGGTAGCCGATCTTTTTAGCGCGGTTCCAGGAGCCGTGTTCGGCGACGAAGAGCTGGTTCTGGTATTCAGCGGGAAACATTTTTCCGGTATAGAATTCAAGTCCCAGGGGCGCTACGTGCGGCCCCATTTTCTGGGCAGGTGGCGTGAAGTCGGAGCAGGGGCGTTTGTCGCCGAATTTGGGGTCCTGCACATCGCCCTGGTGGCAATAGGGATAGCCGAAGTGCATGCCGTCCTTTGGCGCGTGGTTGAGTTCGCAGGAAGGCAGATCATCGCCGAGCCAGTCGCGGCCGTTGTCGGTAAACCAGAGTTCCTTGTTGACCGGGTGCCAGGTAAAACCCACTGAATTGCGGATACCGTGCTGCACAACCTCCGGTTGGCTGGGGTTGTCCACATCTAGCCGGGTGATGGAGCAATAGATCGGGTTTTCCGGTTCGCAGATGTTGCAGGGCGCTCCTACGGGTACATAGAGTTTGCCGTCGGGGCCAAAGGCGATGTATTTCCAGCCGTGGTGCTCGTCGGTGGGATATTTGTCGTACACCACCACCGGCGCGGGTGGATTGGCCAGATGCTTTTCAATATCGTCAAAACGCAGAATGCGGCTGATTTCGGCCACATAAAGGCTGCCGTTGCGGAATGCCACGCCGTTGGGCATGTTCAGGCCCGTGGCAAGGGTGTAGGTTTGATCGGCCACGTGATCGCCGTCGGTATCGCGCAGGGCGTACACGCTACCCAGGTCGCGGGTACCGACAAACAGCGTGCCGCCCGGGCTGAGGCAGAGCGAGCGGGCGTTTTTCACCCCTTCAGCAAATACGCCTATTTTGAAGCCGGGGGGCAGTTTGATTTTGTTGATCGGCAATTCCCCGGTGTAGGAAGGGTCCGGTCCGGAGGCTACCAATGAAGTAGTGGATTTATCCGCAGTAGATGGCGCGGAAGCGGTACAGGCAAAAAACAGAATGGAGATGATTATGAGCCAGCGCATGGTTTTTTGCGGAAAAATAGGGTATCCGGCGCTAAGGAGTTCCTTTTTCCTCAAAAAATGCACCCGGAAACTTATTTCCCGTTAGATGCCGGCACTTCCTGTGTCATCTTCCCTGCGCTGGAAGGCAGCACAACCTCCAGTTCCCGGATTGCTTTCCCGTTCGACCACTGACCAAGCCACCGCTGTTCGGGCGTATTACCCAAAGCGACTTCGCGATAGCACCCGTTCCGGGTCGATTCCATCAGCGCATCGGCAAATTTCCAGTAGCAGTTGAAATCCACCTCGTTGAGCCGGGAGGTCATCAGCACGCGTTTGGCGGTGTAGTTGCGCACGCCAATGTCAAAATCGAGGTCGTAGCAATACGGTTCGGAGTGTGAGGCGCCGATATAACGGTGGCCGTCGGAACTGCGGCGCTGGATGACGAGGTTTCGGTCGGGTGTGTTGACGGCGGTTTCAAATACGAGACGGCCAAATTCCTGGCCCACCACATAATCTTCAGCGCCGACGACGATCACCATTTGCAGGTCGGCGGGCAGACCCGAATAATCGGTCAGGCGGGCGCCTTTCAGCGGACCGGAACCCGGCTCGCAAAGCAGGAGCGAGGCCGGTTTGGGGATGCCATATTGTTGCCAGTTAACGGCCAGGTTGGCATTTATGACGCCTCCGTAAGAATGCCCGATATAGGCAATTTTTTCGATTTTGGGCTTTACGCGGCCTTCCTTTTGCAATTCTTTCAGTGCCCGGCGTATGCCGGTGGCGGCATTTTCGGGGAAAGCATCAGCCCGCGGCCACATCAGGTTTTTCTGGTAGCGCGGGTATATGACGATGTTGCCTTTGGCGACGAGGTGTTTGATCCATTTGCCATAGGCCATCGGGTTGTAGGCGCCGTAGCCGTGCATGAACACCACTACTTCGGCAGAGTCGGGTTTGGGATCGGCAGGCTCAAACAGCCAATAGCCGTCGGCGGTAGTGGCAGCATCGAAAAAGGCGACCGATTCATGGAAGTATTCCGCGCCGCCGGGACCGGTCAGCGGTTGGCCGGGGTAGGGCGTACCCTGGGCCGCGACGAACAGGCCCCTCAGCAACAGCGGGGAGACGGGGAAAATGGTGCGCAGTACCTTGCCCAGCCGGTCGTATAAAGCCTGCGACGGGGGAATCGTTGTAACTTGTGAAGACATATTACCGGATAACTAAAAAACAAGTTCATACAACGCATGAAAAGGAGGTTTCGTTTATTCCGTTTCTACGGAACGGCCTATTTTCGTCGACCAAATTCGTCGCTCGCCGACTTCACGATCAAATATCACAACCATGAAACAGCTGCTTCTTTTGCCGATGGTGTCCCTTTTCTGGCTGTCTGCCTGTGTCAACAACAACTCTGCGCCCGCTTCAGCAGACGAAGTCGAGGCGGCTCCACCGGCGACCGTGGACTCTGTGGCAGGAGCAGAGCCTGGCGATGCTGCCCCTCCGCCCGAACAGGCAGAATCGGCAGACCTTGAAGCGATTAATCCATCTGCCGGCAGTCAGGCGCCGATGATGCCGACCATGCGCGCGCCTGCGCCCCCGGCCCCCGGTCAGGGCAGGGATGCCGATTTTGCTGACCTCACAAAATTAGACCCCGGTATCCGGCTCGATATCCGGTATGCAACAGACAACAATTTCACCCAGTCAAAAATATACGATTGCCCGGCCTGCCTGCTGCGCCCCGAAGCGGCGAGAGCAATAGTCAGGGCCCAGCAATTGTTGCAAAGAAAAGGCATGGCTTTAAAAATGTTCGATTGCTACCGCCCGAGACCATATCAGCAGCGCCTGTGGAACAAGGTGCCCAACCCCGACTACGTAACGCCGCCCTCCAAGGGTTCCATGCACTCGCGCGGCGCGGCGGTCGACCTCACCATCGTCGACAAGTCGGGCAACGAACTCGATATGGGCACACCCTACGATTTCTTCGGCCCGGAAGCGCATACCGACAACATGAAACTGCCGGCCAGGGTGCTGGCCAACCGGCGCTTGCTCCGCGAAACGATGGAGGCTGTCGGATTCCAGGGTATTCGCACCGAATGGTGGCATTTTTCTTTCCGGGGGAAAAACTATCCGCTTTCCGATTACGTATGGTCTTGTGAGTAAACCGGAAATCCGTTTGCGTCTGCACTATGCCGCGAAAATGAATTTCCACCGTATATAAACCGACTGCCATGAAAGAAAACAACGAAGCAGAAGCACTCAACTTCGCCGCGCCGCTGCCTCCCTGGGAACAAAAGGCCGCTGCAGCTATTCGTTCGCGCCGGCGTTATGCCATCCGCGATTACATCGAGACCCTCGATCCCGTGGCTGACTGCCAGGAAATCGCTTACCTGTTCACCTGCCGGGAATTTCCCTGGGACACGACGCGTTCGCTGGAATTCGCCCTGTTTCGCGTGTTCGGCATTGCAAAGGGCACTCCCCTGCTCGTCCAGACCGGCGAGTTTGTGCAGCGCACCCAAAAGCGCTACGACGATACCGTACTTATCCTTTCCGAAATCCTTGAAAACGGCTACGACAGCCCGCGGGGCAGTGCCGCATTGGTACGCATGAACAAGCAGCACGGTCGATTTCAAATACCCAACGACGAATACCTGTACACACTCTCCACCTTTATTTACGAGCCTGCCCGCTGGATCGATAATTTCGGCTGGCGAAAGGTGACCCGAACGGAGAAACTCGCCAGTTACCATTTTTGGTGCGAGATCGGGCGGCGCATGGGCATCAGGGATATACCTGAATCTTACGAGGCGTTTGAGCAGTTTAACCGGGCATTTGAACGGGAGCATTTCCGGTATTCTCCGGACAATGAGGTCATCGCCGTGGCAACGCGCAACCTGATGCTTTCGTGGGTGCTGCCCGGGTTTTTGTGGAAAACGGGTGCGCCGTTCGTACACGCGCTCATCGACGACGCCCTGCTTGCTGCTGTGGGTATGAAGCCTGCGCCGGTGTGGCTGCAACGCATGGTGCGCTGGTCAGTACGCCTCCGGGGTGCGTTTTTCGGGCTGCTTCCCCCGCGCCGCAGGCCACGGCTGCTCACGCGCATCGCTACGCCTACATACCCGCAGGGGTATCAAATATCCGATCTGGGCGCCCGGTAAGCACCTGCAATCCGGACTTCCAGATTCGTTAAATGTGTTTAGAAATTGCCCACGTCGACACCCTGGAAATAGCCCGACATCCAGAGGACCAGGATAATCAGCCCGAGGGCGATCCGGTAATACCCGAACACCTTGAAGCCGTGTTTGGTCAGGTAACTGATGAAGGCTTTGATCGCGAGCAGGGCGACGATAAAGCCCACGACGTTGCCGACAGTCAGCAACATGATCTCGTTTTGGGTGAAGGTGCCGCCTTCATCCTTGAAGTAGTCCCACAGTGATTTGCAGGTGGCCGCAAACATGGTCGGTACAGCCAGAAAAAAGGAGAATTCCGCAGCGGTGGTCGGCGATAGTCCCTGTGTGAGTCCGCCGATGATGGTGGCTGCAGAGCGGCTGACGCCCGGAACCATGGCGATCACCTGGAACATGCCGATACGCAGGGCACGTGGCAGCGTGATATCGTCGACAGTGGTATTGCGCCGACTGTGTTTTTTAAAATAATCGTCGAGCAGAAGGAATACCAGGCCGCCGGCGATGAGCGCAACGGCCACAACGATGATGTTCTCCAGCAAGGCATCGATGTATTTTTTCAGCAACAGTCCGAAAAACGCTGCGGGCAGGAACGCCACAAAAAGCCGAATGTAAAAAGTGAAACTCTGGAAAAAGCGGCGCCAATAAAGCACTACTACCGAAAGGATGGCGCCAAACTGGATGGCGACGGTAAAAACCTTTACAAATGGATTGCTGGCAATGCCCATGACCGAGGAGCCGATGATCATATGCCCGGTGGAAGAAACGGGCAAAAACTCCGTCAGTCCTTCAATAATAGCGAGAATAATAGCTTGTAGAAAACTCATGCCTCTGGCGAACTATCGTCCGGCATGGAGGGGGCTGCCGTAGGTTCTGTTTTTTTAAAAATGCCGAGAATAACTGTGATGAAGCCTGCTACCATCAAAATGGGTGCCAGTGTTATGCGGCGAAAACTGTAAATGCGCTCCGGCTCCCACTTATTGGGGTCGGGCATAGCGCCACCCGTCATGGCTGCCAGCCCGACGAGGATCAGGGCCAGCCCAATACCCATATAGATAAAGTTCTGCTGCCCGAAGATAAAATCGCGGCTGCCTGTAGTGAAGATGCCGTCGCTTTTTTCGGTCCGGCGTACCGGCGCCGGTGCTGTTCTGCGTTGTGCTCCCGGTTGCTGGGGGCGAGGCTGGGGGCGTTGTTTCTGTTTGGCCATGCTGTGAAAGCTTAGTATAAATCGTCTACCCGCATGCGCAGGAATTTGTTTACTACAAAATAGGTGCTCAAACCGGAGATCAGGACGCCTAATGCCACCAGGCCGACAAAAACAGCGAGAATGCTGTTGGTATCCTGCAGGGTGCTCAGGTCAGGTATCAGCCGGTATATCCACCAGAGTGTCGCAATAAGGGCTGCAATTGCCAATGCTGCGCTGGTCAGACCGTTGATGATACCGCGGCGAATAAAGGGCCGGCTGATAAAAGCCCAGGACGCACCCACGAGTTCCTGATTTTTGATCAAAAAACGATTGGAAAAAAGGGCCAGCCGTATCGTGTTGTGAATGAGCGTAACGGCGGCAAAGATGAGCAAAAATCCAAGACACAATGCTATGACACCCAGGTTTTGAATGTTTTTGCCGACATTGCCCGTATTGGCCGCTTCAAAGTAGAGGTCTGCAACAAGCGAGTCCTGGCGAAGCGCCTCCCGCCAGCGGGACAGGCTGTCGTCGTTCAGGTAATCGGCTTTTACGTTGAAACGGATCACATCGCGCAGCAAATCGGGATTATCTTCGAGCAGACTTTTGTCGCCCAGGTCTTCTTTCATGGCCGAAGCGGCTTGTTCGCGTGTGATATAAGTCACCGTTTCTGCCTTTACAAAAGGCTGTTGCCGGATACTTGCAATGATCCGCGGAATTTCATCGACGGGGGCTTCCGGCTTTAGCTCAAGCCATATATCCACTTTCTCTTTGAATAAGGTCACTAACTTTCGCCCGTGAAGCGCAGTCAGTGCAAAAAAGCCGACAATAAATAGTACCAGCGCAACGCTGATGATGGCATATAGATACGTGGGTTTTGAACGCGACATTGTCGGAATGTGGTGGCCTCTTAATTGAACGCAAAAATAGCAGATCGCAACGGAAAAACATTTATAAGCACACAAAACATGAAAAGTATTGGTTTTCTGACATTTATGATCGTTCTGCTGGGGCAGCCCGACCAAACTGCTTTCAAGATACCGATCCGGAATCCGTCGTTTGAAGATACGCCCGGCGCCTCCAAATCGCCGAAAGGATGGCAGTCGTTCACCCCTGACAGTACGCCCGATGTATTACCGGGCGCCTGGGATATCCCTTTTGAGGCGCAGGATGGCCAGACCTGTGTCGGGCTGGTAACGCGCGAGGATGGGACCAGTGAAGATATTGCGCAGGGACTTTCCGAGACACTCAAGGGCGGGACCTGTTATACCTTTTCCATATACCTGGCCCACGCAAAAAAATACGTAGGCTACAACAACCCTGTGCGCCTGCGCGTGTGGGGCGGCGCCAAGCGGGGCGGAAAAGATATGCTGCTCACCGGTTCGCCCCTGATCGACCATACCGAATGGAGGATGTATACTTTTCAGTTTGTGCCACCGCACGATATGCGGTATATCACCCTGGAGGCCTGGTATGGGCCGGGCACGTTGTTCAAATACAAGGGAAACATCATCCTGGACCACTGCTCCGACATTGAAAAGTGCGACCGGGCCTGAAAATGCAGGTCAATCCAGTTTTTCCGCATCCCGGCTTTGCAGGTCGATGTTGACCAAAATGGCTGCCGACATAAAAAAAAGCGAACCGATTTTGTCGGTTTCCACCATGTCGTTCATCAGCATGAGCAGATCGATAAGAATGAAACAAAGCAATGCCGATAGCAGCACCCGCCTGAGACGCGGGTCTTTTGTCCGGTGATAAACCCGTTCGCCTTTCAGCATGACAATTACGCTCAAAAGGAGGAAAAAGAACAGGCCGGGCAAGCCCTGTTCCACGGTAGTCATCAGGAAGTAGTTGTGAATGCCGGAGTGCTCCGGATTGTCGCTCACGTAGGTTTTAAAACTGGTGACGGTGTAATTTTTATAAAAGAAGTAAAATGTACCCGGGCCGAACCCGAGCAGGGGCCGGTCCTGTATCATGTACGAGGCTGCGACCCATCGGTACACCCGTTCCATGGTCGAAATGTCTTCCAGTTTTGTCGTAGCGTCCAGAAGCCGGTCGAAGCGCACGTGCGAAACGGCTTTTTCATAATTCGGGGCAAACATGAGCCAGTTATCGCGTGTACCGACAAACCCGATCAGCAAGGCAAATCCGATTCCAACCGACAGCAAGGCTGCTTTCAGCCAACCCTTGCTGACCACCCACCGGATACCGACGGCTGCAAGGAGCGCAATATATGCCGCGCGGGTATAGGCAAAATTGATCCCCACAATAAAGACAACGATCCCGGCGACCAGCAACCACCACTGCGGCGAATAACGCCGGTACCAGTATGTGCCATACCAGGCGAAGGGGAGGAACACTGCCAGCAGGCAGGCGTACATCACGTGGTTGCGAAAGAAAGGGCCCATGACAAACCCCACATCTTCAAACGAGAATCCTATGGCGGCATGCCGGGTTACCACAATAGAAACGGCAAATAGCAAAGGGATGAAAAACCACCACAGCAGGTTCTTAAAGTCGCGTTCCGATACCAGAAAACGCCCGGCGAGGAAATAAAATACCACGACATACCACCCTTTGGCAAGCCAGAACTTGAAGGATACATACAAGTCCTGCGACGACACCATGCAAACAGTCATCCAGGCCAGATGAGCGAGTAAGGCCAGGGTGACGGGATGGCGCAAAAATCGCGCATCGGTCTTGCTCCAGTTGGTGAAAAACCACATCAGGCTTGCCAGAAACAACAGCCACATCAATTGCTCGGAAGGCAGATCGGTGGCGAAGCCTCCCGGAAGCGCCTGCTCCACAGATAGTGGCAGGCTGGCCAAAAGCAACAGGAAAACCTTTCGGATATCCACGATAACCAGCCAAAACAGGGCAAGAGCAGCCGGAATAGCGGTCGGCCACCAGGCGCCGAGCCGGATTGACAAAGCAAGCGCGCTTACTACCACCAGGGCAAACAGCAGAAAAGGCCACCGTTGCGGGTGGTTTTCCGGAATGTCCAATATACGTGCTAGCTTTTCCAATAGATATATTTTTTTACCGTCCACCGTCCACCGTCCACCGTCCACCGTCCACCGTCCACCGTCC